>UEXN01000304.1_pt1 | contig 50844 bp, 62 predicted proteins | sample 1796711 | NCBI WGS metagenome assembly UEXN01 (sample SAMEA4772470, study PRJEB27181) | metagenome | reverse complement strand
TCTTGTCCAACAACTTGAACATGATGAAACTGTGGTATCAAAAGAAGTCTACCAAGCTATTTTCGATAAGTGTCAGAAACTTGAAGAAGATTACAAGTATGCAAATGATCGCATGATGAACTATGCTACAATGCTTTACAACAAATGTCCTAGAGGTGATCTAAAAATGTTTAGCGAGATACCTAACACAGATGAGGGTTGGGAATTTGTTGACAAACTAAAACACTACCTTAACAAGAAAAGCTACAAGATTAGAGTACGTGGTCAATACTTAGATGACGAAACTAAAAAGAATGAGGGTTGGCGAAGATATAGCTATGGTCAACCTATTGAGAAGTCTAAGTGTCTCAGAGTCTATGTGGACATAAGCAATGATAGCAAATAGTAACACTAAAACTTTAGCAAAACGTGACACTAATGATCATGGCTACATGTGCGACCAATGTGGGGATAGAGGAGATGTCTTTAGTTTAGGTAGACTTCTTTGTGCTATCTGCTATTTTCTTGAGGTAGCACCTGAAAGAGTAGATAAGTTAAAGCGAAAAATAATTTGACTAGGTAATCTATCTGTAGTAACTGTTAATTTCATTTTAAATATAGGAGATAGAAAATGAGCAGAGAACATTTCCACGAAAGCCAAATCGAAGATAAGGTAGAGCAGTACATGCAAGAGGGTATGTCAGATGAAGACGCTATCCAAAAAGCAGAAAGCGAATATCATGGTCAAGTTAATCTAGTTGAGGAACAAGCACTCAAGATAAACAAAAGGCAAGTAGCTTTTCAAAAAGCACTTAGGCAAGGTTGTTATCCAAGTGAGATAGTCTTAGCTATGGTAGTTGATTATCTGCAAGAGCATTACAATAATGAAGATGAGATACGTTCTACAAGACAGTTCTGCCGTAAGTTATTGACTAAAATTAATGACGATACTTTGGAGGTGAACAATGCCTAGTGATATTTTTCAATGTTGGAGTTGTAAGTCTGTCTTACATGATAGTGATTTAATGGTAACTGAAGATGGGAAAGATTGTCCTTTGTGTTGTACAGATAATCTAGTCAATGTAGATACTTTACCTGAAGATAGGGAGGACAGATAATGAACAAGATTGCTCGTATCCACGTAAACCAACACGTGATCAAAGCCAATGCTAAATCAGGTGATCGTAATCCCGTATTCACAATCAAACAAGGTGGGAAGAATACCTATGCCACTAGAGTTAAGGTAGTTGGGGAGATGGAGTTAGTTTACTCGCCTGATAAACCTTTGTCTTGTGGAGCTAAAGTTTGGATAGAGACACGAGGAGATATACATTTAGCAAAATCCGACACTAACTTTTTGACTTCTACTGATCATGTATCCGTCGAGCCAACCCAAAAGTTAGCCTTGAATTTGAATAAAGCTTTTTCAGATTTTTTAGCCAAAAAGAGAAAAAAATTAAAAAACAAAAATAAATTTTCTGCTTGTTTATCTAGTTAAGATAGTTTACAAATCTATCTAGCTACTAATTAAGGTAGTTTAACAACGACACTTTTAGTGTAGAAAGAGAAAATATTATGGATAGCGTAATAACCATAGATCAAGATACTAATCTTAAATCCAACGAACTTCACGAACATTCAAATCCTTTTGATGTTTCATTATTTGAAGACAATGCGAAGATAAAAAGAATTCCATTGTATGCTTATGATGAAGATGAGTATGGAGTTGGTAACCAAGTTAAGCTTGAAAGATATTCAGGTTTATATAATGAAAGCTTGAATAAGGTTTTACAATCTCGACCAATTGCAGATACTTACAAACTTGTACCTCACCAAGATTTATTTGCATTGCAAGCTAACATTTTAGATAAAACAGATTTACCTAAAACAAATGTGCGAGTAGTAGATAAGCTTATCAATGGTGGCTTACAAGCTCAAAGAACTATTTACTACGATGATTTAGCCGTTCCCGTTTCTAATGATAGAGATATCGTAAAGGCTAGAATTGATATATTTAATTCTGTCGATACTAGTTGGGCTTTCCAAGTTTTTAGCGGAGCTTATCGTAACTTGTGTAGAAACACTTTAGTTTTTGGCGGGGAAAAATCTTATCATCAAAAGAAGAAACATACCTTAAATCTTAATCCGTCTGCTATGGTTCAAAAGGCGGGTTTGGGCTTGTCTATGTGGTCGCACCAAAAAGACTTGATGCTTAATTGGCGTGGTATCCAAATTACAGATCAACAATTTGCAGATATGTTAAAAGAAACTATTTGTACTAAGAAAACTAAATCTGCTGAAGTTGGTGTTAATCCCGTAAATGAAACTAAGCTTAATTACTTGCTTGGCTTATTTGATGAAGAGAAAAAGGAATTAGGTTCTACACTTTGGGGAGCTTATAACGCCTTAACTCATTGGTCGACACATACTGATTATAAGGTGGAAAGATATAATCCTGAAACTCATAAATTAGAAACTATTAATGGTGGTCGCACTAATGCCAATAAACCAAACGTGGAAAGACAAAGGGCAGATGTTGTGAGAGAATTACTTACTTCAGACGCTTGGCAATCTTTAGAAATGGCTAGTGCTTAAATGGATAATGGTTTAACGGGAGCGTTTTTGCTCTATAGAACTCTTGTAGTAATAGCAGTAATTTTGGTATTACTACTACTTTTTTAGGAGAAATAAAAATATGACTATTGATAAATCACAAATAGAAACTTGTTGTATCTGCAAAAAAGATATCAATCCAAAATATCTTGGAGTTGCTGACGATGGAACAGAACATTATTGGTACGAGGGAAACAATGCTTTACCTATTGCAGATGGTCGGTGTTGTGATCCTTGCAATGGCATTGTTGTTGCTGATCGTATTGCCTCAGTTAGAATAGCACAATGGGAGATGAAACAATGAAAAGACTACACTTAAACAAAATGTCAACACTTCTTGAAAGTTTGGAAGTTGTCGCACGTAACGCTAAGAACAAAGGTCATAGATCGGGTTTCAGATGCCATGATCTAGCATTGCAGTTGGCTGATCAATTCAAAGTTTTTGAACCTACATTGGAAAGCGTAATTACTAATAGGGAAAATAAAAACAATCCTTTTAAAATTAAAGGTAATGACACGCTTACACGTGGAGAATTTCAAGTTTACAAAGTTGTAAGAGATAACGCCATGTCTAGGATTATTGATGTTTACCAAAGTGAGACACATAAGAAATCATTTAACACAGTACGTCAATACATCAACATTTTAAAACAAAAGGGATATGTTCAATCAATTAAAATAAAAGGTGATAGGCATAAATATTATAAAGCTTATCCACTTTCATTTCATACGATGGATAGAAACTTGGTTAATAAATTATCTAGTTGACTTCTTTAAAAACTTAAGATTATAATTGAACCACTCAAGGGATTTTCTTTGGGTGGTTTTTTTTAAAACCTCAATTTAAATAGAAAAAAGGATTTCTTACAATGGAAACAAAACAATATTTAATTAAAAGTGAATACGATTTTAAAAATAAAAAATTTAACGCAGTCAATAATTGTGAACTAACTGTTCAATTTAAAATAATGGATAGTTGTTGTATGGTTGAAGTTGTTGGTCGTTATAATGGTCGTACCAATGAAGAATTTAAGCATCAAATCTTTTGTCATAAAGATCAGATGATTAAGATTTTACCTAATGTGAATGATCAAGTTGCAAAGGTTGATGAACCAATTTCAAAAGATAGAGTATTAATTGATCAGAATATAGGTGTTATTTTTGAAGAGGAAGAAACCAAAAAAGCACTTTATCAGTTGGGCTTACATGGTCAATTAGATTTAGAAGAGTTAATTCAAGAAAAGAAAGGGAACTAATTATGGCTTACTTTTTAAAAGAACTATTGGACTTGTTCAAATGGGTTTGTTGTGGTTTTACTCTTGCTTATTGCTTGGCTTCTTATCATGGCTTAGATACAAGCTTTTCTAGTTTGTGGGGTTGATCATGGCTTATTATTTTGAATGTAAAGATTGCGGAAAGAAAGAAACATTCCCAAAAAGAAAAATGTACGATGAGAGAAAGGAAGGCAAGAAACAAGAATATGAAACTGTTTTATGCGTCGCTTGCGTTTCTCATAAAGCACGTCTAAAAGGTAACTTAATAATTATTTAATGAAAGGAAAAACTAATGTCTACTTTATTTGAAAACATAAATAAAAATGATCTAGAATTAAATCATCTTGCAAAGGTCGAGAACTTTAAAAGCTCTAGGTCTGGCAATCCAATTGCAAATCAATTTAGAATTACTTTAAAAAATGGAACAGAGATATTTCAGTCTTACAATTCTATTATTGCCGTAAAGGTTAACGGCTTAACGTTTCTTGATCGTACGTGTTGGAACTACTCCAATACTACTTCAAGATATAGGAAAGAGTTTCTAAACGAGGATACTAAAACGACTAAACAAAAGATTAAAGATGATGTTTACATTCTTATGAATTTGAATTAACATCTAACTTCCTCCCCTTAAAACCTCCCTTGATTTAGTTCTTGGGGGGTTTTTTGTTGGGTAAACTAGAATAATACTCAAAGCGTTGGTTTTGTTGGGTTTCTTGGCGGGTTGTTGTTTTGGTATTTGCTCGCAATCGGTCTACCAATGTAAAAGTTTTGGGGTTTACTTGTATAATTAAAAAAATAGTAACCTTTTACGTGCGTTATGTGTGCGTCATGTAATGATACATCTTAGGTTTATAGGGCGGTTGGCTTTCCTATGGTACTTGATTGGCTTGGCAAAGGGGTAAAATTAGGCAATTTAAAAATAAATAAATATAATTTTCTAGCGTGGGCGTGCGTAAGGGTCACCCCACCCCCCCCGGCATCTGCTAGCAATGTCGCCATATTTTTATCTGAATGAGTTAGTTGTACAAGTTATTTGCACCCTCGTGGATAACTGCGATGCTACCCTTTGGTCGCACCCTTTAGGGTATCCCTGTGTGTATGTAGGTGTATTTCCCCGGAGGATCTACTCCGATTGTATCCATCCTGACGAAAAAGTCAAGTAAATTCGTCATAAATTTTTTTTTATTTGACATTAGAGTATTCTGTACGTATAATCTAGGTATCAAGACCAGTTAGAGCAGCAGCAACCAAACCTTTCTCGTGCTTTGGCTCAACTTCTTAGGCTCTTGACTTACTAGAAACAAAGGAACAACCCGTGTTTGAAGCATTTGTACTCGTCTGCTACTTAGGATTGACGTCCAATTGCAGAGAATTACACGATACACGAGGTCCTTACGACACAGAAATGCTCTGTAAGCAACGAATTGTTGAGATAACAGTCGAATTACCTGAGTATTTACCTAATTACAAAATAATGGCGTACCGTTGTGACGAATTTACTCCCCAAAAAGACCACCCAGCGTGAAATAACCCCTCAACAAGAAGAATTTCTGAATGTTTTGTTTGAAAATGGGGGTAATGTAACCGAAGCTGCACTTGCTGCAGGCTATTCTAAGGGTAGTGTGACGTGGTTAAAGAACAGTTTAGCCGATGAGATCATCAACCGTACAAAGAACGTACTGTCTATGCACGCTTTTAAGGCTGCTACACGCCTTGTAACGACAATTGACAACCCAGTACCCGAAAGAGGGGACGACCTACGCTTCAGGGCTGCAGAATCGCTGTTAAACAGGGTAGGACTGGGAAAACAAGAAACAACTAACGTAAATGTACAGGCAGTTCACGGTATTGTCCTGTTGCCACCAAAGAAAGAAGTGGTCATTGACGGAAGCTGAACCGAAGCGTGGTCGTGGTCGACCTAAGAAAGACCCGAACGCACCAAAACAAAGATATTTTCTGTCCAGAGCCGAACAAGCCAGACGACAGACTCAGAAGAGATTACGTGACGCAAAGAAGCGTGCAGAGAAAGTAACTAAAGTAGCAGAAAGTAAAAGAAGATATGCCAGAAAGCTTGAAGAGAAAGTTGGTAAGGTTGAGAAGGCTCTTAAAGGGGATACAACTACCGTTATCGATACAGGCGAGTTATCAACACTTCCTCCACCTGTCCAAGAACTCGTGGGAAATCGGGAAGTGGTGTTTCAGCCGAATGAAGGACCTCAAGAAGAGTTCCTTTCGTCTAGCGAAAGAGATGTACTCTATGGAGGTGCTGCTGGTGGGGGCAAATCTTTCGCCTTGCTTGCAGATCCGCTTCGTTACTGCACTAATCCTAATCATAGGGGTCTTCTTCTCAGGCGTACTCTTGACGAACTTACTGAGTTAATAGACAAGTCACGACAGCTTTACCCGAAAGCGTTCCCCGGAGCGAAGTTCAGGGAATCAAAGTCAACGTGGCACTTCCCATCGGGAGCAACCATTTGGTTTACATATCTAGACAAAGACAAAGATGTAACCCGATTTCAAGGACAAGCTTTCAACTGGATAGGCATAGACGAGATAACCCAGTACCCAACACCTTACGTGTGGGACTACCTGAGATCAAGATTGAGAAGCACCGACCCAGAGCTACAGCAAAGTCTGTATATGAGGTGTACAGCCAACCCCGGAGGAATCGGCGGTTGGTGGATTAAGAAGATGTACATTGACATAGGTGAACACAACAAACCGTTTGCTGCATCTGACGTCGAAACAGGTAAACCTTTCTTGTGGCCGCAAGGACACGAAAAAGAAGGACAACCTTTATTCTATCGTAGGTTTATTCCTGCACGTCTAACAGACAACCCGTTCCTTATGGCTGATGGACAATATGAAGCTATGCTTCGTTCACTACCAGAGATAGAACGGAAGAGATTACTTGAAGGGGATTGGGATGTAGCCGACGGTGCAGCCTTCCCAGAATTTAGCAGAGCTAAACATGTTGTGGAAAGTTTTGACTTACCTACCAACTGGCCCCGCATCAGGGCGGCTGACTACGGGTATGCGAGTCCTTCTTGCGTTCTTTGGGGTGCTATTGATTGGGATAATAATATCTGGATTTATAGAGAATTATACGTAAAACAGTTGACAGCGGAGCAATTAGCGGATAGAATACTAGAAGCGGAGCAATTAGATCCGTTACCTCACTACACAGTATTAGACTCATCATGTTGGAACAAGACAGGCTTTGGTCCTTCTATAGCTGAAACAATGATGAGATGTGGAGTTCGTTGGACTCCCTCAGATAGAAATAGAATACAAGGTAAAATGGAAATTCATCGTAGGCTTGCAGATGACCCAAGAACAAACGAACCGAGATTACGAGTGTTTTCTAATTGTAGCAACACTGTCAAGCAATTGGCAGCAATTCCTCTTTCCAAGACTAACAGCGAAGACGTGGACACAAAGGCAGAAGACCACGCATACGATGCGTTGAGGTATATGTTAATGACAAGGATGACAGGTTATGCGGCGATTCATCAAACGCTTAATGGTATCAAGAATCAGGTCTATCAAGTCCAAAATGAAACATTTGGGTACTAAGTAATGGCAGAAAAAGATCCATCAAAGATTACATTAGCTGAAGCTGCCGAGCTATACAGCCAACAAATAGGTACGAGCAAAATAACTGCATTTGGTAGTAAAGGTAAGTTGAAAGAGTATGGGAATATTTCTCTAGTTGATATTTACAAAGGGAATATTGGTGAGCGTGTCCTAGATAAGATGTTACAAACTGCTGATACAGCAGGTAAATATAATACACTGACAGATAACTTGAGACTTGCTACAATTCCTGTCAGAAGATTGCTAACTCAGTCTAACCCTTCAGATCCAATATTAAGCAAAATGCCAGATACTGAAGCAGGAAGTGAGCTAACAAAAACTGTCTTCGGTGAAAGAAAAGTTGCTGAAGAAGGTGCAAAGATAGCGATACTTACAAATAATAAAGCAGGCTGGAAAGAATTTTTTGATAAAATAGATGCGATAGCAGATGATCCAAATAATCCAAAGCAAGCATTAGCTAACGCTTTTCGTGTTAGTTATTATACTGGCCCTAGACCCGGACTTATTGCAGGACTTCAAGGATCAGAGTATCTCATAGATCAAGGTGCTATATATGTAACTCCACAAACTAAACAAGTGGGTGCAGCACAAGATCAAGAAACTAGAAAGGGAGCTAGTAAAGGTAAAACATCTTTCAAAGGAAAAGCTACTCCGTACACTGTTCCTCTTGGTGAAAATGCCCACGCTTATTTACAACAGCAATTAAAAATAAATGCAAATGATCCAGACATTAAAGCATATCTTGCGGAACAAAACAAAAAAGGTAAAGCTCCTATATTTGTACAAAAGACAATTGGTAAAGATGGTAAAGTAAAAGTATCAGCTATAGATACTACTGCCATATCGAATATGCTTTCTGATATAACAACAAGCACTCCTATAATTGTAGACAATGTGTCAGGACAAGAGTATAAAAGTTTAAATCCTAAAGGATTAAAGAAAGAGCAAGGTAAGTTTGGTTCTGCTCTATCTAGAAATATACACGGATCAATTGCTATAAATCAACTTGATTTTGATAATAAACTTATAGACTTTTTACACGGTAGAAGTGAAACTTCTGGTACAGTAGGCAGGGGGCAAACACAAAAATTAGGATACGCAATAAGACCTAGAGGTGAATTTACTCAAGGTGAAAGAGATGGTCAGCAACTTATTGGCAATTGGATAAATGAAGTACAAGGAAAGTCTGCAATAGAAATACCTGACGTTCAAACAACTGTTTCAAAAGCAAATTACGCTATCGAAGGTTTCTTTGATGCACCCAAAACAGAAGTTACAGGAACACCTGCAATGGATAAAAAGAGTGATGTTGTAGCAAAGATACTAAGCGGTGAAATTAGCATTGCTGATCAGATGGCAGCTTGGAGAGCAAAGAAAAAAGGTGGAACACCTAGCGGGGGTGGTAAAACAGGAGCAGCTATAATAGGTGGTCTAGGTGTAGGTTCAGCTTTGATGGCAGGAGATGCTGAAGCAGGTCTTGAAACTAGCTCACAGATGATTGCTGAAGAAGCCTTAGAAAGAGGAACTATAGAGCTACTCAAAAAAGCAGGTTTGGCAGCAAAGAGTGCTAATCCTCTAGGTGCAGGTCTTACCATAGCAGGTAGCACAGTTTCTACAATAGGCGATCAAGCTTTTGATAAAGAAAACAGAGTTGCTCAACAGCTAGGTATAAATAGAGCAGACCTAATAAAGCTACCAGAAGAAGAAAAGAATAAATTGTACAGCTTGTTAGGAGAGTACAAAAGAGAACAACTAGCAGGCGAACAAGAAAAGATTTCACTTGGGGAACAAATGAGAAGTTTATCAAGTGATTCAGCCACTCGACCTTTAGACAGTGGCAAAATAGAAACTGACTCGATCATGGATCAAATGATCTCATCGGGTCAAATTTAGGAGAAGGCAATGCCTAACAACAACTATAATTATGGTGCTGCATACATAATGAACAGCGACAAAACATCAGTCGATGATCCGATGGGTGCAAATCAATTAACTCGTGAAGGTGCAGACTTTGACACAAAGATGGGAAACTACGATTTACAATCTGACATGCCAAAGAAGCAATCCAAGCCGACTGTTGAAGGTTCTTTCTTTAGTATGGCAGACGACAAAAACTACTTCTAAAGTAAGGTAAATCATGGAAGATCAGGTTTCACAACCAGAATCTGACGAAGCTATTGACGTCGTAAATCCCGACGAGTTTATGCCGGGATTAGCAGGCTACATTAAGCAGAAGTTTGATGATTCTGAAAAAGGAAGATATTCGCACGAGCAACGTTGGTTGCAGGCGTATAAAAATTTTCGTGGTATTTATGATTCTACTACTCAGTATCGTGATTCAGAAAGATCTAAGGTTTTTATTAAGATAACTAAAACTAAGGTTCTTGCCGCATACGGTCAGATAATAGACATTCTATTTGCTAACAAGAAATTTCCAATCGTTGTAGAACCAACACCTGTTCCCGAAGGCGTTGCAGAGTTTGCACATATGACAACTCCTGTTGACAATGCTTTGGAACAAACTTCCACTGATCCGTATGGATTTGAAGGAGATGGTAGAGAACTTCCCCCCGGAGCTACTGCTGCCGAATCTCCAAAAGACTATTTAGGTGCATATGCCAAAGATTTTGAAAATGCTCCTATTAGTGAAGGTCCAGCAAAAGTAGGCGAACCTCAAATATCACCTGCACAAAAGTCTGCTCTTATGTGCGAAAAGCAGATACACGACCAACTGTTAGATACTAATGCTACCACTATCATAAGAAAAGCTTTGTTTGAAGCTGCTATGTTAGGAACAGGTGTAGTAAAAGGTCCTTTGAACATGTACAAAAGGGTTCACAGATGGGGTAGAAATGAGCAAGGTGAAAGAGAGTATCAGCCATACGAAAAGGTTGCTCCAAGATTAGAGCATGTACCTATATGGGATTTTCATCCAGATCCATCAGCAACAAGCATGGATGATTGTGAGTACGTCATACAAAGACATCGTATGAACAGACAACAAGTACGTGCCTTACTTTTAATGCCACATTTTAGAGCGGAATCAATAAATGAAGTTCTAAGTCGTGGCCCTAATTATGAGGATAAGTACTACGAAGATACCATAAGAGAAGACGAAGCTGAAGCAAACTACCAAGAGACTAGATACGAAGTGCTAGAGTACTGGGGAGTTATAGACTCTAAGTTTGCAGAAGAAATCGGTATGGAAGAAATAGGTGAGACAGATAACTATTCACAGCTACAGATCAACGCTTGGATATGTGATGGTCAAGTCTTAAGATGCGTTTTAAATCCTTTGACTCCTGTGAGAATACCTTATTTTGCTTTACCATATGAAACTAACCCATATCAATTGTGGGGAGTTGGTATTGCTGAGAACATGGAAGATGCTCAGTTACTTATGAACGGTCACGTTCGTATGGCTATTGATAACTTAGCACTTGCAGGTAATCTTGTATTTGATGTAGACGAAGCGAGTTTAGTTCCCGGACAAAACATGGACATATTCCCCGGAAAGATATTCCGAAGACAGTCTGGTGTCACTGGAACTGCAATTAATGGTCTTAAGTTTCCAAACACTGCAGGCGAAAACTTGCAGATGTATCAAATATCTAGACAACTTGCCGATGAAGAAACAGGTATGCCATCTGTTATGCACGGACAAACAGGTGTAAGTGGCACAGGAAGAACTGCAGCAGGCTTATCAATGCTGATGGGCGGTGCAAACTTATCAATGAAAACTGTGATAAAGAATGTTGATGACTATCTTCTTAAGCCTTTGGGAGAATCATACTTTCAATGGAATATGCAGTTTAACGAGGACATGGACGATGTAAAAGGTGATCTTGAAATCAAACCTCGTGGTGTTGCAGCAGTTATGCAAAAAGAGGTAAGAAGCCAAAGACTTATAGGTCTGTTACAAACTGTAAGTAACCCTATGCTCGCACCGTTTATTAAGATACCTAATCTTATTCGTGAATTAGCGATATCACAAGACATAGATCCAGATAGCTTAGTAAATGATACTAATGAAGCACAGATTTATGCAGAAATGTTAAAAGGAATGATGGCAAATGCTGAACAAGGATCAAGCCAAAATGGTAGCCCCCCTAGTCAACAACCCAACGGTATGGGAGGGTCTGGAGGAGTACCTCAACAGTCTCAAGATAATAGTGGTGCAAGCACTGACGGTAGCACAGTCGGAGTCGGAGCTACGCCAGTTGCAGGGGAAGCTGGTTTTACTGGAAACCCTACTCAAGATGAAATCTAATCACGAAGCAGTGAGAAAGAGTAATTAAAAATGGCATTTATAGATAGATTTGGAAACAGACAAACAGGAACTGGTGGATTTGTGGATTATTATTTACCTCAACCTAAATTGCCTGACATTATAGCCCCGATAGATGATGAGCCTATAATAGAAGATCCAGTTAATCCTAACATCTTAGTGCAACAGCAAGATGGTGGGGGAAATACTGAAGAACAAGAAAATGAAATCAGGTTTAATCTTGAAGGTGTCAATGTTGGTGCAGTTGATTACAGTGAGATAAAACATAAATCTTACGAAGATTATCTAAAGACAACAGACTATCAACTTGACAGATCAGGGGTATTTAGTCAAACGCAGTTTACCCCAGAAGGCGTAGACCCAGAAGGAAAGAAGATAGGAAAACGAATAAGTACCGTCGAAACTATGTTTGGACTTGTTCCCTATGGGGGAGCTATCATATCCCAATTCGATACTAGAGCAGTACAGAGTCCACTAGGGCAGGATAGATTTGCTCAAACATTTGGTATAGGAAACATTGCTGTAACTGGTGACCTGATAGACGAATATGATAGCTTAAATCAAATAAAGAATGATAAATTAAATAACATGGCTACTCCTGAAGCGTATGACTATTTAAATTTTGATTATGGCTACGGTATGTCACCTACTGCTGATGCAAAAACACTTGGATATACAGAGGAGTCATATATGCAAGGTTTGGCTAGAGGTGTTGAAGGCAATAAAACAATGATAGCCGATCTTAAAAGTTCAGGAGATTTTTATACTAACATAGGTCAAGGCAAAGGATTTGGTGGTGATACAGGTTACGCTTTTACAATTGGTAACAGAACTGCGTACAGAACAAAAGGTTCTGGTATGTACAAAGGTTTGCCACGAGGTATGAGCCAAAATGTAGCAAAAAGTATTGAAGCTTTACAAAATGGTAAGAACCCAAATGGCTACGATCCTAATTCAAACACCAATGAAGATATACTTAGTAGCACAACACAAGATGGTAAGCTAACAGGAGGATACACTCTGAGTGGATCATTCGTGACTGTCAGTGGTCAGACAGCCGCAATGGGCTACATGGAAGACTTTGAGAATATGGCACGAAATAATTTTAAATCAGGAAACTTGAGCCAAAAAGAAGCACAAAGTTTTGCAAGAGGATGGGTCGAATCTGCGAGGTCTATGTCAAGTAAAGCCACTGCCGCTGAGAAATTAGAAAATTTAAAAAGTTGGCAAGAAAGAGCTAAATCAGCGGGTAAGATGTCTGCTATTGATAGAAAAAAACAAAAAGTAAGTGCTTGGGCAATTAAGAAAAGTAAAGTTGTCTACAGTGGAAGTAAGACTTCTGAGAGTGAGCAAGCTGCAAAGAATAGAGAAGCAGCAACTAGAGATACTTCACAAGGGCGTATTCAATATGAGGATGATAGTTCTAGTGATTTTGACAGTGGCGGTGTTGGTCAAGGGGGTGACGAATACGGCGGCTTAGAATTTGCAGAAGGTGGTCAAGTTGGAATGGCTGAAGGAGATCAGGTAGCTCCTCAACTAGAGCAATCACCACAAGATGATGGGGATATGATTTTATCAGCCAATGAGTTGATGGAAGGAGAGCCAGAGTCAGGGTTTATACGTAAACCTGCTAGCGAGACAACTGATGAAGAAGGTGTCACTGATGACAATCCAACTTTAGCTCCTAATGAAAATAACCCTAGAGGTGCAGCAATAATAATAAATAAACAAGCTGTAGATCAAGCAGGTGAGAAAAACTTAGTAAGACAAATACAAGAAGCTAGGGAATACTTGAGAGCAAAAGGTGGAAAATCAGGGGAACAACAAGAAAACAATGAAGAAGGTATGAGTGAGATTATCACAGCCGATGGTGAGATAATGATACAGCCTGAAGAAGCAGATGTAATTGGTAGAAAAAGATTACTTGCCTTGAATGAAAGAGGTAAAAAAGCCACTAAAGAAGTAAAAAAAAAAGTTCAACCTGAACAATTAGAAAGTCCTGCGGGAGCTAATGAAGGTGGCTTCATAACAAAATATGGCGTCGAAGTACGTGAGCCAATGAATGCTAACACTAAAAAAGTTATACAAGATCTTATATCTAAACGTAATATAACTAGAGGTTCAGTAGAAAAAGCAATAGATACTTTACCTAGCAGAGATGCACTCGCTATGATGATATTTGCTGAATCATATGCGTCTGAAGATTCTCCAGATGCTATGAGAGGAATAGGCGAAACTGCCTTAAACAGATTAAAAGATAAAACATATTCATTTAAAAATCAAAATACACTGAAAGATGTATTAAAAGGCAGATCAAATAAAGGCAGTGGAAGTAAAATGTTTTCTTACGAAGGTCTTGAGCCTAAGTATCTAAAGCCAAGACTGTCCGAGATGTTAAACAATAAGTATTGGCAAAGAGCTTTAGATGCCGCCGATAATGCTTTAGAGACTGAGCCTGATATGGAACGATATAAATTAAGAGACGATGTATTTACTTATGCTAGGGTAGGCGAAGCATCAAATAGATTAAAATCAAATAAAAGAAACGAATATTTTACAACTATAGGAGATCACGACTTTTATAGTAGAACACCCGAAAAAGGTGGGAGAATATCAAGTGAAACGATGGGGCAACCTAGTTCGTTTTACAGATAATTAGTCAGCTACCCACATTAGTGGCCCTGACAAACCGAAGCAGCTACCCACAGCCATGTGGCACTGCAATATATGAGGTAAAAAACAATGGCAAAAAAAGTAACTGGCTCACGAGCCAACAAGCCCAATGATTCTTTTGGGGTAGTTAATAATCCTAATCTCTATAAAAACAAGTACCGAGAGGAAGTTGATAGGGATGACGATGAAGAACAAGAAGAGGTACAAGCTCAAGACCCTACTCAAGAAGAAGAAGTAGCTACTCAAGAAGAGCAAGCACCTAACCCAACTAGCTTTGTAGAATCTCAAAAAAAAGAAGATACTGACTATAAAAAGCGGTATGATGATTTGAAGAGACACTACGATGCGAAGTTACAAGAATGGAAGAACGACAGGCAAGATATGCTTTCTAGATTATCTGCGGGTCAACCTTCCCAAGCCGAAGTACAGAACAATGATTCTAGCTTAGATCAATTTAAAAATCAATATCCAGATGTATACGAAGCTATTGATAAAATATCTGCTAGTAAATCAGAGTTAAAGGTTAAGAAACTTGAAGAGGACTTGTTAAGTCTAAAAGAAAAAGAAGTACAACTTGAAAAAGAAAAAGCTTATCAAGAATTGCTTCGATTACAACCTGATTTTGACACCCTTAAAACGGATGAAAATTTCACAGGTTGGTTAGACAAACAACCTACATCTATCTCAGACGGTATCTATAATAACAATACAGATGCAAGATGGGCAAGTCGAGTTGTTGACCTGTACAGAGCCGACATTGGCACAAAGGGTGCTAAAAAATCAACTGTTAACAAGAGCAAAGACGCTGCAATGTCTGTATCAAAAACGAATACTACAAACGTTGCAACTTCCAAGCAAGACGGTAAGATTTGGAAAGTATCCGACATCGCTAAACTCAAGCCGTGGGAGTTCGAGAAACTTGAAAAAGAAATCGACCAAGCACGAGCCGAAGGGCGAATAACTCAATAACTAACCTCAAATAGAGGAAGGATAGAAAAATGGCTTTTAATTCAGCTTCAGGGTACAATAATTTACCGACAGGTAATTTTGCTCCCGAAATCTTTAGCCAAAAAGTTCTTAAGTTCTTCCGTAGAGCTTCGGTTGCAGAAGATATTACGAATACCGACTATACTGGCGAAATTGAAAACTTTGGTGATACTGTTAACATAATGAAAGAACCAACACTGACTGTGTCCGCATATTCAAGAGGTTCTGTTGTTAACCCACAAGACTTGGCAGACGATCAAATTACATTGACTGTTGACCAAGCCAATGCTTTCGCATTCAAAATAGACGACATCGAAGAGAGACACTCTCACATTAACTTTGAAGCACTAGCAACTTCTTCAGGTGCTTATGCTCTAAAGAGAAAGTTCGATGCAAACGTTCTTCAATCCTTATCTGACGGTGCAGGTATTGCCTCATCTGCAGTATCAGGTACAACTTTAACAACTACTGCCGCTGCAGGTATATTAGGAACAACTGCTGCTCCTATCAACGTTGAGACAGACGATGCAGGTATCAATATGATGCTCGCTATGGCTAGACTTCTTGACGATGAGTCTGTACCTGAAGAGAACAGATGGTTTGTAGCACCTCCAATTTTCTATGAGAAAGTTTTCCAAGCAGGAAACAAGATTGCTGAAGTTCAGGTAACTGGCGACGGTACATCTCCTCTAAGAAATGGTCTTGCAACAGTCGGAACTCTTGCTGGTTTTAGATGTTATAAGTCTACAGCTTTAAATAGCTCTGGTGGAATCGATCAGGTAACATTAACAGATGCTGCTGGTACATTAGCTACTGACGCAACTGAGAATGTTGTTTTAGCTGGTCACATTTCATCATGTGCAACAGCGTCCCACATCGCTAAGACTGAAGTGGTACGTTCAACTGAATCATTCTCCGACGTCGTTAGAGGATTGCATGTTTTTGGAAGAAAAGTTCTAAGACAAGAAGCAATCGTTCGTGGCGTTGTAGATTTTGCGTAAGGGGGACTAGATAATGGCTACTTATACTATTACAGGTGCTACTGCTGGTGTTCCACTTGGCATTAAACCTCAGATTATTGAAGTTGTTCTTGACTTCTCTAGCACTAGCTTAACTACTTCAGATTCTGTTGAAGTTTTTGAAATGAACGCTAATACACTTGTTCTTGCGGCAGGTGTTGAGGTTCTCACTGTAGCATCAACTGGTTCTCCAGTTCTTGACTTAGGTGATGATGCTGATGATGACTTGTACGTTGCCGCTTTAAGTGGTACTGCTACTGGTCACGAGATCAATAACGCAGCAGGAACTATGAAGTTATACACTGCAGCCGACACTATCGACTTAATTGCTAATGCAGCAACTTTCGACGGTAAGGTCAGAGTGTTCGCAGTTATAGCAGAGCTTGGCACTGCAGAAACTGCAGCGTCTTTCGCTTAAATAACTAACTCAGGAGGGCAGGGCAACTTGCCCTCTTGATAATAACGAGGTAGCGTATGTCTGAAAAAGGTACAATGAAAGGTCACACCATCAAAGGTGGTCATAAACGGAAAACCAAAGATGGTGCAGGTATGACTGCGAAAGGTGTAGCCAAGTATCGTAAAGACAATCCCGGATCAAAACTCAAGACAGCAGTAACTGGTAAAGTCAAGCCGGGGAGCAAAGCTGCCAAACGAAGAAAGTCCTATTGTGCGAGAAGTGCAGGGCAAATGAAAAAGTTTCCTAAAGCAGCAAAAAATCCTAATAGCCGTTTAAGACAAGCTAGAAAGAGATGGAAATGTTGATTTCAATTAACTTTACACTATTTAAATTTTTTAATACCATAGCCGCTAAGTTTTACAATCGGTATGTACGAATGCTACACAAGTCACAAGGTAGATAATGGTCACAGTTGAGCAGTTTCTGAAATGGAAGATACTCCCAAGATGTATGATGCTTGCGAGTACAGTCATGTCTTGGAGATGTGCCGAGTGGTTCATGGATTTAGATGCACCCACAGCAGCTCAATCAGCATTTGTATCCGTCGTTATGGGCGTGATGACAGGTGTTTTTGGTATTTGGATGGGTCACGAACACAAGGAGCATAAATAATGTTAACAGCGTTAATAGGTCCTATTGCTAACCTTGCAGGTTCGTGGATGGAAAGCAAGGTAGAGAAGGTCAAGGCTGATGGTCAAGCTAAAGTAGCACAAGCCAAAGCTAAAGCAGTCGTCGCAGAAAAAGTAGCAGCAGGAGAAGTTGCTTGGGAGAAGTCTATGGCTGATGCCACAGATGGATCGTGGAAAGACGAATTTGCACTTATTGTTCTTCTACTACCTGCTATATTAGTCTTCATTCCTAGTATGACAGAATATGTACGAGCAGGGTTTGAAGTTTTAAATACGTTACCAGATTGGTATCAGTATCTTTTATTTATAGCCGTTAGTTCTTCTTTTGGAATTAAGGGCGTTGGTCAGGCAATGAAACTTATGGGGAAGAAGTGATGTTAGATTGGATTAAATGGATATTCAAAAGTTCTAACAGAGACTTATCTAAACACAGATTGCACACAACTAAATATCAAGACTTGTGCATGTAAACAGTGAGGAAAGCAAATGGCTAAGAAAAAAGGAAGTCCTAAACCAAAAAACCCAAAGCTTTATGCTTCAGTAAAAGCTGCGGCCAAGAAGAAATTCAAGGTATATCCTTCAGCTTATGCAAATGCTTGGTTGGTTAGGGAGTACAAGAAACGTGGTGGTACTTACGCATGAGTTTAACCAAGTGGTTTAAAGAAGATTGGCGTGATGTCAAGACAGGAAAGAAGTGTGGTCGTTCTGGTAAAGATAAAAAGAAAAGACCTTATCCTGCATGTAGACCTAAAGCCGTAGCAAGTAAGATAAGTAAGAAAGAAGCAAGTAAAAAGACAGGACCTGCAAAGGTTAAATGGTCTGTTACTGCATCAGGTAAAAGACGTAAACCGACAACAAGGAAGAAAGCATGAAGTACGAACGTGATGAACTAGTTAAGATGATAGCTTTACACGAAGGACTTCGCCTTCAAGTCTACCAAGATCATCTAGGCATCGATACGATTGGAATCGGGCGTAACTTAGAGGACAGAGGTATCACAGACGGTGAGCTATCTTTCATAAACAAGACTATGGAAGATGTTTACGAAGTTGGTCTTACTGAAGAAGAAGCGTATTATCTCTGTATGAATGATATAGCAATTGTAGAAAAAGAGCTACTAGAACGAAAGCCAATAGTAAATCAACTTAACGATGTACGACAAATGGTGCTTGTAGATATGTCATTTAATATGGGTGTTCCTCGTCTTATGAAATTTAAAAACATGTGGATGGCGATAGAAAAAGTAAACTATCCTCTAGCTTGTGAAGAGATGATCGACTCAAGATGGGCTAATCAAGTAGGTAACAGAGCTATGAAGTTATCCCTAGCTATGAAGAATGGAGAGTGGATATGACCGAAGAAAAGAAGAAATGTGCAACATGTGAATGTTATGAATGTGATTGCGAAGAATGCAATTGCCAATGTCACAAAGAAGATAAAGATGAGGAGGTACAAGGAGTACCAGTGTGATTGAGTTCGTACTAGTGGTTATGATGGGATTAAAGATAATAGACCAAACACAAACCTTCGATAACATAGATAGATGTTTGTACTTTGCAGTAAGATTAAATGATCAAGCAACTATACCACAAAGGGAAGGACCTAACTTACAAATAACAGCGTATTGTAAACCGATAAGGAAAAAGTAAGATGTTAGCAGAATTAGCCGCAGCCAATGCCGCCTTTTCGGTTATTAAGCAATTTGTGTCCAACGGCAAAGAACTGAGTGGCTGTGCAAAACACATAAGCGATTTTGTATTTTCAAAAGAGACAATAGAAAAGAACCTTAAGAAAAAGAAAGCTAAAGGTGTAGGTGGTACAGACTTAGAAGAGTTCATGGCTCTTGAGCAAATAAAAGAAAAAGAAGAAGAACTCAAGAAGATGATGATTTACTTAGGTCGCCCCGGATTGTGGCAAGATTGGCAAGCCTTTCAAGCCGAAGCTCGTAAGTCCAGACGCTATCAAGAAAAGATGGAAGAGAAGCGTAGAGAAGAGTTGATGGAATACGTAGGCTACGGAATAGCCTTTATAGTTGTATTATTCTTTGCAGGATTAATGGCGTGGTTTGCAGGCAAATGGATGGGAAGATTTTGAGTCCGTGCGTAGGTGTCTGTACGTTGAAAGACAATGTTTGTATAGGTTGCAAAAGAACTATCGAAGAAATTAAAAAGGCGTATGAAGATACAAAGAGATTGACATCTAGCTAATCTATCTGTATAATCCCTAAAAGGAGTACACCTATGAAGAAACTAGCGGCACAAGCTTTAGCGTTTCAATACAAACTAAAAATTGAGAATGCAGAAAACTTACTCAATGCTCCCAATACTCCCCTAAATGTATTAGATCAAGCATTAAAAGATATAACAGAAACAAACGCAAAATTAAAAGTTCTTGAAAGTGTACAAAGTACTTAAAACAAAAAAAAAATTTAAAGATACTTATACCAATTAACGGTAGACCTATTCGATTTCTCACACAGAAGCAGAATGAAGCTATAGACAAATATTTGAGAAACCCAACAAGACTAAAACGAATACGTGAAGATTATCTACGTGTTAGTAAACTTAAAGATAAACTTGAATCGGAAAAAATAAAATAGATGGCAGAACGTAAAAAAAGAACTGTTGGTTTAGAATTAACAACAGCTAATCAGGACATCTACACAGTTCCCTCACGTTTTACAACTGACATAACTAGCATTCTTATTAGCAACAAGTCTGGTTCAGCCATCACATTTACTTTAGATTGGTATGACTCAGCAACAACAACATTTCATACTTTTGCAGGAGCAACTAGTCTGGCCGCTAATTCAATATTACAAATAAGAGAAAATCAATTATATTTAGTTGGCGGTGACAAGATACGAGGTCTTGCAAGTGCAAACAGTGCTGTAAATATAACAGTATCCCTAGAGGAGTTCTTTCAAACTTCTCTATAATTTAGCCCGAAGGAGAGATAAATGGCTATTACAACTGCAATGTGTACTAGTTTTAAATCAGAGTTATTAGGTGGTTTACACGACCTTGATTCAGATTCACTTAAACTAGCACTTATCAAAGCATCCCCATCAGGTACGTATGGTGCTGCTACAACTAACTACTCTAACGTAACAGGTAACTCTGACGAAGCAAGTGGTACAAACTATAGTGCAGGTGGACAAGCACTAGATGGTGCAACTATCGCTGTATCTGGTACAACTGCTACTGTAGACTTTACTGATGAAGTGTTTACTAACGTAACAACATCTGCTGATGGTTGTATAATTTACAACACTGCAAACAGTAACTCTGCTATCTGTGTCATTGACTTTGGTGGTACAGTATCTGCTACTGCAGGTGACTTGACTATTCAGTTTCCAACTGCTGATGCTTCTAACGCTATAATTCGTATCGCTTAAACATGGCTACAATTACCTATACAGTAACAGTTGCGTATGACGGAACGGCTAACATCTACTATTTAGATGGGTCGCCCAAACCTGCTCTTACATTTGTTAGAGGTAATACATACGAATTTGATCTATCGAACAGCAGTAATAGTGGTCATCCTCTTGCATTTAAAAATTCTGCAGGAAGCTCTTATACAACAGGAGTAACCACTACAGGAACTGCGGGGTCTTCTGGAGCAAAAGTCAGTATTGTTATTAATGCTACTACGCCTAGTCAACTACGTTATTACTGCACGGTACATGGCAACTATATGGGCAACATTATTAATGTTCCTGCAGTTGACGCATACAATGGACTGTATGGCGATGGTCATTATGGTAAAGCTATTTATGGTGTAGTTTATGCAAATCAAGCATTAACTGGAGTGTCCGCAACTGGAGCTATTGCTCCTGTACAAATAAATGGTTTTGAAATTGATGTTTCGGAAAAACTTGATTCAGTATCATCTACAGGTTCGATAGGAACATTAACACACAGTAATACACACTCTATAGCAAGTGTTGTGGGTACAACCAGTATAGGTACAGTAGGTGTAGGTGCTTCAGGAAATATATTGTCTGCTGCAGGGACAGGTCTTGTAGGCAGTGTTCAAGTAGATATTTCAGAAGTTCTTACTGGCGTATCTGCCACATTTAGCGTTAACGCATCAGGGCTTGATATTAGGTCTATTAACCGTGTGGACATAACTGGCTCACCGATGGCAGGTACTATTGGTACGGTAAGTCCTAATATAGATGAGCCAATTGCTACAGGTACTCAAGGTACTACAGCATCAAGCTCTGTTCAAGTTAATATTGCTGAAAAGGTAGTAAGCGTATCTGCAACAGGTGGCGTAGGTTCTCTAGGACACAGTAATACTGTAACGTTGGTAGGTGTTGAAGGTACAACAGCAGTACAGCAAGTACAGCTAGATGTCTTTGAGATTGATGTTTCGGAAAAACTTGATTCAGTTTTTGCTACAGGTGCTGTAGGTTCACTAACACTCCACACAACTGCAGGTTTAACAGGTGTAGTTGGAACATTCTCAGTGGGTAATCCTACGGAGACAGGCGTTATCACAACATTCACTGCAACAGCTTATGATAGAAGAAACGTAGCTAATACTCTACCTAAACAAACAAGCTCACAAAGGAGGGCTGCTTAATGGCATTGAAATGGCCCGATAAAGACCCTGATGAACAGTTAGACTATTCAATAAATTGGAAACCTCTTCTTGACACCGATACAATCGCATCAGTTGTTTGGAAAATATATGATGCAGACGGCGTGTTGCAAACTTGGTCAAACAGTCAAATTGTAAATGGTTTACAGCTTGTTAGTCGTACAAATACAACTACTGTTGCCACAATATATTTAGGAAGTGGTACTGCGTTTACAACGTATAAGATTGTGTGTCAAGTAACTGCTAGTGATGCAACAATTCGTGAACAAGAAGTTCGCATAAGAGTCGTGGAGAAAAACTGATGGCTTATAATTATCTCTCCCTTACAAATGAAGTATGCCGTAGACTTAACGAGACAGAACTTACATCTTCTAATTTTGCTACAGCCAACGGGTTTTACTCCCAAGTCAAAGATGCAATAAACTCTGCAATTCGTGACATCAATCAAAAGCATTTCAGTTGGCCCTTCAATCACAACACAGATGACATAACTCTTACTGCAGGTGAGCTAAGATATCCTTTACCAGAGAATGCAAAGTACACCGACTTTGATACTGTTCGTATCTTACGTAATGCTTCACTCGATCTCAACGAAGCACGAAGACTTAAGCAGATGAGCTACGATGAATATGTAGACAGATACATAGATCAAGAAGGCGAGACAGATACCACAAAAGGTACAATTCCTGAGTACATTGTTCGTTCACAAGACGGTGATATTATTGTTGCACCTATGCCAGACAAAGCCTACACAATTGAGTATGAATTTTTTATGATTCCTGCCGATTTAGACACACATGATGATGTTCCAACAATACCATTCAGATTCAAACACGTAGTCGTAGATGGTGCAATGTATCACTCATACATGTTTAGAGACAATCTTGAATCAGCTACGTTATCTCTCCGTAAATTTGAAGACGGCTTGAAACAAATGAGAACTTTACTTGTTAATGAAAACGTATACGCAAGGGCGGTTTAATGCCTGATAGATGGCAGACACATTCGTTTGAGTTTAAGGGTGGTTTGATAACCAACCTATCTCCGTATCAACAGGGATTTCAAGCTCCCGGATCAGCGAGAATACTTCGTAACTTTGAACCATCTATATTTGGTGGGTACACTCGAATAGAAGGTTTTACTAAGTTTGATACAAATGCCCTAAGTAACACGGGGGTTATCAGGGGTATACATCGTTATGGTGGTAATGTTTATGCTGTAAGAGGTAATGATCTGTTTAGGTCTGGCGGGTCAGGATGGACACAGATAAGTGACAATGCTACGTATAACAGTGCAGGTGTTACAATAGGCGGGTCAGGTAAGGTACGATTTCTGAAGTACGACTTCGATGGCACAGAGAAAATTATGCTTGTAGATAGTACAGGTAAGCCTTACAGATTTAATGGTACTACGTTTGAACAATTGTCTTCTTTGCCAACTGATACATCAGGTTCTAGCTTTGTAACCAATTTTAAGAACCACATTTTTCTCGGAAATGGTAAAAGTCTTGTTTTTTCTGCTCCTTATGGCGATACAGACTTTACAAGTGCGAGTGGTGGTGGTATAATAAACGTAGCTGATACAATAACTGGATTAATTGTTTTCCGTGAAAAACTTATCGTATTTAGTGAAAGTAGTATAAACGTTCTTAATGGCAACAGTGTAGGTGACTTTCAACTACAACCAGTATCAAGAGACTTAGGGTGTGTTGCTGAAGATACCATTCAAGAGATAGGTGGTGACGTTATATTCTTAGGTCCTGATGGACTTAGACTTTTCTCTGCTACAGATAAGATTGGTGACTTTGGTCTTGCGGCCGTATCAAAAACAATACAAGTTGAGATACTTGATTTAATAAGTAGTAGTCCAAATGGTTTTTCAAGCACAGTTATTCGTGAAAAAAGTCAGTACAGAATATTTGGATTTAATTCAACATTTACCAACGATGCAGCAAAAGGAATTGGTGCAACTCAATTAGAAACTGGTATAGCATTCAACGATACACGTGGCATAAATGCTTTTGTAACTTACAGTGAGTATGACGGTTTCGCAGAAAGAATTTATTTTGCAAATGCAGATGGATTTGTATATCAGATGGAACAAGGAAATACGTTCGCAGGCACAGACATACCTGCTACGTTTGCCACTCCGTTTATCCCATTGGGCGATCCGACTGTACGAAAGACAATATACAAGGGTGTAACATATTTAGATGTAAACGGTGATTTTGATCTTGAGTATTCACTTAAGTTTGATTTTGACCAACCCGATAGTATTCAACCTGATTCGATACTATCAAGTGATGCAGCGGCATCAATAACATACGGTTCAGGTATATATGGAACATCTTTGTTTGGGGTAAAACAAAAAGCTACATATGAAGTACAAACAATAGGTTCAGGATTTACAGTGTCAATATTATACGAAACAACAGGTGCAAACACAGACGCTGTTTTTACAATAGATGCTGCTACATTGCAGTATTCTACTAACGCTAGGAGATAAAAAATGGGTACAGGTTACACACGTAATGATACCAGTAACAACATTGCCGATGGTAACGTAATAAATGCGTCAGATCTTGACGGCGAGTTTGATGCGGTACAGGCAGCGTTTAACGGTACAACAGGACACTCACACGATGGTACATCAGGTGAAGGACCTCAGATTGCTGCAGGAGGTTTAGCAAGTAATGCAGTGACCACAGCTAAAATAACTGATGCTAATGTTACACTTGCCAAGATGGCAGCTAACTCTGTAGATAGTGACCAATACGTAGATGGGTCAATTGATACTGCTCACATAGCCAATGATGCTGTCACAGGAGATAAACTTGCAAATAACATACAAATAGCAGGTACTCTTGGTGTTACAGGTGAGACTACTCTAACTACACACCTTAACATGGGTGACAGTGACATCATAAAGTTAGGTGCAGGGTCTGACCTACAGATTTATCACGATGGCACTAATAGCTATATTGTTAATACGACTAATGACTTAATAATTGGAGAAGACTCAAGAGTAAGAATTAAAACTCCATCCTTATTAGTAAACAATGCGGCTGACACTGAAAACCTTTTGACGGCTACTGAAAACGGTGCTGTAACTCTTTACTACGACAACGCAGAAAAACTAGCCACCAAATCAGATGGTGTGCTTGTTACTGGTGAACTACAAGCAACTACCCTAGACATCAATGGTAATGCGGATGTATCAGGCAACATAACTGTATCAGGCACAGTAGATGGCAGAGATGTAGCATCTGATGGCTCAAAGTTAGATGGTGTTGAAGCAAGTGCTGATGTAACTGATAGCACAAATGTCGGTTCGTCACTTACAAGTTTCACAACAGATACTTCCTTCGTAGGTGGTGATTTAATACCAGTTTATGATGTGTCTCAGTCACGATGGGAAAAGGGAACTGTAACTAATGTAGCTTTAGCAGGACCAACAGGTCCAACAGGTCCAACAGGTTCAACTGGTCCTACAGGTCCTACTGGTCCTCAAGGTCCTGCAGGTTCTAATGGTTCTAATGGTTCTAATGGTTCTACTGGTCCAACTGGTCCAACTGGTCCTCAAGGTCCAACTGGGTCTGCAGGAGGCACTGGTCCTACTGGTCCTACTGGTCCAACAGGTCCTTCAGGTACTCCTTCAACAAGTCTAAATACTGTTGGTAGTTATGCAACTTGTAAACAGAATTATGGATACAACATGAGTCCGGGAACTAGTGTTGCTTCGAGTCAGATGTATTATACCAGTTCTAGTAATGCAAGCACATTAAATAATCCAAGACCTAGTGGCACATGGAGGCAAATGGGTTACGGGAGGTCTGGTGACGCAAATCTTTTAGTGAGGATATCTTAAAATGACAATTTTAATAACAGAAATTAGAAATGCTATATCTTTAAATGAAGATAATACAGAATTTGAGTTGGAGATAAATCATCCTGAGTATGGTTGGATACCATATGTATTACATACAAATGACCCAGATATGACTATTAATAACTCTGAATTATTAAAACTAATAGGTACAAACTACACAGCTATGGCTCAAAGTGAAAAGGATGCAAGAGAAGCAAGAGTAGTGCGAATGTTTAGAAACGAGTATCTAGAGAATGAAGTTGATGTGATTATGATTAATCCAGAACGTTGGGCAGGTTTATCTACAAGTAAACAAAATGAATGGATACAATATAGAACTGACTTGTTAAATGTTCCACAACAAAGTGGATTCCCACACAATGTAACATATCCTACAAAGCCTAGCTAATGTCTACTGAAAAAAGGCAGAGTTGGGTCATTTATCCAAACTCAATAGATTCTAACACAATACAAGAAATCATACGTATTTCTGGTAACACAGAAGAAGCTAAAGTTTTTAGCGAAGGTGGCGATGATGTTAGAAAAAGTCGTGTGTCATGGGTTAAAGATAGAAGAATTTTAAATTTGTTGCATGATCATGTAGGATTAGCAAACTTTAATATATTTAACTTTCATATATATAATGTTGCAGACATACAATATACAGAATACTTAGCAAGTGAAGGTGGTCATTATAATTGGCATCACGATATTAATTGGACAAGCAATACAAAATATGAAAGAAAATTATCTGTAACTGTTCAGCTTTCTGATCCTAGTGAATATGAAGGCGGCAATTTTGTTTTTGATGAATGTGAAACACCTGATCCTAAAATATTAAAACAAAAAGGAACAGTATTAGTTTTTCCTAGTTATCTTAGACATAGAGTTGAGCCAGTTACAAAAGGTATTAGAAAATCTCTAGTGTCATGGTTTGAAGGTCCAAGATTTAGGTGAATGATTTTTTAGAAGAATATATTGTATCAAATGAAGTTGTTGACAATATAGTTGATTGGTATAATAAAAATGAAGATAATGCGGTAAATGGTGCTATTGGTCATAACAGTGTTGATAAAAATATAAAAGATTCAAAAGATATTTTTATTCCGAGTGCTAATGAAGAACAGCCTTTTATTACTTATAGAAATGAATTACATAAGTGCATAAAATTATACGCAGATAAATATAAAGTGTTAAAAAATCTTCATACATTTGGGTTAATAGAACCTATGGTCATACAAAAATATCCAATAGGGGGTGGATTTAAGGCTCTTCATACTGAACGTGTTGGTAAGTTTGATTACACAATAAAAAGACTATTGGTTTTTATGACATATTTGAATGATGTTGATGATGGTGGAACTGAATTTATATATCAAAATAAAATAATAAAGGCTAAGAAAGGTAAAACAGTAATTTGGGCAAGTGATTGGACACATACACATAAAGGTCAAGTATCGCACACAAAAGAAAAAATGATTATTACTGGTTGGTATAGTCATTTGTGGGATTTTTGAAATTGAAAACGCTTATTTACGATAATTTATTAACTGAAAATGAATGTAATTTTTTTATAAATTTTTACGAGGAAAATAAACAACTTGAAAAAAAACATAGAGACACTTTATACATAGATTTACAACCTAATATGAATGATAACGTAAATATATTAGGAGAAAAATTAATAAATGTTTCAAGGTTGTTTAATGCACAAATTGATTGGATGCAAATTGTTAAATGGATGCCAAATTCTTTTCAGGATTTACATTTTGATACTACAGAAAACGATACAGTGTTAACATCTATTACATATTTAAATGAAAGCTATGAAGGCGGTCAAACATATTTTGAAGAAGGCACAATATTCAAACCTAAAAAGGGTAGGGGATTATTTTTTGATGGTCTGTATTATAAACATGGTGTGACAAAAGTGCAATCAGGTGTAAGATATGTAATAGCTACATGGTATGCAAAAGAGGTATAAGTATGAAACTAGAGATGCAACCTGAACTCAAAGTACAAATGGAACTAGACGCACATGAAAAAGAGTGTGCCATCCGATACCAAGCAGTCAACGATAAGTTATGTGCTTTAGACAAAAGAATGTGGCGAATAGAAGCTATGTCTATGATAGGTACACTTGGGGTGGTGGCTTTGGTTGTAGCAATTGTGATGAAGTAAGGAAGTAGATGGCGTTACCTCCTAATCCAAATGATATAGCTAAAGCAGAACTTGGTGGTAATATGATACCTGCAGGTGAAACAGACCAAACTGCTGTACTTGACTACGGAGGTCAGCCTATAAGTGCATTAGGTCAAGGTATTTATGCAGCACCTGAGACTCAGAATGAAGCATTAGTAAGAGGAAAGAATAACATGGCACAACAAGATGGCACAAACAACCTCTCAGTAACTCCACCGACAAAGCCAGACTTTGAAACTAAGACTGAGGACTTGGCAGGAAAACTAGGTACTGCAGAAACTGAGGTAACACCTGTTACTCAAGGCGTTCAAGAAAATGAATTACTGGGAACTCAGGGACAACTCTTATCAGACACAGATGTTCCGACTGTAACTCCCAAAACGATCGATACAACTCAAGTTGGACAAACAGCTAAACCAGTAGCAAGTGAAGATTTAGGTCAGATAACAACTCCTGTAGCTTCAGCGGTAGACTACGTAGAAGGACAGGACTTTGCGGGTGCGACCTCTGATTTTAGTGCTTCTGATCTTATTGATCTTGATGACATATCAAGTGCGACCTTGTCTGCGGGTGCAATGGCAGATCCTGCTCAAGAACAGCTTGATGAGAAAGCTACTGTAAAGTACCAATTAGAATCACTACTTGGTGGCATCGAAGACGGCGAGCCACTACCTGCGTGGGCATCCCCAGCAACTAGAAAAGTTGCAGCCATAATGCAACAAAGAGGATTAGGCTCATCTAGTATGGCGGCCGCAGCTCTAACACAAGCTGTTATGGAATCAGGTATTTCTATTGCGGCCAGAGACGCAGGTGCTTATGCAAACATACAGCTAAAGAACTTAGATAACAGACAGCAAGCAGCCCTGCAGAATGCACTACAAGTTGCTACAATGGACAGACAGAATGCTGATGCTAGAACTAAAGGTGCGATAAGTAACGCTCAAGCTCTTCTGTCTATTGATATAAAAGAACTTGATGCACAACAACAATCAAATGCCATAAAGTACAATGCAATGGCTCAAGCGGCATTCACTGAAGCTGCGGCTGAGAATGCTAGACAGCAGTTCAACGCAAAGAATGAGCTACAGGTAGAAGAGTACTTTGCTGAATTAGGCGTGCAAGTCGACACAGCAAACATAAACAGAGACGTGGCAATCAAACAATACAACATAAATCAAGAGAATTCATTTGCAGAGTTCAACGCTAACATGAAAGATCAGCGTGAGAAATTCAATGCAAACATGAGAAATGTGATTGACCAATCAAATGTCAAGTGGCGTCGAGAAGTGAACACAGCAAATACTGCAGTTCAAAATGAAACTAACAGAATAAACGCACAGCTTATGTACAACATGAGTGCTACGGCTATGAATGATCTGTGGCAAAAGTACAGAGATAACGCTACTTTTAATTTTACAGCTTCTGAGTCTGAGTTACAAAGAAAGCACGAACAAGTGATACAAGCCTTAGAAGCTGCGGCTAATGCAGATGCCTACTCTGCGGCCAATAAAACAACATTAGCATCAAACATAATCAAAGTAATAGGGGCTTGGTAAATGAGTTTTTTAGATAGTGTTCTTTCAGTTCTTTCTGTAGTTAAAAAGGGAGCAGAAGTATATAGTGCGTTGAGTGATAAAGATGAAGATACAGGTTTTGCTCAACCTCAGAGAATTAACTTAGAGTCCAACTTAACTGCCCCAAGAGCTTCTTTGAGAACTATGGAAGCCCCAATCGGTCTTGGCTTACCAAATATGGAAACAGCCTACAGATACTTTTCAAATAATCTTTCAAGAGATAATAACTTCAGGTACGTACAAGGACAAAACTACGTAGCAAAACGAAGAAACCCTACTCCTGCTACAATGAGTGTGGCATCAGATGCAAGGGTCAAAGGTTTTACTGCTTCGTATAAAACAACGGGTGTACCAACAGCGTAAGGTAATATAATGGATCAATTAAGAACACAGACAAATGTACGATCAGGATCTATAGAAGCGAAAGATCCTCTTGCACAAGCTATTCCGGGAACTTCCCTTACTGTAGACAATAAGAAATGGGCATGGGGTAATCCTCCTCAACATACAGATCCAGAAGTTGTGCTACAAGAAGCTACCGACAGATTAGAAGATCCTCGATTTAAAGAAGATATGATGAAGCTACTGATAGCAGGAGTATCCATAGAGCATATTGTAGAGACTTGGGTTATTGATGGCTTTGAGAGTGGTAAGTTCACTTTGGATGTTGGACTGCTGTCTAAAGGACCTTTAGGAGTTTACATTGCATACATAGCTGAACAAGAAGATGTTCCGTACAGAATGTTTGAGAAAGACGATGGTGGTCTGAACGATAACAGAATTGATGATGAGTCTTTCTTCAAGCTTATGAAGGACAATAATCCTGCAATGTTTGAAACCTTACGAGAAGGATTAAACGAAACTTTAAGAAAAGGTAAGTAGATGGCTGACATTTTTACTAAAATAGCAAATAGTCCTATTGGATTTGGAGCATTGAACGGGGCAATGGAATCTTTTGTAGCAGGTAGAAACCAACAGAAAAAAGAAGCCTTAGAAAAGAAAAAGAAACAGGCAGAGACATTTGAAAAAAATGAAAAAACTTTTATTGATACAGCACTTAGTAGTCAAGATATGGCTCAATCAGTCCTAACTAATCCTTATTTTAAACCTAGAATACAACAACTGGCTACAACAAAGAGAGACTTGTACAACGCAATAGCTCTAAAGTCTTTAGCACCAAAAGAAGTTACTCCTTATAATCAACAAATTATAGATACGACATCTGGTAATTCTACTGCAGCACGAAATTTTATAGCTAACAACAAAGATTATCTAGCACAAAATCCTACTCTTGCTAGAATATTAAAGACAACTGCTTCTATGGTTACCTTAACTGAAGGAGAAAACAGAATACTAGGTAATATTAAAAATTCTACTGAAGCTAAAGAATTAAGAGATAGCTATTTTCCAATAAAACAAACTAGTGAAATATTTAAAGGTCCCGTGAAAGTAAAAATCGACGGGGGTAGACCTGTCAATGTTGAAACAGGAGAAGAGCTAACAGGGGATTTAATTGAATATAGAGATAATAACCCTACGCAGAACAATTTATTTTATGCCTTAAATGCAAAGGCAGAAGCACTCGACGAAGAAGAATTTAAAGGTTTATCTGACACAAACATAAACACTATGAAAGATACAATAAAAGCTGCTGAAGAAAGAAGCCCCGGATCAGGTATCATAGTAGCCAGTAGCATGATAGAAAAGTTAGACCCCAGAGATGTCAAATCAAAATTCTTTCTTGAGTCTTTTAAACTTAGTTACGCTAAGAAAGAAAATTCAGGAGTATCTGTAGCAGAGCTTTTAAATGACTCTGTAGGCATGGTCAGGGAAGACATTAAAGATCAGACAAGTCGAGCTTTGTTTGCAAAGGATGTACTAGACAGCAAAAAAATTAAAGATATGGTAAGTAAAGGTTTATTTACTCAGTACTTAAATTCTGAAAATGAAGAAGAACAGCAAATAGCTAAAGATTATTTTGCATTGAAGTCTATGAAAGATAGCTTAGATAAAGTTGCAGAAGGAAAAGGTAAAGCTGGAATATCATATGGTGGCATTGATTTGTACCCCGCCACAATAAAAGATGTAACTACTAGCCTTCCTTTAGCAAATGCTTTCTTAGGTAGACTAGATGGATTAACAGTTGGAAGTGGTACAGAAAAGGTAGAAATACAAGGTTATATTAATAGTCTACCCCCTCAAGAAAAAGCAGCACTCTTATCTGACATAAAATCTACCATCGAAAACCACGATAACATGACAACAAAAGTGAAAGTAACTGAGAGCAACAGTAAGTATCAAGATCTACCTGCTAATTATGCAATTAAGTTTCCTAACTTGTACAACATCCCTGAGATAAAAGCGTTCATACACGGCCCTGTTATCAATCAACCTCCTGAAGATGTCAGTGTAACTAGGAATGTTGCATCCACTCAGACTGTCGATAACACTCCTGTAGGTAATCCTCTACCAGCTAATCAAGTTTTATTAGCAAATAAAAGTGACATTGTTACTCTCTCCCCTGAAGTAGTAGAGTTTGCAAACTTAAAAGGATTTGAAAAACCGTCTGACATGTTAAAAGATGATGGTTATTTTGAAACACTACAAGGAGGAGGAGGATTTACTCTTGCAGGTAGTGGCACACTATTAAAAGGTAATGATACAGTCTTTAAGGCAGCTAATGCAATAATAAAACAAGTTCCTAAGATTGGAAATTTTGTTACTTTAAGAACTAAAGATTTTGCGGCAGTCGGTCGTACCATTGTGAATCAACAGATAGACGACGATGCAGACGTATTTGCTACCGTTTCTATGCTAATGAATGATGATTTCTCAATCAAAAAAGACCCCGGAAAAATAGGCTATGCCCAAGAGCAAATTGAAGCTGCTATAACTAAACTAAGTGGCGGTGAGTTAAAATCTGAAGATATAGCAAAACAAAATGTAAACCTCAACGATTATATCGCAACATTAAACTCTGGTATTAATAGTATAGGCGTACAGGGCGACAAGATGAATGCGACCGTAGCCCTTGAGAATATCGTAACTGATATAGTGGCATCTGAAACAGGACTTGTGCGAGGAACACTAGGATACATATCAGAAAATTTTGGTGATGTTTTTGATATAGGTCAACGTGATAAAGTAGTCAATTCGATGAACGCCGCCTATGATACATTACGTAAAGACAGAAGATTGGCTTCTGCTAAATTAGCTTCTAATTTAATAACAATAGCGTATCAAAGGGCTAGAACTCTTGATCCAAATGGTAGGATATCCGATAGAGACTTTAAAGCTGCATTAGATAGTATAACAGCTTCTTTCTTTGCGAGTAATCAAATTACAAAAGCTCTACTTGTCGACTTTAAAAATGATGCAGAATCACAGCTAATCATAAATAATAATCTACTTGAAGTTTTTACAAATATAAAAGAAGATGGTAGTAATATTATACTAAAGAAAAACATCCGAGCAATAAGAGCAGTTCCTGTATTCAAAAAAGTAAGACAGATGATTAGCTCTATCAATGCCGCTAGACAGTACAGAGATAGGTTTGTTGATAACGGTAATAAAATAAATTATGGTGTGTATAAGTTAAAAGTAGTACAAGCCCACAGACCTACAGATGTAAACTTACAAGTATATGAAGTTGTACGAGCTACAAACGTAAATGATCCCATAGCTATAGGGCTACCTGTTTACACAGACGGATTCGGAAGAATGTTAACATCACAAGAATTAAAACAGAGAGGTTTTAGACCATAATGGCAACAGTTGCAGATTATTTAAGTACAGGTCCTGAAGCTCTAGAGAGTGATTTAGTCAAAAACGTATTTCCGGGGGAGACACCTGACGCCCCTAAAAGAAATATACTTGACTTTCAAAGAGAAGAAGCTCCAGATGTCCAGATTGATCCACGACAAGTTCAAGATGATTTCTTTAAGAAAGCTCTTAATGAAGAAGTTGACGTCAACACTATGTTTGATGGCCCTAACAAGATAAACTATAACATAATAAAAGAAGCTGTAGACGCTAATAAAGCTTTAAACCTTGCTAACACAGCAAATCAAATTCTACCTAATCAACAAGAACTAACTGCAAAAATTGACCTATTTAAAAACAATTATGACAGAGCCGTACCTACTAGTGAGAAATTGTCTACAGGAGTCATGGAAACAGGATCATTCCCAATTAACTACGCTACAGGAGAAGTAGAGTACGGTGGCACTATGCCTGCTGACGGCGATCAAAATACATTTATGAAGAATGTATTCCCCAGTAACAAGACTGTCTTAGACAAGAAAGTTAGGCAAGAAGCTGACTTTATGCAATGGTTTAAAACCCAATCAGATGCACCTATAGATCCTATAATACAAAAATCAATAGCTAGATCGGTTAGACCTACGTTTGGTGCTAACCTTGCTAGAAGAACATACGATACTGTTGGCTTTTTGAATGAAGGTATTCGATTTTATTTACCACAACTTGTAGATGGTGCTTTCCAAAAATTAAAAGGACTCACAGGTATAGGAGATCCAGAGAGAGATACATGGCTTTCACCCACTATAGAAAAAGAGTTATTTGATTTTAGGAATAGTGGTAAGCTTTCCGAGATTCTACCTGATACAGACAAGCACAGAATACTCAACGATATAATACGTGATGACTTGCGTAAAACTATGTCCCCTCAAGAGTTTGAAAGAAAAGGGTACAATAAGAAAATAAACGTTGACGGTGTAGAAGTTTTTGAAAAGAACTTTGTAACTCCTCAGTTTGCCAATAATGTGTTTGAGTATACGTTTGACAAAATGGGATTTTTTGAACAAGTTGCAATATTTATAGCAGAAGGCGGTGTAGCTTACAAGGCAGTAACATTACCCGTTGTCGCTGCTAAAAGAATATCTGATGGTATAAATGGTACACAGAGACTGTTGCACAAAAGAAAATACGGAAACGAAGTACCATATAAAATAGATACAATAGATAATAAGTTAGCACGATCTAAACAATATGCCCTTACTCACAATGTCTCTGTAAAAGATGCTACAAAAGAATTAATGCTAATGAATACCAATGAAGGTCGACTAGCTAAATTTTCTGCGAATAGAATAGCTAATACTGTAAACAATAAATTTAATTATGAAAATGTAAAAGCTGGAATAAGATCTATACAAGATGAGATAGATACAAAAGGTAGACTCCTTATAGAAGCACGAACCAGTAAGAACACGGGTTATGCAGAACAATTAAGTGAACAAATATCTAACTTAAAGAATAAAAGAAACTACCAAATGTACAAGGTAGCAGGGGCAAATGCCCTACTGGTTGGTCTGAATCCTAGACAAGATTTGACAATCGGTATGATTCAAGGTGTTGGAAGAAACGCATTTTCAAGCGAAGAAAACCCACAGATGGGGGCTATGGGAGAGGGCGTAGCAGTAGGTGGTTACCTTTTATTTGGTGGTGTTAAGAAATTATTTAACCTACAGCCTTATTTCAAAGTACCTCTTTTAGAAGATGTTATCCAAAACAAAGCTTTTCAAGTTAAGATTGGAATTGAAAACATAGCTAATATAGCTCTGATGGGTTACGCTAAAGGTATGCTAGTCAATCCAGATTTAAGAAGCTTGAACGATCTTAAGAACACATTGAACTTAGATACTACAGCTATAAGAACCATAGATGAATTCACAAAAAATGCTAGAAATCTTCCTAAAATTCAAGCAGATGCCATGATAAAAACTATGTTAGAATCTGTGCAAGATATCCACAATATAACAAAAGGTATACCCGATCAATTTAGAAAAGGTATACAAGATAAACTGACATTGAGTTTAGCTGACTCAGCAGGTATTAACGTATTTCACGGCATATCTCAATATATTAAACTAGAAAATTTAGATTTTAAAAAATCTGATATATTAAAATTTAAGAAAAGCGTAACATCCGCTATGGATAATCAAACTTACGGTGAAGAAAGGTTGAATACTTTTTCTTCACTTGTCGAAAGTTTAAAAGCAGATATACTTAAATTAGAGACAGCAGAAGGAGTTGCACCCGAAGTTATACAGAGACTAAAACAAACTTCCCGTATGTATGAGTCTGCCGCTAAAAATCAAAAACTTGCTTTTGCCAAATCGTTACAGCAAGATGTAATTCTAATTGACAACTTTCTTGTAGAATTAAAAAATTCTCAAAACGATGATCTGTTAAAGATGTGGACTGAAGGAGATGCAGTAGAATCAGGGTTAGCTAATCTATTTAAGTTGAGAGATAAAGCTGAATCATATCTGTCAAAAGACGCATCACTTTCATATGGACAAGTGTACGAGCAAAAAACAACTGTTGGTCAACTAGCTTCTGGATTAATAAATACCATAGTTGATACTAACAAAAGATTATCACTATCATCAAATCAAATTGAAAATATAAACAATTCAAACAATGCTGTTGAAAGAGTAACAAAAGTAATAAAAATAGCATCAGAAGCCAAGATATCCGCAGCTTATAATAAAATAGATCCTCAACAAACCATAGACTTTGTAAACACTGGAGATAACATATTCAAGATGTTTAATGAGTTTGCAGCAGGTTATGGTGTTGATATTGCCACCATAGTAAATCGTAATACTTCCCCCCTTATGGGAGAAGCATATGGTAAACAATTGTTAAATAATTTAGAAGGTGGAGCAAAAAATGGTCTTATGAAAGTCTTCAATGATCAGGGTATAATAGATATAATGAATTCTAAATTAGGTAAGGATGATACAAAATTTGAATCAGGCGAGGATTTGTACGCATACTTTAAAGATCAAGCTCAAACTAATCCAAAAACACGGGCTGAATTTGGCTTAAGTGAAGCTGATACAATGAGTAACTTTCAGCTACTACAATACATGGTACAAAAACAAGACTTAGCATTTACTGCAGATGATTTTGGATTCTTAGCTTCACCTTTAGAATTTGAAAAGCTACGTCAGTCATTTCAAGCATTCAAAAAAAGTACAAAGGCTAACGTAAGCTCATTAGGCGTACGAATGGTAGCCCTACTTGATCAAGACTTTAGAGCATGGGGTAACTCAGTAGATGCTGAAACATACAACGATGTAGTGCGAGCAAGAAATGTAGCTCGGCTTGAGAAGCAAAGATTTGATGAAAACACTATAGGTGATCAAATAGAGAAAGCTTCAAAAGGTAGTCCTATAAAATTTTTAGGGATTGATGGTCAAGAAACAACAATAACTAAAAGTAATATAAACAAGTTATTTGACCCTATGATCAATGCAATTGTAAATCCTACTGATAGAACAGCATCATTTGTAGAAGGAGAAATGAAAAGACTTATATCAACTTTTGCTTCTACATCAGAACAGCTACCTGCTAATGTTTTAGTCAAAGGTCCTGATGGTAAACTGTTAGAGCCTACAAATGAACAGCTAAGTGGGATGGTAGAGCCTGTATTTGATATAACTAAACCTGACGGTAGAGCGGGTTTAAATGCTTTAAGTGAGACTCTTCAAGCCTTAATGTACAGTAAATTTATACAAACAAAAGGTATGTTTAATGTAGCTGATCAAATAAAGAATGGAGAAGCTATAGATTTAAATAAAATGAAAACAGGTAACATAAGAGTCCAAGATACTGAAGGATTTAATATTCCCAAAGCAATACCTCTTCCTACTCAATTTAAAAACTACGAAGAGTACATAGCTGCAATGGAAGACTTAATAACAGTCAACGTTAGAAAACTTAATAAAAATACTGGCGAGTTAGAAACTGTACCCCTACCTGCTTTTGATATTAAAGCAATGCTTAAAGCAGAAGAAGGCGTAACTAATGCTATTATGTCATCTAAGAAGTTTAAAGAAACTCACAAACAATTCTTTAAATTAGTAGACCAAGAAGCTCAAGTCACTAAGAGTGCGGCCGTAAAACAAATGGAAGTAGAACAAAGTGATGTGTATCAAAAGAGTAGATTATATAAAGAAAACATGTCAGGTGATTCTTTCTTTGAAGATGTCATAATGAGAGGAGATCCTAACTCTGTTGACCTTTATATTGAAGATTTAAATAGATTAGTTGATGCAGGCGAAATGACAATTGAGCAAAGTCAAAAAGTATTAAAAACTCTTGTAACTGATATACTGAGATACTCTGGGGGAGAGTCTAAGAATGGTGCAACATTCAAGTTTTACAACGGACAAAACATACCTGTAAGTTCTTACGAAACTCCTGAAGTACCTTATGCGTTACTTACTGGTGCTGATGATTTAGCAGAAGATGGTACAAGGACAGCCTTATCCATACAATCAGAAAAGTTTAATGCGTTGATGGATGCGGCGGGTGTAAGCTCTGAACAAAGAGAAGTTCTCATATCCATGTACAGACACTCTACGAAAATGGATGCAAGAGGTGTTCTAGCTAGATCAGGGATGGGTTCAGATATGGGGGGTAAAGCAAAGCTAGGAGGACCTAGTCCAGCTTTCACCTTAAACAATACTTTGTCAAAAGCTTTTAACATAGCTAGAGGTATGGTTAGTACAGAGTATGTTATGGCAGAGATGGCTATAAGATATGCAGCTCTAGCAGATGGAGCTATTCTGAATACAATAATGAACGATGAGAGAGTGTCAAATACTATCTTAAATCTAATGAATGATCCTACGCAGGTACTAGAAGCTGATGCTGACTACTTTGTACGAGCAATGATAAAATTCTCAGCTAACGCTATAAAAAATATATCAGGAATAACACACGATACTGGCTACAATGAAGAAAATTATTGGAAGTCAATGGGCGTAGTATACCCAACACAAAGAAACCAAGTAAACTAAGGAGATAAAGAATGAAGACTTACTTTAATGGACAACGTAAAGGCATGATGTACGGCGGTAATGTACGAAAGCCTATGATGTATGGTGGCAAAGTACAGAAGATGGCTATGGGCGGTATGGCTGAAAAGAACATAAAGCCTAATCAATCAGGCATGATGAGTTCAAACATGGGCATGGGGATGATGTATGGTGGTCAAACTAAGCTAGATAAAAACAAAGACGGTAAAATATCAGGCAAGGACTTTGCTATGATGGGGAAGAAGTAGGTTTATCCCTCTTTCTCATTATCTTACGACCTCTGAAGAAAACAATTGTGTTGATAGTGGTGTTGATAGTGATAGCTACTAGTAACCAAATTTGCCACCACTCCATCACACGTACCTACCCGATTTATCCATGACCTCTTGTGCCATAGACTTCAGATACTTTATTAACTGAGTTACTTTATTTGTACCTTCATACATGGGAAGACCTAAGTTCATGGTCTTCTCAAATTCATTTGGATCTACTGCATCGTAGAGTATCTCAACATTTCCATCCTTATTAAGAAACGCTTCTAACGAGAACAGTTTCGCTTTCACCTTTGATTTCATTGATCGGCTCTAATTCATTTATAGGTAAGTTATAACAATCAGCTTTAAACGTAAAGCCGTTGCTTGGATCTACTTGACCTTTCTTATATCGAGTAGCTTTAGCGTAGTACTCTTGTTTACTAATGCTACCTAGTATCCAAGCTTTACTGAGATCGGTCAGTATCCTCACGAACACATAACTATCACAGTCTTGTTTTGTACCATGAGATGCAACCGAGCAATCATAGTTAGACTTTGGCTTAGTGTTACAACGTTTAGTCTTAACGTCGATACGATTCCCATCTTTCACTAAATCATAGTTATATGTATTTGCTTCAGTTGCCCCAATGATATCAGCTACGATTACCTCGCCTATCGCACCCACAACATTGCTAGTGCCACCTGTAATACTTCCCTGCAATATGCCTACAGTAGAAGCTTTTTCCCTCGCATGACGCATGTAATCCTCGCTAATTGGTACTTCAATCATCAGTTTGCACCTAAGTCTACAACTTCACAGGCATCTGCAGTGCAAGCCAATTCACGAGTACCGCTCGTATTGTCTTCCTTTTCATACTTAGAGAACTTAGTCCAATCCAAAGAAGCAGGCACACGGCTTTGCCACTCTAAATAGTCATCAGCTTCTATGTCTTGATAAGGAGCTTGTTGGTACGTATGATCGGCAAATGGAAGAAACGATACACCTGACGCTATGTCAAAATTATCGTACAACCACGCACCAACTTCCATCCATTCCTCTTCCTTTACAGTAATAGTCACAGACGGTTTGTGTTCGCACCAGTTAAGTGCATAGACTTTCCAAAGTTCTAGTTGTTCTATTGCACTCATCTCAGTTCTAGTGATAGCACCACTAGGAGATTTCATAGGAAAAGAAAACACAGTAACACTGTCAGGCTTCATAACATCAGGCTCTGCAGGGATACCTTCTTCTTTCATAAATTGTGTTAAGGGATCTTTGTTATCCCCACGTACTGTTCTAATGTAAAAAGGATTGTGTCTAGCATGAATACCTGATGCAGAGTCAGTTAACTGAGACACAGTACCACTTGGCTTTACACAAGTAATAGCCGTACTTCTTGGTATACCTATAGCATCTGCATATTCTTTGTTAGTCTTTATTGCCACTTGTTTCATCTCTTGTAACCAAATCTTTGAATCAGTTGTCTTAGCTAGTACATAATGATCCATGATACCAGTTAATGAAACACCAAGCAAGCGTTCTTCTTCAGTATTTGTTTTCCATATCTTACGTAGATACTTCATATCTGTAAGAGTAGACTGAAATGTACCTAGCATCGTAGCAACACGTACCTTAGATTGAAGGCTCAGTAAGTCATCGTTCTCACGTACGACCACTTCAGATAAGTTACAGAATTGATAAGGTCGCAGTATGATCTCACTACATGGGTTCGTACCCCACATGTGACCTGTCTGTCTTCTACCACTCTTAGCTACCTGATCGTCGGCAGCCTTACGATTGAACATGCCACGCTCACCTGACTTAGACTCATACAGAGATAACCATTCTCTCATGTAAGTTTCCATAGCAGGCTTACCTTTGTAGGCTACAGAGTTATTTGCTAATGCTCTCTGACCGTTGTTGTTCCACCACTCGCCTGATTTAGCGTGAGCCATTTGATCATCGTTTAGGTTAGATAAGCTAATCAGAGCAGATCGTCTTACACCACCTACAACTACAACCTCACCTACCTTGCACATAATATCGTGGCACTCGACAGGAAATAACTTTCTACCTGTAGCACCCTTGAATTTCTCAATAGTAAACTTAAATAAGTTAACAAGAGGATCAGCACCTGATGCCCTGCCACCCATAACTTTCAACCTTGCACCCGCAGGTCGTACCTTTGATACATCCCATGATGGTATCATTCCTGAATAAAGTAAAGCCACAAGCTCACGATATGCTTTTGCCCACCCTGCTTTACTATCTTCCACAACAATAACAACTTCAGACTCTTGCATGTTCTCGCTGATTACAGGTAGCTTATCTACGTTCTCTCGTTCCACAGAGAAACCTACACCTGTACCACACATAAGAATGTACATAGCTTCATCAAAACTACGTGGACTATCTACTGGTAGGTAGCTACAGTTGTACCCACAAGTGTTATCTCTTTTGAGTGCATCTCCTGCAGTCATCATAGCTCTCATCGATGGCATAACTCTCAAGTCACTAATGTACTCGTGTATTATCTCTTTATCAACTCTGTCCATCTTGTAGTTGTGCTTTTCTAAGAGAGTGTCTTCCATAAAGTTTACATATCTTGAAACTGTCTCTAGCCAGTTCTCCCTTCTACCTTCATCATCCATCCACCTAGCATACCTAGACTTGTGTATAAACTCCTGATATGAAGTTGGTAACATATTAGACGCCATTATATTCTTCTCCTACTTTTATTTCAATTAAACGGTTTAAATACCACCGTGCTTTTTCTAAATCTTCTACTCCATTCTTGTACTTGTATCTGCATATGTACTTCAAAATGTTGCCTTGAAGATATGTTTCAAATCCATCTCCTGTGACAGATTGAATTATGTCTATGGTTTCAATGCCTGCCTTATTATAGTGTGCAGGACTATTGACCATATCTAAATTATCTGATTGCATATTGGCTTGTGCTTCTTTTGATTTCTGTCTCATGTATTCCATGTGTCTCATTACTGATCATTACCAAAATCTACTTTAATTACATTCTCAGGAATGTCAAGCATTTCTCCTGTATCTTGCTGATATTCTACTTTGAGTTCTTTGGCCGCAAAGTTAAACTCTATCTCAGATTCCCCACAACGAAACACTTCATCACCTCGTCTACGTAGCAAAGCCATGACACCCTCGTGCATGATTGATGCAACAGAGTGATCATCAAATGTCTTGTACTTCTTGCCTGTCGTATCATAGGCTACCAAGTGAAACTGATCATCAGGCATCTCAGATATGATTATGTAGTACTTGTCTTTCTCCAAAGACATAAGTGTGTTCATGTCATCTTTTTTCATTCTTGAGCCACTCCATAGGTATTGCTTTTTCTGCCCACCTGTAATTGTGTTTAAGACACCAATCAGCGTAAGTGGTTTTACTTCCTTTGTAGATCTTGTTTCGTGCATTCATAAACACCATACGGATGTCTAACTCTTTATGTTGCTCTTTTATGAGAGCCATCTTAACTCTGTCTGCTTTGTCAAACTCACCTTTAGCTTCGATGTATATGTTGGTTGCAGGGATGTAGAAGTCAGGAGTGTAGGTACGTATCTTAGGTACGTATGTTATCTTCTTCTTCTCGTACTCAAATTTTATTTTATTATGTATCAGCTTTTTAGCTAGAGACAATTCAAAATTAGATCTGTATCCTGCGTTACGTTTAGCCACTATATTATCCCCTGTCGGATTTTCCAATTCAATGATTCTAGGCGTTTGCTGATATACCCTGCCGTCTTCGGGGATTGTTTTTCTAGTGTAGTAAGCTCGTCTAGAAGGGGATATATCGGCACACATAAAATCTTTCCGTAGTTTAAACTGTAGTTGATTGTTTGGAATTCATTCTCCACTTTCACGATGTCCCTAGCTTCTGTCTCAGGCGTTAACGCTCCTTTGTCAGAGAAGTTATCTTTCAAAGTTAACGGTATACCTCTATCATGTTGCCTAAGAAATGTAATGTCTCTACCGCCACCAATACCTTTGTGAGACTCAATGTAAAGATGATACAAGTTCTCATTCAACTCAAGTAGTTTAGTTTGATAACTATGTAGGTAGATAGCCGACATTAGATTTCTTTCTTCTTCAAGACATCATACCATATCTTAGGTGCAGTCTTAGCCTTTGATGTTACCTTCGGATGCAACTGTGCTTTTGACCAACAATGTGATCTGTATCCACACATGCTACATATCTTAGGTAGCGTCTTGTTGCCTGTTCGTATCTGTTCCCCTTTTACTTTGTACGTTTCAAACTCAGACTTAAATGGTTTTACAAAGTCAGGATTAGGGTCAAGTAATCTCTTTACTCGTACCTCTGCATCTTTCATATATTCTTTTCTATCTTCTTCTTGCCACTCAGGTGCTTCAACCATAGCTATTTCGCCACTTGACTTGTTGACAACTATCCACCCACCAAAAGGTAACCCTGTAGCTTCACCATACAGATGACCCTGCATGACATAACCAAATGGATCTTCTTCCTTTATCTTGTCGTACCCACCATATCCTGTGTACTTAAACTTATATGCCCACTCGCTAGCTGACTTAACATCCCACACTTTATCTGTGCCTGTCTCATCTCTTACGATAAGATCGAGTGTACCTGTAACCTTTTTACCTGCTATCTCTAGCTCAACTGATTTTTGTTTGTCTATGATTTCTACGTCAGCTTGTTCCATTATAAGTACGACCACTGATTCAACAAGGTCGCCAAACATAAAACGAAACAGAGCATTGTAGTCCATCTCTTCTTTGATGCCTTGCCTATCTAGCAACTGTTGACACAGAGGTCTACCCAAACCTGACATACGTATGCTGAACTCACGCTTCTTATTTAACTGTCTATCTACGGAGTCCTTACATTCTTGTGCGAAGTCTTCAATAGCACTAGGGGAGATCGTGACTTCCCCCCTAGTTGCTTTTTGCATGTAGTCTTGGATTTTAAGCAGATTTAGCATTGAAATCAGCCGACAAGTCTTGTTCCTCACTAGGAGAAATGAGTTTCTGAGCTTCTCTGAACTGATTAAGAACATTCTCATTGTGACCTTTTACAGTCTGTGAGAAATCTTTCATCAATGCCTTATCGTCTTCCGAGACTTGTACTTCCGAATGGAGAGTCGGAACTGGTACATAGTAGATAACTGAACCTGACTTGATCCTATTAGTTGTCAACTTCATAACAACCTTTTGCATGATCTTCTTCTGTCTAGTTAAGCTCTCTATAAAATTGCTGATAGGTTTGAACCCTGATCTTTTGAAGTAGGATACGAAAGGTTTATCCTTGATCTCGACCTTAGTTCCATCAGCCTTTGTAAAGTCGCCAGTTATTTGACCATAGATAACTTGGTTGCAAACTGCAGACCGTGACTTTACTTTAAGCGGGTCATCATCTTTAAGAAGTTCTTCTTCTTTAGCTGACAATCTACCACACTTATTCCCTGCTAGGGTGTCAGGGAATTCTCCTGCTAATGTTGGTTTTTGCACAGACTTACAAACAAATGTTTGTTGCTCCATGTCATATACGCTCCATTCAAATGTACGTAAGATAGGTCTTACAAGTACTTCTTTAGCGTAGATAAACTCACCATCGACAAACATCTTCCATGAGCCACGAACAAGTGACTTACCATCATCTGTCTCTGTGTCATAGTTTATGTTTAGTCTAGGTAGTCCTACATTGCTTGTAGCTTTCGCTTGTCCTGTAAGTTCCATAAATGTAGATGTATCATCATCGTTAAATGCTGATACTAATTGATCCATTTCGTTTCCAATTACTAGTTCATTTGTTTCCATTTCATTTTCCTTTTTAGTTTTATTTAAAATGTAATTTGAGCTTACTATTTAATTTCAGTAAGGTCAAGCCAATTATTACCTATTTTTAATTCTATTCCTATTGGCATGTCGTACTCTAAGCCATACCTAGCTTTCGAGCCGTCAGAAATAGACAACATGGCTTCAGAAAGTACCTTTACACACTGATCTTTTTCATCAGGATGTACATCAAGTACGATTGAATCATGTACTGTGTTGCATATGACTGACTTCATATCTAATTCTCTCATCACCTTATCTAGCTTAACTAGGGCAATGGGCAGTAAGTCAGCCGTTGCAAATCCTTGTACGGGGTAGTTACAGATAGCCGTTCTGTTTGTGGCTGCCCCCCACTCAGTCCACTTGGCATCAGGGAAAGCATAGGTGCGACCTGAAGGTAACTTTATCTCTTTGGTCTTGACTGCTTCTTTCTCTAGTTCCTTGTGCCAATCAGCAACCTTCTCATACTTCTCTTTAAACGCCGTGTAGTAGGCTTGTTGTGCGGGAGTACCACTGACCCCACCATAGAGAGGTTTGAACGTGTGTGCCTTTGCATCCTGCCTAGAACACCCTATTATCGATGCAGTGTAGCTATGGACATCAGTTCCCTTGAGAACATCATCGTAAGCTTGTGAATCTCGTGCAAGAAACCCTGCTACTCTGAACTCCAACTGAGAGTAATCTCCCTCAAGTATGTAGCCACCATCGAATCGACTTTCGACCACTTTACGTATGGCAAAGGTAGAACCACGTGGCATGTTTTGAAAGTTGGGATTACGACTAGATAGCCTACCAGTAGCCGTGACACATTGCATGAACTCAGGATGAATGAAGTTATCATCATCTGCATTGTTCTTCATGCCCTCGACAAAGGTAGATAGGTAGGTGCGAATAGCATTGTATCTTGAGTAGGCTACACAGAACTCACGTGCTTCACCACTTAGTTCAGTTGATCTATCTTCAAGAGTAACCTTATCTGTCTTGAACCCTGCAGATGCTACATCTTTTGGATTACGAGGTATGATCTTAAAGCCTGCTACCTCATTGGTGCTTTCGTAAATAGTACCTTTACCTTTGCATGGCTTGCATATCCGTAATGCTTTACTTGGTTCACCATTCTTGTTAACAGGTCTGACACGACCATGACCTAGACAACCTGCACATTGTTGTCCTACAGTTTTGTACACGATGTCAGTCATGTTACGTACATTACGAATGAAATCATTCTTCTTCATACGTGTACGTAGTTTAGGTTTGATTGTGTTACCTCGCATCTCATGCCCAAGATTAAATGTAACTGACCACAGAGTTTTATCTTTTACTTTGCGTGAGTACAACAACACACTACGATCATCAGGACTAGATAGGTTGATAGGTGTATCCCCCATTGCTTCCTTTGCCATAGTCTGTAGTTTGTTTTCTAGGTAGGATAGTTCCTCATTGTATTCTTTCTCTATCTCATCTAAGGTATCTAAGTTTACCTTTAGTCCATTCATCTCAATACGAGTGAGGACATTTGTCATTTCAAGCGAAAGCTTTAGTGTTGGTATAAGTGTCATTAAATAATTCTCCAAATGTTGTGCCAAAGGCTTCAAGTTGTTTTACTGCCACTTCTTCTGTAGCAATCACGTCTGCTATACCATATTCTTTCACGATATCATAAGGTATATCATAGAATGTTTTACCATCCTTTAGATAAGGTGCAACCAAATCTTTTTCTTTTTGTGTCACGCCATATCTTTTTGCAAGAGAGTCAAGACTAAGTGACCATCTTCTTGCTTTAGCTAAGATGTACTCAGCTACCATAGTGTCGTACACGTGACCATCATACTTAAAGCCACATGCTCGTACCCAAGTTAAATCAAACTTAAGGTTCTGTCCTACAAGAACATCAGTCTTATCTAAGGTAGCTTGCATATCTGCAAACCAACTATCTTTAACAGATGCTCTCTCATCTGAGTGATAGACAAAATCGTAGCCTACCTCATCTTCACCTAACCACTTATAACCGATGGATACAAGCCGATTATTAAAATAAGGCAAAGCAGTAGTGCCACCAGATCCCTTTGTTTTGTGAGTTGTTTCGACATCAAGTGTCAACACGTTTAGTTGTTCTACCATTTCTTCTCCTATCTGTATGTATTGAATGGCAATTAGCACAGAGTACTCTGCACTTTCTTACTTCTTTAATTAGATTAACTATACTGTTTAAGACCATGTGGCTAACTTGTCTAGTCTTGTTGCCTAAATGATCAAACTGCAAAGCGAGAGGATTATCTCTGTAGCCACATATATTACAACCACATTTCATCTTTATGTAGTTCAACCAATATCTCCTACGCCTTGCTCTAGCATTAAGTTTAGGTCGACTCACTATCTAGTTCCCAATAAAACTAAGAACATTAAACCTAAGATTATAGTAAAAGGATTACCACCAGTTTGTGTGAGTAAACCCCAAACACCTATCAAACAAATAAAGAATCCCATTAGTAATACACCCCTCTATGTACATCTATCTGAGCATTAATCATACCATGCCACCCGTTGATCTTGTTCTTGGATATACAGATATGCCTGACAATGTTATCTACCTCACTTGATCCCGTCTTACCAATTCCTATGATAACGTCAGCTTCACCTGCCTTACCAGTTCTAGAATTGTCTAGCATAGAGTAGTCAATAAATTGACGATCATGGGCATCATAGCTAGCCTGACTAACTGCCCATATAAGTAATTGATTTCGCTTGGCAATTTCTCTTGCCGTTACATAAGTCTCTTTGAGTCTTTCGTCGCCACGATTGTACTGACCATCAACACGGAACTTATCTAGCTGATCACAGAACATTACATCAGGTTTATTAAGCTTGGCATACTCATCCATCTCCTCTACAGATGTACCAACTGAATCCATGATTGTTAGATAAGGTTCAATCTCAAAATGGTAACGTTCAAGTAGTTGATCTTTTTGCATCACCATTTCTTCTCTTGTCAACTCAAAGAAAGACTGAATGATACGTAGCTTAATTCGTTGGGCAGGTTCTTCGTTTGCCCAATACACAACTTTGAATTTTTGTTTGATGTAAGATGATGCAAGGAAACAACAAAAGGTAGTCTTACCCACTTCAGGTCGAGCAAATAATATACCTAGATTACCCTTATCCATTCCTTTAACTTTTTCTTGGATAAGGTTGAATTGAAAAGGGAAATCGTTGTCTCCCGCTTCCTCTTCAAGTAGTTGAGCTAAGTCACTCTCAACAATATTGTAGGTAGTCTTGTCGCTGATCCTACCATCTTCGACTGCATCAATAAGCCTACGTAGCTCACCAAACTCTTCATTCTCACCCGTAAATATCTCTAAGGCTTTCTCGCCTATCTGCCTTGCTCTATCTCGTAACCAAAGATTGTTGACCAAGTCTAGATGAAGTTCATCATTACCTGACACAGTATCTTCTAGTTCAGATATAACTTCTTGTACTCTGTTTCTAGCTGAGTCAGGCATGGCAGGATTTCTATCATTAAATACTCCTGCAAGTTCAGACTTAGTTAAAGTCTTGGCATACTTTGTGTGGGAATATACAATTGTGTCAAAGATATCTTTTAGTTCCCTATCAAACATATCTCTATCTATTTTGTTCTTTACCTTTGCAAAGAAATCAACATCTAAACAAAATCCTAAGACTTGTTTATCTACTGATATGATTGTTGATGAAGTCATCACGTTCCTCTCTCTCCATATTTTTCAGGTCTTTCTTAAGTACAACTAATTTAGTAGGTACATAGTTAGACAAATGCCTGACAATGTCAACTGCTTTTCGAGTTGCATCTCTGTCTAACGCCACAAAAATTTTTTTATAGTTTTTGATTACTTGTATGTGGCTATCAAGTAATGATGTTCCCATCAATGCCATACCTGATACTAGATCAGATACGCTACATGCAGATGGGCAATCTTCTACAACAAATAGATCATCTGAGAATCCACACACAAATGGATACTTACTCATACCATATCGTAGCCACTTTGGTTTAAAGCTACCTAGACTACGACCAGTTGCATCGACGATGTTTCCATTGCTGATATCTTTAACTAAATACACAACTCTGTCTCTTTGAAAATCATATCGTATATCTGCTAGTCCATCTAGATAAGCATCGTAGGAATGCACATCTTTGACATAAGTTTCAGCTTTGATATTACGTGACAAAGATACAAACGTATCAGGTATCACAAAATCAATATCTGTCTCTTGTTTTTTAGTTTCTCTTCTTACAAATGCTTTACTTGAATTATCTTTAGTTAAGCTTATGCCAGTTCCACCTTTAGTGTGACAGTCAGCGTGGAAACAATACCACAATCTTTCAAATCCGTTATCACTCACACTAAAAGTGTTAGGTTTGCCACATAAAGGGCAATCAGACCTATAACGCCCATAAGCAGGAATGGGAAGGGATTCAACATAACTCTTCAACCACTTCGGATTCATTTAGACATCGCTTGTTTATACTGCTTAGTATTCACAGTATAGACTTGCCCTAGCCTATCTAGGTCATACCCATGTTTGAGTAGATTAGGTAGCTTGGCTACAGCGATAGGTATCCATGTTAGGTAGTCTCGCTGATTACCTAGCTTAACTTGCTCCTTATCGACAATACCTACTCTAACTGCTGATAACTTTGCCCAAAGGACATGTTGGTTATCATGGCTACGTTTCTTGACGTCAGTCTTCACTTGTTCGTTCATCTGCTATCCTCAAATCTTCTAAGTATAGTTTTATTGCATTTCGGATTAGATCAGCTACGCTTATTTGGCTAGCGTATTTATCTGTCTCCCTAGTAGCAAATTTCTCTAGTTCGTCGTAGTCTGCTTTCGAGACTGTTAAGTTGTAGCTTTTAGTCTCTTCGTTTATCTTAAAAGGTCGGCTCATAGTAACTCCTAACTATCCTCGTATGGGGTGTATCTCCCAAAGGGATAAGTGCGTATACCACGAGATCATATTTTACGTCAAGAAAATAATTTTAAAAAAATAATTTGACATATGTTTTTAGTTAGATGTATAAGATACCCTGATCATAAATATAGGAGATAATATGACACCTACTGATAAAAAAAGAATGAACTATCTTAGTTTCTTCAAAGATGGAGTTGCAGATGCTTTACTGCATGGTAATAGAGATGAAAGCAAATTATTTTCAGCCTACTACAAACAAGGTTATGATTTTGGTTTGGCTTTTAACTTTGAGGAAGTTTATGTAGGAGACGAGAAAGAAAATCAAACTTATTACCTACAAACAAGGGAAAATGAACAACAAGGAGAAAAGGCATGATACATTGGGAAACTAAAGAAGAGATGGGCGAGGGCTTTCAATTCAATCAAAGTGAACATTCAGAAGTTCAGTACAATGCTCTAGTTAAAGTTGAACCTCACGAAAAAAACGTTATGAGAACTTATTATCTAGTGAGAGATTGGTGGGATAATGATAAGCTAGTTAAGTTAAGAGATCACATAGATTCAATTATAGAGAGTAGGAAAGAATAGATGGCATTTGATCAAATAAATGTAAAAGATTGTCTGTGCGATATGTACGACATTAAACGTAAAGTTAAACAGACTAAAATTGTCCATGATGTAAAAGGTCATACTTTGGAGATATCATTGTTTAATGCACCAAAAGATAATGATGGAACTATCTTTACTCTTGGTGATTGTATTGACAATGTCATTGAGCAATTAGAACAAGAACTTAAACTTAGAGGGCAAGAAATATGATTTACCTTGAATTATTCTCAGGCGGTAGTGTAGCTAGGCAATCTGTAAAAGAGTTAGGCTTGCCCGTTACTAGGTGGTATTCATCAGAGATCAATAAGTTTCCAATCCAAATAGCTAACGATAACCACGATGATTTAATTCATCTAGGTGATGTACGAGGTGTACTAGATAAGCTAGTCTCACATAAAGACATCGACGTTATCTTTTGTGGCTCACCTTGTCAGGGATTTTCCGTAGCAGGAAAGCAACTCAACTTTGAACACGAACAATCTAAGTTGTTCTTTGAGTTCTTGAAGATATACAAAGCTATCTACGATGTTAATCCTCATGTTAAGCTACTCTTTGAAAA
>UEXN01000213.1_pt1 | contig 52029 bp, 65 predicted proteins | sample 1796711 | NCBI WGS metagenome assembly UEXN01 (sample SAMEA4772470, study PRJEB27181) | metagenome | reverse complement strand
TATATACCCCTTATAGAACATAAAGACCCTTAGGGTCTAGAGATCCGCGTTGTCCTCATGCGTCCGGTGGTACGCAGCGGTATACCACCACTTATTTATGGAGGATAATATGACTGTAGAAGCTTTTCTTAAATGGAAGATACTACCTAGGTTTATGATGTTAGCTAGTACAGTAATGTCCTGGAGATGCGCTGAATGGTTTATGGATTTACCTGATCCAACAGGAGCACAGTCAGCTTTTGTGTCCGTAGTAATGGGCGTGATGACTGGTGTGTTTGGGATCTGGATGGGCCACGAGCACAAAGGGGACAAATAATGCCAAAGATAAGTGACAATACTGAAGTCGCTTTACCCTTAAGAAATATTATAAGTATGGTTGCGGCAGCAAGCGTAGCGACTTGGGCTTACTTCGGTATTATAGAAAGATTAAATAAAATAGAAACAAGTATAACTATGATGAAAGCTGACTTAGGTCAAAACACAGAGTTTAGAATTAAATGGCCTCGTGGAGAGATGGGTTCTCTTCCTGCAGACAACGAGCAGTATATGTTAATAGAACATCTTGCAGGTGAACTAGAAAACTTAGCAACTGAGATTGAAGAAGGCAGAGCGCCATATGATCAGCAACAAAAGTTAACTCTAGAGTTTTATGAAAAAAGAATAACAACACTAGAAGCACACATAGAAAAGTTGCGTAATGGAGATCACTAATGGTAGAAACTCTTTTTGTTTTATTCTTAACTTTCGGTGGTGAAGCTAAAGAGTGGACACCACATTTTAAACTAACAGAATGTCTTTCCGTAAAACGTAAGATTGATAGAAACGTAGGAACAGGTCATCTGTATAGTTGTAAAAAAGAGAAAGTAACTTTAAAACAAGAAGGCGGTAAGTATATCATTATAAGCTTTGTGGAGGAATAGATGCCACCAAGAAATCATAAAGACTGGTCTAAGAATCCAAAGATTGAATACATTAGTTCTAAGATATATTCAGATTGGGATTTATACAGTCAGGAACTAGAATCTATCTTTTCTAAAGTATGGGTTCCTATGTGTCACATCTCAGAGATGTATAATAAAGATGATTATCGTACTACACAAATTGCAGGTCAGAATGTAATTGCATGGAATACTGGTGATGATATTAAAGCTGCATACAATTTACAAATACAATCACCTGCTGGTAATCTTAATTCTATTGATAAAGGTTGTGGTAAAAAACTACATTGTGAAGTAAAACATGGCGGCATGGTATGGGTTACCCTAGATCCTAATCCAACACAAAGTGTTGAAGAATGGACTTGTGGTGCATTTGATTGCATAGCAGATGCCATCGACACTGAAGAAATGGAAGTGTTTCACTACCACAAGGCAGTCATCGACACTAACTATAAACTTTGGCATGACACAAACAGTGAGTTCTATCACGATTTTATGCATTACTTTAATCGCGTGTCAGGATTTAACGATGAATATTTTGCTCGTAAGAATATCCCTTTTGATAATGGTCACGTTAACGTTAGCAGTTTTACTGTTAACTATGAAGAGTACGATGGATTCCAGGACAGAGGTGAACTATCGTTTCCTAACCTACCACCAAACCAGTGGTACATGGTTGACCTCTTCCCAGGTTACAACTTTAACCTCCGTGGTAGCGCATATCGTTCAGACACAGTGACCCCTCTTGGACCCGACAAAGTACTGATTGAGTTCCGTGGATACGGCTTGAAGAAAGATACACCTGAAGAACGACAGACACGTATTAAACATCATAACTCTATATGGGGTCCATTCGGTAGAAACCTACATGAAGACTTAATTGGTGTGTCTGGTCAAGGTGTAACCATGCGTCCAGGAACAGAGTCCCGCAATATCTTGCATGGTAGACATGAAAATTCTACTATCCATGATGAAGTGGGAATGCGTCATTATTATGCAGAATGGTCTAAATGGATGGGTGTTGATACTCAAACAGGTAAGGCTGCATAATGAAAAGCTCATGTATTGGTGTATGTAGATTAGATGCTATGGGTAAATATTGTGTTGGCTGTGGTAGAACTATAGGACAGATAACTGCGGCAGGTATTGGTAAGTATAATGACACCCCCAAAGTGGAAAAGAAATAATTATAAAAGCCCTATTGTATATTTAGGAGGAGAAGAACCATGTCAATCGAAAAAGGTGGAGAAACCTTTGCAGGGTTTAACAAACCAAAAAGAACCCCAGGCCACCCCAAAAAGTCCCACGCAGTCCTTGCGAGAAAAAATGGCAATCCTCCTAAAGGAAAACTAATACGGTTTGGGGAAAAAGGAGCCAGCACTGCAGGTAAACCTAAAGCAGGTGAATCTAGGCGTATGAAAATGAAACGTAAATCGTTTAAGGCTCGTCATGGAAAAAACATTGCTCGTGGACCTTTAAGCGCAGCGTACTGGGCTAATAAAGTTAAGTGGTAATTATGGAGGACAAATTGTTAGAAGCGGTTCGTAAACACGCAGAGGGCCATGTGGCTAAGCACGTGGCAAATATTGAAGTCTATTTAAATAACCCTGTTGGTATTGGTGAGCATAGTGATATTATTGATGCTATTGAAACTGAACTAAGCAGTATGGCTAAGTGGCATGAGAAACTAGAAATGCTTGATATATACATTATGGAGGCTAAGGATGGCTGTAAATGCGGCAGGTAACTACACGAAACCGACAATGCGTAAAAACTTGTTTAACAGAATTAAAGCGGGTAGTAAAGGAGGTCGTTCAGGCCAATGGTCGGCACGAAAGGCGCAGATGCTTGCTAAGCAGTATAAAGCGAATGGTGGAGGCTATAGAGACTAATGCCAAAGAAACCGTCACAAAAGAGCCTAAGCAAATGGACTTCTCAGAAGTGGCGAACCAAAAGTGGTAAACCCTCTACACAAGGCCCGTTGGCTACTGGAGAGCGTTACATGCCAGCTTCAGCTGTGGCTAGTCTCTCATCAGCAGAACACGCTGCTACCACTAGGGCTAAGAGAAAAGCTACAAAGGCAGGAAAACAATTTAGTAAACAACCTAAAAAGGTTGCAAGCAAAGTAAAACGACATAGAGCGTAAACCCAGGAGTGGTAAATGTCTAGATTTGTACAAGAAACACATAAACAAAAAGATGCTAAGAAACCTCAAGCTACATTACCTAAGGCTGGTTCTTATGATTTAAAAGCTTTAGAAAAAGCTAAGCCTATATACTCAGGCACTGGAGGGAAAAGGTAATGGGACCCGAAGGATACAAAGAGGTTGTTAGTGATGAGCAACTAATCAGCATGGTAGAATCTGGTGTACAGAACTCTACTGGCGATTGGTTAAACTCATCTGAACTAGCACGAGAAAGATTAAAAGCTACTTATGAATATGCTGGAGTGGCTGACTACCACTTATCACCTCAGGGTGTTAGCACAATTGTAGACACATCTACAACAGAAGTAGTTGAAGCTTATACAGCTGTCTTATCAGATTTGTTTCTTACAAATAAAAGACTAGCAAGGTTTATGCCTTGGGATAGCTCTCCTGCAGCAATTCAAGCTGCTAAGGATGCGTCTGACATAACTAACTATTGTTTGTTTAAAAAGAATAACGGATGGGAACTTATACAACAATGGATGAAAGCAGCATTGCTATGGAAGAATGCTGTGTGCCGTTGGGGTTACATTGAAGACTACGATTACGTATTTGAAGAATATGAAAAGATTAGCCAACCAAACCTTGATAAACTGTTATCAGAAGATGGTGTTGAAATTGTTGGTGACCTAGAGTTTGAAAATGTATTTGAGCCAATGGATACATTTAATGAACAACCTGAAGCAGAACTTATGTATGTTGATGTTCGTATTCGTAAACGTATTAACAAGTCTCGTGTTAAAGTAGAACTGGTTCCACCAGAAAACTTTCGTATATCAAGGGATGCTACTTGCATAACTGATGCAGCGTTTGTTGGTATGCAGACAGAGATGACACGCTCAGAAATTCGTAAATACTATCCAGACATGGCAGAAAGTATTGATGCCTGGGATGAACTTGGTGATGATACATGGTCAGGTAGTTTAAAATACTCTCAAGATATTGCAGCACGTAAACAAGTTACAGGACAAGAGTATACTCAAGGGTCCTTGCAGCAGGAAACCACACCACTAGAAGCTAATCGTGAAGTGGCTGTTACAGAATGCTGGATGCATGTTGATCGTGATGGTGATGGTATTGCAGAATTAAAACACTTTATTATAGCAGGGTCTCATATCCTGTATGAAGAAGATTGTGATGAAGTCCCGATGGCTTCTATTGTACCTATTGATATTCCATTTGAGTTTTATGGTTTATCAATGGCAGATTTCACACGTAGTTCTACACTGGCATCGACCGCCATCCTACGTGGCTTTGTAGAGAATACATACCTCACTAACTATTCGCCTAAACTGGCTGATCCTAATGTGGTAGACTTCTCTGCATTGCAGAATATGAAGCCTAAACAAATCATACCAACTAATGGTAGCCCTGTGGGTGCTGTTCAACAGTTACCCCCTGAGACAATCTCAACAGGTACTGTACCATTGCTTGAGCATTTGCAAATGATTAAAGAGCAAGCCACTGGTATGTCTAAGGCTGCTCAAGGTCTTAATGATACACTATATGTGTCAGGTAACTCTGAGCAAAAGCTATCGGCAGTTCAGTCTGCTGCACAAAAACGTATTCAACATATTGCTCGTAGATTTGCTGAGACAGGGTTTAAACGTCTTTTGTCTGGTATATATTCTACAATGCGTAGTAATATGAAAGGTAATATGGATTATAATATTGCAGGTGCATTTAAGTCTATTAATATGCAAAACTTACCTTCAACTATGGATTTAGAGGTTTTATTAGATATTGGTGAAAACTCTAACACATCTATGATTTCTAAGTATAGTCGTATTGCTGGAGAGATTCTCCCTGCATTAGCACAACAAGGTGCAGGTATGATTGTAAAACCAGAAGCTCCAGCTATCCTTGCTACTAAACTAATTGAGGCAATGGATATAGACAGTAATGACTTCTTACAAGATTACAATACAGATGACTTTAAACAAAAAGCTGCTCAGGCTATTCAAGGTCAACAACAAAAAGCTCAAGCAGAACAAGCTTTGCAACAACGTAAGATTGAAGCTGAAGCTGCATTATCAGAAGCAAATGTTGTTTACACTGGTGCTCAAACTAAAAACACTATGGATGATAATTCTAAACAGCTTGCAGTATCAATTGATAAACACTTTCAAGAATGGGCAGATCTTCAAATTAGAGCAACTAAAGAGGGTGCAGAGTTACCAGAACATCCTGGGTATGACCAGATTATTATGTTAGCTAGGCAAATCCTAAGCCCACCTCAACAACAGCCACAACCACAGATGGGACCACAGGGACCTCAGGAGATGATATAAATGGCACATTCGACTATTAGTAAACTTGGTGTAGGAGCTACTCAGGCAGGAACTGCAGTAACAAGTACTTCAGGTAATAAAACAGTTGTATTTACAAACGAAACAGATTCTGTAATTACACTTGATCTTAAATGTGCTGGTTCAATTAATGCAGCTGATAAAGGTATTAAGGTTCCAGCAAAAGAATTTCTTAATTACACACATGTTGGTGGACACGGTGCTTGTGTAATGGAGAACATTAAAACAGCACACGGTACAGCTGCTCAAACTGATGAGCGTATCTATATCCATCATCGTGTGTAGATAATGGAAAAGTATCGTAAGACAGCTGAGAAGAAGCTGGGAAACGAAAAGTCATACGGTAATCATAAAATTCATCCCGAAGAACTAGCAAGGCAATCCCATGTTAAAGGACACTTTGCATCTAGGGAACGGGATGAGTTTTTTGATGAAGTATATGGTGAAGTCTTAATTGACTTTTTCCTTGAGTGGCTCAAGACGGAGCCGCATGAAACTAAATCTCGTGAGTTTCTCTACAGTTCTGCTATGGCACTAGGAAGTGTTAAGGAGAAAATGATGAACTTTGAGATGTACGGAAAGAACATTCCGCACCTACAGGAGGACAACAATGAGAACGATTGATATCGATGCTCTTATAACGAATTACAAAGAAATGATTAATACACTAGAGTATGACTCTATGCGTAGTGCAGGTAAAGCAAAACTTAATGCTGATAAACTTGTACACATGCATTCACTTATTAATCATTATACTAAAATAAAAAATTCTGAAAAGGCTAGTCCTAAAAAGGAGATAGCAAATGGAAAGTAATACCGAAGCGCCTGTAGACTCTACCCAAATGGATGAACCTACTGCAGAGGTTAATAGTCAAACTGAAGAGGCTTTGCTGGCTGACATTGTACGAAACTCTAATTTCGTAAATACTCTACCCAATGAGCAAGTACCTGAGTTAGACGCGGAAGATCCTGATGAAGAAGACCCAGAAGAATCAGAAGAATCCGATAATGAAGATGATGAAGAAGAGATTGAAGAAGAAGCTGAAGAAGACACAGACGAAGAAGATGCTGATGAAGAATCCGCTACCGATGAACCTGATGTGTTTGCTACAGATGACTTAGATCTAGAAGCTAAAGTTGTAGTCAAAATAGATGGCGAACATACCGAAGTTTCTTTTGGTGACCTTATTAAAGGTTACTCTACTGAACAACATCTGTCTAAAAAGGGTCGTGAACTTGGTGATGCAAGAAAGCAGTTAGAAGAAGAATACCAAGAAAAGGTTGGAGAAATCCAAAACCTATCTAAAGCATCTGCTGCTATACTGTACTCAAATGAACAAGCTCTTTCTAAAGAGTACCATGATATCGAAGCTCAAATTGATAAGGCTCGTAAAGATGGTGATACATATGAAGTTGGCGAGTTAAAAGATAAACGAGAACAAGCACAAAAGAGTTACTGGAATGCACGTAATCAACGTGAAGAACTGGTAACTACTCTTCAAAAGTCTGAACAGGAACAGAATGAAAAAGAATGGAATGAACAAATTCAATATTTTAATCAAACCATCCCTGACATGATTCCTGACTTTAACGAAGATACTGCTGTAGCAATTCGTGAATTTGCTATTGAAGAAGGTATTTCTACAGAAGTACTGGACTCAATTGCTGATCCAGTTATTGTAAAGTTTGTCGATGATTATCGTAGACTTAAACAAGGTATTACTAAAGGTACTGCTAAAAGAAAAGCTGCTCCATCTAAAAAGGCTCCGCTTAAGAAAGCTAAAACTACAACCCGCAAAAAACAAGACAAGGCGGCTGAAGTTAAAGCCAGAGCGATGAGTCCTGATTCTTCTAATGAAGATCAAATGGAGTTTTTGAGAGGTCTTGCCAACCAATCTTTAAATCTTTAATACCTCGGAGGTATAATTAATATGGCTAATAATCTTGGTGTTCGCGGAACTGGTGGCCCACAGGGACCAGCTCGCGGAACTGGCAAAGATGTTTCCCAACGGGAAGATCTAGCAAACTTTATCACAATGATTACTCGTGATGAAACTCCTTTTACTTCATCTATTGGTAAATCTAAAGCAACAGCTATCTACCATGAGTGGCAGACAGATCAGCTAGAAGCCCCAGGCAACTCTCGCATTGGCGAAGGTACTGACTGGATTGCTCCAACCGCTGATGGCTCTGGTGGCACAGGCGCAACTCCAGCAACTGGTAATAAATTTGCTGTGTCTGGTCCTTATCGTACTCGTTTGGGTAACTATACTCAAATTAACGGTAAGACAATTGCTGTGTCAGGCACACGCCGCGCAGTAGATCAAGCAGGTGTTGCAGACGAATATGCATATCAGCTTAAAAAGCGTGGAACTGAGCTACGCCGTGATGTTGAATTTGATATGATTCATTCATACAACACAGCTAACGCTGTAGGTGTACAGAATGCTAACTCACGTTCAGCTGGTGGATACCAGTCTTTCATTAACTCAGCAACTACATGTAACTATGTAGGTGAGTTTGAAGCCCCTTCAGCTTCTTCCTCTAACGCTGGTACTGATGCACAAGGCACAGACACTGTACGTGGATCAATTAATGGTGGTACTACTGCTCCTGCACGTGGAACTCTTGCACTTACAGACATTGATGCTGTTATGCAGAAGATCTATGAGCAAGGTGGTAAGGCAACTAAAGTTATGTTGTCACCAAAACTACGCCGTGACTTCTCAGATCTAATGGTCTCAGACACTGGTGTTGTTCGTAACATTGATGCTGGTGGAAAACTCCGTCAGTCAGTTGATGTATACATGTCAGACTTTGGCGATCTTATGGTAGTTCCTAACTACATCATGGGTCTGTCAAACTCTGTTGCACTTAAAGGTGATAACGGTACTGCATTCTCAGGCGCAGGTATCCCTGACGTTGCTGACTTTGCAGCATTGGTCTATGACCCAATGTGGTTCGCTACAGCTTACCTACGTCCTATGCAGGAAGTAGATGTAGGCCAGCAGGGTGACTCAACCAAAGGAATGATGGTTGAAGAGTGCACTTTGGAAGTACGTAACCCACTTGGTTGTGGTGCTATCTACGGTCTTAACTAGGCTAATTGTTAGGGGAGGTCTTTATGGCTTCCCCTTTCTTTTTATATAGGAGATAACATGGCTTATTCAATGTCAGGTAAAGATTTTAAAAAGGCTGAGTCTGGACAAATAAAAAAAGATTCTAAAGAAGCTAAACCAGCAACAGGTAATCCTTTTAAGAAAAATAAAAAAGATCCTGCACAACTATACGCAATGGGCGGTAATGTAGCAAAGTACTACGGTAAAGGTGGTAAAGTTGCTGGATGTGGTCCTGCTCAAAACAAATCATAATTTAAAGGGAGATAAGTAAATGCTAGTTATTCAACTTGCTAATGGGAATACTTACCCAGCAGACAGATGTACATATCGTGTCGATGAGTCAACAAATAAGATTACACATTTTGATCCTAATGCTGTAGTAGTAGCAGTAGGTAACACACCAACCGCTGTAGGCGCAACAGGCGCACGACTAGGGTATATTAAAGCAGGACGTTTTGCACCATATACACAATCACCATAAGGAGACAAGAGGACATGTCTAAAGAAACTGACTTTAAATTTCGCAGTTCAACTGTAGAAGCAGATAAAGATATTCATGCTGGCTTTGACCTAGAATCAGGTGATTGGCAAGCAACTCAAAATATAACACAATATAAAGAACAAGCTAAAGAAGATCGTGATCGTCAAGAATACTTTGGGAAAACTAAAGGTGGTTATCGTAAGATGGCTACGATTCCTGATATTGTTGCAATTAAAATATTGCAAGATCATCATTTAGATTTACATGACCCATCTTTTATGGGTGATCCTAATAATCTTAAAAAGCTTAAATCTATTCTGTTGAGTGAATATAGGGATCTTGTAGTCAATACTTAATCAGGAGGCCCACTATGGCGTTGACTTATACTCAGCTAGTGGCACTTGTTCGTACATGGTGTAATAGGGATGAAGAAGTAGTAAGTGATGCTATTATTCAAGACGCTCTTAAATATGCTGCAGATAAAGCGTATAGAACTTTACGGGTTCCACCACTAGAAAATGTTGCTATTTATGAGAAAACACTATTACAAGCTGGAACTAAAGCAGCTAATAGTTTACAAGGTAGTATAACAGAAATACAATTACCTTACGATCTTATAGAATTTATTCAAATTAGAGAAGTAGATTCTGCTGGATTAACCACACGTGTCTTTAATGAAAAATTAGACATACGGACATTTAATGATGCTTTAAGTGAAAAGTATACAAACCTTAACTACTGGGCAAGACAACAAAACGTTGTGTATCTTACCCCAGGGTTTGGTGCTGGTTCAACAAGCAATCAAGCAAACACAATAGAACTTTATTATTATCGCAGACTACCTGCCCTAGATGCAGTGTACGCTGTAACTGTTCTTAACTACAATGCTGGATTCCTTACCACAACAGGTGCAGGGTCTGGTGTTACTAATTCTAAACAATTATACTTTAATAGTAATACAGGAACAACAGCATATGCAGACGCAACAGCAGCGCAAGCAGCAAGCCCTGGTGGTACTGTAACAAACGCTTATTATATTGGTATCTCAACACCTAACTGGTTACGTGATGAAAACCAAAGGATTCTTTTGTTTGGAGCATTAGCAGAAGTCTTTGCTTATGTGCAAGATGATGCTCAAGCATCAAAATACAATGGAGCATTCCTATCAGAAATTGCAGAAGCAAATGATGAGGATGCTAAACGTAACGCTTCAGGCGGTAACTTACAAGTAAACTTTAATGGACGAGGGTTAATCTAATGACTACACCAGCAAGACCTGGCTCCTTTACAGGAGCTACTGATAACGCCGCCAGTGGTGGATTATTTACAGATACCCTTATTGATGGCATCCCCGATATTATAGGGGCCGATGTAGCATCTGCAGAAGCAGCCGCTGCAGCCGCAAAGGTATCAGAGACAAATGCAGCAACAAGTGCTACTGGTGCAGCTACAAGCTCAACTAATGCAGGTACTTCAGCTACTAATGCAGCGACAAGTGCAACAGCTGCGGCAGGAAGCGCAACAGCAGCCGCTGGTTCAGCTAGTAGTGTGGCAGCAGATGCCGCTACAGCAACGACTAAAGCAGCAGAAGCAGCTACAAGTGCAACTAATGCAGCGTCTTCACAATCAGCTGCAGCAGCGTCACAGACTTCAGCAGCATCTAGCGCAACTTCAGCAACAGGACAAGCTAACAGTGCAACAACTTCTGCTACAGCAGCAGGAAACAGTGCTACATCAGCAGCTACTTCTGCTACAACAGCTACAACGCAAGCCGCTACAGCTACAACGCAAGCTGCTACAGCTACAACACAAGCTAGTAATGCATCAACTTCAGCAGCTACAGCAACAACACAGGCCACTACGGCTACCACACAAGCTACTAACTCTGCAACAAGTGCAACAGCAGCAGCTGGAAGTGCAACTACAGCCACAACACAGGCTAGTAACGCATCAACATCAGCTACTACTGCTACAACACAGGCTACTAAGTCAGAAAACTATGCAGTAAAAGTAAATGGTGTAGTACCAAGCACTTCAGATTATTCCTCTAAGGCTTGGGCTATTGGTGGAACAGGCGTAGATCACGCTTCAGGTGCAGGTAACGCTAGAGATTGGGCAACTGAAACATCTACTACAGCTGATAATACTGAGTACTCTTCTAAAGAATATGCAGTAGGTGTACAGGCAGGTAACACATCTGGTTCATCAAAACAATGGGCTTTGGGTGGCGGTAACTTTGTTATGTCTACTCCTGTTACAGGTTCAGGCGGGACTGCTAAATACTCAGCGGCTTATTGGGCAGACCAAGCAGCTAGTTCAGTAGCTAACTTTGATGAAAAATATTATGGTAATTATGCTACAGATGCAGCAGCTGAAAACGCACATGAAGCAGCAGGTAAAACAGTAACCGTAGGTGACTTGTATTATAACACAACAGACAATGCAATTAAGTATTGTTCAGTAGCACCTTCAGGTACAGGCGCACCCGTAGGTACGTGGTTACCTGTGCAAGCAACAGACACAAGTAGTTTTGCTACAGCAGGGTTTTCAATCGCAATGTCAATCGCATTATAGGAGACAGATATGGCACAAAACTTTAGACGATATATAGAACGAGCCATTGGAACTTCAGCAACTGACATTCCAGATGGAGCTAACTTTGATTCTTATGATACAATTGTAGGGATTAATCTTGCCAATATTGTGGCACAACAAATTATAGTTTCAGTTTACATTTCAAATGGTGGCGCTAATTACTACCTTGTAAAAGATGCACCTATACCTTCGGGAAGTTCACTTCAACTTCTTGACGGTGGCGCTAAAGTAGTAGTACAATCAGGAGATCGACTTAACTTTATCTCAGATACTGCAAGCTCACTTGATGTAGTTGTATCCGCTGTTGACGCTATTAGTACATAGGAGGATAAGTTATGGGTTACATTGGTAATCAAGCAAATTCAAACTTTTCTTCACTAGCTAAACAAGTTATTACAGGCAACGGCGGTGCTAATTATACACTTACTACAGCTGTAGCAAACGCTAATGAGTTAGAGATATTTGTAAACAACGTAAGACAAGAGCCAGCAGTAGCATATAATGTAGCTGGAACGGCTCTTACTATGACAGGTAACGTAGCAAGCACAGATGACTTTTATGTAGTATACCAAGGTAAAGCTGTACAAACAACTACTCCTTCACCAGCATCAGTAACAGCAGCAATGCTTGCTCAAGGTGCTGCAGGATCATACCTTGGTGACGCTACACAACTCGGTAATATTATTAGAGTACATGAAAAAGAACTAAACACTTCAGTAACAGTAGCCGCAAACACTAATGGTATGTGTGCTGGTCCATTAACCCTAGCTTCAGGAGTCGTCATCACCGTTAGTGCTGGTGCGACATTGGTGGTAACATGAGTACAGTACATTGTAATACAGTACAGACTAGTTCTGGTGGCCCTGTTACGCTGACTAAGCAGAGTGCGGCTAAGTTTTTTATAGATGTGTCGCAAGATTTTTCTACTATTCAAGCCAGCTTAAATATTTCTTCTTTAGACGATGATGGAACAGGGGATGGTGGTTTGAATTATACAAATAATTTTAGTTCAGCTAATTATGCCCCAAGCATAAGCACAGATGACAGGGGAGCATCATCTGGTTCTTCGCAAGGTGATTTTACAAATGGAACAAAAGCTGCTGGCGGTGTAGACTTTGAGGTTTATTATGTTTTTTCTACATCTAACAGAACCAATTATGACATGGCTCCATATTTAACGGGACACGGAGACCTAGCATGAGTGAGATAAAAACAGATAAGCTTACTGGCACAAACACCGCTGGGTCTATTCTTGTAACAGGTGAAGGTAATAGCACGACTACTAGTTTGCAACAGGGTTTGGCGAAACATTGGGTAAGATTTGACCAAGTTACTTCTAATACGTTTGGAGATACATTCAATAGCAGTTCTTTTACAGATAATGGAACTGGCAACACTTTATTTACTCGTACTTCAAATCTTGCAAATGATGATTACCCCGCTTTTATAACAACAGAAATACAAGCATCTTACACAAATACGGCAGACGCATTAATTGCGGGTACAACACAACTTAGTACGTCTTTTATGTCTACATATCACGTTGAAAACGGTTCTCCCGCAGACACACGAACAGTAGCAATGATGGCATTAGGAGACCTAGCATAATGGCAAATGGAAAAATTAAAGCAGATACGCTAGAACACAGCACCTCCGGCTCTGTAGATACTAAGTTTGTTGTTGAAGGTAGCGCAAAGCATTGGACAAGATATGACCAAACTGTTCCTAATATTGATAGCAGTTTAAATACTAGCAGTATAGAAGATACTTCTACTGGAAAAGCTACAGTTAATATTTCTAGTAGTTTTAGTTCAGTAGGGGCTTACTCTACTTCTGGTTCAAAAAACGCTACTACTTATAACTTTACTATTTCACCTGTTTCAGCGTCACAATACATTATGTATAACAGAAACGATGCAGGAAGCTACGATGACCCTTCTAAAGAAAGTTCTCAAGCCGTAGGAGACCTCGCCTGATGACCCAGACACCAGAGTTTCAAGGTACACACCTATTTGACAGACTATGCTGGGCGAAAGAAAACCTAGACGGTGTGCAGTCTGACTATCGTGTAGTCTATGAGGACAGCATAGACGAGTGCGCTAAGATACTTGTACCTGACCCGAATTGGATGGCGTGTGCGCTACAGGGCGGCATCTTACCTCCCGTAGAAGTATACCACGAGCTAGCAAAGGATGAGGCACAGCCTGACTTTACTAAGCATACCCGTGGCTATCTACTACATGAGACACAGCCTATTGGTTCGATGACTGAAGAAGAAGCTATTGAGTATCTTATAAAGAAAGACTGCCCACAAGCGGTATGGAAAACATATAACGAAGGTAACCGCCTTAAGATGGTTATCTGTAAAAAAGAACAATTACCTCAAACTAGAGAATGGCGAAACGCATGGAAGATCGATCAAGATCTAATCGCTGCATAGGAGAAACAAATGGTAGATACATATATTAAAGTAGGTGATCAGACTCCTCTTGCGAGTTCTGTTACTGTACCTACAGACCGTAACTTCCGTGGTGCTTGGGTTCTTGACGGAACTGTAATCTCGGAAGATATGACTAGCGCAAAAGCTATATTTAAAGATAAAGTAAGAGAAGTACGTAAGCCACTACTAGAGGCTAAAGACGTAGAACTTATGAAAGCGCTTGAAACTAGCGCAAGTACAACAGCTATTGCTACAGCTAAAAACGCACTTCGTGATGCACCAGCTGCTTCAGCTATTGATAGTGCGTCAACAATTACAGAGCTAAAGGCAACTTGGGATACATCGCTACTTGGTGCAAGCCCTTACTAATAGGAGGCTATAATGGCATTAAGTAAAATAAGAAATGATAGTCTTGAAGATACCGCTGTTCATGGTGTCAGGAACCTGATTATCAACGGTGCGATGCAAGTGGCGCAGCATGGAACCTCAAAGGCAATGGCGCACGATGGAAATACAAGTGTTTATGTAGTAGATAGATTTACTATGGCGTTTGGTGGAACTCACGAACAGCTTGATGGAACTTACGCACAGGTTGCTGACCATCCTTTAAGTGCAAATGGAAAGTCATTAAAGTGGACAACTGGCACAGCAGAAAGTTCATATGATGCAGATGAATATCTTTATGCTGCACAAAAAATTGAGGCGCAGAACTTACAGCGTATCAATAATGGAAACTCTAATGCTGTTCCAATTACGTTATCTTTTTATGTCAAGTCATCCATAACAGGAACTTTTGCTGTTGGTATTTATAAAGAAGATAGCACTGCCAGAATATTCAACAAAACATACGCTATAAGTTCGGCTAATACTTGGGAAAAAAAGACCATAACATTTGCGGGTGACACTTCTGGTGGGGGAATCGTCAATGACAACGGCGCGGGATTTTGGATAAATTGGCATTTAGCAGCGGGTTCTAATGCTGTAGGTGGTGGCTCTAACGGTGCTTGGAAAAATTATGGCGGCTTATCTGATTGGGCTGATGGGCAAGCAACAAATGCTATTGCTACAACTGCCAGTGCAACATGGCAACTGGCACAATGTCAGCTTGAAATCGGAGAAGTAGCTACGCCGTTTGAACACCGCAGCTTTGGCGATGAGTTGGCTAAGTGTCAGCGGTACTTTACAAAATCTTGGTCACAAGGCAGTGCTGTAACTACCAATGCGGGTGTAATAGGTGCTGCTTGTGTTGGTAATGCAAACAGGGCGTTTGGAAATGTGTTCTGGCCTGTTACTATGAGGGCTGCTCCAACAGTAACATGGTATTCTGGTTCTGCTGGTACAGTAAATAAATGGAGAAATGCCTCGCAAGGCACAGATATTACAGCAGCCTCCGCGATTGCGGGTATCGGGCAAAGCGGTTATGGCTTTGTGCTGAGTTCTGGAATTGTTGGTATAACTGATACCCTTCAAGGGCATTACCAAGCTGAAGCGGAATTGTAAGGGAGCATAAAGGTATGTATCAAAATCCAAAGTATCTAAATAATACACAAGATGAAAAGTTTGCCATTGAGGTAGCGATTAATGGAGTTGTGTCTCAAGTTCCAATTGCAACAGACAACACAAATTTTACAGAAATCATGCGCCAAGTAGCTGCTGGCGAACTAACAATAGAGGAGGCTGACTAATGCCATATATAGGCAAACAACCCCTCGCAGGGGACTTTAAAAAACTAGGATCACTCACAGCGTCTGCTACAGCTACGTATGCACTCACTTACAACAGTGCTGCCTTTACACCAGCCAACGCAGAGTCTTTGATTGTATCTCTTAACGGTGTAACACAAGCACCTAATGACGCTTATAGTGTCAGTGGTAGTAACATTGTGTTCGCCTCTAACCTTTCTTCTTCAGATAGCATTGACTATATTCTTGCGCTAGGAGAAGTAGGTAATAGCACAGTACCAACAGATAACTCAGTTACTACAGCAAAGCTTAGTAGCACTATTAGTCGTGGCGGTGTAGCTAATATTCGTGTTAACCCTAACAGCCTTACAGATAATACAACAATTGCCAGTGGTGAAAACGCTCTTGTAGCAGGACCATTTACACTTGCAGCTACGTTGACTATTAACGGCACATTTACGGTGGTGTAATATGAGTAAGTTATATGTAGACGAAATACATCCAAAGACTACTGGTAGTGCGGTAATTATTCCTAACACTCCTTTGTTTCAAGCAACTTGTATAACTCCTTATGCTATGACGCAAACTTTTACAGAGTTGGTTTATAGCCAAGAAGAAGTAGACATTGGTGGAAATTATAATAATTCAAATGGGCGATTTACAGCCCCGATAAACGGACTTTATGAATTTGCTTATGCCTCTATCGGTATGCAAAATGCAACTTGTTACAGATATAGGCTAAGAATAAATGGGTCTGATCCTAGCAGTGGCGGTCTGTATGAACAGAGACTAGATAATAATTCTTCTGGTGGCTCTTCATACCCAAACAACAATGAGTATGTTGCTTACCTCAATCTAACAGCAGGGCAATACGTCAGTGTTTTTCATAGGGTTGATAGCGGTAGTGTAAATGGTTACGCGGATGCTGGTTATAGATATGTTTACTTTCGCGGAAAGCTAATAATATAGGAGGAAGATATGGCTTCAATAATCGGAGTGGAAACCCTCCAACATACTAACGGTACAACAGCGGCTACGATTGATAGTAGTGGGCGTATTCTTACACCAGCAAGACCTAGCTTTAGAGCAATAGGCACTAACAATGCTTTTTCAACAACATCTCCAATTCCTTTTCCTAATGTACAGCATAATATTGGTTCGCATTTTTCAACGAGTTCCAATGAGTTTACTGTTCCAATAGCGGGGGTTTATTCGCTTCATGCTCATATTGGTTATGTTGTTGTAACCAGTAATGCTGGCAATGGGCAAGTGAACATTAGAGTCAATAACACTGTTAAGGCGTACTCTTATACCAATCTACCTGCTGCATCGGGTTACATTCCTTGCTCAGTTAGTCTGTTAATTCAATTAGCTGTAAATGATGTTGTAAAAGTAACTTTTAACGCAACCAACGCTTCGTATTATGGTGGCGGTGTAGAGTGCCAGTTCTCTGGCTATCTAGTAGGATAGGAGATACACATGACAAGTATATTAAAAGTAGATTCTATCCAAAATGCGGCTGGAACTGCGGCAATGACGATTGATAGCAGTGGGCGTGTGTTTACACCAAGCAAACCAATGATGTCTGTCAGAGGTGTGGGCAGTAATGCATTAAATTCTAATGCATTTGCTAGTTTTATGGAAATAACAGGTTGGTCAACAATAGATGTAAATGTGGGAAATTGTTTGCAGAACGGAAGATTTCGTGTACCAGTAACAGGTGTTTATCACCTGTCTGTATTTAGTCACAAAGGAACAAGTACAGACTATAGATGGTGTGGAATGTATCTTTATAACGGCAGTACATACACTCAATTGTTCAGTTCGTATTCTTTCAATGATTATGATGAATACACTCTAGGTACTTCTTTTCTTAAGTCTTTAAATGCTAACGATGAAATCCTTGTAGGTTGGGATAACGGTTATTCTAATTGGAACACAAGTGCTGACAACAGTTCATTCACAGGTTACTTGGTATCATAGGAGACAGACATGGCATTAACAAAACTAAACAATCAGTCTCTTACCGCAGTTACGGCTGCTGGGTTACCAACTCTTGCTACGGCAAATATGCCTACGGGTTCCTTGCTTAATTCAGCTATGTTTTCTGCAATGGGCCAAGTTAATATATCAGGCTCAACTTCTTATGCTGCTGCGTGGACAATTAATTATACACCAGTTAGTTCAAACAGTATTTTGTATTTTCATATTTCAACCCCAGCATTAAGTGAAGCAAGCAATAGGATGGATTTGAAGTTAAATTGGAGAGGTGGAACTGATACAGAGATTTTAACCTTAATGGATGCTAGCTCAGTTGCAGGTTGGACTAATGGTACAATGTATATTCCTTATCAGGTAGGTAATAACGCTACTACTCAAGGAACATTAACTTGTACAGCAAGAAGTAATAACGAAGGAACAACTTATATAAATTATTCTTACTCTGGCACAAGAATTGTAGTTAATGAAGTAGCTGCATAATGAAGATGTCACAAGAAGTTACACCAGAACTACGGGTTGCATTAGAGCTAGAAGCACACGAAAAAGAATGTGCAGTACGCTATGCGTCTGTAGAAGATAAATTATCAAATCTCGACAAAAGATTGTGGAGACTTGAAGCAATGATAATGGGGTCAACGCTTATTGTCGTTGGCTTAGCATCCTCTCTCTTAATGAAAATGTGAGGTTAATAAAATGATCGCAGAAACAATGGCAGGTATAGCTTTAGTTAAAGGTGCGGTTGATGGTATCAAAAGTATGATTGGTACTGCCAATGATGTAAGCGAAATAGCTGGTTATATAGATAAGTTGTTTGAGGGCGAGAAACAAGTACAACAACAAAGAAATAAAAAAGATGGAGTAGATAACTTTGGAGGTATTGGAGGCGTAGCATCTGAAGTTATTGATGCAAGACTAGCTGCAGAAAAACTCCAGGAAGTAGCTTCTTTAGTTGATATGCGATTTGGTCATGGTACATGGAAATCAATTGTTGATGAACGAGCTAGACGTATTAGAGAAGAAAAAGAACGAATAGCAGCATTTAAAAGAGCACAAAGAATAAAAGCACAAGAACGAGATGATTTGATAAAACAAGTATTAATTGCTGCTGGTTGCATAGTTGCAGTTATAGGAATAATTATAGCTATGGCAATATCAGTATCTCGTGCAGTAACAATTTAGAGGAGACTAAAATGTTTGAAGTATTAGTATTGGTTTGTTTAGCATCAAACCCTAACACATGTTTTGAGTTAGAAGATACAAGGGGTCCGTATGAAACAAGAGAACAATGTGTAGCCCGTTCAATAGAAATGCGTGAATTTATAGATGAAATGCCAGATCATATACCTCAAGCATATAAGTGTGTACACCATGATATAAAAACTCCAGGAGTAGCAACATGATATCTGCATTGATAGGCCCTGTTACAGGACTACTAGATAAGTTTATTCCTGACGCTGACGAGAAAGCAAGGATTGCTCACGAGCTTGCTACGATGGGTGAAAAACACGCACAAGAGTTAGCACTTGCCCAAATAGAAGTAAACAAAGCTGAAGCAGCTTCAGGCTCTATATTCAAGGGCGGCTGGAGACCAGCAGTTGGGTGGGTATGCGCCTCTGCTTTTGCCTACCACTTTGTTTTACAGCCCATCCTGCTCTTTGTAGTGGCCTTAACGGGTACTGAGCTACCTACCCTACCTGAGTTTGATATGAGTACGTTGTTGCCCGTCCTAGGAGGTATGTTGGGGATTGGCGGTTTAAGGACATATGAAAAGCAAAAGAGGCTAACAAAATGAATATAGATAAATTAAGAGAAGAACTTAAAACTGACGAGGGTTGCAGGTATGAAATTTACTTGGATCATCTTGGCCTCCCTACACACGGCATTGGTCATCTTATTTTATCTAGCGATATGGAATACGGACAGGCAGTTGGCACACCAGTCTCAGAAGATAGAGTTAATGAGTGCTTCGCTAAAGATGTCGAAACAGTGTTATCGGAGTCCTTACAGCTATACCCCAACTTTCAGGTTTTGCCTGAAGAAGTAAAATTAATTATTGCTAATATGATGTTTAACATGGGCCGACCCAGGCTTAGTAAGTTTAAAGGTATGAAAGCTGCGGTAGATGCTGGTGATTGGCATAGGGCTGCAGTAGAAATGGTTGACAGTAAATGGTATCAACAAGTAACAAATCGCGCTGATCGTCTTGTACAAAGGATGAGAGCAGTTAAATAGTATATACCCCTTATAGGAAAAATCTATTCAAATAAGAGGTAATAACACCATGAGAAATGTAGAATACGCTGGACCAATCACATCTATTTCCGAAGAGATTGATGCAATGAAGTATCGTCAAGAGGGTGAATCTTTTGATGATAAAGTAAAACGAATGGCAGGAGCACTTAATGATACCCCTGAGCATCAATTAGAACTAGAGGACATCTTTGGAAACATGAGGTTTCTACCAGCAGGTAGAGTCCAAAACGCTATGGGCAGTAGGCGTATTACTACAGCATTTAATTGTTTTGTTAGTGGTGTTATTGAAGATAACATGAAGTCTATAATGAAACGTGCTGCAGAAGCTGCAGAGACTATGCGTAAAGGTGGTGGTATTGGATATGATTTTAGTAGACTACGACCACGGGGCGATCATATTAACTCTCTCGATTCTCAGTCTTCTGGTCCTGTTTCTTTTATGGGGATCTTTGATGCAGTGTGCCAAACAATTGCTTCTAGCGGTCACAGGCGAGGAGCACAAATGGGTGTCCTTCGTATTGACCATCCTGACATACTCGACTTTATTCGTGCTAAACGCAACAGTGATAAGCTCACCGGATTTAATATCTCTGTCGGGATTACAGATGCCTTTATGGAAGCTTTGGATAACAATACCGAGTACGAGCTTTTGTTTGATGGTGTTGTGCGTGGCACTCTATCAGCCCAAATGGTATGGGATGAGATAATGAACTCGACCTGGGATTGGGCAGAGCCAGGGGTTCTGTTTATTGACCGTATACAAGAGATGAATAACTTATGGTACTGTGAGACTATTGAAGCCACTAACCCATGTGGTGAGCAGCCGTTGCCCCCTCAAGGTGCATGTCTATTAGGTTCCTTTAACCTAGTAAAGTATCTTGATAAGAGTGCTGGTAACTATACATTTAATTTTACACAGTTTAAGAAAGACATTCCACATGTAGTACGTGCTATGGATAATATTATTGATCGTACTATATACCCACTTAAAGAACAGTCTGATGAGGCTAAAGACAAAAGACGTATGGGACTAGGTGTTACTGCCTTAGCTAACGCTGGTGAGCTTCTAGGATACCCTTACGCCTCTCCTGATTTTCTTAACTGGACTGAAAAGGTCTTTGCTTGTTTAAGAGATAATTGTTATAAGGCATCTGCTTTGTTAGCAAAAGAAAAAGGTGCATTTCCTATGTATCGTCCAGAGTATTTAAAGTCTAACTTTGTACGTACCTTACCTGCATCTGTTAAGAAGGAGATTAGAGAATATGGCATACGCAACAGCCACCTCACTAGTATTGCTCCTACTGGTACTATCAGCCTTGTGGCAGATAATGTCACTGGTGGGATAGAGCCTGTATTTAGTCATTACTATGATCGTACTATTCAAACATTTGAAGGGCCTCGTGTAGAACGTGTAGAAGACTACGCTTATTCTAGAGGGGTAGCAGGGAGGACATCATCTGATATTTCAGTTCAAGATCACTTAGCGGTATTGCTGTTGTCTCAACATTATATTGACTCAGCATGTTCTAAAACTTGTAATGTGGGAGATGATGTGTCATATGAAGATTTTAAACAAGTGTATGTTGATGCCTGGAAGGGCGGGGCGAAGGGATGCACTACGTTCAGGATCAGTGGAAAACGATTTGGTATCTTTAACGAAACCGTGGAAGCGGAAGAGAAGGTATCTAGCACGAATGAGGAAATGGTTGAAGAAGAGGGAAAGGTTGAGGCTTGCTTTATCGACCCGCTTACAGGCCAAAAAGAGTGCGCTTAGTAATTAATTAACGGAGGAGTAACATGGCAGAAGAAACAATTTCTGTTACCGATATCGCATCGAAAGGGGTTATCATTGATACTCCTCCTGTTGCCTTAGCACCAAACGTATTTACAGATGTACGTAATGTTAGATTTAAAGATGGTGCAGTTCGTAAAATATCAGGAGAGCTACTACTTAATAATATTGTAGAAGATCTTGTACCATCAAATGAAGTGTTTGGTCAGGTTAGATACTTTGCAGTATGGGAAAACCCCAACAAAGCACCTCATGGTTGTTATTATATTTGGGTAGTAGATTATGTTCGTGCTGGTATTACTGTAGGTCAAAAGGTTTATATCCAAGATCACATAGGCACAAAGAAAGATATTACACCTTCTAGTATGTCTGATGGTTTTGCATTCACAACCTATGGTTGGCAACATACTTTGTTTAGTGGTGGATTTGCATTCATTTTAAACAACGGTATTGATAAGCCACATTACATTCTTGATACTGCAGGGAACACAGACATCAATAACATTGTTCTTGCAGAGCTTCCTGGATGGGATAGTTATCAAGTAGAACAACAAGTGTATAATGATACATATTTAACTGGTAATAGTACTGTGTTTGATCTTGGTCAAAAAGTAGACTTTTCAGTTAACTCAATCATTATTACAGGAACTAACAATAAAACTGCACAAGCAGGTAGCCCTGCAGGATCAGGTACAGTAAACGGAACTAACTTTGTTCCTGGTAATTTGCCTGGAACTATCCCTACTGTATCAGGTAATAACTTTCAGATATATACAGATACTTCTACAAACACAACTGTTGTTGTTATGGGTGGTCTCAGTGTTAACGATACTGTAAAAGTAACTATTGAATCTAGAAACATTGTAGATGTACGTGCAGGTATTGTACAATCTTTTGGAGACCTGCTAGTTGCTGGTGACTTAACAGAAGTAGATTCAACTAACAATGCAAAGATTATTCGTAGACTGTCAGGTGTAGTTCGTACATCAGATGTAGCAGTTCCTGGATCTGTTCCTAATAACTGGAATCCGTTTGCTGCTGGTGTTAGTACTGCTGATGAATTTACTTTGTCAGAAACTAATGTTATTCAAGAAATGAAATCACTACAAGGTAACATGTATATCTACAGTTCAGATAGTATACACGTTATGCGTCTTACTGGTAATGCTACAGCACCTGTGTCTTTTGCACCTAATACAGATGAGTATGGGTGTCTTACTACTGGAGCCGTAGTAGAATATGATGGTAAACATTTTGTAGTGGGTGCTAACGACATTTACACATTTGCTGGAAACCCAGGAAATATACAGTCGCTATCAGGTAAAAGGGTAACCCAATACTTTTATAATAACTTAAACCCTATACATGAACGTCAATTGTTTACCCTTCAGAATCATCAAGAAGAAGAAATATGGGTGTGTTATCCTACACTAAACTCAACTGGAGGTGAATGTGATGAAGCTCTTATCTGGAATTATAGAGACAATACGTGGACTATCAGAGACCTTGATGCAGTTGCAGCTGGAGATGTGGGTCCGATTAAAGGTGGTGGTATACCGACTGCAACAATTGCCGCAACAGGCAATAGCGGTAATGCAGGTTATACTAATCGCGGTAAAAAGGAAATTCAAGCGGTAACAATTAACGGTGCTACTCCTCGTGTTACTACAGGAACTAAAGCAGCTAAAACAGTAGCTGTTAGTACATTTAGTAATTTTACTACTGATGTGTTAGAGGTAGTAGATCTTGCAGTTACAGGTGACACTGGTCCTAATACAGTTAATGCAGCAAGCACACTTACATATCCTTCAAGTTCTACATTTACTTATGACAGAAATAAAACTACACATCTTGATGGTGGTGCTAGTGCTGTTATAAATGGTGATAGTACTATTGGTAACGTTAGTTTTCCCGCAAGTGCTATTCTTGGTACTGACTATGCGGATGGTGCTACAATTACTATGACACAGTTTGTTGCAGCAATACGTGATTACATTAATGCAAATAATGCACTTGCTGATTTTACAGCTACAGCATCTACTAATGTTCTTACATTAACTTCAGATGTTCCTGGACCTCGTGCATTTAGTACTTCTACTTTTGCAGTTTCAGGAAGTGGATCAACAACTAATATATCCCCTAGCTCTACAGTTACAGGTATTGGTGTATATGGAATCACTGCAGCACTTAGCCCTGCTATTTCAATGACAATAACGGCTCCTGCCGTAAGCGGGGTACAGGGTGCAATCAACGAGACAATCACTCTTGCAAAAGGTCTTACATCTCAAACGGCGATTAGAGATGATATCATTACTAAGTTATCTGCTCTTACTGTCTTTAATGGTTCTTCTAGTGCTATCTATGGTGTTGCAGCTAATGGAAACAACGTAAGGTTTACTTCTGTTAGTGGTGGTAACCATAGTGCCTTAACAATTGCTTTTGCAACCAGCTATAGTGGTACAGCTTATACTGAAACTACTTTTGGTGGTAATCTTACTGACTCAGTTACAGTAGTAACCACAGGTGTAGATAACAGTATACCACAACCAGTTCTTACAGTAACCTTTCCAGACTCTACAACAAGCTCTACAGTACTTAGTGGTACTCAGACAAGGGCAACAGTTGTAACGGCTGTCAGTGGGCTTATAAACGCCAACAGTGGGTGGTCTACAACTACAGGTACGGGTCTTGTAACAGCTACCTCTGCTACAGTAGGTGTAATAACTAATAATTTTAGTATTGCAGTTACAAGTACAGGCACATTACCCTCAGGGTTTAGTAGTAGTAATTTTACAGGTGCTCAAACAATAGCAGGTGTAGCATCTCATACAACAACGGATCGTGTAACTCTTACACCACCTTTAGGAAACCCTATTACAGTAAACTTTGATAACACAAGTACTTATCCTGCTTACAACCCAGGCACTCAAAACACAGCTGAAGTTACTGCTATAGAAATAGCTACAGCTTTACAAGCAGCGTGGACAGATACAACTCACTTTACTGTGGCTCGTACTAATGCTGTGTTAACTTTTACAGCTGTAGATCGAAAAGCTATTACAGGTGCATTTGTTTACACAGTAGTTAATGGTGATACAAGGACAGGTACATTAGTATCTCCTCTTATTGCTAATTCTACAGGAAGTGATATTGCAGTTACTGATGGTGTAGATCCAATTTATGCTAAAATGACTAGGGTTACGATTACAATTAACACAACAAGTGGTAGTAGTGTAATCTTTGATAGGCATTATGGTGAAGGCCCAGGAAGACTACTTGACCCTAACTTTACTGCAGCAGCTAATGATGATACTTATGGTGACTCAGGGGCAGCTAGTGATGCAGCATACCTTGCTTTGTATTATAATGCTGACGCTACACAAAACTCTACAGAGTTAGCTAAACCAAATGGTACTGTAGCTACCTTGCAAAGCGCATTACTAGCAGCTTTGGCACAGATTAGCACTAACAACGCATTGATTGTAACACCTGATAGTACATCAGCACCTACAAGTATTGTAATTAGTCCTAGTCAGTTTAGTTCTACAGCTAACTATGTTACAGCGTTTAGTCCTGCTACTCAAGTAGTAGCGGCTAGTGTTGCTCCAACAACAACATCGTTAACCAATGCAGCAGAAGGAACTTTAGTAGCAGCTGGAAGTCCAACTCAAAGCACTACAGGAACATCTATTAGTACTACGTTTGATATTGTAAGACCGTGGTCAAGCAATCAAACTAACCCTAATAAGATATTTCCTATCTTTGCAGAAAGTGGATACACATCTGGAACATTGTTTAATCGTATTAGGTCAGCAGATCTAGGTTTTGATTTTGGTGGTACACCATACATATCTTATGCAGAGCGAGAACAACTATCTATCACCCCTAACTTTGATACTGAAACATTAAGTAGTATTGCTTTATGGGCTGATGGTGGAACTATAACTACTGTAGGTGGTGAGCCTCAAAGGGCAACCTTACAGATACGTGCAAGGTCTACTAATAATCCTGGAGAGTTAGCTTACTTAACAACACCTGAAGATAACACACAGACAGGTTCTAAAGCAAACAAGTTAACTGTAAATGATTTTACTGTTGCAAGTTCTTATAAAACTGATATACGTATTACAGGTCGTTTCTTAAACTACAGAGTTGATGATGCAGCTGCAGATACTAGTAGTAGTTATACAGGTAGTAACACAAAAGCATGGAATATATCTGGTATGCAGTTAGGTGTTCTGAAAGGGGGCATTAAGTAATGTCAATTCAAAACCCTCCTATTACAGAACAATCTGCTTTAGATTTTACATTACTTGAAATGGTTAGATTACTTAATGACCTTGAACAACAAAATATAAAGTTGCTTAAAGACATTAGAGAGTCTACTAACTTTGCTGATTTGCAATCAAAGGTAAACCAACAATGATAAAACTTATAGAGGACAATGACGTATTTGAAGCCATTAAGCTTATGAATAAGTCAACTGAAGAAAACACATATGGTGGATACGAAAGAAACGAAGCCATATGGATTTCTTTTTTCTTAAATATTGTAGCTAAACAAAAAGAAAATAATCCACATTATATAGCTATTGGTGATTATAAAGACAATAAACTTATTGGGTTTCTTTTAGCTTCTACATTTAAAAGTTATTATAATAACATATATACTATGGATGTTAAGGATTGTATTGTCGATAAAAATACAGCAACTCCTTTTACTGTAACTAAATTATTTGATGCGATGATTAATCATGTAAAGATTCATGGTGGATCACGATGGAGAGCAGACTCTATTCGGATGATAGAACATTCAGAAAACTATGTTAATTTACTAAAGTTAAAATACGGTGCAGAGACTTACTACTCAGCACATGGTATTATAAATCAGGAGAATGCAAATGAGTAGTGGCGGCGGCGGTGGTCAAACACAAACTTCAGGAATCCCAGAAGAGTTTAAACCTCAAGTTAAAGAAGGTCTAGATATTAACCTAGCAAGACTTAGAGAAACACAAAAAGATCCTAATCAATTAGTAGCAGGTCTTAATGCACCACAACAACGTGCTCTTGCTTACCAACAACAACTAGGTGAACAAGCTGTTCGTGGCACTGGTATATATGATACTCGTGGCGCAGAAGAACGTGCTCTTAAAAACCTTATGGGTTCCTCTCTTGGAATGGCCTCAGGTGCTGGATCATTAGGATCTGCACGTAGCCAAGCAGCAATGCAAGGTGCGTTAGCAGATCGTGCTGGTCAATACCAAGCAGATCGTCAAGCAATGGCTGGTATGGGTGTTGAGCAAATCGGTCAAGCTGGTACTACATTCCAACAACAAGCACAAAAAGAAGCTGAAGCTAAAGACACATCTCTTGCTAACTTCTTTGCTAATCTTGCAGGTGCTGGTACAGAAACTAAGACAACTGGAGGTGGAGGTAAGTAATGGCTATTGAAACAGCCCCAATGGGTGGCGCTAACCGAAGACCCGCTGCAAGATATCAAGCCCTATCTTCTGGTCGTCCACAAGATCCAACATTACAAGAGCAAGCTGCTGCTATAGCAAAAAAGAAAGCTATGGAAAAAGGGTCAGAAATAGCAACACCGTATTTAGATGGTTTATTTACTTCTGGTGTTGACAAAGTAAAAGGTTTCTTTAACCCTGTAAGCACACCTGCGGTTACTCAAGCTGCCCCACTTGCTGAAGGCGCAGTTACTCAAGCTGCTGCTGGTACAGGAGCTATGTCAGGATTAGGTGCAGCTGTTCCATACATTGGTGCTGCTATGCTTGCTGGTAAAGCTTTTGGTTTGTTTAATAAAGGTGGTTATGTTAACGGCCCTTTACACGCAGCAGGGGGTGGTCCTACCACAGGTGCACGTGTAGATTCAGAAGGAAACCCTTTTAATGCAGCCAGTATGTATCGCGATTCACAGAAAAACCAAGAAGGTTATTCTTTAGATTTAATTAAAAACATTATGCAAAAATATGGTGTTAATGCATATGAAGCTGCAAAACTGTTATCTGAAGGTGCTGGATCTACGTTAAATAAATATAAAGATACAATATTAATGGATGAGGTATTTGATGGACCAGCTAGATCTATTGGAAGCGCAATAGATAAAAGAACTTTAGATCCAAATCAAATCTTTAGTAGTGCGTTTAGTAGTTTGTATAATCAAGGCGGTTATGTAAATGGCCCCCTATCTAAAGTACGTTATAAACAATCAGGTGGGCCTGTCAATGAAGAGATTGAAGTATCCTACGGTGGACCTTTATCTAAAGGAGTTTAACTATGGCAATACCATATCAGCCAACTTTTTCACTCAACCCTAAAACAGGGTTTAGATATTCTACACAACCTTTTGTACCACCACAGCAACCAATTAATGCACCACCCCCTCTTGGGTTAGATGGAAGCTCTGCTGCTCCTCCACCTGTTATGGGTGGTCAACAGGGTCCAGCTTATGCTAATGATCCTTTTGGTGGTGATGGTGGTAATAATTTTCAACCAAACAATCAAGCACGTATTGATCAAGCACAGTCTTATGGTTACACACAAGGTACTCAAAACCCTGCAGGTATTGTAAGGGGTATTCCTCTTGTTGGTAATTTTATGGCTGACTCTTTAAATATGGGTCAAGATTCTAAATACACATTTGGTAATCCAGGAACCTATGATCAAGCTGGTAATGTGTTTACTGATCAAGGCAGAGCCTATGACCCAATTACAGGAGCACCAGCACAGTCTTATGCAACCACAGGTGATTATTTTAATACTGTAGGTAACAGTTATACTAACTTAAGAAACGCTGGAGAAAATGTTATTAGTTCTGCATTAGGTAGTTATGATAACTCTGTCTATAAACAAATGGATATGGATCCTAGTTTAGATTTACAGGGTGCTCGTGCTGCACGTATGCGTGGTGCTAACTCACCAATTGAAAACTTTTCTAATTCTATTACACAAAACACAATTAATGCTAGGACAGATGAGTTTGGTAATTTACCAACTGGCCCTGTATGGGGAACAAGACCTGGGGATTATGTTCAATCAGATCAAGGACCATTAGAGGTCACTGCAGGTGGTCAACTTAAAGGACCAAACGGTACAACAGTTATGATTGATGGTGTTAGTTTTGTTAATGCTAATGTGTCTAAACCAGAAACACTTAATGCTGCTCAAAAAGCAAAGCTTGCTGAAAGAACAAGTACTTGTTTTCCTAAAGGTACTAAAATATCTATGGCAGATAATACTGTTAAAAACATTGAAGATATTGTTATTGGTGATAAAGTTATAGCATTTGGTGAAGACAACAAACTTGTAGATGATGAAGTAACTAAGGTACATTCACATGTGTTTACAGATTGTTGTTCAGATTCTCTTGTTAAAGTCACACTGTCAAATGATAAAGAGTTTACGGTAACGTCTAATCACCCATTCTATATGCCTGAGCATAATGGATTTAAATGGATTGGTCTGTTTGAAAAAGGTGAGCTAGTAATGACTAAAGATGGGATGATGTATCCTGTATCTTCTATTGAAACCTTAGACACTAATGAACAAACAGTGTATAACTTTGAAGTTAAAGACACACATACTTATATTGCTGAAGATCTTAGAGTCCACAACGGTAGTGGTGACGATAGTGCTGGTAACGATAATGTAGATAGAAGTAATCCAAATGCAATGGCATCTAGAGAAAAATCATTTGCTGAATCTAAAGGATATAGTTCTACTAGTACAGGGAGACCTGACGATACAGGTAAGTCTATGGATCAATTTGCAAGAGATGCTAGTGCGGGTAAGTTTAGTGCTGAACAAAGTGCTGAGGCTGATGCATTAGGTAGATCAATGGGGTCTGGTAGAACTAATGCAGAAATAGGCGCAGGTGCTGGTGATTATACTGACCCAGATCCATCTCCATTTGCTAAAGGTGGTGCAGGTACACCTGTTACTGATCTTTTAGGAACAGATGATATGGGTTCAGGTGTCTCTATAAACGGCTCTTACGATAATTTAACAAAGGGTCCTCTTAGCGGTTCTAATCCGTATGTTGACTATGGTACACATTCTAATGTTACAAAATACAACGGTACTACAAAAGGGAGGTAAGTAATGAAACTTAAAAGTTATACAAACAAAGATCGTTACGGCAACATGACCTCCTTTGAGTTCTATGAGGGAGCTAGTGTTGATATGGGTGACGTTCCCCCAATGATGCAGGGTATCCCTGATCATCCAGGAGATCCTAAAGGCACTGACACAGTACCCGCATGGTTAACCCCTGGTGAGTTTGTAATGAATGCTGAAGCTACTCGTATGTTTGAGCCACAGATAGAGCAGATGAATAACGCTGGTCGTGCTATGCAAGCACAACAGGGTGGTACAATACCAGAGTATGCTGCACATGGTAAACCTATCTACGCAGCAGCTGGTGGTAACAGTGGGTTCCTTGCTAATATCCTTAAACGCCTAGAGGGTGTTAAGAATGAAGCATATCTAGACTCTGCTGGTAAAGCAACCATTGGTGCTGGTAGTACACGTGGTGTGCAAATGGGTGACACAGCTTCTGATGATCAAGTTGACTCTATGCTTGCAGAAGATATTGCTGTTGTTGATCAAGACTATGGACAGCTTGTATCTGCAGATCTAAACACTAATCAGGAAGCAGCAGTTAAGTCTTTGTTGTTTAACATTGGTGGACCACAGTTTGCTAATAGTAAGGCACGTGCTGCACTTAATGCAGGTGACTTTGATAGCTTTAAGAAAGAAGCTGCAGAGTTCCGCAAGGTTGGTGATGAAGTAATCCCTGGTCTTGAAAACCGTAGAGCACAAGAGCTTGCTTTGTTTGATTCACCTGTTGGTCAAGACCCTTGGGGAATTAATAAACGTCAAGTATCTACTGTTGCCGCTGGTCAAGCTGCTCCACCCCCACCAACTCCATCGAAACCTGTTATCCGTAGTCTTAATAAATTTGGAAAAACAGACAACTATAAAAAAGTAGGAGATGATTGGTATCGTGTTAAAGACAATGGGCAGCTAGCGAAAGACCCAGCAAGTCCCCTTCAAGCAGCTAACCTAAATAATCCAGAGGGATCTGTATTAGTTAGTGATCCTGTTGCAACACAAGGGGATATTGATAGGGCAAATGAATTTGCTAGTGTTCCTGATATGCCTAAAGCACCTCCAGTTCCTGCTTCTGTAGTAGAACTTGAAGATGAAGACATGGATCAGGATGCTGAACAGTTAAAGGCTATGCCTGAGTACATGCGTTCTGATAAAATGCAAGGTAAGAACAGGTCTATGGGTTCACAATATGGTCCAAAGAAAAACTATGGTAATGTAACTTATGATTCTTTAGGTAATCCACAACGTGTTAATCCTAATAGGGTTGATCCAAGTATACCTAATACATTAAATGATCGTCTTATATCAGGAACCTTAAGTCGTGAAAGATATGATGCGTTAATGTCTGAATATAATCAGGCTGTTAAACAAAATGATGCATATCAAGCTTATCAAAAAGATATAAAAGATGGGACAGATAGTGAAACCTTAATGCTTAAGCAAGAGAAAGCAATTGCTGATACAAAAAGCGCAATTGCATTAGAAACAATGAGGGAACAAGAAACTGATCCTGTAGTTATTAATGCAATTAATCAAAAACTTAATGCTTTAGGTAAACAAGCAGTTGTAGAAGATGAAGACATGGATCAGGATGCTGAACAACAAAAGGTAATTGATTCTGGATTACAACTTGCTGGTACTGAAGATGAAGACTTAGATCAATCAGCAGAAGCAGATGAAGTTTTATTTGGTATGGTTGACCCTATGGGTGAAAACGAAACACCTCCAAACAATGTAGTTGATATGGGTGAAAACCCAGCTGACATGGAAGGAAGTGTCCCTGGTATGGACGAACCACCTAAGCCTAATCTTAAAAAGCCTTATCCTGAAGGAGAAAAGCCTACTGATGAGGAAAAAGATGCTAAGGAAGTTGCTAAAGCAATTGTAGAAGACGATGATACTTTACCTGATGACGGAACTACTGATGGTCAAACACCAGAGGATGCAGAAAAAGCAGGTTCTGAAAAAGGTACTGAAGAACAAGTTGGTAAAGTTGAAGGCATGATGCAAAACATCTTTGGAAACTTGTTTGATAAAGGTGAGCTTAAGCGTATGGCGATTATGTATGTTGGTTCTCGTATTATGGGGGGTTCTCATAATGGATCTATGAACTTTGCTGCTAAACAATATGTACAACGTATTGATGCTAAAGAAGCTGCAGCAACTAAACTACAAGAAAGAATAGATTTAGAAGACCGACAAGAAAAGGCAACTATTCGTGCTGAAGATCGTGCTGTAACAAGAGCAGAAAATAAAGAAGCCAGAGATCTTGAAACAAAAATTGCTCAAGAGAAAAGAACTCTTAAGGCAGCATCAGATTTAAGAAGACAACAGTGGAGAGAAAGCCTTTCAAAAGCAGAAATGGCTACGCATGATGCTGCTTATAAAACGCACAGTCAAAGAGTCTTTGATTCTGCAAAAACTAATACTAAAGAATCTGTTGACGCTTATAGAGAATCATGGGATCCTAAAGCAATGCGCGGTGATCCAACACTTCTTATACCTAAAACTGTTGCAACTACAATGAAGCAAAACTCAGAGTATAAAACATTTTATGATAAGACTCCTGGGGGTAAGCTAATAAAAGTTGAAGCTGCACCATTTACTATTACAGATGGTCAAGGTAACACCCGTATAGTTCTTCTTGGAAGAGATAAAAAAACTCCTATAAACAGTGCACAGTTTACAGATGATAGGTCTATGGTTCCAGCTACGCAAGAGTTTAAAGATAGGCAAGCTAAAAATGCTAAAGGTTATCAAGAGGAATTAGAAACCCTTATGAAGCAACAACTAACCACAGATGATGATGGTAAGGATGATAAGTCTAGTAAACCTACAAACCTTGATGCTTATAGTGCTTCTATGGATATTGCTGAATGGGAAATTCGAACTGGTGCTGATGGACCGACTACAAGAAAAGCAGCTAAAATGGCTTACGCAGATGCGGTTGCATATGCTAAAGCTAACCCTGATAAAAAGGTTGATAACATAGGTAAGTTTATGGATGGTGCTTATATTAAAGCAACTTCAGGAAGAGAAACTTTATTTAGAATGGATGATGGAAACTCTGTTAATTCATTTGAAGTTAAGGATCTTTCAGATAATCTTCTTACAGCGGCTCGTGCTCATGGTGTTGTTAGACCTGATCAGACTGATGCTTCAGCTTTACCTAGTTTGATCCGACAGTTTGGTGATCAATTTGCTATTGGTAAGACCTATGAAGTTGATGATCCTGCTACAGGTTCAAAGAAAACTATAACAATAGATGAAGAGATGATGAAAACCTGGGCTACTGAGGCTAAGGAAGCAAAGGTCTCTCCGTTTATGTATTGGTTAAGTGATCGGCTTCAAAACGATGAAGATATAAAATCTTAAAGGAGAACAAAGCATGTCAATGTTTGATACAATATCACCTCTATCACCAAGAACGTTAGGGGGAACTACCCTTCGTCTATTAGATGCTGATACTGTAATTGACGACAGCACCGGAGAGCGATACAGACTCTCTGGTGTTGATGCCCAAGAAGTTGATAAGATTATCCAAGGACAATTTAAACCTGGAGAAGCAGGTGGTGAAGCAGCTACTGATGCTGTCTATGAACTTATGAATAATAATGGGTACATAAATGCAAAACCTATTCTTGATGAGAATGGGGAAATCCAAATGGATGATGGTGGCTCTCGTATTATAGCAGAGTTTACTAATGACTCCGGTGAATCGTTTACTGACAAGGCTTTATATGAAGGCATCTTTAACCCATCAGAACGTACCAATGCAGAACAAGATCTAATAGCAAGTATCGGTCAGTCTCAAAGAGATAAAGATTTTCTTTATACTGGAGAAGATGAAGCTGTTGACCCTGATGATTGGGACAAAGCAAGAGGTCAGATTGAAGAAGCCCTAGCTAATGAAGGCTTTAAACAGTTTGGTCTTAAGAGAATAGCTGCTAATGAAGCAGAGCTAGCACAAGCAAATGAAGCTGGTGTTGGTGCTTACTATAATCAAAACATGGTAGAGACTAGATCTACCGATAGAACACTAAACAATGAAGCATTAAACCCTTGGTCTGACAGCTGGGATAAGTCTATGATCTCTGTAGCCGAGGCAGCTTCTGGTATTAAGAATATGTTTGGTGAGCTTACAGATAATGAATACATTGCAGAAGCAGGTAGACTGGGTGTTCAACGTAACCGTAATGAGTTATCAAAGTACGGTACTAGTATTCAAGATTGGAAAGATGTAGATAGTTTTAGTGATGGTATTGACTACGTTGTTAACAACACAATGATGTCTATACCGTACATTGCTATCGCTGGAGCTTCAGCATTAGCAGCACCTTTAGTTGGTACAGCTGCTGGAGCGTTAGGTGCTGGTGCTGGTATATCCTCTTTAGTAACCACAGCTGCTGCTCTTTCTGCACCCTCTGCTCTTTATGCAGCACAGACTTGGAATGAAATGGAAGGCAAAAAGAACATGGCTGTTGCAGCTACGTCTGGTATCCTTCAAGGTGCTCTTGATCGTATTGGTCTTCAGTTTATTTTTAAAGGTGGTGTTGCTACTAAGGTGCTTCTTAATGAAGCGGTAGATAACTTAGTAAAGAATGGTTTAAAATTAGTAGGACAACCTGTTCGTAAAGTATCTAGAGAAGAAGCTAAAAATATAGTAGGTGCTGCAACAAGGCGTGAGCTTATAGATTTTACAGCAGACGCAGCTAAAGCAGCTAAAGGTCAATTAGCAAAGAAACAAATCATTAAAAGATTAGCAACTAGAGCAGGGAAAGGTGGCTTTGGTGAGCTAGGTACTGAAGGTCTTCAAGAATTAACAGCATACACATCAGCTTCGTTAGGGTCAGATAAAACATTTGATTGGAATGAAGCAACAGATCGTATGATTTCTGGTGCTATTGCTGGTTACACTCTTGGTACTACTCTATCTGTTCCTGGAGCAATCTATGATCTAGGTGCATGGACCGACTTGGCAGTTCGTAAGGCTCCTGCAGAAGCTAAAAGACTTTCTGAAGCTGGTGCTCGTGTTGAACGAAAACGTGCAGAAAATGGTCAACGTGCTGTTGATGCAGAAATAGATAGGTTAACTCGTATTTTTGAAAGAGAAAAAGGATATACCCCTAATAGATCTCAAATAGAAAACCTTGCTGAACAAGCTAGAGAACCAGGGTCTCGTATGCAAACTGTAGATGAGATACTAGCAGAAGAAAGACAACGTGTTGAGGCTACTAAAAACAACACACGTGGAGATCAAACAACTAGATCAAATAACCAGACTGTTCCCGTAACTAGGTCTGCATTTACTTCTCTTGAACAAAGATCAAATGATCACGATGCAGTAGAAAAAGATACATCACTAGGTGGTTATGTTGGTCGAGCTATGAAAGGAGCTAAGAAGTTCCTTATAAAATCTTCATCTGTTATGGATCAAAGGTTAAGAGATCAGTCTGGTGCTATTGATATGCTGGGCGCTTTTTTTGGTTCTAATTTAGAAATGAGTTTTTCTGGAAGAGATTTTGAATCAGCAAAGATTGATCGTGTTTCACAATATAGTAATATGGTTGATGATCCTAGAAACTTTTATTCAATTATGAACAATGGTAATATTAGTAATGCTGATAAAAAAATAGAAGTCAGTGATAAAGTTTATGATTTACTATATAAAGCTGGTGAAAGTGGTAGGTTTGATGAGAATGAAATACCGCTTAATGCACCAGTTGGATGGGAAGGTTTAAACTATGACCGTAATGCAATTATTAAACTTGGTCAGGATTTAGAAGGTCTTTCAGATAAAATGTGGCGCAATCAAAAACAATACAACCCAAACCTTGGAAGGATTGATTCTTATCTTTTTAGATTTAAAACATTAAACAAAGCTTCTGTTGCTGCTAACCGTTCTGACTTCGAAGCTAAACTTGTACAAGAGTATAGTGAACTAGGGATGACCCCAGCAAAAGCAAAAGATTTAACTGATAAGATTCTTGAGAACTCAGAGATTAATACAATTGATGATGCAGCAGCTGAAAACTTTGATGTCACTAAAGGTGGTATTATCCCAGGGTCTCATCGTGCAAGGTCATTAGGTATGTCTGAGAATGATGCGTTTAAGGATTATATGGAACGAGATATCTTTGCAAACGTAGCTTCAGCTGCTAAGTCTGCTGCAAGATTTGAAATGCATCGTAAATATATTGGTGAAAATGGAGAAATCATTGCATCATTACTAGACCAAGCACAGTTTGATGACGGTGTTGATAAAAAAGAAGTTGATAGAATTGCTTCTGAAATACAAGACTATCTTAATGCAGAATCTGGTAACTACAAAAGACCTACTACAGATGAAGGGAAGAAGCTTGTTGCTTTACAAAAAGGACTTATGTTCTTAGCTACTTTTTCTATGTTAGGTTTAGCTACTGTTTCTTCTATTGTTGAGATAGCTTTGTCTGGTCGTGCTTTAACTGCTGATCAGATCTATCGTAGGAAAGGGGCAAAGTCAAAGGATACTAGTCTTGAATCATTTGGTTCTGAACTTGCTAAAGTTTTAGCAGACCTTATGGGGTTCACTAGCAACACTGTACGTTGGAAAGATCCAGGTCTTGGTAATGAATCTAAAGGTCAACAAATTATACGAGACTTAGGTTATTATGATTGGGATGTTGGTGCTGCAACCGTAACTGGTGTGTCCGAAACAAACCCACTTCATCAAAGATACTATGAGTTATTCTTTAAGATGACAGGTCTTACAGGATGGACTAACTTTACTCGTGCTATGAGGGGTTCTATTGCAGCTGACTTTATGTATGATCACATTGGAAAGATTATAGAGTTTAGAAAAAAGAAAAGAGCAAATCCTAAACTTCAAAAAGATAATGAAATACAAGAGTCTGAAGAAATGCTTCGTAATCTTGGTGTAAACGTTGATGACATGGTTACTCTTCAGGAGAAACTAGGATCAAATTTATTTGATGACCCTAATCAATCACAATTGACTCCAAAAGAAACAGAAGTAATGCTTGAGAACATGAGAACAGGTACGTTTAACTTTATCAATGATGCAGTTGCACTACCTACTGTTGGTAACAGACCATTAATCTATCAAGATCCTAGGTTTGCTTTACTTACACAGTTCCAAGGATTCATTGCTACATTTTCAGCTAATCATATTCCAAAGATGTATCGTCAATATATAAGGCGAGGTAATCCATCTATGAAGTATAATGCTTTTGCATTAATGACTACTATGATTATGCTTGGCTTTGCTTCTCAGTATCTTAAAGATTTAATTAAGTTTGCTGGTAGTGATAAAGAAATGTTAACTGCTGGTAACCCATACCTTGACACAGGTGAGTATGTTCAACGTGGTATACGTGCATCAGGATTACTTGGTGTGACTGAACGTCTTTTAGATACAGCAGGGTTTGGTCTTTATGATGATGGTCGATCTAAGAATATGTTAGACTGGACTTGGAAAACAGTTTCTGGTGAAGCTCCTGCAGCAGGTATTATTAATCGTGGTGTTAGGATCGGCAGTAAACTTATTGATGGTGAGGTTGCTGAAGCTGGACAACAAGCAAGTAAATTCTTACCAGGACTTGGGGTAGCTGGTGGTGCATCAAGACTAGGTGACATAGGCTCAGCAGTATCAGACGCATTACCTGATTGGAACTTTAAAGGAGATGATTAATGGGTAAGTTTAATTTTGGAGGTACTCCATTAACAGCTGTAGAAAAGCTTCGTGGAGAAGAAAGATTAGCTGAAATAACAAAAGCCCCAGAACGTATTACTCCAGAAGAAACATCGGGGGAGGAGGTAAGCCCCCTCTCCCTTCTTCCTAATACAAGTGCTTTGTTTAGTGGGATAGATTCATCTCCTACAGAATCAGAGGTTATAACTAGGTCAGAGGAGGTTGGACAAGACTTACAACAAGATCTTGAAAGTGGTGAGGTATCTTCTGCAGATGCCCTTAAGGCTGTGTTCACAGACGCTGTAGAGTCTAACCCAGAACGACTTGAAACTGCACAGTTTGATAGAGCACAAGCAGAACAACCAACACCCTTGTTAGATCAAGAAGGTAATGTTAGACCACCTCAAGAAACTTGGAGTCTAGATTCAGTAGAAGCTGAAAGAAAATCTGAAGAGGAAGCTGGAGTAGTTAATGGTGGTTACCCTGTTGATGGTAATTGGCGTGTTAGGTCTATGGCTTTATCAGAAAAAGTAAGAGCAGGAGAGTATGGGTTTGCAGGACTATCAAAAAACGCTGCAGATAATGTTACTCTTAATACTCTTAACTCTATTGATGCTTATGATCCAGAAGCAGGTAAACCTAGGGGTGACTTTTTAGAAATCCTAGCTCTTGTTACTGAGGATTCTATCGCTCAACTTGCTTATGGAACACCAGAAGATATCCAAATGAATCCAGGAGAGGGCAAGATTGGTGAGCCTGAAGACTTATATTACCAGAGTGTTGATCTTGCAGCTGAAGAACTAAAAGGATTAAACCCTTTTACTAAAGACAAAGGTAATAAAGATCTTGGTATGCGAATTAGTAGAGAGTTTCAAAAGTATAACAACGCACAGAAGGGGTTACCTACTGATGAGTATACAGATATAACTCCAGAAGAAGCAACGGCTCTTGGTGATCAAGCTAAAGAGCTTTATTATTCTGTTAATAAAACTTACGAGGGTAAACAATTTATGCTTCGTGATACTGTTGTTGATAACAATGGTAACAAAAGATCTTATTTCAGTCTTACTTCTCACGGTGTTAATATGATTAGGCAGGGTGAAGCCCAACGTAAGCTCGTGTTCCCATCAAAAGTAATACGCCCTGATAAAAGACCAGGGGGTAAAGATAAATTTGAAAAAAGAAAACTAACTAGAAATATATCTTCTAAGTCTGGACCTGCTATCAAGGTTGAAAGAACATTTCAGGCTATTAGAAACCTTAAAAAGGTTCAACATGTGGTTGATCCTCGTAGAAATAAAATTCTTTTAGTAACAGCCTTGCCTATTTTGTTAGATGATTCTATAGCAGCTGCTGGTACATTAGAGTCTGCTATGAACCACGTTGGTCAAGATAAAGTCAATAGGTTTAGACGTAAAGCTCAAGAAGATGCACAGGCAAATCCAAGAATTAATGGTGATCAAGTAAACGAATATGTAGAGAGAACAGTTCAGTTATCCTACACACAGTTAATAAAATCATTAGCTCAAGATATAAAAGGTATTGCATTAGAACGTAATAGTGCTAACAGTCTTTCTTTTTATATTCAAAACTTCAATGGTCGTATTGCTCCAAAAGAATCTACACTTGACTTGACTAGCTCTAAATCAGTTAGGTTTGTTACTCGTAGTGTTGTTCCTGGAATAATTGATGTAAGAACACCAAGAGGTAGATTTCTTGAAGAAAGTTTAAAATTAATGTATGGTAATATGCTTCTTGGAAAAGCAGGTGGACCAGCAAGAGATGCTGAAAGACTATCTCTTTTGGAAACTAAAACACCACAGCTTTATGCTTGGGGTAAGGAGTTGAGATCAGCCTTTGATAAAATACCTGACTCAAAAATAGAAGAAATTAATATTGCTATTGATAATAATATCCCTGTTCGTAGTCCTAATTTTCCTACAGTCCCTAGGTTAGATATTAAAAACCCAGATCTTTTAAACGCTATTAAAAGTGAAGGCTCAAGTGCTCAAGCATACATGGATGGTCTTATTGATTTTGCTAATTATATGGACTTTAAAAATAAAACCAGTGATCGAAGAGCTTCACCTAATGATTCTGACTATCAGTTTTCCACATATTTTAATAACTATGATGACGGTAAAACAAATGGTGCAGCCACTATTGGTATGCAGCTTGGGTCAAAAACCCTTGCTTATATGACAGGGGTTTTAAGAACACAAGCTAAACTTCAACTTGATAATAATAAAGATCTTCGTGATGAACTTCAAGATGTTCTTTTAGAATCCCTTGATCGTAATGGAATTGGGGGTACGTTTGCTAGTGAAACAAGTGGTCTTATGCATGATGTAGCAACACAGTTGTTTGCTATTAGGGATTTAAATAAAGCAACAACCATGACGTTTGGTTACGGTAAAGAGTTAGAGTCATTTAAAAAAGATATACGAGAGTTCTTAGAGCTTATGGATATTGAAGCTAGAGAGTCTGGTGCTAACTATAACCCTGTAGCTCAGACTTTAGAAGCAATTGATACATCTTCTAGTGATAGAGAAAGTATGGATGTTCTTGTAGATATTATGCATGATACATATGTTCCTGGACTTGTTCAAGTCCTTGATGATACAGCCTTAGAGTATCGTACTGTAATGAGAGCAGCAGCTGTGCTTCATGCGTTAGCTAACGAGATGTTTACTATTGAATCTCCCTCAGGATCTTCTATTAGTATGGGTGGTGTTGCTACAATTGGTTCTATAGATAGTAAACCATATAAGATTTTTGATAAAGACTTACCTAATAAAAAGAAACCAGGTGAGTTTGGAGCTTATCGCAGTGCTAATGTTGAGATTTATGGTAGCGAATTAACATCTGCTGCATCAAAACCTAGAACATCTAGTACTGGAGAGATCACATACACCCCTGGTGAAAGAGCTTATGGTGGCTCTGTTCCTGCTCCTATTCAAGCTATGGATGCTGCTGCAATTGTAGTGACCTTTACTGGTAAATCTTGGAATAGAATTATGAGAGACTCTAGGGGTCAGCCTTATGTTCATCCTATTTATGATGCAGTAAAAACTGATGTTATGAGTTATAGAGCAGTCTATGATGAGATAAATCAAAATTACTATGACTTGAACATGCAATGGAGTGCTCTTGAAGAAGTCAATAAGTCTTTACCGATACTTAGAAATAAGTTTTCTAAAAGATATTCTAATCGTAGTGATAATGATCCAGTTAGCACAAATGAATGGTCTATGTATGAACGTTTATTAGAGCCTTCTTATGGTGAACAAGGTGCTTATTTAGGTGAACTTGCAAGAACGTTATCTAAAACAATGAATCTTCCTGTTTATAACAAAGTACCTATAGATTTAAATGTTAAGGTTGTAGAATCAAAAGGTAAGACAGTAGGAGACAGATATGTACCTGCGTTTTATGATGGTAAAGGAAAAATAACCATTGATAAAAACTATGTCATGGGTCCAATGTTTGAAAGCAAAGCTTGGACTAAACCAAAAGTTGAAGGTGTCACACCCTTACTTGAAAATGAATTTCAAACACCAGAAGATTGGTATACTTTTGTTTTAGGGCATGAGGTTATGCATACAAGAGTTAAACAAAAAGACAATGAGTCTAAAGCAGATTATGAAAATAGGATAAACACCTTGACATTAAATGCTATAAAGTCTGGGTTGTTAAACAGCAGTGGTCAATTGTTTAAGCTTGAGATTATCAAAGATCATCCACAAGTACAGGTAGCTGTTGATAATATTGAAAAAGCTATGAAAGATGCTGGCTACAACTATCAATATCCACCATCACAACCAACTGTAAAACATATGAAAACCTTTATGACAGCTTATAGTAAGGAGATTAAGTTACAAGATAATTTAAATAAATTAATATCCAAAACTAACAAGAATAAAAAAGGAATTGATCAAGAACAAAAGGAACAAAAAGCCAAAGGGCTTGGAGGCACTGATCAATATCGAGGTAATTAAAAAAAATACCCCTACTAGAATCCAATTAAGGAAACTAGTAGGGGCTTTTTTATTTAAGCATACCGTTCTTAGCCAGTAGCTCTCTGATGTCACGCTCAGCATTCTTTTTGATCTGTGCAGCTGTGTCTGGTTCCATACCACCTTCGACTGCTCTATCATAATTATACTGTAGCATATCTTCATTAATTTTATTTGAGTATGCAGACTCTGGGGATAATCCAAAGGTATCTACATACTCCATGTCATCTACTGGTGCTCCACGTAGAGCCAAGTAGTTGTACGATTTCTTATCGCTCATTGGTTTCTCCTTAGGCAAAGAAGTAATCAGACTCATAGATCTGTGTTACGTCTAGGTTGCCTAGCTCTGGTTGCTCTACGTCAAGGTTAGTAGCATCAGTGATGATGTTTTGTTGTATCAAGTCGTAGTAATTATCTTTATCATACATATCGATAAAGCTTTGTTTAGTCCTCGCTAGTAGTGCTTCGACATCACATGCATGAGTGCTAAAGGAATCATGTACTGCTCCGAAATCACCATTCCATTCCTCAATAACCAATGCCATATGACTGGCATCTTGACTGTGAATGTAGTTAGGACTGACACCACACATAAATCCGCGAATGTCTGGGGTCTTCGTAGGTACTCTTGCCACATGGTTCACTCCTTTGTGTCCTTTAGACTCAGACTTATAGCCACTTATAGTACCTCTACATTTTCGTGTAGCTGTAGTATAGTTCTGGTAGATTACTTTAAACCCTGATGGTGTTACCCATGAAAGGTCGCTTCTACCATTGCCATGTATCAGTTTACTTTTGTATGATCTAAGACGTACTGTGAGTGTGTTTAGGTGTTCAATCTCCTCATCAGTTTTATCTTTCTTTGTGTACAATTCTTTCTGATCCTTGACCAGTTGTTTGTACTCTGGTCCAGCAGGTTCATCTTGGTCATTGTACTTTAAGTATTCACCTATCTCATACTGCGCTAGTCTTTGCAGGTATGCCATAGTATGCAGAGGTCCTGGACATACAAGGTTGATTGCTTTGATTAGCAGCTTAGCTAACTTGTCACAGTCATCTTGTGTTATCCCATACTCTATATGGAAGTCCTCTGCTTTACAATCAAAGAACATATTCTCAGCGATCTTCTTTGCACCTGCTGAGTATGCTCTTGTCATACTACCACGTTTAGATATAGCTTTCCTAATATGTTTCATTGGCATCTGATCAAGGATGTCTTTAAGTCTCTCATCAGTTGTCAAATGATATAACTGTTTAGCGGTCTGAACATAGAAGTCATGTTGTATTTCTACTGGTATTAGCCCTACAAGCCTCCCTGTCTGGCTGTCTTTAGAAATAGCACCTAGATGCTGCCAACCATTGTTAGACCCGTCTATGGGCACTGGAAGGTGGCTAACGTGGATTCTATTATCTTTGACTGCTCTTTGGTAATCAAACCACTCAAAGCAACAGGCTAGGAATGACACAGATTTCTCTGCTATATCTGCTACGATACCCCTCCTACCCATTTCGACAATAACTTCCATGTTATCGTTAGTCCACCTTACCCTGTCCTCAAGGGTAAACTTATCTACGCTTATAGATTCTAGCTTTTCCTCTTCTAGGTATCTTGCATAGTCAGCCTCACACCAGTCAGGTATCTCGTCTATGTTATAACTCTGGTTGAATGTATTGGCTGTGTGTACAGCTAACCAGAAGAGACCATCCTCTGTCATAGGTTTACCCCTAGCAAAGGTCATCATACCTCTGGCTAGATCAGACCCTTGATAGTTTAGGAAGGACTCTGAGTAGTATAGTCTACCCCTATAGTCTGCTTGCATGAACTGATAGAAGACATCGTGATCATAGAGCAGCTTAGCTTTAGTAGTAATGAAACCCCATTCTACCAGCTTGCTTCTACGTTTCATTTCTTTAGCATCATTATCATCTATTGGTGTTGACGACACAAATGCATCTTTGTTTTCTATAAGAGTATCATACACACGCTGATTGATTCTCCATCCAGTGCGTTGTAGTTTGTTTACTGAAGTAACCCAAGGGGTTCCAATCATAGGTTCAAACCTTGCGTTGTCCTCTTCTGTCCACTCTTTGATTACAGGTTCACCGTCCTGTTGTATGATCTTTGATATTCTATCTGGTCTTTCTAACACAGTGTGTGTCAAAGAGATCCTCATCATTGCCTCTGGTATATCGGCAAGGTCTATCCATTTAGCTGTAGCTGATACAATATAGCTAGTGTCCCTTGTCTTCGGGTAGTATATGTCTATGTATCCACAGTTATAGAACGCTTCTATAAAGAGATCACCTAACCTCACATGCATGTTCCAGGGTAACCCAGGGGGTTCCCTTTTGATTACACGTGCTATACGTTGACCTATTGCTGTAGATACAGCTGTCAACTGTGCAGTCCCTGCAGGACTATCTGAGGTATCGTAGGTGAATCTCATTTGTATTGTTTGGAAAGCCACGTTTACTAGTCGTGGCATCTCCTCTTTATATTCTTTATACAATCTCAGAAGTACACCACCTGAGTTTGCCTTAGGGTTATTTGGATTAACCCTTGAGACCTTATCAATTAGGTACTCTGAGATGTTATCGAATGGATTCATACAATCCTCTTTCTGTTATTATATTGTAAAGTAATCGTCAAATCCACCAGATGCTATTAGCCTAGTGGTTTTGTTGTTGTATGTAGCGGATCCTGCAGGTCCAGTAAGTCCTGTGAATCTGGACTTGAGTACCTTGAACTTGATTGTGTTTCGTTCTGACTCTGACTCTGCAACGAGGTTCCTTGAAAAGGCAATGATGTCGAACGAGATCTGCTTGATCGAACCACTGCCTTTGATATCATCGATAGATGCGATGTTCCCTTCCTCAAAACTCTTACCTCCTTGTGCTTTACGTAGGTGACTGATAAGACCCAGCCATACATTGTGTTTCTTAACAACCTTAAGCAAGTCAGACATCACCTTGTCTATCGCTTCGTTACCAGATAACCCTTCAGAGCCTTCCGATACCGCGATAGTAATGTGATCAAGAACGAGGTACTTGCAACCCATAAGGGCCATGTATTCGATCTTGTCGATAAGAGATGCGTCCCCAACGGAGCCTTGGTGATCCAAGAGAACCAGTCGCTCGTCACCAAACACAGCTTCGTATCCTGACCGCAATTCACTTTCACTAGTTGGTGGAGGATCCATGATGTTGCGTTTAAGTTGCATTGAGATAAACTTTTCGGCTGTATCTCCAACACTTTCTTCCAAACTAATGAGTCCAACCTTATCACTTGTCTTAGCAAGCAGGTCAAGAATAATCTCTTTAATGACAGTAGACTTACCACTACCAGTGCCAGAGGTAAACAAAGTAATCTCACCATATCTTATCCCCTTGAGTTTCTCATTGAGTCCTTGAAGACAATCAGGGTAAGGAACCGACTCAACATTCTGGCGTTCCTTGAGCTTTTCCCAGACTGCTTCGCCCATGATAATTCCTGCAGGGGACCACGTTTTAGCCCCCCATATACTTTCCACGATAGCATCTGGTCCATGCTTGAGGAAGAGTTCTGATGGGTCTTTGCATCCTTTAAGTGACGCAACCTTACATCTCCCCGTACCCACGATACGTGCCGCTTTCTCCACAGCTTGCGATCCAGCTTCGTCTGAGTCGAACATGAGTATGACAGACTCATACTTAGATATCCACTCCCGCTGCGCCAGAAGTGTATTGATTCCTGAAGCACTGGGAAGAGATACAACAGGGTAGATCCTTCCATACTTTTGTTTATATGCCTGAGCAACAGCGAGTGCATCCAACTCCCCCTCGGTGATGACGAGCATCTTGCTACCCACCGACTGTTCCTGACCGAATAGTTCCACATCTTTAAAATCTCCATGAACACTAAATGTTTTAGGTAGTTTTCGTTCTTTGTATGCTACGATCTTACCGTTCTTTGTGTATGGGTAGAAGTGAGATTCAGGTAGTCCTTCTGGGGTTATACTCATTTTTACTTTAAAGTAATCTACTATTTCTTTAGAGATACCACGAGAAGAAATACCATAGCTACGATAAGAATCGATATCGGAGAATCTAGTAAGCTCATTAAAGGTGGCGGGTTCATAACTATCCATTTCTGTTTCTACTTTCTTTGATTTGCCACAGCTGAAGCAGTGTCCTACTCCATCACTGTATGTTGTAAATGCATCGGAGCTACCACATCCAGGGAATGGGCAGGGTCCTCTAGTATATCTTTTGTCATCCATCTAGTTCCATCTTTCTTCTTTAGCTTGACGATTTAGTTTCCTCTTGTAACTCGCTTCTCGTTTCTTGTTGAGTCTCTTCTGCTTGATTATCTTCATACTCTCGTACTCTGATGTCAAGGAACTCTCCTCCTCGTTTAACGATTCGCTTTTCAAGTTCGATGTTGTAAACTTTATTGTCATTGAAATCCTCATACACTCCTTGATATGTATCTAGTATTGGTTTAATCACGTTATCCAGATCTGCTCCTCTATTAGATAGACCTGCTGTAATGTTAAAGGTAACTTGACCAGCCCCGAAAGGCCAGTCAGTTCCTATAAGTTCATCACGAATCTGGTTCTGATACTCCAGATAATCCGCTGACTTGAACGTTGTCTTCCCCCTTCGGTTCCACATCTTGTTCGCACTCAGGGGTTTGATTGAGAAGTAATGACTCATCTGGTTCATCCTTACTCACCTCCTTTAGTTCATCCCATGTAGTCAGCATAGTAAGTAGTTTACGACTAAGCCAAGGGTCACCTGCATTGTTTTCTTTCCAGGCTTTCTCAACAGCTGTCCATCGTTGACCCATAGGTATACCGTCTAATAGTTTAGCTGCAGTCTTTGGACCTATACCGTGTACCCCTGGTATGTTATCACTGTTGTCACCAGTCAAGCATTGTAACATTAAGTTTAGATCTGCTTGATCATCGTTAACAAACTCATGGGTTTTCTTAGTATAGTTGTAGTGATGACCTGGGATTTGTTTGAGGTCTTTATCAATACCACAGATAACAAAGTCTAGTTCTAATTCACGAGCTTCGTAAGCCCATATGCATACTAGATCATCTGCTTCCATACCATCTGCTTCTATCCCACCCCACTTTTCTTTCATATAACTATGACCGTAGTTGAGGGACTCTTTTATTTCCTCTTTTAAGGACGGTCTAGTGCCCTTGTAGGGGGCATAGAGGTCTTTCCGGTAGTTCCCCCTGCCTTTGAGGGCTACACGGCACTCCTCGGGCTTTGAGAAGGCGTATGACATACATTGTTGTACGGTCATGTCTATTATTTTTCTGATGTCTTTCTTATCAGAGTTGCTGTAAGCAGCCCTGAAGTAGATAGAGTCAGCGTCAATTAAGGCTAATGCCATTACGTTTTCCTTTTATCTATAGACAACATCGATACCCCATTCCTTTACTTTATTCTCTAAAGGGTAGGGGTCCCAGATGTCTCTTTCATATTGCACTGCTGCGAGAAGATGGAGAATGATGTATCCTTTTGAAGTATAGTAGTAACGCAATACATCAAACCATTCTCTCGGTTCAACACCGTCTGGTTTTGGGTGGAAGGATACGATGTACCCTGGGTATTCAATTGATTGTTCATAGGGTACTTCCTTTATATTAGTGGACATCTGCGTAGCTAGTTCCGATAACATAATCACCACCTTCCATACAAGTAACACCAAACATCTCTGGACCTTTCTTGAAAGATTCCTGAAGTATCTCACCGACACGATCTGCATCATCAGGATGTGACACATAAGCGATCTCATCGTGATAGAACAAGCGTGGCTCTGCACGTAGCTCTTCTTCGTCAATCTTATTCATAGCATAAGACAATGCAGACTTACAGGTAATACCTTCAGCAGTTTGCAGCAAGTAGTTAAGTGCTTGGTATTCACCAGACACAAACACAGGTCTACCGTCAAGGCCAGGGAACCAACCCTCACCTGTTGCATATTGTGTGCTGCGCCATACTTCACCTAGTTTATCTTTAAGTTCTTTCAACCCTTTGATTCCTTTGGCAAAGTCTTCACGTGACTTCTTACCAGCATTAGCATTAGACTTACCAGTTAGGATAGAACCTAGCTTAGCATCACCAGCACCAAACAAATAAGCATAGAGATAGTTCTTTGCTACAGGTCTGGAACAGCCAAGTGCGTCTGCATTACGTTGGTGTTGATCACCATAGATTACCTCATTAGTAAACTCATCGTTGTTTACATAGTGACACAGACCACGTAGCTGGTTGCCAGAACTGTCTGCACCTACAACCTTCCAGTTTTCATCAGGTATGAATAGCTCACGTAACTCTTTACCCCAGGGTGCATTGACTCCTGGAAGATTCACGATTACTTCATGTCTGCAACGGAATGTTTGAGTACCGATAGTCCACATGTTACCATGTATACGTCCAGCTTCTAGGGTCTCAAGCCAGCCTTTAATTACAGAGCTACGGTTACGTAGAGTGTAATACTCACTGATCATTTTACCCATATCACCTAGTTTCTCTAGGGATGTATCAGTAATCTTTGGTCCTACGGTTACCCATTCACGACCAATCTTCTTTCGATTGTACTCATCTGGCTTCCAACCTACAGTTAGCAACCAGTCCTTTACAAGTTCCATAGATCCTAGTGTAATCTGTTCTACTGTGAACCGTTGGAACTCTTTGTTTGCTGGGTGTACATGTATGTCTTCTGACTTTATTTCTTTTTCATAGAAGTCTGAAAGCAAACGTGCAGTTACAGCAGTGTAGTCACCATTCTTTTTGTATTTAGGTGTCTTAGGTGTCTTATCAATGTATACTTTATGCGTACCCAACTGAGGATGTATTACTTTTTCTATCTCATCCATTCTAGTTTGCATAAGTTTAAGGTTCTTTACTGCTTTGACTCTATCAAACTTCCAACCACGGGTCTTTACACGGGCATTGAACTTTGCAGTATCATGCTCAATTAGTAAACCTTCCTTGATTGTTGGACGTTTAGCAGCAATTCGTTTGTATTCTTCCATCAAGTGATTAAACACATCTACGTTTAGCATTACATCTTGTACACAATAACGTAGCATTTCTCTAGAGTACCCATCCCACTCATCAAATTCAATCTTTGAGTTGTTAAGGTGTTCACCCCAACCCTTTAAGCCATGCTTGTGGGGTCTTTTGTATTGTAATACTTGAGACATAACCCAAGTGTCATACACTTTCTTGTTATTTAGTTTCAAACCATATAGTTTTTCCATAACTAAATTATCAAAGCCAATAATGTTATGACCAATTAAGACTTCTGCATTGTTTAGTACGGCACAACCATCATCCATTCCTGGAAGAGCGTCATCGTAATCACTAAACTTGTATGTTGTACCACTGTCTAGGTTGTATGCTACAAGACACCAGACTTTAGTTGCATCAAAACCATCTGTTTCAATATCATACACTAATTTCATAAGCTTTTCTTTCTAGGTAGTGTTTCTCTTTTACTGACCTGATTGTGTGACAATTAGCGCAACGTATGTCGCACTTACGAGCCTCTTTGATGATGTTCTTGATACTACAAGAAGCCATTCTATGAGGCGTATATATTTTATCTGATGGATCTCTGTGATCCCATTGAAGAGCGTAGGGGTTTTCGTTGTAACCACAATCAATACAACCTTTAGCAATCTTGTATCGGTCTAGTATTTTCCTACGTCTTCGTATCTTTAGTATTTGTTTTTTATTACAAGTCACTTATCTTTTCCTTCTGGCATGTCGCATTTAGGACAGATAGTGTACTTTGAATCAATACTCATAATTGAAAATTCCTTTCCGCAAATGTCGCATATGATTGTTTTAAATGGTTTGTCGGTTATGTGATCTTGTTTGTTTCTGTCTGATTTCATGGTCCAAACTCTTCCATTAATTCATCAATGTGTTCTATGGGTTGAGACCTGTCTGTATAATCATCAAATAAACGTTCATATGCAAATTGTTGTAGAGATATAGTATCCCAAGAGTCTATTTTATTATCAATAGCAGTACATATATCTTCTATCTCATATTTTTTAATCATCTCTAGACCTTTCGATTTGTTTTTGAAGGTTCGCCAAGGCTCTCCAAGCTACTTGTGCCCAGTCCTCGTCAATCAGGTGACGCATCATAGCATCTAGTTCATCACCAGACTTAGACCTGTCCCAGTGTAGTGTCTCTGGTGTTTGACCATGTTGGATACCACCTTTGAGAGATACTTTTGATATCTCTACGATTGCATCGGGGAAGTATTTTATGAATCCTGTGTATACTGGAATAGATTTACGTTCTTGTGCGTCACTTGGTAGTGTAGCTTTTAAGTTTCTTTTCATGTATGCTTCATGCCTTTCGTTATCGATCATCTCCAGATCCTTTAATTGTGTTTGCTTCTGCTCTTGCTGCTAGTTTATCCAGATTAGAAGTAGCAACAAGCTCAAGGTTAGTACCCAACTCTGAGGCAAGGACAGCGATATACCAAAGAGTATCGCCAAGTTCCATAGATATATTGTGTAAGGCTTCCTCAGCTTTCTCTGGGTCATTGTCGTAATCTCCACGAAGAATCTTCTTCACTTTGTTTGCGACCTCTGCAGCCTCTCCTGACAAACCTAATGCCAAGTACGGAAGTGCTTTATCTTTTGGGTAGACAGCCGTTGTAACAGCCTTTGATTGATAGTCATTTAGTTTCATAGTGGTTATATACCCCTTATAGAATTAATACCTTATTGATGACGAGGCTTGTCCTCGGCATAAAAGATATACCTATAAGGGGTATATAGAATTTATGGAGAGAACAATGCCTTTTAATCCAAAAAGCCTCAAAAACCTTAACGGTAGTTGGACTACTGAGTCTGCGAGAAAAGCACAGGCCAAGGGTGTAGAAACCCGCAAGGCTAACAAAGAAGCTAGAGATGCCGCTAAGATGTCTATGGCTGAATGGAAGCTATATAAAACAGATGTGCTTGATCAAACTGATATGACATCTTTGGATGTCCTTAAGATAATGATGATTAAAGCTGTGTCAAGAGATGACATGGATACTGCAGTAGATATAGCAAAGACTCTAGCAGAGTTTGAAGCACCCAAGCTTGCACGTGTCGATCAGACCAATGTAGAAATACAGGCTGAAGATTTATCTGATGAAGAACTGCAAGAACTATTAGACCAAGCAAGTGCCGAGGCGAGTGCCCCGCGACACTGATGCATGTTGTCGGTTACCCAAAAAAGATGCATATGCGTTTTGTCGGTTATCTAAAAGAAAATAAAAGAGTCCCTAGATACACATTTAAGTGTACCTAGGGGCTTTTTGGTTATCTATGCGTGTACTTTAGGGCGGCTACAGAAGTTACCACCAGTACCGTTGGGGCTACCTGCAGCTAGTCGTGATACAGATAAGTAGCCTTGGTTGTTTGACCAAGAGCCTTTAGGCCCAAATTCATTAGTAGTCCTACGGAACTGCAGGTTCTGCCGACCAATAGGGTTTACGATAATTTTAGCTGCGATTGATTTTTGCATGATACAAAACTTTCTATTGAATGTTAAACTGTCCATCTAGTTCCTGTAGAACATAGCCTAGATCTATATATAAATGTGTAGCTTCTTCTTGTGTAAGAAGCACTTCTTCACCGCCAAAGTCGATAGCAATTTTACCATCGGCTTCAGCGTATACGTTTTCTATATCAACGACTGGCATTACACATCGTCACTATCGTCTACGAAACCTTCTTTGAAAGCGTCATGTAAAGTCGCGATATCTGCTGTATCTATAGATCCATACACGTTGTAGTGTGTTACTTCTGAACCATAGCGTTTGCCTTTGCCGATTCTGATTTCTTTACAGACAGCATCTAGTTTCATATATGCTTCTGTAGCATTTTCTAAGTTTCTTGTATATACATCAAATGATAGTTTCATGTCATACTCCATAAATTGAATTGATTGCGTCTTCAACCATGTCATGTATTTCATCTTGAGACATGGATAAACCAATGTTTTGTAATTCAAAGTTTACAAGGTCTTTTACATGCACTTTTATATATTCTTTTGATTCTGCAATGTAGTCTTCGACCATTACCCATTCATTGTAAACTTCTTGATCTACCATTTCTTGGATACTCATATGTATTTCTTTTAGTTTACCCATTTTGTTTCTCCAAGTAATGAAAACGTTTCCACCACATTTTCTGTGAGAACCTATCGTTACGAGTAATGAATAACTCTAGTAGTTGATCTATAGCTGTATCTGATAGGTTGTGGTCTACAGCAAACTTAGCAAAGAATTGAAAGTCTTGTCTAGTCATTACACAACCTCGATTTGTTCAATGTTTGGATCATAGTTTTCTTCAAGATATTTACA
>UEXN01000292.1_pt1 | contig 52459 bp, 50 predicted proteins | sample 1796711 | NCBI WGS metagenome assembly UEXN01 (sample SAMEA4772470, study PRJEB27181) | metagenome | reverse complement strand
GAAGAATAACCAGCCTAAACTCGGTAATTTTTTTATTTAAAAATAATGAAAATGGCATTGCGCTATCCTCCCAGTGGTATCATGACAAACCTATTTTCTCTGAGCAAAAAACGCTGCCACCTTCGTCAATTTCGCTCAAACCCTTTACTTTTACAGAAAAAACCTGCTTAAAACTCCAATCAGCAATCCCTACTCATGGCGCTTTCAAGATATTTTTTAGCCGGCCTCGAATGTAAATGTCACTACTTCGAATTCTTGCTTTTTCGCCGAACACTTCTTCGTATAAACTCTTATGTTTACGCAGTATCTCCCGCTCGAAATAGTCGTCTTGCGCTGCCATAAGCTTTCCGTAACAGTACCCAACATGAGGATCATTCTCGATGTGAGCCACCACTTTTTCCTCAAAATCGCTAAACCGATAAAACCCTTCTGAAATCGAGGTCTTGTACAGAGCCGTATCGTAGACCAACTCTCCAAACCCTTTAAAATTCAAAAAACTATCAACCGATGCACCGGCTACAAGTTCGCAATCCAGATTGAATTCAGATAATTTCAACCCCTCTCTTCGATCACAGAGGAATTCTTGGTAGCTTAACGAAAATTCATATATATCTTTAGTGCCACTTCCCACCTGGTAACCATAACGGCTCAAAAAACTTAGTGCCAAAAGTGGAAACTCAATAATAAAAAAAGGATTTCTCGAAACTTCTTGGATCACCGCTTCTTCTTTGCCTGAAAAACAAAAACCATCAACTACATTGATATAATTTTCGGCATTAACATAGCGAATATAGGAAAGAGACTTCATAAAGTCGAAGAAATTACTCCTATAAAAATACGAAAACCTTACTTCATCTTTAAAATCCTCTTTATATTCCTCAATCCATTCCTCTACCTTTGATCGCCCACCGATTACCCAAAAGAAATATGTTTCTATATTTTTAACAAGCAAAGGGAGAAACTCATCGTCATTATTTTTGTGGTGTTTTTTAAGCAATCTAATTCTATTAACCATTTTATTTTCATTAAGACCTGAAAAAGACGCCTTACGACTACGAACCTGATCGTTAATGATATAAAGAGACGGCCTCAACCTCTCTATCACCTCAAGGACCACATGCTCTGGAAGACCCAATTCTTCTGCCAGATCGACCATTGTTATTCCGTCAGTGTCTATGTAATCATTAAGAAGTGCCGGAACTCTCTCACCAAGATCGACCGTGGAAAGATTCGGGTAATCCTTAACTATGGACTCAATCACTCCACGAATTAATTCATCCCATCCGTAATTATTACTGCCTGTCTTGACACACTGATCTTTGATTTCCGCCGCAATATCCTCAACTTCCTTATTACATTTCGCATGAACGAGCTGATAGAAAACCAAAGAAGCGGCCATCGGAATTTTAAACAATGAAACATTTGAGAAAATTTCAGAAACAGATTCGGGTATGGTTTTACCAAATCGATCACAATAAGATTTACGGAAGCTCTCCAAGTCATCACTACTAAGCCCATCCAGAGTAAAGCCCGGCTTAAAGGTGCATTTTGACTGGTAACTTACCGTCATATCCACACCTTCCGGAAGCTGAAATCCACCCAAAAGACGCAAAATAGAGTCATGATTCGGAACTGATGGATCAAATTCCATTTTCCGTGAATCCACTGCATCTATAAAAATCGAAATGTGGCCGTCATAGCTTTCCAAAATCATTTTAAGGATTAAAACCTTATCCTTTAAAGAAAGTTTTCTTTTTTCTTGGTCGACAGCCACACCCAAGTCTTTTAATACTCGATCAATGGGGTTTTCAAAATTACCTAACCCTAATATCGCACTCCCGGACTCATCATCCTCAACATTATCTTTCAGCTGCGTAAGCAAAAAAGTTTTTCCGCTCCCAGCATCACCCTGCACAAATATCGGGCACGACGTTGCCATTTTAGATTTCCCTAAAACCGACAATAAATCTAAATACGCTTGCGTCTTAACACCCTCAACCAAAACTTCATTGAATACCGCATTTCGGCTTATGTCATAATCCTTAAATTTTGAAGATGCTATAAAATTTTCATTCAGAAAGACTTCAAGCTCATGCAAAAAATGAGAACCTACATCTCTTGCTTCTTTATAGCCATCGATTGCTACATACCCAGGCAAACGAAGAATCCGATCCACCTGCTCTAAAAGACACTTATCATTACCCTCTTTATATGAATCAAATCGTATGTAATATAATGGTTTAAATTCCGGATTCTTAGATGCAATATCCTCGGCATAGAGGAATTCTAAGTCGGTCACCCCAACAGGTCGCTCTGAAAGTTTTTCTTCAAGCCAATCGCCATATTTCGAGTCTGGAGATTTTAGGTAACTTTCTATTTCTTTCTTACCGAATGGTGTTCCGTATCTGTTGCCAATTAGACCAATAAAAAATAATGGGGCGCGGGCGCTCCTGTCAATTTCCTCCAAACACCTATGTAGAACCTTCTGCTCTCGCTGCTCATCGCTTGTTATTCCCCATCGAAGATCTATAAACGTTATGGAGACAGAGAACTTCTTGCAGATATTTTGAGCTTTAGGAAAAATATGAGTGCGAAAATATTCTCGCTCACTGTCCATTCCACTAAAAACTGAGGATATGAAAATTCTAATGTGGCGACTTTCGATAGTCATCTTTTTACTCCACGCCTAATGCGGAATTAAATGCTATTGCCAAGATAGCATTTAATTAATCGCATAACCGAATACTGGCGGCTGCCCATCGAGGACAGTCCTATAAATCGCTAGCAATAGGTAAGCCCGGAACTAGCCCCACCACTCAAACTTTATCTACTGGCGATAGCTCGCTCAATGCCCCGTTCTTTTTCAAACCATGATTTGGAATCCAGAACTGCCGAAGGCAAGCCTAGACGCATATCGACAAGGCGCGTAAGAGCGACACAAGTCTTGCTTTATATCAAACCCCAAATAAGCCAGATTTTGGGCACTGTGGCAACGCATAGCTTAGCTCGCTCAGGGCCAGCCCCTCTTTCGCAACGAATTACAACGCACACTTCGTCAGAAGTCCGGGATGGCTCAGAGTGATTGTTTATTTTTTCACGTCAGAAGTGCTAACTTGTAGAGTATGTATCCAAAATTTATTGATGTAGAGGCCTCCTCCCTAGACGGCTTCCCCCTTCAAATAGCATATGGAAGCAGAGAGGGCGAAATTGTCTCTCATCTTATTCGCCCCTTTGACAGTTGGTTAAGGGAAGAAAATCGATGGAGCCCGCAGGCATTTAAATTGCACGGTCTAAGCATCGACCTCCTGCTGGAGGCTGGTTCAGATCCTCATGAAATCGCCTTTCGCATTGAAGACGACCTTTGGGGTGAGACGGTCTACTCCGATGCAGCGGATTACGATCATACTTGGATTAATATTCTGTTCAGCAAAGTAAGTGTCGAGTCAGGAACACACCTCGTAATGCCCTGCATCAGAGAGATGAATGAGATCCTTCCTAGGAGCTGGTCACCTGACGGGCGTCGGACTGTGCGTGACCGCATACGGTTGCAAGCCGAAAAAGAAGGGTTGCGGATTCATCATGCGGATGCTGACGTCCTGGTCCATGTACGCACTTGGCAGGAAATGCAGAAGCTTTAAACCCAACGAAAATGTGTAGAACTCGATTAACGTCATTCATTACTGAACACATAAACACGTCGCTTTTCCGAGCACATCCGGTATTAGTCGCGCTGCTTTCCACACACATCTCTTCCTGCCCTCCATAATTCCAAATAATTTCAGCCATACATCACCTCCATGAAGCCAGGAAGGGCTCACCTTCCCAGCCCCATTTCATGGAGGTCTTATGATCATTCAATGTCCGTCTTGACAGTCTATCCGGGTCATTGTCCAACAAAATGGCCGCAAGGTCGGCGGTTCAGTGGGAAAAGTGGTGGGCAGCCTGTTTTTATAGATCCAAACGCCACAAGATCAAAATGGGCAAACTCACCGCCACCCAGACCAAGGCCCTAGAAAGCAGGCTCCCAAGAAGGACACTGATGGTGTCGGCCTGTATTTCTGTGTACACAAGTCCGCACGTCCTACTGGATGCTGCGCTACAGCGCCCAAGGCAAGCGCCACGAAATCACTCTGGGGCAATAATGCCCTCAGATGTCGCCCGGGGAACCGCTGTGCTAACCAAGTAAGGCATCCGTCCGCACTGTCAAAGCCCTCTTTCAGGAGTGGTACGTGACCGACCTGTCCCGGCGCCTGAAGCACCCCGCCTCCTGAACAGCAACCGCTCCCACATGGGCGACTTGGAACATTTCACTATTCACGACCTGCGGCACACCTTCCACAGCTTCACGGCTGCGAAGGTGTGCCGATTCATGTGGCGGAACGGTATTTGAATCATAAGCTGAAGGGCGGTTGAGGGGATTTATGCCCGCTACGAGTATTTTGAGGAACGGCGGGAGGCGCATCAGAAGGCAGCGAACAAACTGGACGCGAGTTTTCGCTTTTAATACAAAGCCGGCCGAGTAACAGCGCTGAACACGAATCGTCTAATAGAATAGTGTTTTTCTCTTACGCTTTTATTTCGGCAAATGCCGACTCAGGAAATACCTGGGTCGGCCCGCATAAGACATTGTATGAGCCCCGCTAGCAGATCAATCTTGATCCGTCAGCGCGCCTTCGCTGGCCGAACCCACCAGCCGTGCGTATTTGGCCAGCACACCACGGGTATAGCGTGGTGCTGGCTGTTGCCAGTTAGCACGGCGGCGTGCCAACTCCGCATCAGACAACGCCACGACCAGGGTATTGGCTTCGGCATCAATGGTAATTTGGTCACCGTTTTCCAATAATGCCAATGGCCCACCATCGAAAGCTTCCGGGGTCACGTGGCCTACCACGAAACCATGGCTGCCGCCGGAAAAGCGACCATCGGTAATCAGCGCCACCTCGTCACCCAGGCCGCGCCCCATGATGGCAGAGGTGGGGGTGAGCATTTCACGCATGCCTGGGCCGCCGCGGGGGCCCTCATAGCGGATCACCACCACGTCCCCGGACACCACAGTGCCATCATTGATCCGCTGCTGCGCTTCTTCTTCCGAACCGAACACCCGGGCCGGGCCGGAAAAGTGGGTGCCTTCCTTGCCGGTGATCTTGGCCACTGCGCCATCCGGCGCCAAATTGCCATAAAGGATGCGCAGGTGACTTTCTGCTTTCAGCGGCGCAGACAGTGGCGCGATGATCGTCTGATCCAGTGGATAAGGACTGACATCCGCCAGGTTCTCAGCCAAGGTACGGCCGGTGACCGTCAGGCAATCACCCTGCAGCAAACCCGCCTCCAATAGCAGCTTCATCAACGGCTGAATGCCGCCGATGGCCACCAACTCACTCATCATGTAATGGCCACTGGGGCGCAGGTCCGCCAGCACCGGCACCCGCTTGCCGATCTCGGTAAAGTCGTCCAGCGACAACGACACACCCACAGTGCGCGCCATGGCGATCAGGTGCAGCACCGCATTAGTGGAACCGCCCAGGGCGATCACCACAGTGATGGCGTTCTCGAATGCCGCCCGGGTCATGATGTCCGAGGGCTTGATGTCCTGTTCCAGTAGCCCCAACACTGCTTCGCCGGCGCGCAGGCAATCATCACGCTTCTCTTCCGACACCGCATTCTGTGCGGAGCTGCCCGGCAGGCTCATGCCCAGCGCTTCAATAGCCGAGGCCATAGTGTTGGCCGTGTACATGCCGCCACAGGCACCGGGGCCGGGAATGGCAGTTTCTTCTATCTGCTTGAGTTCGATTTTGTCCATGTCGCCGCGGGAATGGGCACCCATGGCTTCGAACACAGAAACAATATCCGTGTGGCCCTTGCCGGGCATGATGGTGCCGCCGTAGACGAAGACGCTGGGGCGATTCAGCCGCGCCATGCCCATTAGGCAACCGGGCATGTTCTTATCGCAGCCACCAAGAGCCACCAGGCCGTCAAAGCCTTCACAAGCCGCAACGGTTTCAATGGAATCGGCAATCACCTCGCGGGAGACCAACGAATATTTCATCCCTTCGGTACCATTGGCGATGCCATCGGAGATGGTGATGGTATTGAAGATTACCCCTTTGCCGCCAGCTGCATCGGCTCCAGCGCAGGCTTTTTCGGCGAGCTCACCGATATGGCTATTGCACGGCGTCACCTGACTCCAGGTAGAAGCAATGCCCACCTGGGGTTTATGGAAATCCTCATCGGTAAACCCCACCGCCCGCAGCATGGCCCGGCTGGCGGATTTACCGGGGCCGTCCACGACCTTTGCTGAATGGCGGCGACGCGGATCGCCCTTTGAGTCACTCATATGTTCTCCTGATTCCAGTTAACGCTTCACCGCCAGCACGGCAAAGGTGTCGCCCACGTCCACCCGTGCCGGGTGGCGGCGGCCGATCAACATGCCCGCAAACGGCGCCCGATAGTCCACCGGTGGCTCACCGGTACGTTCCAGGGAGTACACGCGGGCAAGCACGTCACCCTGTTGCACCCAGTCACCCAGGTCCACCGCAAATTCCAGCAGGCCACGATGCTGACTGACACGGTAATAGTCTGCGCTGGGGATCTCCAACGCCTGCGATGCCACCGGCAGCGGGTCACCGGGCAAGATGCCGGCAAAACGCAACACATTGTCCACGCCTTGCTCCGCCAATGCCACGGTGCCCGGGGTGGTGGTGCCGCCTCCACGCAGCTCGGTGCTGATGAAGACCCGGCCTAGGCTTTCCACCACGCTGTCGAATAGGGCGGCCTCTTCCAGCTCCGCCATAAACAGGGTGTACGGTGCGCCAAAAGCTTGGGCCCCGGCCAGGCAACGGGCGCCAAAGGTGGCGTCGGCCAGCCGATGGGTGGCCGCGAAGGGCAATAGATCCAGAGTACGCCCACCGGAATGCATATCCAGCACCACGTCAGCCAACGGCACCAAGTAGCGGGTGAAGTAATCGGCGATTTTTTCGGTAAGGGTTCCCACGGGGTTGCCTGGGAAGGCGCGGTTCAAATTGCCGCCATCCAACGGGGAGGTGCGTGTGCCGTTCAGCACCGCTGGGTGGTTCATCATCGGCACAATGATGACTCGGCCACTGATCTCCTCCGCGCCTAGCCGGTTGGCCAGCTTGAGCAGGGCGGTGATCCCTTCGTATTCATCGCCGTGGTTGCCGCCGGTGAGCAGCACAGTGGGGCCCTCGCCGTTACGAATCACCGTGATCGGGATCATCACATTGCCCCACGCCGACTGGTCATGGGAGTACGGTAGTTTGAGGAAACCGTGTTGCACGCCGTCCTGATGGAAATCCACCGTGGCGCTGATCGCGCTGTCCTGCATAGCGAGTCCATTATCTCCGGATCAGAGTGCATATGACGCACCCGGTTCTTTACGCCTATAATGCGCGCTTTACCAGGATCGCGAACAGGACATTCCTTAATATGGCCGACAAAGGCACGCTGTACATCATTTCCGCCCCGTCCGGCGCCGGCAAAACCAGCCTGGTGGCCGCACTGGTCGACAAGCTTGTCCGGGTACGCATTTCCATTTCGCACACCACCCGGGCCATGCGCCCCGGTGAAAAAGACGGCGTCAACTACCACTTCACCGACCGCGACAGTTTTGTGCGCCAGGTTGAACAGGGTCGTTTTCTGGAACATGCGCAAGTGTTCGGTAATCTCTACGGCACCAGCGCTGACTGGGTAGCCCAGACCCTGCGCACCGGCGACGATGTCATTCTGGAGATTGACTGGCAAGGCGCCACCCAAATCCGCAAACAGCTCCCGGATTCGGTCAGCATCTTCATTCTGCCGCCCTCCCTGGAGACACTGGCTGGCCGCCTGCGCGGCCGGGAAACCGACGACGAAACGGTTATTCAGCAACGCCTGGACGGCGCCCAAGAAGAAATGAGCCACTACGGAGAGTTCGATTATCTGGTGATCAACGATGACTTCCAGCGCGCCCTCTACGAGCTGGAAGCCATTGTCGAAGCTCGCCGGCTGGTGACAGCCCGGCAGTCCGCCCGCCAAGCCGCCACCCTGCAGAACTTGCTCGCCCGGCGCTGATCGCCGCCACGGCACCGCCGTTCGGCGGCCGGCGCTGGACTTGTCTTGCCCTCAGCCCGTAAAATCGCCTCCTTGCGAATTATCAGACGGCGCGGGTTCATGTCGAGCCCGCCCCCGTCAGCTTGTCAGGAGAGCAGCATGGCACGAGTTACCGTAGAAGATTGCCTGGAAAAACTGGATAACCGCTTTGAGCTGGTGCTGGTTGCCGGCAAGCGCGCCCATCAATTGCAGAGCGGCGGTAAAGAGCCACGTGTAGCTTGGGAAAACGACAAACCCACCGTTGTCGCCCTGCGCGAAATCGCAGAAGGCCACGTCACCGCTGAATCCGTGGATAACCCCATCGCGGACCGCAGTGCCGACGTGGACGAGCTAGCGCTGCTGACCCAGTCTTTTGGCGAGTAATTCCCTCTGCCACTGTCTTCTTGCGATAGTGCACAGCAGCAGGTTGAGAAACGCAGAGGCCTAGAGCCTCTGCGTTTTTTTGTGGGCCGTACACGGTGCGCCCCGTTACTCTTCACGACCTCACCCCTTATTGTTTTTGCCCAGCCGAATAATAGTTCGTCGCTATCCGCCTTGTCATAGACAAAGCCTACTCTCAAATCTAAGCTAAGAGTCATCTTAGAACCTGTAGCTCGCCAATGGCGTGACGAGGCCTTTTGCCCACCATCCATAATCTGGAAAAACGATTACGTAGTTACTTGGACGATGATCAAATCGCCCAGGTCGTACGCGCTTACCATTTTGCCGAGCAGGCTCACGAAGGCCAGTATCGCCGTACCGGTGACCCCTACATCACCCATCCGCTGGCGGTAGCAAATATCCTTACTGACATGCACATGGATCATGCCTCGCTTATGGCGGCCATGTTGCATGACGTGATCGAAGATACCGGCATCAGCAAGGAGCAGCTGGCCAACGCGTTCAGCGAGGAAGTGGCCGAGCTGGTCGATGGCGTTTCCAAGATCGCGCAGATCAAGTTCGAATCCAAGGCCGAGCAGCAGGCAGAAAACCTGCGCAAGATGATGCTGGCCATGACCCGGGATATCCGCGTCATCCTTATCAAACTGGCCGATCGCCTGCACAACATGCGCACCTTGCATGTAATGCGCGCGGAAAAGCGCCACCGTATCGCCACCGAAACCCTAGAGCTGTACGCTCCCATCGCCTTCCGGTTGGGCATGTATAACATGCGCGTGGAATACGAAGACCTGGCCTTCCACGCCATCTACCCTATGCGTGCCAAGCTGATTGGCCAGGCCGTTAAAAAGGCCCGAGGCAACCGCAAGGAAATTCTCACCACCATTAAGACCAGCCTGGAGCATTGCCTGGAAGAAGAAGGCATCGAGGCACGTGTGTTGGGCCGCGAGAAGCATCTGTTCAGCATCTACTCCAAGATGAAAGAGCAGCACAAACCGTTCGCGGATATCATGGACGTGTTTGGTTTCCGTATCATCGTGGACCGAGTAGACACCTGTTACCGCGTGCTCGGCGCCGCACACAACTACTTCACCCCGATTCCCGGGCGCTTCAAAGACTATATCGCCATTCCCAAAGCCAATGGCTACCAGTCCCTGCACACCACGTTGAAGGCCCGCTCCGGGATCCCACTGGAAATGCAGATCCGCACCGAAGAAATGGAAGCCATGGCCAACAACGGCATTGCCGCCCATTGGCTGTACAAGTCCGACGACGAGCCTGGCTCCCCCACCCACAGCCGCACTCAAAGCTGGATGCAGCGGTTACTCGAACTGCAGCAAAAAACCGGCAACTCCATGGAGTTCATCGAGAATGTGAAGGTGGACCTGTTCCCGGACGAGGCCTATGTGTTCACTCCCAAGGGGGATATCAAAGAGCTGCCCGGTGGCGCCACCGCCGTGGACTTTGCCTACGCGGTGCACACCAAGGTGGGCAATAAGTGCGTGGCAGCGCGTATCGACGGCAAGTTGGCCGCGCTGTCTACCCCGCTGGAATCCGGGCAAACGGTAAAAATCATCACCGCCCCCAGCGCCACGCCGAATCCGGCTTGGCTGAACTTCGTGGTCACTGGCAAGGCGCGCACCAACATTCGCCACTTTCTCAAGAATCAACGCCGCGAAGATGCGGTGGAGCTGGGCGAGCGACTATTGGAGAAAGCCCTGCATTCCTACGAAATTGGCATGGACGATTTACCCATTGAACGGGTGGTCAGTGAATTGGCCGGTAATGGCTATCTGGAACTGGATGACCTGCTGGAAGATATCGGCATGGGCAACCGCTTGGCGCCACTGGTAGCTCGCAAGCTGGCCGGTGCCCGTGACGACGACGAACGCCAGCACGAAGACGACCGTCGCCCGCTGGCGATTCGCGGCAGTGAAGGCCTGATGGTCAGCTACGCCAAGTGTTGCTGCCCCTTGCCCGGGGACACCATTATCGGCCACCTTAGCGCCGGGCGCGGCATCGTGGTTCACCGTGACACCTGCAAGAACCTACTGGCGGAAATGCGCAACGCGCCAGAAAAGTGCATCGCGTTGAGCTGGGAAAAACAGGTGGAACAGGAATTCACTGCCACCCTGCGTATCGAGCTAATTAACAAGCGCGGCGTGCTCGCCATCCTGGCCAACAGCGTGTCGGAACTGGGCTCCAATATCGACACCATCGACATGGCCGAGAAAGACCCTACCCTCACCATTCTCAATGTAACCATGACGGTAAAAGACCGCATCCACCTGGCACGCATCATCAAGAAGCTGCGCACCCTGGATAGCATCGTCAGAATTCATCGGCTCTGAGAACGCTGCACATATCTTCTGGAGGGTGGCAAACTCATGGTTCAAAGCTAACTGCCACCCACGCCCACCAATGGCCATGATTGATGCAGAAGCTCGCCTGTAAGCAATGGAACCACGCTCACACATGACAATTCGACGGTGTTGCGTGCAGGCGTTAACCCGTGCAAGCATAGCCGCTTCCTTATTTCCGCCTACCGGCCATGTGCCTAAGGCATAACCGATGAAGAACACACCATGTCCAACCATTCCGTAATCAGCACCAACAAGGCTCCGCAGGCCATTGGTACCTATTCCCAGGCTATCAAGGCTGGTTCCACCGTTTACCTGTCCGGCCAAATCCCGCTGGTGCCGGAAACCATGGAGTTGAACGAAGGGGACATGGAAGCGCAGATTGAACAGGTGTTCAGTAATCTGTCCGCTGTTTGTGAAGCGGCGGGCGGTAGCCTGCAGGATATCGTGAAGCTGAATATCTTCCTCACCGACCTGAGTCACTTTGCTTTGGTGAACGAAGTGATGGCCAAGCATTTCAACCAACCCTACCCAGCCCGCGCGGCCATTGGTGTGGCGGCGCTACCCAAAGGCGCCCGCGTGGAAATGGACGGCATCATGGATATTGCGTGAACACAACACGCTTCATGCAACAAAAACGCCCGCTCCTGCGGGCGTTTTTTTAACACAGCCGTGCAGAGGGAAGAGGGGGAGACAGTGCGCTGTAAAAAGCGCACGATAGTAAAAACGGCTAACGGGCAGCATGCCGGTTTCGTTAATCAAGCGACAATAGGGATGTGCGATATGGATACCGCGACCCATGATCTGAACACCTTGTTTGACCAACTCGGATTGGCCAGCAGCGATCACGACATCAAAGAGTTCATCCACCAGCATGGCGGCACTCTTCCCGATAGCATGCAGCTGCATCAGGCTCCGTTCTGGAATGGAGCACAGGCAACCTTCCTCGCTGAGGCGATTCGCGAAGACGCAGAATGGGCAGAGACTGTGGATACTCTCAGCGCTCTGTTAAGACACTGATAATAAGCGAGCGGCAAGCCTCAAACCGTAAATGACGGCGTAATGCTGCTGTCGTTACCCTAACGGCAGCAGCAACAGTATCCGGTCGAAGAATACGCAGTAGAGCAGCAGCGGCAGTGGCATACCAACCAAGGTGCCGAGCATGTAGTGGCGTAACTTCACGCCGCTGAGTGCCAAGGTGTAATTAAGCGCCGGCATAGTTTGAAACAACATGCGCAACAAGGCGACACTGCGTACCGGGTGGCTGTCCAAGCGCGCCAGAATTTTCCTGACAAAAGGACGTTGGATGTCACGCAGCGCACTACCTCCAAGCCCGCGCACCAACACATAGGTCACCAGACAAGAAATGCACGCGGCCACATAGGTCGCCAACCCGCCCATCACCGTTCCCAGCGCCAGAATCGCCGCCGCCAGAAAAATCCAGCCCGGCAATTGAATCAAGTTACCGATAACGAAGATCACCACAAAGGCGAGAAACCCGGTCACCGGATTGGCTTCCAACTGCGCACGCAAAGTTGCTACTGATAGCTGCTCTCGCAGACCGGACCACTCCACCGTAATCAGCACCAACGCCAATACCATCACCATCATGACCACGCGACGATAGCGAATAAGCGAAAACGAGAGAGACACAGTAGCAACTCCTGAAAGCTGGAAGAGACCCGTTTGCCCATTAGCAGCGGGGTCATTACGACACACCGACCTCGACGTCGACACGGCTAAAGGAAGCATGTCGCTGAACGAAAATAAGCCCGTTATAAAAATGGAAATTAATTACCTGAAACCATGACTGGTCGCTTGATTTTTGTTCAATTGTAATGATAACGTGCCGGCTCTTTATGATAGCTAAGGAAATAGTGTCAGTGCAAAATAACGAAACTCTTATCAGCAGCAGCAGCATCTCTATTGCCGAAAGCCTGTTAAGACAACGCATTGATGATATTTTTGGCCCTTCCGTTGCTATCGTGTGCACCCCGGACGGCATGATCGTGGCCTCCGCAGCAAATGACCCAGAAACCAACGCTCGTCATGCAGCGCTGACTAGCGCCTTATTTTCACTATCCAACTCATTTTGTGCCGAGCTTTTGCGGTCTGAAAACAAGGAAATCTCTTTAACCTCGGAAAAAGGCCAAGCGGTGATCGTCGTTTTTTTTGCCGACAAGCATCCCTTTTTCCTCTGTTTGACCTCCAGCACAAAGACCAACCTCGCAACCTTACTAAGACTTTCCAAGGATACTGGAGAACAATTAAAAGGGATTATCCAATTAAACCAGACCGGAGAACAACGTGCGCAAAATTCAAGTTGATGAACTACAGGAAATTGATGGATACATCGCTTCAGCCCTAGTGGATATGGAGTCGGGAATGCTCATGGCCAGTCATGGCGGTGGCGACGCCATCGACCTGGAAGTCGCCGCAGCAGGCAACAGCGAAGTACTCAAATCAAAAATAAAAGTCTCAAAGAGCCTTAAGCTTAACGATAGCGTTGAAGACATCCTTATCACGCTTTTTAAGCACTATCACATCATTCGCCCGCTCGAAACCAATAATAATGTTTTCCTTTACTTAGTATTGGACAAACCCAAGTCCAACCTCGCTCTGGCAAGGCACACACTAAGAGCTTTCGAAAAGACAATCGATTTCAGCTAAACAAGCCGGCCAGTTCGATCAGGGAAAAACCATGAGAAAAATAAGAATATCTCATGCGGGATGCGGAGATTCAATAATAAAGAAGTTATCCATGGCCTCCACTCTTTTTGGCGGGAGAGGAGTAACTGCATCTATTGCTCCCTGGTCGGGGATAAAGACCGACGTAGTGATGACCGATCAGAGTGATCCATATGGGGAAAATGTGTCGAATATTGCCAACCGACATAATATTCCTGTTATTCACATCACGCGGTCGCTAGAAAATAGAGCCAGCGCGCCAGGCGCCGTAACACTTTACTCAGACCTTCCCGCCATTGAATTTCTCAATGCCATTGAGCAACTGCTTGGAATAGGAATAGCGGTCGAACCACACATTAACCAAAAGAAAGCGTTCATTGATACCATCGACCCGTTTTCCAGCCCGGTGCTCAGCCATGGGAATGCGCAGGTTTTCATTGATTATAGCTCTGGGGTTTGCCGCTCCGCCTCTCATAGCGACATGCTGTTTGTTTCAGAAGCCATCAGTAAAGAGCTGCCGATAACATCTCATCGCATTAAACCGTCAGACCTAAAAAGCATGGAGTGCAGTGTCAGTATCGAATACTTCTTCTTTTCGACACTCGCTAGAATGACCACTATTGAATGGAAAAAAACAGGACCGCTGCATCTCAAAGGCTGGCCAGACATTAAATCGAGGACTTATCCAAAAGCACCGATCACATTAGCAACAATGCTGCTTGGAACGACTAAACACTATAGTGATTTATCGCTGGCAGCACCTAAAAACATTGTTTGTGCTTTTTTATATGCCACCTATTTTTGCGGCTTACTGACCATTGAGCAACAACAAGGACAGCAACTTCAACGAAGAGAAAAAACTTTACCCCCTTCATCAAGTAACGTTTTTTCTACTTTAAAAAAGTGGCTCGGGATTTAAGAAACAATGATCAACTACAATAAGCTGCTTTTTGCAGGACCATTCGGCGCAGGAAAAACTACGGCAATACGCGCGATCTCCAATTCAGCGCCTATTTCCACCGAAACGCCTATTTCCACAGGCCCTGAAGGAGAAAAAACCACCACGACAGTGGCAATGGATTACAGCTTCATCAATATGGAAGGCACTACCGTACATGTGTATGGCATGCCCGGACAGGATCGCCTTGCGTTCATGCGAGGGATCCTTATGGAAGGGGCCATTGGCGCCATCCTATTGCTCGATGCAGCTCAGCCTTCTCTCAACGATGATCTGCAAAGTTGGCTGAAATCTTTGGCGGCTTTATCTCCAGGGACCCCTATCGTCATTGGGGTTACCAAAACCGAACTTGCACCCCCCTCCTTCTCTCTGAACAGTCTTAGGCAACTGGTCAGTACGGTTTCCGTTACCAGCCCGGTTCTTTCCATAGATGCCCGCGAGAAAGAAGATATACAACAGTTAATCCGAATGATTTTGGTGCTTAGTGAAACTGAATTTGAAGCCGGTATAGAGAAGACTCTGGGCTATATTTAAACAACGGCTTGCTGCTTAGCCGGCTAAAGCGCCTCTGAAAAATACCTTGCGTGCTCGGTTTTCAGGCTGATTCGCGGTCTATCTCATCCAAAGCCTGACAGACACAAATAAACCCAACCTCAGATGAGATTGGGTTTATTTAATTACCAACAGAGGGGCAACAGTGCCCATAGGCGCCCTTTCGTGTTTCTCATATCAGCTTACTCTGCAGGTTCGCTTGTCCTTACGCCTATAGCCAGCGAGTGGTCATAATCATCGTTGGTGCCAAACTGGTCTGATTCAATCTCAAAGCCCGCACTGGATAACACCAGAATTTCACCATCCAGCGCGACAATAAACTCTTCGACGCCATCTTCCTCCGGGAAGGTGACAGACAGGATGTTACCATCCAGTTCCCAGCTACCGCCGGTAAACGTCTCCGGCCCATCGGTAAAGTCTTCTACCCTGTGTTCACAATTGAAATTACCGGGCTCACTTTCGGTACACTCTTTATTTTCAAAATCAATTTCGCGACCGCTTTCCTGGTACTGTTCGGTCAGGGTTCCATTCGTCTCGAACGTAAGCACACTACGCCCGCCGAAGCCTTCCAGGTAAGCGCCTTTATAGGGGCTCAAAGCATCCGCATAGGTTCCTATCACGGCGCCCAGATAGGAAATGGTGTACGTCGCACCGCTGATTTTTTCCCGCAAGGAAGACGGTGTTCCCGCCGCATCTTCCAAAGCAACGATACGATCATTGTTATCGTTGATAGCAGTAATCAGCGCCTGGAAGTTGGCATCCACACCGGCAGCAGTAGCCGCTTGCCCGGATTCAGGTGCGGTATAACCTGTCACGTCACTCGCTATTGCGCTGGCACTCATCACAGTTGCGGCGAGGCCTGTCAGGATTACTTTTTTCATCTCTTTTACCCTCTAAGGTTATTTCCTTTAACCAATGGCCTCACTGCCAGTTGGCTTCATCCCAGTCAAATTCATTCCAGACTGCACCTGGCGTTTCAGTTGTGCAGGAAGGCGCATTGGTATCCGGATTACAGGGATCAGCATCATCCGGGTCTGCGGTATTGGCGCCGTATCCATCGCCGTCCGCATCCTCGCTTTCGGTAGCATCGTCAGGGAAGGCATCTTCGTTATCGCCTACACCATCGTTATCGCGGTCAGCACTTTCATTGGCGTTACCGGGGAAGGCATCCGCATTGTCCCCCACGCCATCGCCGTCGCTGTCCAGAGCTTCGTTGGGGTCATTCGGGAAAGCGTCTGCGTTGTCACCAACCCCATCAGAATCACTGTCCATCGTTTCGGAAGCATCACTGGGGAAGGCGTCACTGTTATCGCCGACACCGTCATTATCCGCGTCACTCGTTTCAGACGGATCTTCAGGGAAGACATCGCCATTATCCCCTACGCCGTCTTCATCCCTATCCACGGTTTCGTCTGGATCGTTGGGGAAAACATCAGCGTTGTCGCCGACGCCGTCACCATCCGTGTCTGTAGTCTCGGCTGGGTCTTGCGGAAAGACATCGCCATTATCCCCAACACCATCTTCGTCACTGTCGATAGTTTCGGCTGGGTCTTCAGGGAACATATCCGTGTTATCCCCTACGCCGTCTTCATCGGTATCGGTTGTTTCAGAAGAGTCGTCAGGGAAGGCATCGGTGCCATCCTCAACACCATCTTCATCGCGGTCCGGGTCGTAGGGCGCGGTGTCCTGTTCGTTCAACAGGCCATCACCATCGATATCGGCATCGCTAGTATCCGGCGTGCCATCTAGGTCGATGTCACTTTCCACTACCGCCGGTTCAACAACTGGGAAGGTGTTCTCTGCTGTGGAGGTATCGGTGTCGACCCCTGTATCTTGCGTTTCACCAGCCACCACTGACGCAACTTGAGATACCGTTTTGGTAGAACCGGGAATAGTTAAGGAGGAAGGGTTCTGAGTTACTTCCGCGACAACGTCCGCAATGTTGGCGAAAGAGGCAATGGCAGCCTCGCCACTCTTGCCATCAACCTGACCATCATTCAGGTCTTCAGACAATGCGTTGAACATGGAGTCCGCCGTTTCGGTGCTACCGGGGTCCGCCAACTTTGCTGTTTTGGCCATGTCCGCCATCAGCGCGGCGACCGCTTCCACCGCCATTCTCAGCTTGACCACCTGCGCCTGATCGTCCTGATCACTAGTGATCAGCGGCGGGGAAGAGAGCAAATCAATGCTATTATCCAGAAGCCCGAAACCGAACTGGCTACGCACCTTGTGCTTGGCCAGTTTCAAGGCGGCAGTCCACTCTGCGGCGGTAACGGTTCCATCGGTATCACCAATAAAGCCATTGGTGTTGCTGTCCGCATTACTCAGCGCCATGTTCACCACCAAGGTACTTAGTGGCGTTGGGTAATTGGTCTCACCGGCAGCAACGGCCTCTGCCGAGGTGACAGAAAGCAATCGCGTGATGACCGGCGCCTGGCCCGTAGTGAGATCCAACGTATCGGCATCCGCCTGCACTTCTACGAGCACCTCTCCGCTTGTTCCATCAGGGATGCTGACCCCTGAAAATGCGGCTTCCCTGTCAGTACTGCCGGTGTCCAGTTGCTCGCCAAGCCCGCCAGCTGCATTGAAATCCAGTTGATAGAGCGTCACCGCAGCGTTCGCCAACGGGCCCTTGACCGCACTGCCTTTGACCGCACTACCTGATTTATCGGCACCTGTAGAAGGGCTGTCACTCCCGCTACTTCCGTCTCCGCCGCACCCGGCAATGGCTACCGCCACTGCCAAACTGGCAACTCTGAATGTTCCCTTCATGTGTGATGTCTCCGATCACCCCAGTTTTGGTATAGCACCAAACTAAACCTGAGCAACAAGAGCGCACATCACCCATTTAAGGTATAAAACAAAAAACGCTTACAGAGCCCCCAGCACTACCCAACAAAAGCACTTTAAGATACAAATCCAGACCGCCTATTGCGCGCTTAGCCACACGACTTCAACACGCGGGCAAGACGGTCCGCAAAAATCGCCGGTTGTTCCATCTGCGGAAAATGCCAGGTGCTCGCCTGCAACCACTCTGTTACATAGGGGGCGCAGCGAGCGCGGGCAGCCTCACCCACCAAGTCACCGTTAATGGCATGAATGGGACAGTCTATTTCAGCGAAAGCCGCATTCGGAGACCATCGCAACAAGTCGGACCACAGGGGCAACATGGCATCCTGACGGGCTCCAGCCATCTCGCGCTCCAGTGTTTGTTTTTCCTGCTCACTCAAATCCGGGCCGGCATTGTTGGCCACCAAATTGGCAATCCCGGAAACAAAATTGTCCTGAAAGGGGGTCTCAATCTGGCGGGCGGTTTCTTCATTCAGATCCCCGTAGGGGATAACAAAGGTGTCCACCAATACCACAGCTTTAACCGGCTTTATCCGGGCCGCCTCCAGCACCACAGCGCCCCCCATGGAGTGCCCCACCAGCACAGGGTTATCGATATCAGCCAGCGCCGCCACCAGCGCTTGGGCTTGGGCCGCTACAGACCACTCGGATAATGTCACCTCTCGCGCCTCACCATGCCCTGGCAGGTCCACAGCAATCAGTCGCGTTCCTTGCGGAGGGCAATCCAGCAGGCACTGCCAGTGCTTGCGGTTGCAGGTCCAGCCATGGACTAGCACCACGGGCTGCGATCCCTTTCCTGCTTCTGTTATCGGTAAGACCTGCTCACTATTGATCGCCAAGGTTGATTCCACTTTTCTCTCCTATTCACCAAATTGTGGCATGGGTTGTTTACATTCAATTCTGTACCCAGATCGGGTAAATTAGAGACTCACGAAGGGAACAACAACCAATGACTCACTCTGCCCTGGATGGATTATTGGGCCCCGAACGCGGGCACCTGCTCGATACCTTATACGAGGCACCACAGGCCCCTGACGCCTGGCCACGTTTTCTAGCCCAAGCCGTGAGCGCCACCCAATCGCGCTCCGCTCGCATGCTAGTGCTCGACCGTCGGGCGCAGACCGTACTGTCCAGCATCAAGCACAATATCGATGAGAGCGACCATCAGGCTTATGTGGACCACTATGTGAACGCTTGCCCCTGGCGCCCGGAATTAAACGATAAGCCTCCCGGCCAGCTGTATTCCACCTTTCTGGATTTCTCCTGTCGGCAAAACGCCTTCTACCGCACTGAGTTCTATAACGACTGGGCCCGCATCCAGGACATCCACCATGGTGTGTGCGGCACCGTTTGGCAGGATGAAGACCATACTGTCCAGCTGCTGATTCAGCGCACCAAGAATCAAGGCCACTACAACCGAGAAGAAACCGACCAAATCAACGATCTGGTGATGCATGTGCGCCGTGCCGTACGACTACAGACCCAGTTCAGCGCCCTGAAGCACCAAAGCGAAGCACTTCAGCAGGCGCTGGATATCCAGGCTCAGCCCTTCGCACTGCTGGATGCCAAGGGCACGTTGGTGCATATCAGTCAGGAGGCAGAGCTGCTCATTGCAGCGCATCCGCGCATGGCACTAGGGAACCGTAAACTGACGTTCCAAGACTCAAGACAACACTCGGCATTACTGCGCCAACTGGCTCAGGTCACTCATCCCAATCCCGCTTTTCGGGGCAGCGGCGGTGTCATTGCTGTCGCACTGAACAACCATTTGTCTACCCGCTGCCTGGTTTCCCCCATGCATCCCGGGGCAGCTCCCAACGGTTTCAACACCCACCCAACGCCCCTGGCGATCGTCTACTTTCAGGACCCTCTGGGCGATATTGAGGTCGATTTGGATAGCCTGATGCAACTGTTCGAGCTCTCTGAAGCCGAAGCTCGGGTGGCCGCCGGCATTGCCCAAGGATTGTCGCCCCAGCAAATTGCCGATAATCATTTTCTGTCTGTCCACACTGTCCGCACACAGCTGAAAAACACTTTCCAGAAAACCGGCACCATGCGCCAGACTGAGCTGGCCAAGCTAGTGCTCACTTCCCCTGCGGCTTGGCGCTGGCGCCGTCCGCCGTTGAATCTGAGCTGCCCTGCATAGCCTTACCTGCCACTTCCAGAAACAGCTCAAACTGATAGGCAAAACGCCAATCCTTCTGCCGCAACTCATGGAGGGAATACCAGCCAATATCACTGACCTCCAGGCGAGCCTGAACCGGTAACGGCAAGGATTTCCCCTCTGGCAAAGAATCGGCGGGGATACAACGATAGAGATGAAAACCATTCTTCATCACCTGCATACGCTCCCCTACCACAACCTGTAGGCCAGTCTCTTCAAGGGTCTCCCGGTATGCCGTGCACTGGGCCAATTCTCCGGGCTCAAGGGTTCCCCCAGGCACACCGAGCTTGCCGCCCCAGCGATGGCTAATTAGCAACACCTGCTGATCACGGATAATCAGACAGCCAGCATTGGCGCGCCGGTCATCCTCCTGCCCAGGCACGCGGGGGCAATCCGACAGCGCCTGCAGTGACGGCAAGAGAAAAGATAGGGTAATCAGGAAACGGTATGCCTTCATTGGAACAACCTGCACCGACAAGATGACAGTGTCATGGCAGTTTTCGCAAGCTGGAGCGGATCAACGCTCGCGCCACCGGCCCCGGTCACTCAATTAAGGGCAATCGGTGCTCCCGCGTAGCCGCGACGACTTCGTCAGGGATGACAATTTCGGTGGCCAAAGGCAAATGATCCGACAACAAACAGTCGGAGAGTACCCGGGTGTGGCGACTTTCCAGTTCTGGCGATAACAGGATGTGATCGATATGACGATCCGGCGCCCAGCTGGGATAGGTATTCAGGTTATCCGCCTGCACCGTCTGCAACCCCAGCTCGGAAAGCGGAGAGTTATCCAGGTGGTCCAAACGGCAATTGAAATCGCCCATCACCACCACATACTTGTAACTTCCCAACAACCGGGCCAGATAGGACAACTGGGTATTGCGCACCTTCTCACCCAATGCCAAGTGGGCCACCACCACCACCAAAGGCTGGATCGGGTGGCCATATTTGATAACGATAGCACCACGACCAGGCAACCCGGGTAAACGGTGGTCGGTTATTTCGAACGGCTGGTGACGACTGAGAAAACCATTACTAAACTGTCCAAGACGGCCAAGATTACGGTTCAACTGCTGGTGCCAAAAAGGAAAGTCGGCCATGGAAGCCAAGTGCACTAGTTGATTCATGTTGCGCGACCGCAGGCTGCCACCATCGACTTCCTGTAGGCCCACCACATCAAAGTGGCTTAGCACCTCAGCGATCTGCTCGATGGTTTCCACACTGCGTGGATGCGCCACCAGATGCTTCCAGCTACCGGTAATATAATCACCAAATTTCTGGCTGCCGATGCCTGCCTGGATATTGAAGCTCATTAGCTTCACGGTATCCTGAGGCAACAACACTTCCCGTGTCTGGCGAGTCTTTCGTGCCCCTTCCCTGGCAAAGGAAAAACCCGCAGGTCGGGCTTTCCAGTCACGGTAGGCCAGTCTGGCGCGATCAAGCAACATACATCAGCTGCCTGTGTTTTCCTTGTTCGCCAAGTATTCAATCACCTTGAACAGCTCCTCGTTGTTCTTCACGTTCTCGCGCAACACCAAATACTTGCCGTTCACCACGAAATTCGGCACTCCCGGAATCTGGTATTTCTTGCTCAACGCATCGGCCTGACGAATCTTGGTGGAAACACCAAACGAACCATATAGCTTGCTGAACTCAGCAGGCTCAACATCATACTTGCGGAAAAAGTTGGCCAGCGCCGGCTCGCTGAATAAAGGCTCACGATGTTTATGAATCGCATCAAACAACGGCACATGCATTTCATCAACCAGCCCAAGGGCGTCTTCTACGTAGTAGGCACGTGCCAGCGGTTCGGCGTTACGCAGGAATAACACTGGAGTACGCACATAGTCGATGTAGTCTGGCTTCTCTTCCAGCCAGGCATCAACTGCCGGCTCCAGTGAATAGCAGTGTGGGCAGCCGTAAGAAAAGAATTCCCGTACTTCTACCTTGCCTGGATTATCAACAGATCCGGGCACATCCAAAACTTTATAATGGGTATCTACCGCAAAACGGGCGTGTTCTTCAGCGGCCGCAACTCCGGTCGCCAGCCCCAGACTCAGCAGCAAAGCCGTTACCATGCGAAGCATCTCATGCTCTCCTTTTTTGTTGGTTTGCGCCCACTATGACAACAAGGACGGCATTTTTCTCCCTGGCAAGCACAATCCGCACCCACTCAGAATCCTATCTTTTCATGTTGACCATAAAAAAGGCAGCCCGCAGGCTGCCTTTTCTACAAACCGTAGCCAAACAACCTTATTTGGACAGCCCGGAGATGAAGCTTGCTACGGCCTTGATTTGGGTATCTGTCATTTTCGCTGCCACCGTCTGCATCATACCCAGCGTATCGTTGTCCGAGTCATTGGTGCGTTTGATAATGCCATCACCCAAGTCGTTACGGCCTGCTGCACGGAAGGCTTTCAGTTGATCTTCCACGTATTGGGCATTCTGCCCAGCCAGATGCGGGTATTTGGCCGCATCAATGCCTTGCCCAGCCGGCCCGTGGCAACCAGAGCAAGCCGGAATGCCGTTAGCCATATCGCCACCGCGGTAGAGCTTCTCGCCCTGCTCAACCCAATCTGCGCTCGCCTGGCCCGCTTCCGGAACCAAGGTGGCGTAATAGGCCGCCACATCCTGCATGTCCTGTTGGCTCAGGCCTGCGACCTGCGCCTTCATGACCGCATTGTCACGGGCACCAGACTTGAACTCCTGCAGCTGTTTCACCAGGTATTCTTCCCCCTGGCCAGCCAGTTTCGGGTAAGTCCCGGTAAGAGTCTCGTTACCATCCTGGCCGTGGCACGCGGCGCAGGGGGCGGCTTTTGCTTTGCCTGCCTCAGCATCACCGGCCGCCATAGCCTGGGTGGCGGCGACAGCAGCAGCCATCAGCACGAACAGTTTAAAAAACTTCATGGCCTATCCTTCAGTACAGCGTCTTATTTGCTTTTGGACATGTACTCAATCAGAGCACGGTATTCTTCGTCACTACAATCGTTACACATGCCTTTGGGGGGCATGGCATTAAACCCTTCCTCGACGTGCTTCACCAGGGTATCCATGCCTTTTTCCATGCGTGGTTTCCAGGCGGCTTCATCATGGGATATGGGAGCCCCAGCAGCACCGGAAGCATGACAGAATGTACAGCTGCTGTTGTAACGTTCCTCTACAGTCGCTGCATTGGCAGCCCCCGTAACCAGAACCATTGCAAGACCTGCTACAAAACCCTTCATACACTACCTCTGCTATGCTGGCGAAGTCCGTTTGCCGTTACCGACAAACACCACGTTGTAGAACGTCGGCCGCCCCAACCACCAATAAATACGCGGTTAAGTGACAAGCGGGCGGGATTATATACCAGTCTGGTGGGCGCCGTCATATCCCATGTGAAGGGTAGGGGTATAGACGCACCAAAGTCACGCCCTCGCCACCGCCCAAAGTGGCTAAAACATCAACTTTAATGAATAAATTGCCCATTCATTTTCTCTCGCCAGCGGGTATGCATTGCCAGCCGCAGGCCAGACAGCAAGAATAGCCCCCTGACGACATCCAAAGGCTCCTTGTTATGCCCATGCACCCCATGGAAAAACGACTCCACCAGGCACTATTCCTGCAAAGCGCCCAGCGCCTGGACCAATGCCCGCCGGATGAAGGACTGGAAGTAGCCTTCGCCGGACGCTCCAATGCCGGAAAATCCAGCGCCATCAACCGGCTCACCGGCCAACGAAGCCTGGCCCGCACCTCCAAGACCCCAGGGCGGACCCAGCTATTGAACTTCTTCCAGCTCGACGAAGAGCGTCGACTAGTGGATCTACCCGGTTACGGCTATGCGAAGGTCTCTAAGAGCAAACGTAACGAGTGGCAGGAGCATCTCGACCATTACCTTTCCGAACGTCAGACGTTAGTCGGGCTCGTGCTGATGATGGACATCCGCCATCCGCTCAAGGACTTCGATTTGATGATGCTAGAATGGTCCGCCCAGGCCAACATGCCCATCCACATTCTTATGACCAAGGCCGACAAACTGAAGTTCGGCGCCGCCAAGTCCACCCTGCTACAAGTGCAAAAGCAGCTAAAGGAACACCCTGCCCCGCTGTCGCTACAGCTGTTTTCGGCCACCAATGGCACCGGATGTGACGAAGCCTGGGACAAGCTGGGAGAATGGCTGGGAATAGAGCGCCTGACACCCTAATGAGCGCAGGACGGAAATAAGGGCCAAGCTCACCCCCGCATAACCCACCCAGTGTTTTCTTCAGACAAAAAAATCCCCGGCAGCAATCTAGGGGGAAGGGAACGATTACGCTGCCGGGGAGGCTTGCCACTCTGGCCCTTTTGGGGGAAAAGACCAGAGTTATACAGCAACGGATCGGTGAGGGTACTGGGGGATCGGGGGTTCCAATCCGTTGCTATGTAGTGAGAGTGCGCTTTTTTAGAAAAAGTTCCAGCCCTCGACAGTATTTTTCTTCTCAACTGTCGATCCGCGTCACAAAACTGGCGCACTGCGGCACTTCGACTCTTGCGCCGTGTCTAGCAAGAGCGTTACCCACCCTTTACCTTGATCTGGTATCTTACTGTTTAATAAGAGGAAAATGGCAGAAAGTTAAAACTGGCACGCTGGTTGCTAGTTCTTTTGCAAGCAGGCTCAATAACCTGCAGCCGGCAGAAATGTCAGGCAAAAAAAATCCCTGGCAGCAATCTTGGGGGAAGGGAACGACTGTGCTGCCAGGGAGGCTTGCCGCCCTGATTTCGGGGGAGAAATCAGGGACTCCAAAAAACTACGGATCAGCGAGGGTACTGGGGGATCGGGGGATGCCAATCCGTAGCACTAAATAGGACCGCCGCTTTTTCCGAAAAGTTCCAGGCGGTCTTATCTTTTACAGATTTTACCTTCAGGGTAAGCGACACGCTGCCACGCTATCATGACAGCAATATACCGACACTCGCCCCTTCACGCTTCCAGCAATACCGCCTGGCGCTAAACGCAGAGCACGACGTTGCCGTCCCTTTCTACCCTCGCGTTTGTAGCTCGAAGCCTGCTGCTTTTATTGCTTCCAGGGCTCGCCGCGGGTTCCTTTCATCCGTTTTAACTGCCGATGCATGGCCGCCTTGGCCAGCATGTGCGCGGATACCGGGGCGGTGATAAACAGGAACAGGGTAATCAACACCTCATGCAGCTGCAGCCCGCGCTCCTGCCAAGAAAAAAACAGTAACGACGCCACAATAGTACCCCCCACACCCAGCGTGGTGGCCTTGGTGGGGCCATGCAAACGGGTATAAAAGTCCGGCAAGCGGGCCAGCCCAATGGACCCCACCAACGCAAACACCCCACCAACAATTACACTGGCCGACACCAGCCACTCAATGAGAAAATCCATAAATCGCTCCGCTTGCTTGACGCCGCATGCTCCATACCCGACGCAAACACACTGCGTTCAGCGTCAGGCATTTGGCACCTGGCGCTTATTCAATAATATCCCCGCGGGTGACGTATTTCGCCACCGCAATGGTACTAACAAAGCCGATCAGCGCGATCAGCATAGCCGCTTCAAAATACAGCTTGCTGTCCACCTGAATGCCATACACCACGATCAACGCAATGCTGTTGATGTACATGGTATCCAACGCCAACACTCGATCTGGCAGGGAAGGCCCGATTATCAAGCGGTACAAGTTCAGCACCCAAGCCAAGGTAATCAGCGCCAGGGCAATGGAAATCGCCGTCTCTAACATTCGAAAATCTCCTTCAGCGGCTGCTCATAGCGCTGCTTGATCTCCGCCACCAGTGCCGCCACGTCATCCACATCCAGCGCATGCACCAACAATGTTTTCCTGTCCAGACTCACATCCGCGGATACCGTTCCGGGAGTCAGCGAAATGGTGCTGGCCAGCAGAGCAATGGCAAAGTCGTCTTCCAATTCCAGCGGCAGCTCCACAAAGCCCGGGCGAATGGAGCGCAGCGGCCCCAGCACCTTAATTGCTACAGATACATTGGCCAACACAATGTCGTACAACACCACCACCACAAAGCCCAACAGCTTTGGCAGGTTGCGAATGCGCGGCACGTTCGGCCAGAACGGCCGGGTCCCCAGCGGTAATAGCACCGCCAAAAGCGCCCCCAATACCGCATGCCCGGCAGTGAAACCGCTAAGCAGCATCCAGGCGAACCACAGAATCAGGCTCAGGCTGGGGTAAGGCAGCACGCGATACAGTAACTTCATGCCTCACCTCCCAATACTGCCGACAAATATAAATCCGGGTTACGCAGCTGCTCCGCTACCGCAGCGGTTAGCTGCAACAGAGGCTCCGCATACACGGCCATCAACGGGCTCAACATCAGCAGCCCCACTGCGGCTAGCAGATGCCTGCGGGCCGGGCGCAGGCCGCTGCCCTCCCCGGTGGTGCGCCAGAACAAGGTAGAACCTGCCCGGCTAAGGGCAATCAAACCACACAGCCCCGCCAGCAGCAGCAGCAGCCAATAAGTCGGATCCGGTACGCTGCGCAGTAACGCCACTTTACCGACAAAACCAGAGAGAGGCGGCAAACCCACCACCGCAATCGCCGCCACAAAAAACAACAGTGACAGCCGACCGCCATTAAGAATCGCCGGGCCAATCTGCAGGTAATCCGCCACGTCGCCTCGACCACGGGCAATCAAGTCCGTAAGCAGAAACAAGCCACCGCAAATCAGGGTGGAATGCAGCAGGTAGTACAGCGCCGAGCCCACCGCCTGTAGCTCACCGAAGGCCAAGGCCGCCACTAATGTACCCACAGACATCACTACCAGGTACGACACCAGTGTGCCCAGCCGTTTAGCGCCCAGCACGCCAATGCAAGCCAATGCCAATGTCACCAACGACAACCACCAAAGTGACGCCTGCCCCAGTCCAGCAAAGGGGCCATCGGCAAACGCCAGCGCATAAACCCGCAGCATGGCGTAAAAGCCCACCTTGGTCATAATTGCAAACAATGCGGCCACCCCGGCGGTGGCACCGGCATAGGCCGCTGGCAGCCAGAAATACAATGGAAACAATGCCGCCTTGAGCCCAAACACCACCCACAGCATCAACACCGCTACCTTTAACAAGACGGCATGGGTGCCGGTAAGCGCCTGGGCCTTCACCGCAAAGTCCGCCATGTTAAGCGTGCCGGTGGTTCCGTAAATCAACCCCAACGCGATTAAGAACAGCGCCGAGCCCACCAAATTAAGCACCACATAATGCAAGCCTGCCTTTACTCGCTCCGGGCCTCGGCCGTGCAGAGCCAAGCCATAAGAGGCAATCAGCAGCACTTCGAAAAATACGAACAGATTGAACAAGTCTCCGGTGAGGAAGGCGCCGTTGATACCCATCAGCTGAAATTGAAACAAGGCATGGAAATTCGCGCCTTTGCGATCATCACCACAACTGGCGTACAGCAGCGCAGGGAACGCCAATACTGCCGTCAGCAGTACCATCAAGGCACTGAGCTTATCCAGCACCAGCACAATACCGAACGGTGCCTGCCAATTACCCAGCGCGTAAACGGTGATGTCTCCGCCCCAGGCCTGATTGCCCAGAAAAATAGCCGCGGCCAGCAGCGCCGAGCAGGACAGCAGGCCGGTGATCCGCCGCAACCGGTGGCGCTCACGCACCTCCAGCAACAGCAACATACCCGCCAGCGCCGGTATCAGTATCGGGGCAATAATCCAGTGGCTCATGAACGGCCCCCTTCATCCGGCTTGCCATCCACATGATCACTGTGCAGCTCCCCTTGGGCACGCAAGGCCAGCACTACCAAAAATGCCGTCATGGCGAAGCCGATGACGATGGCGGTGAGCACCAGCGCCTGAGGGAGCGGATCAGTGGGGTCCGGGCTCATCCCGACCACCGCCACCTGGTTCATCTTTAATCCACCCATGGAGAAAAGAAACACATTCACGCCGTAACTCAGCAGCGTTAGGCCCATAACCACCGGGAAAGTCCGTGCACGTAGGCACAGGTACACCCCGGAGGCCACCAGTACACCAATAATGATTGCCACCAGCAGTTCCATCAGGCGTTCTCCCTCTTGTCATCCAGCAGCGAAAGCTTGCCCAGGTTGGCCAGCATCAACAGTGTTGCGCCCACCACCGTCAGGAATACCCCGGTGTCGAACAACATGGCGGTGGCCAGCTCGAATTTGCCGATCACCGGCAGCGATACATAAGTAAAGGAACTGGTCAGGAAGGGGTAGCCAAAGGCCCAACTACCCACACCGGTCATACCGGCCAACAATACGCCCAGCGCCACCACCGGGTGATAATCCCCTGGCATGCGGCTGTGTACCCACCCCACCCCGGAGGCCACATATTGCAACACCAAGGCCACCGAAGTGATCAAGCCAGCCACAAAGCCGCCACCGGGCAGGTTATGCCCGCGCAAGAATATGTAGACCGCAATTAACAGAGCCAGCGGCAGCAAGGGCCGGGAAATGGTCACCAGCACCAACGGGTGGGCATCTTTCGCCCAAGGCCGGCCCTGCGAATCGTACTTAGCAGAGGCCAGGTTCAGGTCTTTGAGCAGGGCATAAATGCCCATAGCGGCAATCCCCAGCACGGTGATTTCACCGAAAGTATCGAAACCTCGGAAGTCCACAAGGATGACGTTCACCACATTGGTGCCACCACCACCGGATTTGCTGTTATCCATGAAAAACTGGCTGATGGTGGCGGTCTCTCCGGTCATCACCAAAAACGCCAACACCGCAACGCCGCCGCCGGTGATAAGTGCCAACAGCACATCACGGAACACCCGCACAGACGAGGACTCCACCTTAGTGCGCACCGGCAGGAAATACATGGCCAGCATCAGCAGCAACATGGTCACCACTTCCACCGACAGCTGGGTCAACGCCAAATCCGGTGCCGAGAAGCGCACGAACAACAGCGACACCATTAGCCCCACCACGCTCAAAGACATAATCGACGTCACTCGGTGCCGATGCATGATTGTGGTCAGCAAGGCGCTGGCCACCAGCATGGTGGTACAAAGAATCGCCACCCCGTCCATAGGCAACATGGGGGCCGCCAAACTCAGGGCCGGCAGGTGCCACATCTGGGTAAGCAAAATTACCGCCACCAACGCCACACCCCAGGCCACATAGCTCTGCAATGAGCCGTTCTGCAGCCAGCCGGTAATGGCACTGGCCATTCGCCCCAGCTGCTGCATTCGCCCCTCGAACACCAATTTGGCGTCCACCTCCGGCAAGCGAGTCCATCGGTCAAACAAACGGCGACGCTGGGAATAGACAAAGATGCCGCCGAACAGGGCAATAAAGCTCATCACCAAGGGCACGTTAAAGCCATGCCAGATGGCCAAGTGATACTCAGGCAACTCACCGCCCAGAGTGGCAGAAGCAGCCACCGCCAGCAGCCCGGCCACGGTGATCGCCGGGAACACCCCCACCGCCACACACAGCGCCACCAATATCTCCACCGGCACCTTCATATAACGCGGCGGCTCATGGGGTGGATACTTGGGCAGGTTGATGGGCTCACCGTTAAAGAACACGTCATGAATAAAGCGCGCAGAATAGGCCACCGAGAATATCCCGCCCAGCGTTGCCCCCAAGGGCAGCAACCAACTCAGCGTCCCCAGCTGTTCAGACTGCAAGGTTTCGGTAAAGAACATTTCCTTGGACAAAAAGCCGTTCAATAGCGGCACCCCGGCCATGGCCGCCGACGCCACCATGGCCAGCACCGCCGTATAGGGCATGTACTTCCACAGGCCATTAATGCGGCGCATGTCGCGGGTACCGGTTTCATGATCAATAATCCCCGCCGCCATAAACAGGCTCGCCTTGAAGGTAGCGTGGTTGATGATGTGGAACACGGCAGCCACCGCCGCCAACTGGCTGTTCAAACCGAACAGCAGAGTAATCAGGCCCAAGTGGCTAATGGTGGAGTACGCCAGCAAGCCCTTTAGGTCATGCTGGAACAGGGCCACCAGCGCGCCCCAGAGCAAGGTCGCCATACCCGCAAGGGTGACAATATCGAACCACAGGTCCGTGCCTGCCAAGGCCGGATACAAGCGCGCCAGCAAGAACACACCGGCTTTCACCATCGTGGCGGAATGCAGGTAGGCGCTCACCGGGGTCGGTGCCGCCATGGCGTGGGGCAACCAAAAATGGAACGGGAACTGAGCACTTTTGGTAAAGGCCCCCAGCAACACCAGGCACAGAATCAGCGGGTATAGCTCGCTGCCACGAATCAAATCCCCGCTGGCCAGCACCTCAGTTAACGAGAACGAGCCCACCACATCGCCGATCAACAGCACACCGGCCAACAACGCCAGGCCGCCCATGCCCGTCACGGTCATGGCCATGCGCGCGCCCTTGCGCGCCCCGGTTTGATGACCCCAGAAACCAATCAGCAAGAATGAGCTCAAGCTGGTTAGCTCCCAGAACACCACCAGTAACAGCAGGTTATCGCTGGTCACCACCCCCAGCATGGCGCCCATAAACAGCAGCAAATAGGCGTAGAAGCGACCGGCTTTTTCCTTGGCGGACAAGTAATAGCGGGCGTAGAGGATCACCAGCAAACCAATCCCCAGCACCAGAATGGCAAACAGCAATGCCAAGCCATCCAGCCGGAAAGCCAGCGACAGGTCCAGTGAAGGGATCCAGCTCAAGGTGCTGTGTAACGTCTCCCCGGCAAAGACCCTGCGGGCCGGGTTAAACAGTAGCGCCAACGCCAGCGCCGGCAGCGCCGCCGCCCCGCAGGCCAGCAAGGTGCGATTCCCCGTTACGCGTTCCACCAATGGCGGCAGGAACGCGCCCAGAAAGGGCAACATCACCACAAAGGCAAGATTCATAGTCAATCCGTTGTCATTATCACAAGAGCGGCAACCCGCCCGTTAGCTTGAATAGGGTGAACTAGAAAGACAATGACAGCGGCGGATCAGGAAAATACGGGCGACGTCCCCGGCGCGGACACTGGGACAGGATGATGCGGCAAGGCTGAACCAGGAAAGGGGTCATAGCATCCGTATCGAAAGAATGGAGGTCGCAGTATGCACAAGTTCAGCGGCAAGCGACAAGCCTCAAACGACAACACGTGGAAAGCCTTGCTGAACAGGCAAGCCCGTGCCCGGCGTCTACCAATAACGAATGCCCAGCCCGTGTTGCCGCTTGTAGCTACTAGCTTGTCGCTCGCCCCTGCCCCTTGGCCCCATTTCCGCTACACTCTCTCCATCATTCAGTCAGCAGAAGTCGAGCCCCATGTCCGCAGCCGAAAAACCCATCATCCTGGTCGATGGTTCCTCCTACCTGTACCGTGCCTTTCACGCCCTGCCGCCGCTCACCACCTCCAGCGGCCAGCCCACCGGGGCAGTACGCGGTGTCGCCTCCATGCTGCGCAAACTGATCAAGGACTACGACCCGCAATACATGGCGGTGATCTTCGATGCCAAGGGTAAAACCTTTCGCGACGAACTGTTTGAAGAGTACAAATCCAACCGCCCGCCCATGCCCGATGATCTACGCGCACAGGTGCAGCCCCTGCATGACATGATCCGCGCCATGGGCCTGCCACTGATCATCGAAGACGGCGTGGAAGCCGACGACGTGATCGGCACCTTCGCGCGCATCTTCGGTGCCCAGGGCGCACCGGTGCTGATCTCCACCGGCGACAAGGACATGGCCCAGCTGGTCACCGAGCACGTCACCCTGATCAACACCATGAACAACGCCCTCTACGACATCGACGGCGTGAAGCAAAAATTCGGCGTGGGCCCGGAACTGATCATCGATTTCCTCGCCCTCATGGGCGACAAGGTGGACAACATCCCCGGCGTCCCCGGCGTGGGCGAGAAGACCGCCCTGGGCCTGATCCAGGGCCTGGGCTCCCTGGAAAATATCTACCAGAATCTCGACAAAGTAGCCGAACTCAGCTTCCGGGGCGCCAAGACCCTGGGCAAGAAACTGGAAGAACACAAGGAACAGGCCTTCCTCTCCTACAAGCTCGCCACCATCAAGCTGGACTGCGAACTCAGCGAAGACTTGGACGACCTGAAACTGCAGACCCCGGATGCGGAAAAACTGGCCGAGTATTACCGCACCCTGGAATTCAAGGGCTGGCTCAAGGAACTGCTGGGCGGCAAAGACCCGGTGGCCGACGACGCCGGCAAACAGGTGGAGATGGACGCGGATGACGATGCGCCCCCGGCCCCCGCCTTCGGTCGCGACGCCTACGACATCGTCTACACCCAGGCGCAGCTGGACAAGTGGATCCACAAACTGAAAAGCGCCGGCGAGTTTTCCTTCGACACCGAAACCACCAGCCTCAACTACATGAACGCGGAACTGGTGGGCTTCTGCGTGGCCGTGGACGACAAGGCCGCCTACATCCCCTTCGGCCACAACTACCCCGGCGCCCCGGACCAGCTCGACAAGCAGCTCGTCATGGATGCCTTCAAACCGCTGCTGGAAGACGACACGATCAAGAAAATCGGCCAGAACCTGAAGTACGACATGAGCGTGCTGGCCGAAGGCGTGGGCATCACCCTGCGAGGCGTGGCCTACGACACCATGCTGGAATCCTACGTGCTGGATTCCGTGGCCACCCGCCACGACATGGATTCCCTGGCGCTCAAGTACCTGGGCCGCAAGACCATCAGCTTCGAAGAGATCGCCGGCAAGGGCGCCAAGCAGCTCACCTTCAACCAGGTGGGCCTGCACGAAGCCAGCCGCTACGCCGCCGAAGATGCCGACGTGACCCTGCGCCTGCACCAGACCCTGTGGCCCAAGCTGGAAAAAGAAGGCCGCCTGCCCGAGGTGTTCCGCGACATCGAACTGCCCCTGGTCACCGTACTCAGCCGCATAGAGCGCAACGGCACCTACGTGGACGCCACCCTGCTCAAGCATCAGAGCCAGTTCCTGGCCAAGCGCATGGCGGAACTGCAGGAAAAAGCCTTCGAGATCGCCGGGCAGGAATTCAATCTGGCCAGCCCCAAACAGCTGGGCGAGATTCTCTACGAAAAACTGGAAATCCCGGTCATCAAGAAGACCCCCAAGGGCGCGCCCTCAACGGCCGAGCCGGTACTGCAGGAACTGGCCCTGGAATACCCCCTGCCCCAGGTGATCATGGATTACCGCGGCGTGGCCAAACTGAAGAACACCTACACCGACAAGCTGCCGGAGCTGATCAATCAGCGCACAGGCCGCGTACACACCTCCTACCACCAGGCGGTGGCCGCCACCGGGCGTCTGTCTTCCAGTGATCCCAACCTGCAGAACATCCCGGTGCGCAGTGAAGAAGGCCGCAAGATCCGCCAGGCCTTCCTCGCCCCCAAAGGGCGCAAGATCGTCGCCTGCGATTACTCCCAGATCGAACTGCGCATCATGGCCCACCTAAGCGGCGACAAGGGCCTCACCGACGCCTTTGAAAAAGGCCTGGATATTCACCGCGCCACCGCCGCAGAAGTGTGGGGCAAAACCCTGGACGACGTGAGCGACAACGACCGCCGCAACGCCAAGGCCATCAACTTCGGCCTGATCTACGGCATGAGCGCCTTTGGCCTCGCCAAACAACTGGGCCTGCCCCGCAAGGAAGCCCAGGACTACATCGAGCTGTACTTCGAGCGCTACCCGGGCGTAAAACGCTACATGGAAGAAACCCGCGTACTCGCCAACGACAAAGGCTACGTGGAAACCCTGTTCGGCCGCCGCCTCTACCTGCCGGAAATCCACAGCAGCAACGGCCAACGCCGCCAGGCCGCCGAACGCACCGCCATCAACGCCCCCATGCAAGGCACTGCGGCGGACATCATCAAGAAGGCCATGATCAAGGTGCACGACTGGCTGGAAACCACCGACTTCGACGCCAAGATGATCATGCAGGTGCACGATGAACTGGTGTTTGAAGTGGCGGAGGATCAGGTGGAGGATCTGGTCAAGGAAGTGAAGGTGCGGATGGAGTCAGCGGCGGAACTGAAGGTGCCGTTGATTGTGGATGCGGGGATTGGGGAGAATTGGGATGAGGCGCATTAGCGTCTTATCCAGACCCCCTTCAAGGGAACACTTCGTTTTCTATTGCCCATATTTACCCTACCTCTGTCCAATATCTGAACCTGCTATGCATAGGAACGTGAAACCGTGGCATTAACAACCATCCTATTTCCATGAGTCTTAGCACTAGCAACCATGATCAGAAGAAAAGCAATTTCAATTGCAATTGCCCATGAATGCAACAACCCCAAATGCGGAGCATAAAAACCGCTATAAGCCCACACAGCCATAATCATCAAGACCATAAATGATCCAGCTGCGGCGTCTCTGTAAAGAAGAAATTTTTGATGGGATGATTGCACTGCAGGGTCATTCATTACAGGCTTATAAATGTGCTTATACCACATCATGTTCCGCGCTCCCGTAGCGACATCTCTTCCAAAAACATCAGGCCAGTCACTCAACAACTCTTTTTTATCTAGCCTAGAATCAGAGAAGCAAATCTTATCGCAACGGTGGCCAGGAAGTTCATTCCATAGGCGAAAAAAGACCAACTTGTGTTTAATGGATTGCGGAGGAAAATCCGATAGCATTACAAGAACACTAGTTGCGACAGAGGCCACCCCTGCTGCAATCAAGAAGTCCAAGGCCGTCCTAGCCTCATCCAGCCCTACTTGAAGAACAAAAATAATTAGCAGAGGAGCTCCCATTAAGCCAGCCAACGCAAGCCTGTTCTTATCTTTCAGATTGCTCGCCATTTTCATGCTTCCTCTTCATATTCATAATGATAGGGCTCAGGATCCAACACGACCCAGCCCTCTCTCGAGGGAGCATTATAATGGCAACGTATGCCTTTTCCCCTGGTCACCCGCGCCTCCACTCCGCGATGTGAGAATGCGTTTAGGACAGCTTTGTGTGGGTGCTTAGGCGCCCCTTCCTTTGCGGATGAAGCAACGGCTGTAAAAGAACGCTTTACACCCTTAGGTACAACATCACCTAATATTCGATTCAGAACCGCTGGACCAACGTTTCGTTTACTACCGTGATGAGGTATCTGCATGAAAGAAAGCTCGGCCCCAGAGAGGCAGCTCTCAATTTCATCTGCAGCTTTATCAAGTGCGGCAATGCCAGCATCGGCTGTGAACAACAGCCGCTTGTTATCAACAATAATTTGGGTGATAACACTGGAATTGTTTTTGGCAGTTGTTGTGTCCTCGTCATCAATCTTGTCTTCCCCCCATGAGACGAAGATTTTTTTCAAGGCCTTTTCCGCAGCCTCAAAAAGTCCTTCTAGGAAGCCAACTTCCGTGTGAGCCTCCTGGGCCACCTTAACGGCTGGCATACCATCAAATCTAGGCAGCAGTTCTTCGTAGTAGTCTTGACTTGGACCAAGCACAGCCACAGCATCAAATACAAGCCCTAAAAAAGGTTCTCTAATGGTAACGCCCTTAGACTCAGCCAATTTCACTAAATCGCTGGCTGACTCGAGATTTTTTCTCAACTTTTTCCCTATACTCTTATCAGTAATTCGACCATCAACAAACTTCGCGGCCAACCCCTGATAATGCTCCCAGGCTTTATGAATCCAAAGCTCTGAGACATCTAGCTCCTCAATCACTGCTTCAAGCCCGTTGATATGATCTTGATCAGGATGTGTGGAAATGACCAAATCAACCTTACTAGTTCCATAGTGGGTCTTGATGTGATCAACCAGCTTGGCTCCATCTTCTTTGTAGCCCCCATCAATGATAACGACGGTTTGCTCTTCTCGTGAGCCATGCAAATTTCCGTAGCGTATTGCTATTGCATCACCGCTATTTGACTTTTCACCGACCCCCAGAATATCCACTTCGTATCCCATCGAACCCTCCCAGTTCTTTTGGCCCAATAATCCTGTATATGCATATATCTTCTAAGAAAATCAGATGGTGGCAGGGGCGGCAAAGATCAAGCCCTGCCAATGGACAGAAAGGAAATAAATCAACGACAAATTGTAACTATTTGATTTTTAAGCACAAACAGAGGCGCGCATAACTTGCCAGAGTGGCACGCCTGAAGTGGTCTAATCCTACCGGACACCTCGTTAACGGAACCGGGGTCAGATACCCTCTTGATGGTCAAGCCCGTTCATTGCAATTTCCGCATTAAATGGCATCCCGGACTTAATGACCCCATATATCAGGTGCACTAATTTCCGCATGCTGGCACCGACAACAGCTTTGGGGGATAACCCTCTGGCTTGCAACCGTGCCGCCATCGCCACAACGACTGGATTGTGGTGCTTGGCAACCAGTCCCGGCATGTAAAGGGACTTTCGTGCCGCCACATGACCAGCCCGGGACATTGGACCAGCCGAAACAGGGACACGCACTATGCCCCCTCTCTCCACTCCCCCGGCGATACGCCCACCCACTGCTTGAACGCCCGGTTAAACGAACTCTGCTCTGCAAACCCCAACAGCATGGTGATCTCGAACAGGGACAGTGACGGATCACGCAGGTAGCTTTGTGCCAGCTCCTCACGGGTACGGTCGAGCAGGCCCTGGAAGGTCTGACCGCCGGCGGTGAGACGGCGCTGCAGGGTGCGCACGGACAAGGCCATTTCGCTGGCCACTTCTTTTAGTGATACCCGCGCATCCGGTAGCAACCGCAAGAACACCTGCTGCACCTGAAAGGCAAAGGGATCGTTACCCGGCAGCGCATTGGACAAGGCCATGGACTGGCGATCGAGAATCTGGCGCAGAGCAGGATTTGCCGTGGGCAGGGGAATGCTGAGGTAATCCGCCGGAAAGCGCACCGACACATATGGCGCGGAGAAGCGCACCGGGCAACCAAAGAAGGCCTCGTACACTTCCGGGCGCTCCGGGGGCGGTGAGGAAAACGTCACTTCAACCGGATTGGGGGCACCCGGCACAATTTTCCGCAGGAAACTGATCAGCGCGGAAATGGCGGTTTCATCCACCAGCAGACTCAGGCTCATCCCTCCGAACATGGGCCAGCCAATTTCCGCCTGCTTCCCACGGATTACCACTTCGGCCATTTGAATCCCGTAAAACAGGGATTCAAACCGCTGATAGGCATATAGCGCCTGCCCCAGGTTGTCACTGGCCTGCACCAGATAGCCCAGCACCCCCACATGCTCAGGCCTAATGCAGGCCCCGATGTCCAGCCCGCACCCGTCGACAGGCCGTACCGCGTATGCCCGGCGCAGCAAATCGAACCACTGCGTCAGCGGCACTTGCTCACCGGGGGCCAGCCGGGACACTGCCGCCCGCAGGGTCGGGGCGGGCAGTTGTTGCTGGTCAAGCCAGTCCAGCAGCACCCGGGCATAGGCACCATTGATGCGAATCGCGGCGGGATTCAGGTTTGAGGTCGACATGGCACGATTGGACAACAGTTTGGCATGATCCGTCAATCAGCCTAACCAGTCATTCCCTAGCATGGCGTCATGAGCTTTGCCTTCAACGCCGGGAGACGTGTCATGGGCGCCATCGATTTTGCCATCACCACCTACCAGAACGCCGATTTCAAACAATTGTTTCTGGTGGGCCTGTTGCCGTTCTTCGGCCTGAGCGCGGTCATCGAAGCCTGGCGCTTTCGCGGCACCGGCATTTACAGCCTGAAGGATTCCGCCGCCAGCATGACGCTGGGGGCCAGCTATGTAACGCTGGAGGTCGTGGTGAATGCCCTCTTCGTGTACGCAGCCATGGGTTGGGTTCACCAATTCCGCCTGATGGATATTGCCATCACACCACTGAGCTTTGTGCTGCTATTTGTGTTGGTGGATTTTCTGTTCTACGTGTACCACGTGACCGCCCACAAGGTGCGCTGGTTCTGGGCCACCCATGTGGTACACCACGCCTCGGAGCACATGAATTTCACCACTGCCGGACGGCAGAGCACCCTGTATGCCTTCAGCGGGCTGTTCGCATTCTTCCTGCCGGCCGTGGTGCTGGGCTTTGAACCGGCCTGGGTGCTTTTCGCGCTGGCCACCAACCTGTCCTACCAGTGGTTCATCCACACCCAGTGGATCAAGAAGCTGCCACGGCCGATTGAATTTATCTTCAACACGCCGTCACATCATCGTGTGCATCACGGTCGCAACCCGGAATACATCGACCGCAATTTCGGCGGCACCTTCATTATCTGGGATCGACTGTTCGGCACCTTCGTGGAGGAGCGGGAAGATCTGCCCCCGGAATACGGCATTACCCGTCAGATCCATAGCTACAACCCCATCACCCTGACTCTGCACGAATTCATTGCCCTGTTCCAAGACATGGCTAAGCCGGGGCCGTTGTGGTTGAGATTGAAACACCTATGGGCAACGCCAGAGTGGCAACGCCCGAACGCGGAACACAAACAGGCAAGGGAAACACCTCAGGGAGGTTAAAATGGGCATAAAGAAGCGAAGACATCAGGGTCAGGCTTTCCATTTCCCACAACCACTATGTTTTTAGCAACGATAGACCTGACCCCAAAGGTTTTCGCTTCTCAACAAATTAGTGGCAATGGTACGGCTTTGGGGAACCGGGGTCAGGTCTTGCATCGTGCACTCCTCACTATACGGCTCACGCTCGAACGGTGCAGCCCGAAGTAATCAGCTATCTCTTTAAGGTTATACGCCCCACTGGCATGAGCCGCTGCGATGGCGCTATTCCGATTCGGTGCCGTCGACTCAAAATCCGCCAAGGGCTGTGCCACGCGGCGTTTCTGGATCGCAGGTATTTCCGATAGCTTTTCCTGCCCGTCCAGCTTGCTAACCATCTGTCCCACAAAAGCATCGCTACCAAGGTAGACCTGGTTCTTCAGGCCTTCCCACGGACTTGGCTGACCCCTGCCTTCCCGAACGAACTGCTTATAGCACGGAATCGCTTTATCCCTGCTCTCGCCGAAACTGGCGAGTATCCAATCTGTGCTTACACCTTCCGGCAAGACCTGAAGACCGATGGTTCCCCGGTAGCTACTCCATGGCCACTCTTCTGCCGTATGAACCATACGCGCCCGGACCGGATTGAGGACGATATACCTAGCCAGCTCCAACAGATAGGCCTGCTTTTCAATCAGTACCGCGCTGTAACGGCCCTGAAAAACATGCCCGCAGCGGTTATGACGTCGATTGAACGATTGTGAGTAGCAGCCGTTCAATTGGCGCATCCCCATTCCCAGATTGCGTTCCCCTGTTTCCAGCAACAAATTGTAATGATTGCCCATCAAGCAGTACGCATGACATAGCCAATTGGCTTCACGGCATACGGGCGAGAGCATCTCAAGGAAAACAAGCCTGCCGCTGTCATCCTCAAAGATCATCTCTCTGCGGTTCCCACCGGCTGTAACATGATAAATCGCGCCAGCACACTCCACCTCAGTGGCCTTCTCCAACATCCCTGTTGGAGCAACGATAGTGCTTATCCAGCACGGCTCATGTCATCCTGATCTTATAACCTTGATTCACGATGCAAGGCCTAATCCCGGTTTTTTATTCCCAGTCACTTTTGCTGTCTTGATCCTTGGCCAGTGAATCCACACCGCGATCCCTAAGAGCGTCGGCGCCGCAGTATTCATAAACCGCATTCTCGCCAGCGCCCCACCCCCAGCAAGTCGCTGCGATTGGGAAACAGCGCTGGCGCATATTATTGAGCGTATCGCCTGGATACTGCTCTCTTTTACTTTCCACGCATGCCTCTACATCTTCGGCAGGCTGTGCATACGACGGCGGCACCATCACGGCAATGAAAAAAAACACAGATAACACTTTTTTAATCATGGAAACTCCATTTTTCAGCCACCCCAAACGGGCAAGATTGATCAATGATTTAGCGACGCATGCCGCACAATGAAAAAGCCATTAATTACCTTTTGTATATTCGCACTCACATCAGCACCCCACAGCCCTTCTAAAGGCCCATATCGGAACATTAAGCACGATCAAAACTCCCCCTTTCCATCTTCCCTAATACGCATAGGGAAACCATCACCCAAATAAGGTATCCGATGATCGAAAGGAGCCAGCGCCCAGAATGGGATTCATGCACGCTAACGGCACATCACGACAAGAACAAAAGCCATTAAAGGCGCTAAATGCCAACAGGAAAAAAAGGGCTTTCGAAACCAGCCCTCTCGCCTCTTACCCCCCCAAAGACCCAATAAAAAAAGGCACTACCCAGCGGCTCCGGATGCACCACACATCATGCATTACCTTGAAAAAGCGCTCTTCATTGTCCTTTATATTCACAGCACAGACATCACTCAAATAAGGTATTTAGGCATCAAAAAGAGGCGCGGAAACGCTAGAACGTAATTAAAAAATTAAAGATTGATGATTAATTTATGAGGACATATTCTTTGCGCTCAAAATCATACTGGGGGAACATAATGAAATCGAATTTCAACAAGATTATTTCCATACTGGCCGTTTCCGCTTTGCCAGCTTTTGCCGTTGCAGACAATGCCTTTTCCGGGTTTCAAGTCGGGGCAACTATGGGCCATGAAGAGGCCAGCATGGACTGGGAAGCCGACTCCTTCCTGGCTCCAGTTCTTCCACCCGTAACTATTTCACCCACCGGCGACGACTCAGAATCACTGGACGACTCTGCGTTCGCTTATGGCGTATTTGGTGGCTACAACTTCGCCATTAATGAAAAATGGATAATTGGCGCCGAGCTGGCGTTTCAAGACAGTGACATTAGCGATTCCCTGGATTCCATCCCGGGGTTAGGCCCCAACAACACCAGCGCCAAAGTTCAGGTCAATGCCAGCTATCTGCTTGGCGTGAAAGGTGGCTATCTAATTAATGAATCCTTGATGGCCTACAGCACTCTCAGCGCAACACTGACCGAAGTCGAATCGTCTAGCACCTGCCCTTCTGACGGCTCCTTGTGCAACCCCGGCTCTCCGGCAAAATCCAGCAAGGATGATGACGACATCACCGGCTGGGCGTTAGCCCTCGGCGTTGAAAAATCGCTCACCGACAACTTGTCTGTGCGTGCGGAATACCGCTACGCAGAACTCGGCACCGCTGAGCTGACCGCGATAGACATGGAGCCCGGAGAATCTCTCGGCGCTGACGTCGATGTTGAAGTGGAAAGCCAGACCTTCGTGCTTGGTGCGGCTTACAAGTTCTAAGATTTGTGTGGCGCAGGACAAGCCTGCGCCACACTTTTCCATGCCTCCTCAACCCGGATCATCGCAGCACCGCTGCCTTAGCCACCCCACGCCATGCAGCCCCTCACCGCTTCTCTAGAAGCGCCACCATCATTCGGTAACTCAACCCCCAGATGCAGTATCCTTAGTGGCAGCAGCATGGCGGCTTCGGTAAATTGCTTGATGAGCGGCGTGAGAATGCCGCCTTTGCCGCTCAGATCCTGGCCGTCACGCAAAGCTTGCGGGGCGGCATCAATGTCGAATGTGGGTTTGCTCATGGTCCACCTCTCTGGTGCATAAATTAAAGAGGTGGCACAGAATTACGAACACTAGCGGCCTACCTTTCTTACCTCCTGCTCAGCCGACGGGTACAACATCGCCCGCAAAGAAGCCTTCCGCAATAATCACCGCCGCCATGGAGTCCACCCGGCTATCGGCTTTCTGAATGCCGGTGCGTTCGCGGGCTTCGCGGGTGCTCAATCGCTCATCGACCAACCAGACTTTTTTTCCGAAACGACCATGCAGACGGTTGGCGAATTTGCGCGCGCGCGCTGTGGATTCACTATCGCTGCCATCCATGTTCAACGGCAAACCCACCACCAAGGCTTCCGGCTCCCATTCTTGTAAAAGCGCAGAAATATCCTCCCAGTTGGGCTGGGTGTTTTTGCAGGGCAGGGCTTTCAAGGGGGTGGCGGTCCCCAACAGCTTGTTACCGCAGGCCACGCCAATTTTTTGTGTGCCGTAATCGAAAGCCAGAATCATGAAAAATAGTGGAAAGTGGATAGTGGAGGGCGGATAGCCGCGCGCTTGGGCTTGCCGGTAACGGGGGAGTTATAGGTCGCACTTAAAGAACACACAACCACTTCGACGTTTAAAAAAGGGGACATAGGGAGACCAGCGGTTACCAACGAGCCACTGCCCACTATCCATTGCATCAGCTATGCCCCGCCTGCGTGGCAATCAGGCTCATATCAACACCGATGCGGGCAGCGGCGGCATGCCACGTTTGTTCGAAAGGGGTATCGAGGACCAGCTCGCGACTGGCCGGAGTGCTAAGCCACGCATTTTCCACCAGCTCCTGCTCTAGCTGACCGGCATCCCAGCCGGCATAGCCCAAGCAGATAAGCGATTGTTCTGGCCCCTCACCAATGGCGATGGCCTCCAGTATGTCCCGGCTGGTGGTGAGGATCAGGCCATCACTGAGAGGGACACTGCCATACCAACGGGTGGCCGCGCTGTGCAGCACAAAGCCGGCCTCCTGCTGTATCGGCCCACCGGCCACTACGCGATGTCGTTCCGAGGGCGGCACTTCGATTTCGATATCCATGTCGCTGAGAATATCGCCCAAGCTGATCTGTACCGGTCGATTAAGTGTCAGCCCCATGGCCCCCTCGCTGCTGTGTTCAACGATATAGGTAACCGAATGCTCAAAATCCGGATCGGCCATTTGCGGCATGGCCACCAGCAACTGGTGTTTTAAGGGTGTGTTTTCCATGGGCACAGTATCCGGGGCAGGAGAGAGGGCTGCAAGCTGCAACGCTATCGCCCATTCGCAGCCATCGTCGAAATGCACGAACCGCACCTTGGCCGCAGGTTGGTTTTGGCTCCGTGGCCAGCGCGCGACAGCGGGCGCCCAGCCTAGCGCTACTCTGTCTTTGCCTTGTCGCTTGAAGCTATTACTTGGATGACACCTTGCGATTACTGTCGAACTTCCAGGTCCGAATAATTTCCAACACGTCCATGTTGCGGCGCATTTCCGGGGTGAAGGCGTCGAACGGGGCCGCCAGCCGCACGCTTTGGATCGCCGCTTGATCGAGAAATTTATGGCCGGAGGATTTCAGCAATCGTACTTCTTTCAGGCCGCCATCTTTCTGAAGCGCCACCATCAAGCGAACAGCCCCATAGGTGTTGCTGTTCAGCGCCCGGGCGGGGAAGTTGCGGGTGCCCATGGCTTCTACCTTGCGACGAAAACCATCGATGTACACCGCTTCGAAATGGGCCTTGGCGGAAACCGATGTGAGCCGTCGCACCCGCGGACGCTTGGCATAGGCCTGTTTCTGCTCATCCAGCCGCGCCTGCAAGCTGGCAATTTGCTGGCTCAGATCCTGCAGGTTCTCCTGTTTGGCCACCTCCAGAGGTTTGGGGTTGGTCTTTTCTTTCTGATCGGCATCGATCTTGCGATCACTATCGCGGGCAGTGGTGATCACCAATTCCTGGCTGACCCTGTCCCGGCGCTCCAGAGTGGTCTTTTCCTTGAGTTGTACATTTTCCAGTTTGCTGTCGGCAAAATCGGCCTGCTCCGGGGTGGTGAGCTCCCGCTTCTCGGCCTGGTCACCGGAGCCTCCCTGATTGCTCTGGGCGATAAAGTCCGCTTCTTCCGGCTCGTTGTCACTGCGGTGCTGAGCCAGGGTCACTTCCAGGGTATGCGGGGCAGCACGCTGCTTTTCCGGGGCGAAGCTCACCCCGAAGATCAGAATGCCATGGAACGCCACCGCCAGAAAAACGGTAAAGGTGAGACGGTCAGAGGCGGTAACAGATGCCGAATTTGATGCCATGTTATTGTTTTCGCTACTACTTTAATCGGCTTCAGTCAGCCATTGGTTTTAGCCATGAAGGGCAACAGCCGCCGCAACAGGAGATCGGCCAGTGTGCCCCGCCACGGCGGCCGGGTCTAGGACGACGGCCGCAACTCCAACAGCGAATCAAATAACTGCCCAGCAATATTGATATCGAAAATCGCATCCAGCTCACGAATGCAGGTAGGGCTGGTCACGTTGATTTCAGTGAGATAATCACCAATCACGTCCAGCCCGACAAAATACAGCCCCTTGCGCTTCAGGGTCGGCCCCACCTGCTCGCAAATCCAGCGATCTCTATCACTTAGCTCACGGCCCTGGCCGGTGCCCCCTGCCGCCAGGTTGCCACGCAGCTCACCTTCCTTGGGAATCCGCGCCAACGCATAGGGCACCGGCTCTCCGTTGATCATCAGGATACGCTTGTCGCCTTCAGTAATTTCCGGCACAAAGCGCTGCGCCATGATCGGCGTCTTGCCGTGCTGGGTCAGCACCTCAATCACCACCGAGATGTTCGGGCTCTCTTTACGCACCCGGAAAATGTTGCTGCCGCCCATGCCATCCAGCGGCTTCATCACGGTGTCACCAAACTCCCGTACAAAATCGCGCAGCAGGGTGGCCTGGCTGGACACCAGGGTAGGCGCACAGCACTGCGGAAAGTCGGTGGCGAACAATTTCTCATTGCTGTCGCGCACACTGCCCGGGCGGTTGACCACCATTACCCCTTCCCGCTCAGCCTTCTCGAGCAGATAGGTAGCGTAGATGTATTCTGCATTAAACGGCGGATCTTGCCGCATCAGAATAATGTCCAGATCGGCCAGGTCGTGATTCACGGCGTCGGCCAGACGGTACCAATCGTCGTTATTGTCGGTGACAGACAGTGCCCGGGTGGTCGCAAAGGTGCGACCATCGCGTACATACAGGTCCCCCGGCTCCATGTAGAGCAGGGACCAGCCACGTCGCTGTGCCTCCAGCAGCATGGCAAAAGTGCTGTCTTTCCAGGGTTTGATTTTGGCGATGGGGTCCATCACCACACCAACACGCAGGCTCATGGGGTCTCCGTTCTACAGGGCGCAGGCGAGCTGAAAGCTGCCGGCGAAGGATGCGGTGCAATTGACCGACAATGTTAGCAGCGCACGGACAGGTTCGCTATGCGCGGAGAAGCTTAACAAGCGACCCGCCAGAGGGACATTTTCTCAAGTTTCATAAGGCCTTATAGATTGATTGTAGAATCTGTGTTAAAAACTTTCCTTGGGCTGACACTGGCACAGGCCTTGCCCAACGGATTATTAGAAAGGCCAAAAATTACAATAAGTTGCAGCCAATTACGGTTCACGCTTAAAGGCAGTTTCCATGACTGACAATTTCCAAGACCTCAAGGTGATGGTAATCGACGATTCCAAGACGATTCGTCGTACCGCCGAAACCTTGTTGAAGAAAGCGGGTTGTGAAGTAATCACGGCCACCGATGGCTTCGATGCCTTGGCCAAAATTGCCGACAGCAAGCCCAATATCATTTTCGTCGATATCATGATGCCGCGTCTCGATGGCTATCAGACCTGTGCGCTGATCAAGAACAACAGCGCTTTCAAGGCAACCCCGGTGATCATGCTGTCGTCCAAGGATGGCCTGTTTGACAAGGCCAAGGGGCGCATTGTCGGTTCCGATGAGTATCTGACCAAGCCGTTCTCCAAGGACGAGCTTCTGGGTGCGATTCGTCAGCATATCAACGGTTAAGCGGCTTAGTCGCTGAGCCTGAAGAGGGTAAGATGGCACGTATTCTGATTGTGGATGACTCGCCCACAGAAACATACAAGTTGCGCGAGATTCTGGAAAAACATGGCCACGAGGTAATCGAGGCTGCCAACGGAGCCGATGGTGTCGCCACCGCCCGTTCCGAACTTCCCGAGCTGGTTTTGATGGACGTGGTAATGCCTGGCCTGAATGGCTTCCAAGCTACCCGCCAGCTCACCAAAGGGGCGGATACCGCCCATATTCCGATCGTTATCGTCACCACCAAGGATCAGGAAACCGACCGTGTTTGGGGCAAACGCCAAGGCGCCCGAGATTACCTGACCAAGCCGGTGGACGAAGACGTACTCCTGCAAACCGTCGACCGCATGCTGGCCGACGCCTGAAGGAGCTCCCCATGAGCAGCAATGCCTCCGCCGCTTACATCAAACTGGCTGAATACAATCAGCGCTGCCGGGAACAGGCCAAAGATCTGCCCATGCAGCAGGATGCAGTCAGTTACTGGAGCGGCGTGGGTTTTGTGCTCGATGGCAAGAAATACGTAGCACCACTGGAGGAGGTTTCCGAAATTCTCTCGGTGCCGGCCTATACCCGAATTCCTGGCGCCCGCAACTGGATGAAAGGAGTCGCCAACGTTCGGGGCCGCCTGATGACCGTAATGGATCTCAGCGGCTTTCTGGAAAAAAGTTCACCGGTTCAGGAAAAGCGCCGCCGCTTGCTGGTGCTGGACCAGGACGACCTTTACACCGGCATGGCCGTAGATGAGGTACTGGGGATGCAGCATTTCCCCATTGATGAATTTGTGGAATCACTGCCGGTTAGCGATCCCAGCGTTACGCGTTTTGTACGCGGGGCCTATCGGCGTGAAGGGGAGTATTGGTCCGTGTTCAGCCTTACCCGGCTGGCAGAGGATCCGCGTTTTATGCAAGTAGCCCGTACCGGCTAACGGCATAGAGCAACTCGGGGAATATAAGAAGAGTGAACGCCAGGCCAGGAGCCAGACTATGAAGTTCAATTCGGGAGCATTGTTCGAAAAACTGCGGGGGGGGGCCGGCGGCGGCAACACGTTGAATATTGCCCTTTACGTGGGCCTAGCCATTTTTATTGTACTGGCGTTGGCCAACTTCCTGCTGTCCGCCACCAGGGCAAACCAGGCGCAGGAAAATATCACCCGTGCCTCCGAAATGCGGGTCATTTCCCAGCAGATCGCCAAAAACGCCCTGGAAGCGGCCGCCGGCAACGCCGACGCCTTCGAGTTGCTGGATAAATCCCAGAAGAGCTTTCAATCAGCCTGGAACGCCGTCAAAGACGAACAGGTTAGCGACCCTCAAGCCATGACCCGCCTGCAAACCCTGTGGGATGAAGTGAACGCCAACGCCGACGTGATTCTAAAAGGGGAAGACACGGTGCTGGATTTGCACGAGGTGGCAGATACGCTGGCCCAGACCATTCCTTCCCTGCAGGCTGAATACGAAGGCGTAGTGGAAATTCTGGTGGCCACCAATGCCGCCCCGGAACAAATTGCTTTTGCGCAGCGCCAATCCTGGCTGGCTGAGCGCATCGTGCGGTCCATTGCCAAGGTGCTGGAAGGCGGCGACGGCGCGGTGATCGCAGCAGATTCCTTCGGCCGTGATGCCAGCCTGTTTGGTCGTATCATGAACGGCATGATTGAGGGTGACGCCGCTATGGGTATTGACCGGGTGAACGACCCCGATGCCCTGGATTACCTGGCCGAAATTGCTGACTTGTTCGACGAATTCGTGAACCAGTCCGTGGATGAAATTCTTGAAACCGCCCCCGAGCTGTTCCAGGTGCGTAACGCAGCTGACACTATTTTCCGCCGCTCCCAAGATCTGCTGCAGGAATCCACCCACCTCAATGACCTGTTCGAGAACAGCACCAGCGGTCTGTTCCCGTCCGTATGGCTGGGTGGCATCTGTGCCGGCCTGGCAGCGCTGTTCTTCTTTATCATCATGGCTCAGCGTAACCGCCAGGCGGCGAAGCTGAAAGACGAACTGGAAAGTGAAAACCAGCGTAACCAAGCGGCCATTCTGCGCCTACTCGACGAACTGGGCGACTTGGCTGACGGTGATCTGACGGTACAGGCGACCGTCACCGAGGATTTCACCGGTGCCATTGCTGATTCCATCAACTACTCCATTGACCAGCTTCGCAGCCTGGTACAAACGATCAACAACTCGGCGGTACAGGTAGCCTCCGCGGCCCAGGAAACACAATCCACGGCGATGCACCTGGCCGAAGCCTCCGAGCACCAGGCCCAGGAAATTGCCGGCGCCTCCGCTGCTGTGAACGAAATGGCAGTGTCCATTGACCAGGTATCTGCCAACGCCGCTGAATCAGCGGCGGTAGCGGAACGGGCGGTCGCCATCGCCAACAAGGGCGCCGAAGTGGTGCAGGCTACCATCCATGGCATGGATACCATTCGCGAACAGATCCAGGAAACCTCCAAACGGATCAAACGTCTGGGTGAGTCCTCTCAGGAAATTGGTGACATCGTATCCCTGATTAACGACATTGCCGATCAGACCAACATTCTCGCATTGAACGCCGCCATCCAGGCATCCATGGCCGGCGAAGCTGGCCGGGGCTTCGCGGTCGTTGCGGATGAAGTACAACGCCTCGCGGAACGTTCCGCCGCCGCAACAAAGCAGATTGAAACCTTGGTAAAAACCATTCAGACCGACACCAACGAAGCGGTTATCTCCATGGAAGCCACCACCGCTGAGGTAGTGAAAGGGGCACGCCTGGCACAGGATGCGGGTGTGGCACTGGAAGAAATCGAGAACGTGTCCAAAACCCTGGCGGACTTGATCCAGAACATTTCCAACGCGGCGCGCCAGCAGGCAGCTTCCGCGGGTCACATCTCCAACACCATGAACGTGATCCAGGAAATTACTTCGCAGACCTCTGCCGGTACCACCGCGACCGCTCGCTCTATTGGTAACCTGGCCGAAATGGCCCAAGATATGCGTAACTCTGTTGCCGGCTTCCGCCTGCCGGAGCACTCCTGATCCGGCTTGAGCCGGCCTCAGGAGTAATGCCATGGGTGCAGCAGAGACAGCTCGCTGGTCGATCAAAAGCACGCCTTCTATGGATGCGGAGCAATTTCAGCTGTGGCAGGCATTCCTAGAAGACCGCACTGGCATGACGCTGTCCAACGAGCGCAAGACGTTCCTCGAGACCAGCTTGAACATTCGCATGCGCGAGCTGGGCATTGAGGGCTACGACACCTATTACCAACATCTGATGGTGGGCTCCACCCAGTCACGGGCCATGGAATGGTCGATACTGGCGGACCGCCTGACCGTCCAGGAAACCAGTTTTTTCCGGCATCCCGGCTCCTACGCATTGGTGGAAGAATTCACCCAGCGCTTCATGGCCGAGCAACCCGATGGCGCCAATCTAGACGTGTGGAGCGTGGGGTGCTCCACCGGCGAGGAAGCCTATTCCCTCGCCATGATGATTAACGAACAGTTTTCCGCCAGCAAGCAAAAGCTGTTTTACGGCATCACGGCCACCGACATCAGCTTGCCCACCTTGGCCAAGGCCCGCAAAGGCGAATATGCCGCGCGCCGGGTGTTGCAGGTCGATCCGTTATTGCGGGAGAAATATTTCACGCCCACCCACAATGGGCAAACCGTGAAGATCACCAGCGACCTGCGCGAACGCATCTGTTTTGCTCGACTGAACGTGCTGGACCTCAGCACTGCGCCGATGGACAACATGGACCTGATTTTTTGTCAGAACATGCTGATTTATTTCCGCCGCTGGCGGAAGCGCCAGATCCTGAACCAGCTGGCAGAACGGCTCGCTCAGGGTGGCATTCTGGTACTCGGACCCGGGGAAGTGACCAATTGGCAACACCCGGATCTGGAACGGATCTATTTTGCCGATACGCTGGCATTCCGACGCTGTAGATAGAAACGAAAGAGCAATAACGCAACATGCGGCACGCATAAAAGAAAAAAGCTTGGGGTAGCACCCATCAGCAATCATCAGCTTGAGGCGTGCTGCATATTACGTGTCGCGTATTATAAAAACCTGCCGACCAAAGAATGCGGGTGGATGTATGACAGGAGACGTCATGAGTGACCGTCACGACTATCTGGCTCTGGACTGGGTTCGCGGGGAAATCCAGGAAACCCTGAACCAGGCGCAACAGGCATTGGAATCGTTTGTGGACACCCCGGATGATGCCACACGGATGCGCTTCTGCCAGACGCACCTGCACCAGGTGTACGGCACCTTGCAGATGGTTGAGTTTTACGGTGCGGCACTGCTCGCCGAGGAAATGGAAAAACTGGCCCACGCTCTGCTCGACGGTAACGTGGGCAATGTGGCTGACAGCCAGGAAACCCTGATGCGGGCGATTCTGCAGCTGCCGCCGTATCTGGACCGGGTCGCCAGCAACCGCCGCGATCTGCCGGTGGTGCTACTGCCGCTGCTCAATGACCTGCGCGCCGCCCGTGGCGAATCTCTGCTGTCGGAAACGTCCCTGTTCAAACCGGACCTCTCCGGCGCCACCGGCCAGGGCCAGATTCCTGACGACCGGCTCAATGATCCACGCTTTATCCTGCTGGCGAAAAAAATTCGTCAGATGTTCCAGGTCGCCCTGCTCGGCGTTCTGCGTAACGACAATATGGGCGAAAATCTGGGCTACATGGCCAAGGTGTTCACCAAACTGGAACAGGTTACTGGCGACGCGCCTCGCGCACCGCTGTGGTCTATCAGCAATGCGCTGGTAGAAGGTCTGTCAGAAGAGGCCATCATTCTTGGCACCTCCGTCAAACTAATGCTCGGTCACTTGGACCGCAATTTGCGGGAGCTGGCCCTGGACGGCGCGGCCAGCCTGAATCAACCCGCCCCCACCGAGTTGATCAAGAACCTTCTTTATTACGTGGCCAAAGCCGACGTGGACAGCCCGCGCATTCGCGACGTGAAGGCCCGTTTCCAGCTAGATGATGCGCTGCCCTCCGATGATCTGGTCAACGAAGAACGCCAGCGAATGACCGGCCCGGACGCCCAAGCCATGAATTCGGTGGTGCAGGCGCTTTCCGAAGAGCTCACCACTGTCAAAGACGCTCTGGAAAGCTTTGTTCACAGCGACGATACCGACACCAGCAAGCTGCAGCCACTCACCCTGACCCTGAAACAGGTAGCCGACACCGTGGCCGTACTGGGCCTGGGCCAACCTCGGGCACTGGTGGAAGAACAATTGCACGCCATGGAAGATATCGTGGCAGGCAAAGCTTCCGCTGAACGCGAAACGCTGATGGACATAGCCGGCGCGCTACTCTACATAGAAGCAACCCTAGCCGGTATCGGCGGCGATCGCCGAAGCACCAGCTACAGCGGCCAGGGCGGCGATATGCCCAGCCATGTGGGCCAAGCCATGGATGCCGTGCTTCGCGAATGCCGAGCCGGCCTGGAAGAAGCCAAAGACGGCATTGTGGAATTCATCGCCTCGCAATGGGATCCCGAGCCCTTGCACGTCGTACCGGAGCGCCTGAATGCTGTGCGCGGCGGCCTAGACGTGATTCTGCTAGATAAACCCGCCCTGATTCTGCGTCAGTGCGTGCAATTCATCGAAGAAAAGCTGCTCGGCGTGGATCAGCCCAAGCCTGACTGGCGCAGCATGGACACCCTGGCTGACGCTATCACCTCGGTGGAATATTATCTGGAGCGTCTCAGCGACGACCCTGAAACGACCGATGACATCCTCCAACTGGCCCGCTCCAGCGTGGAAGCCTTGGGTTATCCGCTGGACGAAGAACAGAGCTTTGTCGATAACGACATCGATGTTGAACGTATCGAGCTGGACATTCCAGACGTGGACACCCGCCTCCAAAAACATGATATGGATGCCTGGTCCGGTTTTTCTGTTAACGCCAAAACGCAACAAGACAACCATACCGGTGACGCCGAGCAAGACCCCACGGTGGAATGGCTGCCGCTGAACGACAGCCCGTCTTTAGACAGCAGCGACGATGAGGCGCTGATCGATTCCCCACTGGAAATCACCACACCGGCTGAGCCTGAAGTGCAAACACGGGTTCCAGTGGAAGACGATGACCTGATTGATGAGGAGATCATCGAGATTTTCCAAGAAGAAGTGGGTGAAGTACTGGAGGCTCTCGATCAGTACTTCCCTCGCTGGGCCGCCAATACTAGCGATGAAGAATCCCTGGTGGAATTCCGCCGCGCCTTCCACACCCTGAAAGGGTCCGGCCGCATGGTTGGCGCCAGCACCGTGGGCGAACTGGGCTGGTCTGTGGAAAATATGCTCAACAGAGTAATTGACCGCACCATTGAGCCCAGCGCCATGCTGATTGCCTTGGTGCAAGAGGTCCGTAACCGGGTACCCCCGATGGTGGATGCCTTTACCCTGCGCCAAGCCGATCCATTCGACGTACAGCCCTTGGCTGACGCCGCCGACACCCTAGCACGTGGCGGCCAAATCGAGCAGGTGCCCACCGTAAGCGGCACTGCTATCAACGCCACCAACAATGATGACAACGCGGACTTCCCCGACGAGATCGTCATCGACACCACCGCCGACGACATGTCAGACAACCTGACGACCGACGCTGACCAACACATCACTCTGGACAGCGCCAGCGAAGGCGAAAGCCTGACTCTCACTGAGCCAGCCCTTACTGGCGACGCAGAGGATGACCCCACCGACAACGACCTGTCCGCCGAAGACCTGGCCGCCTTTGACGCTGCTGCCAGCGAGGACGCCCTCAATCCCTGGGAGACAGAAGACAGCCCGAATGACATCCACCTGTTGTCGGTTAACAACGATCTCACTGAAATCGACGAGAGCATCATCCTGGATTTGCCGGAACAGGAACCGGATTACGAAGCTGATACTGATACCAGCAAGATCGCCTTAGAGAGCCTGTCCGACATCCCCGACATGAGTGGCGACACCCTTGACGAAAGCAATAACGAAGACGGTCCGG
>UEXN01000284.1_pt1 | contig 52891 bp, 45 predicted proteins | sample 1796711 | NCBI WGS metagenome assembly UEXN01 (sample SAMEA4772470, study PRJEB27181) | metagenome | reverse complement strand
CCAAACAAGCAGAAGCCCCTATGACCCCCTCAGAATACTTTTTAAGTAATTCAAAGTCCACTCGTGGATATCGGTAATAATTACCGGGTCCAAATGATTCTGAAATCAAAGAGAACAGATTGCTTAGACCCTTTTGGTCTTGGGCCAATAAGATAAGGTGCCTGCGACGATTCAAGATATTTCGGACTGCCTTCTTAGATGCGTCCTCGTCCTCTACCGTTGTGGCTGTAACGTCTTTGCTCAGGGTCTTTTTCTTTTTCTTGTCCTCTTTAGCTGCTTCATAATCCTTCTTCCAATCTGCAATAGATGGTAGAAAATAAGCCTCGACACCGAAGATGGGTTTGAAGTTTTTGCCTTCGCTCTTCATCTTTTTGGCGTGCATTACTTGGTGTGGCAAGCCGTTCATGTTACCATGGTCCGTCAAAGCCAAAGCGTTCATGCCGTTTTCGTAAGCAAAGTCCATATGCTCTTGAGGATATCCAAGCGCATCAAAAATAGAACCAGCAACAGAATGGGCGTGAAGCCCTACAAATGGAATCTTTGTCATTCTAAAACCTCCGAATAATTAGAATTATAGCACAGAACTAATGAAGTTGTCAACCATTTTTATCATTTTTTTCTTATCTTCTGATGATTCGAAATCGTGTCGAGATACTTCATATCGCAAAACTCCTGCACCTTTCTGAATCTTGCTAATATCTGGATCAGAAATGCTTGAAAGAATGTCTCTCATCTCCCTATTTTCTTTCTGTGTCTCAAGATGATCGTTTTCAAGCATCAGCTGCATATTCTCAATATGTAACAATAGATTCTTTTTTGTCATTTTGTTTAGTTCTGCTCTTGTCTTGTCACTCATCATCGACTCCTATTTCATTCCATTCGTGATACTTCATAAATATTGGGTGAGGTCTTTCAACTTGCTTCCTTTCTTCTGACCCCAAGTAATTGCAATACCCATCCCAAGAATCTACGTTGTAATACCAAGGGACTTCAACTTTGTTTTCTTTATATATTATAACAGGTTTAAAGATTTTGTCAAGAGAAAAATAACGTGCAGACCATCTTTCTTCTTTTGGCAGTTTCTCCCTTGGGAATATGCCGTCTTCCATAACCTTTGAATTGTATTCTCCTGTGCCCTTTCTTATTTCTCTGCGACAGTTAACGAAGTCGTCTTTGTCGAAGGTGAACCCAAGATACTCGCCATCTTGCACTGTCTTGCCGTTGTACGACAACATAAATGAATTGTTGCTTGAAATTGTTTTTCTATGCTCTCGGATTATCTCTGGATCATAAACTCCGTAAGGGAACGCCACATAGTTTCTTTTTGGTATCACCCACTTGCTTAATCTTGCTGATACTTCAAAAGCTGTGACTGCTCCGTGCAATACAGACCAAGCTAGACAATCTCTCTTGCCTACGTCTTTGGCTCTTAAGGGTACATAGAAGATAGGTATTTTCTTCCTGCTCTCGGAGGGGTAGCGGTCCATGCTGCGGCCAATCCAAACAGGATCCTGTACCCACTCACCCAGCCTGTGTCTGATAAGCGGTGTCATATCATCGTTGGCTACAATCCAAATTGTTTCGCATCCGGCCCAAGCACACTCAAAGACTGCTCGCTCTACTGCGAGGTAATCTGGCGCGATTGGCATTAGTGAATCATGCCAGTCCATTTTAAAATCAAGGGGCTGTCCCGCTACAGGAACAATTCCTGCTAAGTGAAAAGAACTCAACTATTCCTCTTGTATGCTTGCTAAATCCATAAAATCTTTGATGTCTTCTAGTCCGGGTTGCGGAGACCATTCGTCGAGGCCGAGTTTGGGAGCTTCGTTTTCATAAAACCTTTTGAGTACCTTAAGTGCTGACCTGAACGATTTAGCCCAGTTTGGTATTTTTTTTCGGATTCTTGAAGGGCTGATATCACCTGACCAGACCTTGTATCTACTGGTGGCATCCACAAAATCACCCGACTCTAGTTCAGCAGCGAAGCCAAATATCTTATCTGCTGTCGGACGAAGAACGTTGTCGTGAAACGCGGCGAGTTCTCGCAGTCGTTTCCTTCTACCCATCGGTGTCAGCTTGGTCCATGCCTTTCTCGACAATCTCATCCTATGTGGGTCGATGCGCTTGCTGCGATTATATGCGCCGCCGTACATGAGGATCTGGTAATGATTATATACGTCAAATGCTTCGTGCCAGTCTTTAGAATTAAACAAGGCTTCTTGTTTATGAAATTCCCTTTCTTCGGGAGACATGTCTGTATTTGAAGGTGCCGTGGAATCGCTCTTGAAGAAGTCCATGATTCCCTCGCTGACTTCCTCTTCCTCTTTAACATACTCTCGCCAATTTTCAAGTAGGAGCTTCATTGTTCAAGGACTCCCGTCTGGGGATAATGCATTATGCTCCACCAATGTCTTGTAAAAGCGCATCATGACTCCATTTCTAACAAGGGAATTAAAGGTAGCCAAAGAATCATCTTGTGCTGCTTCCTGTAACATACCCAATAATTTACTTCTAATCTGTTCAATTGTCAACCCGCCGTATCCGGTAATAAGGACTTCAGCTTCATCGGGAGTTCTTTTACCCTCGACTGGCTGAACATACATCTCGCTTAACGCCTGTGCAGTCTCTTCTTTGATAATATTTCTAATTTGTGTTTTGGTGATTTTCATTTTCTATTCTCCGGTAATTTTGATTCCAGAAATGAAATAAGAGATCTCACATCAGAACCGAGTGGTGGGTGTGCATCTGGAACAAAAGCGTGTAGTGCTTGCCCTATAGATGACAGGAAAAGGCGAGAACTCAAAGCCAAGGCATGTCGGCAATGAGTTAAGTAAGTTTCGTTAACGTCTTTTAAGTGTCCCATAACTTATATAATTAGTTTGTTTTGGTTAATAAGTTTAATAATTTTGAGGCATAGCTGTCAGGCTCTTCACTGAATTGTTTGATTAATTCATCGGCTGTGTCATAACGAAACTCGAACCTTTCGTCTTCTTCATAATAATTGGTTACATCTGGTATTATTTCTCTTTGAGTTGCTTCAATCTTCGGAGAGTAGTACCGATAAGTCTCTGGGTTGTTCATGTCGCGACCATTACGAGCACCCTTGATTCCAGCATCCTTCATCATCTGCAATATTTTGAATCTAGCCATTGTATCAGAATACTCAAAGTCTTTTACCTGCTCTTCTTCTAGGTACGATGTCGCGACCAAATCCTTTCTAACTCTTCCTGACGCTTGATTTCCGAATCTGTCGGAGGGATAAAAGATAACCCCTCTGACGAAATCGTCTTGGGTCGCAAACAAATCATGATCATGCTCCATGCCAGAGCGCACATTAAACCAGTCCAGAACTCGTGATTTTCCAACTTTCTTTTCCTTTATTAAAGGCAATCCATACACATCTTTGTCGTCAAAGATTATTAGCTTATTGAACTCAAATTTTGCAAGTCGAGAATCTTTAGTAGTCGCTTTAAGAAGATTGTCTCTTATGTTTATGGATGAAACTTTATTTCCCATAGGGAGTTGTCCGGACAGTCCAAGTATGAAATTTATTTTCTCGAACGTCTGAAGCATGTTTGTCGTCTTGAATAAGGGCATTCCTTTTTCAAGCATATCAAACCTAAAGGGAGCAGCATCGCCTCCATAAATACAAGGACACTTAGTATAATAAGCATAGATTTTAGCATTTAGATCACCTCCAATTACAATGGTGTCATACTCATATGTATGCTTATCTAGCCTCAAAATCCCTCTTTTGTAGAACTAACCTACTTCTTAATGTTTTTTAAAAGCTTATTTACTTTACTCTCTACCAAAACTTCTGATTGAGTAGGGACAGGAGACTCAAGAAGAACCTCCCTTTCCCTAATGGTCTCTTTAATCAATTGCTTCAGCAAGTTAATGAATTGCTCATTGATTTGCATTTGTTACTCCACGATTCCAAGGACATGATTTTCCAATACTAAATAGACTGGCCCATTCCCAAAATCCACTTCTTCGATCATGTGGCTCAAAACTACCACATCTTTTCCTACTGCCAAAGGAGGTCGGACTTCTGAAGAAATCCCCTCGATGGATACCCTTTCAAAACGATTCTCCGTTTGAAAAGTCCCTTCCGGCAATGCAATTAACATTTCCTCTTCTTGGCTTGGTTGTCTGTTTACTAATATATAACGATTACACGGTGTAAAACTCATCTTTCCTCCACATTTATAGTTGTGCTTCTTAGTGCTTCTAAATATTCTTCTGGCATCTCACATGCGCCACCGGCACAAGCAGACTCCTGTCCGAAATCAATGTTATCTTCTTGTTCGCTCATCTCCTTCCAATCCACATCCTTGTATTCTTTACTTAACTTTTCCCACATCTTAAGGTTGTATACATCTTTGAGGCAATAAGTCATCGTTCGAACTTCGCCACTGAAGTGACTATCAGCAAATTTGATTGCAGCAGTAATCCACTCACGCTTAATCCAATTTGCCTGTTCAATAGGCTCACCGACACCCAGAAGGCAATCACACGCAGCCCAGAGGTTGTTGCCGAATGCTTCTAGGCCCTTTTCGATAATACCAGAAGCAAAGAAAGAACCATCGCCATATTCACGATAAATGTCTACTCCATAAGGTACTGCACAAAATGGAGCCTGTGGGTAATCTTTATCTCCAGAGTTTGGAATCAAGGCGATGCCAGCAAAATATTTCCTATTGTTATAAATGTAATCCTCAATTGGATTCCATTCATCTTGTCGGACATGAATAGTGTTTGAGACATTATGACTCAACCATGGTTGTGTACAAAGCTCTTTGTTTGTTCCGTAACGAACCCAATTCTGCTGTGTTAGCTTAACACTTTCTAGCAATTTTGATGCATCAATTTGATTCTTTGTCTTTGCCCCTACTGGAACTTCACAAAGGAAGGTGATGACCTCGGTCACCCCATTGGGATCCCAAACAGAAGTCTCAACTGCGCGAGGGTTAATCTTTTTAAAATGCTGAACGGGATTCTCTTGAACGTTTGCTTGGACGCGGCGGAAGTAACGCTTGGCGTGATGAGGATGAATACCGCTTGCTGTGCCAAGTATGCAGCTAGTTGAACCGGCTGGTTTAACACATGTGGTTCTGGCGGCTGGATTGATGCCAATGATTTGAGCAATCTCTTTATTCATATCTTTCACGATCTTTGCCCCATTACGCTGAATTTGTGGGTCAAAAAGAACATCAGGATTGTCCATCATTCCAGTAATTGACACACCCAATAGAGCTTCTCGCCTTGTGATTCTCTCTGTAGTTTCCCCAACGTAAGGAAAGCTAGTATAAGCAGCCTGAAGTGTGCCAACAATGGCAGCTGCTTTACATGCTTGATAAAACTTTTCTTCTGTGTTCGCTCTCTTTCCATTGATTTCAGCAAGATTGCAGAACTGCCAACCAGACTTTCCAGTCTCTACATCAACAGGGTACAGGCCAATTTCTACGCATGGGTTGAAGCCCATTTCCGTACTCTCTGCCCATACAAAGCCGGGTTCTCCGTATTCTTTCACACAAGACATCAGTTTATTGAATGTTTCTTTTGAAGTTTCATCTCGAACAAGTAAAGCACTATTGTTTGATCTGCCACGCTGTGGATTTTCAATAAACCAATTGCCAGTCTTGGCAGTTGCCATCTCTTCATCTTCTGGAGAGAAAAGGGCGATTGTTGCAGATCGACGAACACCGCCAGAAATAACTGCATCAGCGGCGTGCATAATGATATCGTAAACATCAAGTGGGCGCATCTTTACTGTACGAGTTTTTGAAAGACTCTTCTCAAATATCTCCTCAATTTTATCAATAGAACGGCGAAGACCATCTGGACCGGGAGCTTTAGCACCTGAAGATAGGGGAGCACCTGCAGGGCGGATATTCGAGTAATCAAAGACCACCTTTTCGCCGATATACTCATCAAATTCTGAGATTCCACCCATATAGCTTGCAATAAGAACACCAATAGCATCAGCCCACCCCTCAATAGTATCTGGTACTAGATAGGTCTTTTCAATAATTTCTCCCCGCTTTGTAGCTGGAGGGAGTTGTGAAACATGGTGCTTCTGCACCGAAAAGCCAATGCCGCAGCCGCACAAAAGAAGATACATAAGCTCTTGAAATGCTCGTGGGCGGTTGATGTGACCAAATCCGCAATTGTAAACCCTTGCGTTGTGCTTGAAGATAGGAGTACCCCCAAACTGCAAAATTCTTTGCGAACCTAAAATGTCCTTCTTTAGAACGGCAGCCTTTGCAAATTCAATATGAGGTACTACATCCGGGTAGTCCTCAAAGTACTCCATATGCATATCGAATACTCTATCAACTTGTTCGTTCCAAGTTTCCCTTCGGTTTTCTTCTGGCAAATACTTTGCGTATTTTGCGATTCTTGTATATTCTTGCAGTGTGTTTAATGACATTATTTATTTTCCCCCTATTTATTTTTCTTAAATTTATCGTATTTTTCTCTTAACTTAGCATCTTGTCTCTTTTTGGCATCCTTCTGTACTTCACCAATAGTCTCTCCGGTTGATTCCAACACCTTAATAGTGATATTCTTGGTGCTCATATATATAGGAAATATCAAACCATCTTGTCCGTTTCTATTTTTTGCTACAAAAATTCTCCCTGTGCTAGCTAATTTGTCCTCTGCTGTTCTGGATATTGAAAATATAAAATCTGCTACAAAACATTTATTGAAAGCCTCCGAAATAGATTCCATTGTAATAACTTCTGCGTTTAATCCAGAACGATTTGTCTGGCTTGCAGTCCATAGACAGCAATTAAATTCTTGCGCCAAGCCGCGAAGCTGTTCATAAATAGTCTCCAATTCATGTCTTTTCTCCCTTAATCCTGAAGTTGGTCTCAAAAGATCGGCATAGTCCACAATAATAACATCGGGTTTAAATCCGCGATTAATGACTTTTTCTAAGTGATTCTTTAGTGTTACTGGGGATGCTGACTTGGTTGGATGCTCTTTAACAATAAGTTTACCTTCAAGTTCTTGGATCTTTTCATGGATCTCTTCCTTGAAGGAGTTTAGAGAGTCCAGAGGGACATTGGTTATGCAACTATCAAAACGAGAACCCACGACGGTATCAGAAAGTTCAAGAGTATAATAAATGACATTCTTACCTGCAATCAAAGCTTGCGCCCCAAGGTGGACAAGGGCCATACTCTTTCCTGCGCCGGTAGGCGCAATGACGACACCCAGCTCTCCATTTCCTAAACCCTGCTTGGTTATCTTATCTATCTGCGGCCAGCCAGTTGCAACTGGATCTCTGGATTTAAACATAAATCTCTGTTCAAAGTCTTTGATATAGTCGTGGCCAAAGTTTGAATCTGACCCCAAAACAATCGCCTGATTAATTACATTCGAGATCTCATCAAAAGAATGGTTCTCTAACAACTTTACTGATTTTAGCATAGCCTTTTTTAAGTTCTGCTTTCTACAAAAGTCCAAAGATGTTGACTTTATATAATCTGAACCTTCGACTTCATTTCTATAAATCCTTGCGAAGAAATCCCTAACCTGCTTTTGTACCGCCTCTAGTTCATCAGAAAGCTCTGATCTGACAATTATTTTCATCCTATCTTCCGATGGATGTTCCGGATACTTGTCCCTATAAGACATTATCCTTTTTACAAAGACTTGCAAATACTTTAGTTCTAAGAAATTTACGTCCAATACCTCAAAAATTTGATCAGCAAAGGGACGATCTACTAAAACTAAATGACATAAGCTTTCTTGAAAATCTTTACCATAACGGCTAAAGTTTTCATTTGACATTTATTCCTCCGATGTCTTTTAATATATCATGATAAGAACATTCTGTCAAGCTTTACTTGAAATTCTTTTACAAATGGCAAATATATCTGATGTGTTCCATTCCCCGAATCCGTCTTCCTTCATTCTCTTGATTACTTCCGTCTTGTTGAAATGAGGTTCGAAGTTGTCTAGTGCATACTGTATTTTATTCTTTGTCTGAATAGACATTGCCGGGGAATACAATTGCATTATCTTGTAGTTGTCCTGAATCCTGCTTCTGTTTTCTAATATAGACGAGAATGCTTTAAGTCCTGTGTTATCATTTTCGCAGTATTCATAAAGCTCATCAAAGGTAACAGACTCTTCTTTCGCGAAAAAGGGCATCTTCTTTGCAATAGTCTTCAATCCAACGCCTCGGACACCTTCTAAATTGTCGGACTTGTCTCCAGCTATAGCCCTTGCCATGGCGAAGTTTGTCGGGTGTATACCGTGCTCTTCCAAGATTCTAGGCTTATTAACAAATAATTTTTGAATAGGGCGATATAGAACCGTCTCTTCATCGCATAGCTGAAAGAAATCCTTATCACTGGATACAATAATTTTTTGCCATCCTTTATATTTGTGATTCTGGACGGCATAAGAAATCACATCATCTGCCTCGATGCCGTCACTAACAATCTGGATGAAAGGCATTTCATTTAGCATTTCCATCAAGCGACTCTGTTGCCAGACTTTGTTTTGCATTTCCTGATCTTCAGTTAATGTTCGGACAGCCCGATTTAAACGAATAGGTTTACGACCCTCTTTATAATTCTTGTTGGTTGCCCTTCTCTTTTGTGATCCGCCTGCTCCGTCCCAAGCAATTAAGATTTCGTCTGGTCTCATCTCTCGGCAGAGCTTCTGCAGGATCTTAACAAATCCCTTATATCCGCCAATTGGCTGGCCATTCTCGGATAGGCTGGGGTCTACGATATATGCTCTAAAATATGCATTTAAAGCGTCAACTACCATTAGTCTTTTGGTCATCTTTACTCCGGGTCAGATGGTTTTTTTACTACTGTCTTTACCATAAAATCAACATAATCTGTTATGATTTTATCTTTCTTGTCTCTGGGAGATATTAACCAAGCCCAGACCCAAGTTCCTTTTTTAGAATCTATTTGTGTCTTTATCTCGCCTATCCTCTTTTCGAACATCAAGATGTCTTCTAGAGATAAATCTGGAACCTCTATTGATAAATCTGCGGCGATGATGTGAAGCCTTAATAGATTGTCTTCGTCCTTCGCTTCAGTCGCCTCTATAAAGAGCTTTTCTTTGGCTGCCCTCTCTTCACCCTCTAGCCTTGCAAGCTTATCTGGGTGGGTCTGAGAAGCTATTTTGCGAAACAATAAGGCCACAGGCTTACTTGGCTTTATCTTTTTAGCTGATTCCTGCTCTATTTCAGATTCTTTCTTAGCATAGTTCTCTGCGGCAGACTTATCTCCGTAGAATACTTTTTCCAATCCAAGATCCTTAATAGCAGATCTGCATTGTGATTCAAACTCACCAGACCCTTTCTTCAAAATAGAATCATGGTAATGAAGATCCGCCTCTAAAAACTTAAGCTCAAAAACTAGTTTATCGTACTTGACTTTTAGAAACGAATCTTCCATACTACCAATTAGTCTGTTTCTTCTTCAGAGTCATAGAAATCGGATGCGCTGCCCTGACGCTGATCAAATTTCATAATGATTTCCTCATCAATAATCTGATAAACACGCTGACGAAATTTATCGTTTTGCATCTTCTCAACCCACTTAGCTGCTTGGAACTTTTCTGTTGTTCCATCTTCGAAAACCATGGTGTACCAAGCACCAGACTGAAGAATGTTGTCCGAAGATTTCACTGCATCAAACAAAGATTCATCATCTTGAATTGCTACACTGTCTCCTCCCCACAAGATTCGGAAGTTACATCGGCGGCCAGCGGTTCCAAAACGAGACTTTTCAAGTTTGACTTTTACTTCAGACCCAATTCGAAATCCGTTTTCATCAAGAACGAAACTCGCCTTTGCTTTACGACCTGTTAGCCACACACGAAGAGAATATGCATATGCCATGGCTTTCCCTCCGGGAGTGACATACGGTGTAGTCATAGCCTCTGAAGGGCTACGGGTAATGTTTGTTTTCAGCTGATTTAAGACAAGCAGTGTTGCATTCGCATTTGCAATTGGCAGTGCAAGTTTTGACATCGCTCGTGCAAGAATACGAGCCTTCATCGCCATTTGCGACATGGGATCGAAGCTGCCTTCAACTTCACTAACAGCGGGTGTTAGAGCCAAAGAATCCCAAATAAACAACATCTGATTCTCTGATGCCAAGAGGTCTTCAATAGTCTCAAGCACAAACTCAACCGACTGTGCCTGCACGTAAAGAAGCCTTGTCAAATCACAGCCAGCATTTTCAAGAAACGAGGGATCAATCGCTGATTCTGAATCAAAATAAACGACATCAATCCCCATTTCTTGAGCGTTAGCCGCGATTTGAGCTGCCATATAGGACTTACCTGTCGCCTCCAATCCAGCAATTTCGGACACTTTTCCAACTGGGATTCCCGCATACTTTCCTCGGCAGGTAATTGAATCAAGCCATCGAGAGCCTGTAGGGATCCATTGGGTAACTTCTGTTGGGTTTGCCTCCTTTAAGTCATGGGCGACATCCATGCCCGCTTTCTTATTGATCATCTTTCTCATGTCTGCCATTGAAAGTTTTCCAGCAGATGAAGTTGTTTTTCTTGCCATGTTTTCTCCTTAAATAAAAAAGCCCCCCAAATAGGGGGGCATTGCGATTTAGTATGTAAACTCGTCTTCGTATGTAAAGTCAACCTCTAGAGGTAGGCTTTGCGATGATAATTGTACTGGGAGCTGATTCAGGTTAGTTGTCATCAAATCATCAATTGTGCTTTTGATTCCATCGCGAGAACCCTTTTCTGCGATTGTCTCTAACTGTCCGTAGAAATATTGCTGCTTTGGAAGATCATCACCCTTGGCTTTTTCATCGATTGATTGTTGTTGCCGCGAGTCGTGACGAGCCTTCTTTAGGACAGTATCAACCAGCAGAACGAATTGTGGTATATCAGCATTCTTGATTGTGTGTCCCTTGTCGTGAATCCATTCAAAAACTGATAAGAAGGCCCAAACTTGCCACTTAAGGAGCCTGCTGCCGCTACCAAGTTTCTTCAATTCTGGAGCAGCCATAGTTAGGTTTCCTACAATCTTGTCAACACGGTTGCATGCCGACATGTCGTATGGAAAGCGAGTATCGTGCTGTGTGATTGATTCACCGCACTCATACAATCTATCTAGAATAAACTTTTTCTTGATGTTGCAAGTACGAGCATCAAAAACAGAGTCATTCATATTGCTCTTGAAAACACCGCCGAGATATAAACTATATATTGAATAGAGTTCGCGATCAGTCATTCGGTTGGAAATTTTTTCATACTCACCCTTGCTCATACAAGATTTGAATAGATCACTATGCTTACTAGTTTGTTCTCGAATCCAACCTGCAAACCATGTTTGATAAGAGTTTCTCCACTCCATGGGGTTTAAGTTATCACTACTATTCAGGTCTCGGAATTCCGCTGCAAGCTCTGGGTATGTATATCCAGTATAAACAGTAACGGGAACCTTTGTTCCTGTCAAGAACTGTTGACGGACTGTCGGCTCAAAGTCTTTCAAAAGACAGTTTGATAAATCATGCGACTCTCCTGTGATGGAGCAATCATAAACAGTGTCTCCCATAGTCAAGCCAGTGCCCTTCTCAATAAATTCCTGCATGGTTAAAGAACGATTTTGACCATCTAGGCTGATGTACTTATAGCCTAATTCCAAAAGCTCTTCGAACTTCAGAACTGAAAGCTCACAAGCGACAGACTTTGCATAAGCTAGGCAGCTCTCGATACATGCGATGGTGATTGGCGTACCTGATTTCTTATTCATGACTGCCTTGTTGTAGGCGCGTCTTCGGGCGCGATTCCAAACGAAATTGCGTTGAAAGTCGCGATCAATATAGACAGTTGGAATGACTTTTACTTCAAAGCCCTTACTGTGCATGGCGGTGATACATCGATCTTCACCGTCACATTTTAAGCTGGAATGTGAGAATCCCACAATATAATCAAAATAGTTCTCTACTGTTGTTCTATAATCTGCCATGTTTACCTCTCTTTTTTGTTATTAGTATTTGAATCATAAGACTTACAAGCGTCTACAAATTCAAAATGGCATTGGTTAGTTGAGTGCCACTATCCCCGCACTCTCTAGGGAAAAAGTTTTAGTATCCTTCCTTGTTTGTAATAATAATATAACATATCATGTGGTTGCTGTCAAGCAAAAAAATAAAATAATTTGAAATAAAAGTGAGGCATCTGTAAACCCATGCCTCCCTGCGGTCACAACGCGCATGTTATTAGGTAGCGATTTCCTCATCGGTTGAAGTGGTGGTAGTGGTTGTAACTTCTACAAGCTCAATTTCAAATTGTAGGGTCTGTCCTGCTAGTGGGTGATTCAAGTCCACAGTAACGGTTTCCTCTTGTTGCTCTGTCAAGCGACCGATTAAGGTTCGACCTTCTGGAGTCTTTAGCGGGATAGCCATACCTTCTGTAAGCTCAAGACCTTCTGGGAATCCAGCCTTGGGAAAAGTAGTCTGTGCTTCTGGATTGACTTCTCCATATGCTTGATCTGGAGCGAGAGTAACTGTTTTTGTTTCTCCCACTGTCATACCGTCTACAGCATCGTTGAAGCCGGAAATCATCTGACCTGAGCCGACAGTAAAGGTGATTGGCTCTTCTCGTGTACGAGAGTTATCAAATTCTGTACCGTCCTCCAAAGTACCACGATAATGGACAGTGGCATTGGCACCTTCAGTTGCAGTTGTGAGTGTAGTTGTTGTTGTATTTTCTGTTGTCATATTTTCCTCTTAGGATTAAAAATAGTGAGGCATCTATAAACCCATGCCTCCCTGCGGTCGGAGGATGGTTAGTTACCTGTTAGCTCATTAAATGCCGCGAGGACGCTTGGAGTGTCTTCGCTAACGACAATTTCGGATACGGAGGTTCCAGTCTCACCCTCTAGGTGATTCATGAGACCATCTAGAGCAGATTGTACCTCTTCTGTGGTTTTTACCTGAAACAGGGTATCGAAGGTTGGAATGTTCTCAAGCAAGCGATTACATTCTGCATCTCCGCCAAGAGCCTCGTCGCACAGAGGACTGGTTCGTCGTCGTGGAGTTAAGGTTGTTTTTGGAAAGCTGGCTCCGGGTGGTTTTCCATATGTAAGGCTCAAGTCTGTACCTTCTTCGATGTCTGTAATATCTCCATATTCTGGATTAAGAACAAGATTTAGTAATGAAGTATAAGCTTCCTTGCCATATCCCCAGATACGGATGCCTTCGGCCTCCTCTCCACGAACAAGTACCGGTGAAAAGAAACGTTGACGTGGAGACAAGTCTTTTGCCATCTTCATCGTATCTTGGTCCTGTGTTTCATTGAATTCTTTCCAAAGCTGGTCTTTGAAATTACAAATAGGACAATCATCTCCGTGATTTTTTCTAGGACAAAGCAGGCCACCTTTCTGGTCTGGGCCTAAATTGTAGTGGAACCAGTAATCCTTAAAGGGGTCGCCGTCCTGTGTTGGGACAATTCGGATTGCTTGTGTTCCGTCTTTTGGTCGCCAGAATGATCCTCCAGCTTTACCATTGTTTTTTACTGAATCGAGACGTGCTCGGATTTTTGTGATGTCTAATGCCATCTTTCTTTCCTCTCTTGTTGTTTGTGCCGATATTGGCTATAGTCAGAGCGACAAATGTCTCACTCTGCTGGTTTGATTAAAAATTAATAATTTATTTTTGAATATTAGGGGTTCTTGAAATAACATACCCAATATCATATTCATATTCCGTTGAATATACTGCGTATGCTACGCTTACATTTTCTTCTCTTTTTGAATCCATTTGTTTTTTAATTGTCTTCATTAAGTTCTTATCTGTCTTTAACTTTTCTTCGTTTACTCCATAAATATAACACTTATTTCTACTGTTGTCAAGGGAAAAAAACATTTTTTCTTCATTTTTTTTCGTATCAAAGAGACCGACTGTATATATCCTGTGTGTTTCTTTTGGTTTAGGGATTGACCCAGAGACCGGCTTGTTGTTTGAAAAATAGTTCATCATATGGATTGTCGGAACAATCAACTCATTAAGCTTGTCAAAATATCCAATGATTGGTGCGCCACCAATAACTTTGTCTACTTCTGCATTTGATACGATCATCATCTTTTCAAAAACTCCAGACCTTGTATACTCTTGCAACACATTGTATACAAGCTTGTCAATCATTTTTGACTCGTCATCGAGAAGGGAATCGTCGGGCTTAATATATAAAATTGATATGTTTCTGTTCTTTATGGTTTCCAAGATTCTCAGAGATCCGCAAGATATCTTACCAGATCCTCCAACTATAAAAACCACATCTCCTTTCATTCCTTTAAAAAATGTTTTAATCTTGGGGTATGAATAAGATTCATATTCCTCTGGTTTCTCAAGTATAGGTATATTATAACACCCCTTACCCTCGTTGTCAACATTTATTTTAAAAATTTTATATTGAGGGTACTGCGTAAATGCTTCAGCAATATTACAACCTGCGTCACCTAATCCTACAATATTCATATTAAACCTCTAATTTTTTAAGATTTCCAAAATCTTTTCCAACACTGACGTTCACTTTGAATTTTCCAAGCTCTGTGTCCGAAAAGATATTCAGCAATTCTGGTAATTTTTCTTTGTCTTCGACAGATAAGTCAAGTACAATAGAATCATGGATCGGGAAAGCAACATAAGACTTCGTTCCTTTTAAATAATTAGATACCTTTATCATTTGTCTCAAAACATTTTCGGCACAAGTCGACTGAATGATATAGTTCAGTGCTGTTCTGTCTTCAGAAGGAATCTTTTTGTTAAAAAAGGTTGTCACTTGCCCTTGTGTGTAATATTTCTTAAGCACCGAGTCTCTATCGTATGCAAAATCGCAAAGAGCATCCTTACTGTCTGGATTATAAAGCCAAGCAAATATCCTCTTTTTCGCTTCGTCTCTTGTAATCTCTCCTTTGAAAACGTTTTTTACGTTCCACTGGTGCATATCTTCCACTGGTTGTGCCTTTCCCTGCAGAGAAAGCAGCGTTCTTAGTTCTGCTGCATTAAAGTCAAGCTCAACAAAGTAATCATTCTTCGGCTTTACAACAGAGCGAAGCTCCTTGTCGAGGGTTAAAATAGGAAAACTATTCTTAATAGTTGTCAAGCGTCCTGTCTTCGTGCCCCAAACATCAAACCTGCAATAAGGGTCTATTTTTTTAAGCTTCTTTGAAAACTTCCTGTGCTTTGCTCTGTACAAAGATAGAGAGCTTTTATCAATATTTAAACGATTATATTTAATTTCCTCTATCACCCTTACAAGATCAACTGTATAGTCATAGCATTCTGGCTTTTCATAGGTATCAAATACGTGCTTGGAGATTAGATCTCGCACATAACACCACTCTAAAAGGAACTTTTTAGGGACTAAATCGTAAAAACAGTTCTCATTTAGCGACACATGGGCCGTATTAAAAGACTTGATAAAAGATGCAAACTTATTTTCTACGCTTTGTAAGCGGGCTTCTAGGGCCTCTGGACAAGCTTCTTTGAGTGTCTTCCCTCCACAATATATTCTGGCATACTCAATATCAAGATTTTGCAAGAAAGAAGCATAAGACCAAGAATGAGAAAGGTCTTCTGGCAAGGTGTCTTTAAACGAAAGCTCACCATCCAAATAAATACCTATACACTCTTTTTTGTCATCAAGTGTTTGAAATAACAAGCGGCCCTCAGTAAATTGATTCAATTGAATTCATTACTATTATTTTAACATGTTCAGAGAAATTGTCAAGTACTTTTTCTCCACTTTCTTTAAATTCTCTTTTTATCTTTTCGTAGACAAGAGAACCGGGCTCAAGCCATGGCAATTTAAATTTGGAATTTATATAGTCTTCGAAGTTTTGAGAGCGATTTACAAAAGCATTATTCTTGATGTATTGTATTTTTTGTTCACCAAATGGCTTTCCTGCTTCCTTATTTTTCATCTCAATGTATTTACCACTCCAATAAGTGGTGTTGAATGATGACCTTACGCTTTCTAAAGTTGGCTCTATTGGCTCGTTGCCATCAATACAGTTTGTCTCCGGAGGTTCTGGTAATCTGTCATACAAATTTCTATATCCATAAAATATTGCAGCCACTATAGAATTCATCTCGCCCCTGTATGCCTTTACAAAATAAGAAGAGAATACGTCTGAAACAAAATCTCTTTGTTGAAACGCTCCAGAGAAATATTTTTCTATAATTACTGGAGATTTTAGATCTATGTTGATTCTCCATGGAACGTTCTTATCAATCTGAAAGCCCGAATTGATTGCTGCTTTCCTATAAAACTCAAAGTTTGGAGACTCAATAAACTCCATCTTTATCTTATCATTTGAGGCATCTAAGTCTGCCAGCATCAAAGAGAGTCCAGAGCTATATCCGGGATTCCTAAAAGAGAGAAAATAACTACTTCTCAAGATGGGGATATCATCAGAAAAATAAAACTCAAAGAACCGCCTTGTATATTCTTTTGGGCCTTTTATTTTACTGGCCATGCCGGAATTGAAAATGAAATTATTGAATTGATCCATAAAGAAAATTATATAATCTTGATACTCCAGTTCATTGTTTTGGAATCCTTTGACTGGCATAGGATCCGATATGGGAGTTCCGGGTGATAATCGGCCCACCCTCAATGGCACGGAAAAGAAACTTTTAAACTTAGCAAAGGATTCTGCAACGAAATCAAACGCAAGGACGTTGCCGTTTTGACCTTCTATTTGTTTTAACTTATCTGTAACCGGAAGAACGGGAACAAAGTTTTGATTCACTTTACCATAAAAATAGTTCTCAAAATTCCAGTAATCCTTGATACCAGAAGCCTGCAACTGTGGAGTCTCCCCATCGAATGATAGGGCAAAAAACTTATAAAGAATTCTTCTATGGAAAAGCTCTGAAGAATTTAAGTTATTGTTTGCGTCTAATCTGTAAATTGGCATTTGTTTTTCTCTTTTAAAAATTTATCGGCTATTGTGTGCCTTATGGCTCAGATAGTTTTATGAACCCTGACTTAATGGACTTGAGACGGAGACACCCTTGTTGACATCCTTATTATCTCCGTCACCAGATGTCTCCCACCTTGCCTTAATCTTTGTACTAAATCCATCTGGAGATATTTCGTTTTCTACGGAAGTTATGAGATGATACCCGCCCATGCCCATCACTTTTGCAAAAGAGAATCCCTTGTCATAAGGCTTGCCCAAAGCAGAGAACCTTTCCCCGAGATTGAGAAATACTCTTTGGCCGGGGAAAAACAGAGTATTTCCCACCAATTCGATATCAACATCAAAAACGTTTGATAAAATTGCAAACCCTTTGGCAACATCTTGAGTGTATCTTTGTTCTCTTAAATATCTTTGATCTGTTTTCGAAAAGTTTATTTTCTTCAGAATACCCTTTATGGATCCGATATCCAAATGGTATAGACCAATCTTATTATCTTCTTCTCTTTTCTTATTATAAGATCCCGGATTAATCTTTAATTCTTGCACGTCAAAAGCATCGGTATAGATAATCAAAGAATGCACACAATCCTTCCTGTCCTTCTTTCTTGATATTTTAGGTATTGACACGTTGGAAGCACTTAAATCCATATGCACTTTTGTAATAGGTGATTTGCTTTCATAATTTTGACCTAAAGGCATGCCTCCGAATTTTAATGGCTTATCTTTGTTGAAATTTTTCATGTCAAAGGGATCATTTCCTCCCGGTGTTTTACTGAAATCTGTAAAGGCGGTATTGATTGAAGAGACTAAATTATCCTCTCCAAAGCATTCTTCAAAAATATTCAAAATACAATAAGATATAACATCTTTTATGAACTTCATCAAAGAATATCTGGTTACATTATATTTTATAACCTTTTCAAAATAGAAACTTGAAAATAAATCAACTGATATTGGTATGTCTGATATGTTTACCTTATTTAATGTTTTTGACTCTAGTTTTTTTGGATCATATATAAGAAAATCTGTTGTAATGATTCTAATATCGTTTATAAAATCTTGTTCAGCGGGTGTCCTTGATGCGTCTTCCTTGAAGACATTACGACATAGTGATTCAATAAGATCACCCAGAAAGAAAAAGTTTAAAATATATTCTCCATTTTCTTTTTTAGGAATAATCCTCAATTGCTCCTCTGGAATATTCAACATTCTCTGCTTCTTTGCGTCTGCCTCGTCGAATGTAGCCATGCTATAGAGTTTACTCCCCAGAAATGCGGCGTTAGCGAAATCAAAGAGTCCGAGGCTCGGTGATGTGACATCCAAATTGACTACTGCCTTCAGTGTTGCAAAAGCTTCCGAGTTCTGGTTTGGAGTAGTACTTACATTGTCTTGCAAGTTTACATTTTCTGTTTCATAACCAAACATCTGCGCAGGCGTTACCGTTTCTGAAAATATTGAACCATTTTCTATCAAGAAGGCAACCACATTTGAGAAAGTATCAGACTTTAATTCAAACTGTAATTCCGTTACCCTGTCTTCAAGCCCCCTTATTAAGCCTATGTTCTTATTTTGATTACCTTCATTGCTCGCCTTTAAATCCGATATTTCTTTTTGCAATCTTTCTATTTCTTTTTTCTCTGATTTTGGAGGTTGTAATATATTTGTCCTCCTATCATACATGGCCTGTTCTAGTCTTGCTTTGTAATTTATAATAAGTTCAAAAAACCCTTCTTGGTTAAAACCAATATCATAATCAGTCATCGCGAGGTAAAAAGTCCTTATGCTATCTTCAGCACTGAATCCTCTCACCTTTTCTGAATTTGGACCATTCCAGCCCACATCTACCCTAATATCATATTTAAAATCTGTTTTCGATAAAGGTGACCCAGAGCCTAACTTATTTAACTCTTTTAGCTCCTTTTCGGAAATTGATATCAAGTCCAACAGCCTATACCTTACTTCCTCGCCATCGTAGATTGTCTTTCTTTCCAATACAAGCTGTTCAAAATCATTAAAATGCAATGAAAGTGTCGCGTCAATATCATTAGCATATGAAAAGGGATCGGATCCAACAAAGCTCCAATTAAATGATGTTATACCATATTCCTGTGTATATTGGTTGGTTACATTTCCAATTACTTCCATCGCCTTATTGGTGCTCTGGACGTTTGTTAAATTAGGAAATTTAAACTCTGCCTCTTTTTCTACTCTGCCCTGCTGATCAAATACTGTTTTATATATTCTCAAATATGGATATAAATTGGATATGTCTGTCGGTCTTAGATCAAGCATCTTGGATTGGTTCTTGTTTACTGTTAGCTTGTTGATCAGCGCGGCAGAGTTTTTGCCGCTATCACTCACAATTCTAACTTTCTCATATCTAATATCTGCTGTTGGGCCAACTGCTGGCTGGCTCATGTTCAACCTCAAACGATTCAATTTTGCAGCTTCAATAATATTATTTATCAAATAACATTGAGGGGAAATTTCTACCCTCCTTTGTACAAGATTTGATAAATTTTCTGTCGTTTTAGGATCGTAGGCATCAAAGTCTGGGTCTGCTATTCTTTCTCTTTTTATGGCATCAAGTATCTCCTCTGAAAGAGCAATCACTGCGTCGTCGTTGTCAGATATTTTAATTTGCTCTCGCACTTGCCTTATCTGATCTGCTAGGGTTCTTAGTGCCCAGCGAGCCATTATAATTTTTGCTAATTCTATTGGCTTATATACATCTTTGAAAAGGCTAACAGTTATATTGGAATCTTTAGAGTCTTTTTTTACTTTTATGTTTTTCTCGATACGTTCAATAGCAGAAAGGATTTTTTCGACATCTTCCTGTATATTTATTCGTGGCACTCCTAATCCTGTGGGTGCACCAACAGTTGGAGGACTTTTGGTGTAAAACGGAACTGATCCAGCTAAAGGAGAGACAGCCGGATATTTTCTCGAAAGCTCTATTTTGTTTCCGACCGAAGGCTGAAGTGATGTACCCTGTGTGAAAATTTCTGGATTAGAAGGTTCCAGTACAATGCCGTATCTTTTGTCTGTAAAAATATTTTCCAGTGCGTGGTGAGGCGTGCTTCCTGCTAGAAAGAGATAGTTTTCAACATTCTTCTTATCTTCGGATGGGCCTCGCCGCGCAAGAGACGTTGTTCTAACAAATTTAGAAGCAATAGAAGAAAACTTCCTCTCAATAAACCTAGAAGATGGCGTACTATTTCCCTGCCTAATATTTAAAACATCGTATGGGCCACTCTGGTTTCCATAGATCGCGATTGCTGCACTTTTTTCGGACGTATTAATTCTCTGCTCTATATCAAAGGGTGCGCCGGATGGAATTGAATATGGTGTCCAAAACTTGTATCCCTTTGATTTCATGATCAATGAATAGTTGCGGATTTCTTTCTCAAGATCTTCTAATTTTACAAAGTCTACAAGCTCTTCAACCTTTGGTGCCAAAAATTTATTAATAAAAATTGTAGGATTTAGAAATCTTGCGCCTGACGCGAAGCCTTCTCCGCCTCCGCTTGGATTATATAAATCAAAGATTACTCTGTCAAAATCACTAAGGTTAGCTTGACGGAATTGTTTTTTAGTTTGTGCAGTACCTATGGCTTCAATGCCAATCAGTTCATTAAAATATATATTCTCTGGCGGGATCTCATCAACTTTTCTTGTGGTTGCCGATTCAGTGTCAAACGCCAAATTGCTGGAAATGATTTGCTGAATATCCAAATTAACATTGGACCGATCGTACTCATTGTCAAATAAGCCTAAGATTTCTCTCTCTGTTAGAAAAAAGCCCATAATTAAACTCCATAAACGCGAATGATTTCTTCATGATCAACTGGTATCAAAATTTGATCTCCGGGCTTTACATGAGATTCTGTTGGTGTGCCATTAAACAAAGCGATTACCCACCAATACTTAGGATTATTATAATATTCAAATGCCAGTTTATAAAAACGATCTCCAGTTTTCCAGATATATACTGCTGACTGTATGTTGTCTTTTTGCTCTTCTGTTACTTCACTGTAAACAGGGGAGGTATACTGAACGAAGCCTTTCTTATTTTTCTTATCGAAATATTCATCATAAAGCTTGTTGTCATTGTAAAATTCTGTTCTATTGTCGTTTCTTCTGAATGCCATTTTATTTTCCTATTTTCCTATTTGAGAAGTAATATGTACCTTGTGCTGCTTTTCCACCGAAGTTGTAACTCCCGTCTTCTTCAATCCAGCCAATGTCATATTCATGAAGAGGCACAAGATCCATTTGGACTACTATTTGTGTGGCCTCTAATTCTCCAGACTTTTCCGTAGTTGTCTTATCATTGTAAGATGTTCCTCTGTCAATTGAGTAGTTTGTTACAGCACATAACTGACCTAAGTCATCTGTCGCTTGAACAAAGCCCTTGAAAAGCACTCTGATAAGAGGAGGGTCTTTCAAGGACAAAGCGTTGTTTGTCTTACCATATGTTGGATATAGAAATGTTGCTAGTTGCTCTGCGCTCTGAACTCCGCCGGAATCTGATGTGATAAATTCAATACTTATATTTCTTCTTGTCCCTTTGAAGGACATTATGGGATCCATTTTTCCGAATACTTGCTCTTCATTCCAGTCTGATGAATAGGATTCGTTAAATACTCTCAATCCAGTATTTGGAAAAACAAACATTAATCCAGTTGGGACATGTTCTATTGTTATCTCTTTGCCTGTTTTTGTTTTTATAGCCATTTTATACCATTACCTTATTTGCAATAACATTTGCATTTGGGTTTATGCCGGAATCTCTATAGTTAATCACTTCTTCGGTTGCTTTTACAACTAGCTTGATTAAGGACTTATCATCTGCCTTTACCGAGACGTTAACATCTGAGGTGATGTTCTGTGCTTGATTCATGTATGCCGCTGACGATGCTTGAGCAGAATCTCTCGCTGTTCTGATTGCTGTTGATGCGCCGCCTGCTGTCATTCCGGAAGTAGATGCCGTCATTTTAGTTTGCATTTCAACTTTTGTTCCATCGAGTTTATGTGCTGCCTTGGCAGTATTTACCATCTCTCCCTTTAGAGAACCAAACGCGCTGGCTGTTCCGCCAAGATCAGATGATAAGTTATCGAAACCCGTACCCAGAGAATCTAGCGAGTCAATCATGCCGGGAGATGCTGCTTTATGCCAGATAATACTTGCTATTGCTACAAGGCCAGATGCGATTGCACCAATGGCAAAAACTAGGCCACCTGATATCACATTTAATTTAATAAGTGCGAGAATTAGCACCCCTGTTGCGATAGAAACACCGCCAATGCCCGCTTTGAGCGGAGCCGATGCATCAGTAAGTGCAACCATTAGAACTGCCAAGGGCGCAAAAATGGTCAAGAGTGGCCACACCGATGCAGTTAGGCCGCTAAATGCTACGGCGAGACCGCCAACTCCGACTACAAGGGCTGGGAATACTTTTTGGAGATCAGGACTAGCTGTAATAATGCTTTGAAATACATTCAATGTATTTTTCAAAATAGTGACGAGAGGCATCAAGCTTTGTGCCAGAAGCATTCCCGTCTGCTTAAGCTCATCCATAACAGTCTGGAATTCTTTTGCCTCTTCAGCTAAGTTTGCTAATTCAGCTTGAGACATCTGTGCTGTTGGTACTGCTTGCTCAAACCCATCTCTCATTAATAAGGCCAATTGTGGAATATCCATGCCCATTGCGTCTGCAAGTGCTCTTCTTTGATAGTAACTCATATCATCAAATGCTAGACCAGCACTGTTAACTGCATCAGACAACAGCCTCATTCTTTCCGTGGGATCTGTGGTTGTAACCATTTGTATAGAATTCAAATAAGAGCCACCCAGAATGGCGTTTAACCTTCCAACTGACTGGGCTGCTGTATCGAATGTATCAAACTTCTCAACTATACTAAGAACATCTGAAACCTCCATACCTGCAGAGCGTGCGTTTACTTGCAGCTTTTTGAAAACTTCCGTACTCTCACTTCCAAATGCAGATAATGCAGGCATAGCGTCTTTAAAAGCTGAAGCCATCGCGTCAGGAGGCATATCAATTGTTCTTGCTAATTGAAATAATTCTCTTTGTGTATGTGCTGCTTGCTCTGCCGAAGTTCCCAAGACCTTTGTCATAAACTGAATGTTATCTGCTGTGATATCCGAGGAAATGCCAAGCTCTTGCAAGATGGCTGTTGTCTCTACGATATCTTTCCTTGCTGAAGAAGACACATGTCTTAGATCTGTAAATATTCTATTGATAGATAAAAATGCTTCTGCAGCTTCGTCGGACGTGACACCAGCTGTAAATAAGCTTCTTTCCAAGGCCAACATTTCGCCCTTATATAGCCTTATGTTGCCGCCGGATTGAGCAAAGGAAGCAGCTGCGGAATCTTGAGCCTTTGTTAATTCAAGGCTTTGAGTTATGACTTCTTCGATAACCATTGCGCCAATGTTAGCTGCAGAAAAGGTTTTCGACATTGATGCTTGAAGCTTTGCAAAGCCTTCAGCAGATCCAAGTGAGGTTGTGATTGAAGAAGTTAATGTTTCGTTAAAGTCTTTTTGGAGGTTTAATAACCCACCCAATTTTCCTGCGAGACTGTCGGCAGAGCTTGTTAATTTATCTTGAGCAGCTTTTAAATTATTTATTTTTTCAGCAACTTTCGCGAGGGAGGCTGATAAATTTTCATAGTTTATTATTGCATCTTCTGCAGCCTCGAGTTGTTCAGGAGAAATAATTGCTTCTTCAGATTGCAATAGCTTGACTGCTTCAACATATTCTTTCTTGAATTCGTTTAACTGCTCTTGTAAACTAATCTCTTCTCTTAATAGATCATTTTGTTTTTCACTCGCCATCCGTTATAAATTCCTTATTTGAAAGGCCACTTAATTCCTGTGGTCTTTTCGAATCCCTTTACTGCCTTATCCAAGCGAGACTTAACTTTAAACGTCTTTGGATTGTCTAAGCCATGCTTTTTTAGGGCATCCATATATTTCTTTTCATGGCCTATTGTTTTAGCAAAGCTCTTAACATCTCTGGGCTTTCCTTTGATCATAGAAGTCAAGGCATGGAGGCTGGAATGTCCGAACATTTGTCCAAGCATCAGCTCAATTGAAGTTGCAAACATTCTGTGAAAACCTTCGTTTAGGTTGTTCTTTTTAAGCTCTTCTAAATCAATTAAAATTTCTTCTTTATTATCCTGAATCATTATTATTTTTTCCTTCTTATCGGTGCTGACCAACCATTATTTATGCTTTTTGGATCTTCCACCAGTGAGCCGTCTAGATTTCTTTTTTTGATCGTTGGCTTATCTGTTTTTGATCTTGGGTTATGATTGAAAATCTTTACTTCTTGACCATCTTTTCCAATATGAGAGTACTCGGCTGTCTCATAATCCACTTCAAAAGAAAATTTTCTTATGCCATCGTCCTCATATGAAAGGTCAGAGTTTTCAAATCCCAGTGGCCACAGACCTTTTAAGGTCCACTTCTCAATCATATCTCCATTATCAAAGTGCGAGGTAATTATTACATTTTGGAAAATTTTCCTAAATTTATCCAAATTAATTTGCTGCGCTCCTTGGTATATCGCAGGATCTCTATTAAATGACTCAAAGAATGCATGCATTAAAGCCTGATATAGGGAACTATCTGGATATTTTGCTAACCTTGTTGTAGTGATTTCGGTTACTCCGGGTTGTCCCTTCACAAACGTTTCTCCAGCTTGTGGGGATTCCTTAGATAATACTTCATCATAGGTGCCTCTCTCTACAAAGTCTGCAAATGTAATCTTTATTGGTGTCCAATCCATAACTTTTGGAGCTACAATTCTTTGTTCTCCACCGATATTATTTCTATCAACTTCTGCTCCAATTTGGAAAGAAGGTAGAGAAACACTTGTAGCGACAAATTGAATGCCAGAAACTTTATTAAAAAGATCTTTTGCAGATGGTTCAATATCAGGCACAGAAGAATTAAAATCTATCTGAACAGTGAATAGATTATTTCTTTTGGCGTATGTCTTTTTTGGATCTGCCCAAAAAGATGATGGCATGAGGAACCCTCCTTGGTATAATTAGTTCGGGGCTACTTTCTACAGCAATTATTTTTTATTTGCTTTTTTTACAGATTCTGCCTCTGCCTCTATTTCTTTTACAAGCCTTTGAAGAAACCAGCGTCTGATTTGTATAGGCAAATTATATGCCTCGACAAAAGACCAGCCGCCGTGATACTTCATCAAAAAGAATTCTTCATAAACGCTTTTTATGTATTCATCGTTTAGGCCAAAGAAAGGATACAGTAAACGGAACCTCCACGTCCGTCATAGCACCGCAAGCAGAGCAATCAAACTCATAACTCATGTCGATATTTGGAGTCAAGATATCATAAGCTTTTCTTAAGTGCCTTGTGTCTCTGGATGGCATGTTATCAACAAAGTTGTTGATTGTGCCTCTTTCGGTGTGACCGTTCACTGATACAATGATTGCCTTTAATTGGTCTGTTAATGGAGACTCTGGCAATTTGTGCTTTCTTTTTGATTCCTGTTGGGCAAGAATCTTAGACTCGTCATTACCTGTAAGCAACTTAACTTCCGTCTGGACCCCTGTAACTGGCAAAGAAACAATATAAGTCCCGCTAGAGGTTTGTTGTACTTCCTCTGGTAACTCTACACTCTTTGTTGTTGATTCACTTAAATCAAAAGTGTATTCTGTGCCAGTACCACACGAAGGGCAATTGATTTGTGTATTATATTCGCTTCCAAATCCAGTAATTCTTGTTGCAACCAAAATCGCATTACGATCTCCAACAAGGAGAGTTTTTGGATTGATAGACTTATCTAAGATGACACTTTCCAGCAACCTTTCAATTGCAAGACCTTTTTTGAGAAGACTCTGTGAAGTTAAGATGTCTTCTTCTTTGGCTGTCATGTACTTAATCTCCACGGTATCTTTTTCGTGAAGTGGGTGGCCCTCTGGATAATGCTTGCCGCCTGATGGCAATTCGACATGTTCTGTTGGTGCCGAAAAATTAAAACCTCCTGCGCTTAATACAGGATCCGCTGCTACTGGTTTGGCATTCGTTCCCGAACCGGTCGCAGCTTTCTTTCTGCTACTATTTCTAGACAATTAACACCTCTTTATGTTATATTATTTTTTAGTTTTTCCAGTATGTTCTACCGTTAGCTTGTAATTCAGCCCAGTCATACCTGAAATCAATTGATACTTCTGAAAGGGCATCGTCGCCGTATTCCAGTTCTCCGTAACCAACCTTAATGATGAAAGCGTTCTTTAAAGTCCACTTTTCCAATTCTTCGCCTTCAGAGTCGATAACGGTGATAACAACATCTCCGACTGCATTAGTAGACTTTGCTTTTGAATTTGTTTGTGGTGCTTCGCCTTTGAGCTGGCTTGGGCCTGCGTACCCTGATGACTCAAGCATTTCTGCTGTGATTTGAGCTGCATCCGGACTGACTGGATCTACGAGCGTAACACTTACTTCGTTCCAAGAAACCATTCCCGGATAATAAAATTTATGATTTAAGTATGTGTGCTCTGTTGATTCAACAGTGATCTCTGGCTTGTTGACACCTTTCGCAAACCAAAGTGCGCCAACCTCTTTAGTTCCAGTAATCTGGACTAAGAATCTATATTTTCTTTTTGGTTCGACATTTGCAGATGTCCAAAAACTATTCGCCATTTTTTAAAGTCTCCTATTATATCTTTAAGTAGTAATGGTGGAGATTAATATCTAAATTAATCTCCGAATGCGGCTCCGCTATCTGTGATAACGAAATCAATTGCGATATACTCAATCGCCTTAGCTGGCTTAACATAAACTTTTGCATAAACAATATTTTGATCAACCAAGTCTGGTGTCGTAGTTGTCTTATCCAAAATCAATCTATATTCGCTGATTCCTAATCTATCCTGAACACTTCTTAAAATCGGATCTGCTGCTGCAATGAACCGGTTCCAAGTTACTTGAACGTTCTGATCAAAAAGGATGCCATTTGCAACTGCTGAAATTTGCTTCTTGACAAAGATCATCATACGACGTACATTGATTCTATCAAGTGCAGATGGGGTTGATTGAAGAGTCTTTTGACCAAAGATCACGATCCCTTCATTCGGGAAAGAAGCAATTGGGTTAATACTAGCATCGTAAAGATCATCTCTGTCTCTAGAGGTCAATCTCTCGGTTACAGACACTACAGGAAGCCCCGCAGAGCCTTCGGATAATCCACCGCGATTGAATCCTGCCGGAGCAAACCAAACTTCAGATTGAGCCTCTGAGGAAGCAAAAGTTCCTAATGCTACTACTGATGGTGGAACCCACAATAGTCCTCCACTAATGGTATCTCTGACCTGAACCCATGGATAATAAGTACATCCGTATGAGCTGTTGATCTCTCTGCTTTGAAGATTTGATACTGCTTCACTTACTGAACCTAAGCGATTTGCAAAAGACTGGTAAGCTGCTGTTGTTTCCGTGAATGGGGTATATACATTTGGAATATCTACGATAGCCATTGCATCACCACGATCTTCACAAACCTGAATCATGTGCTCTGTCAAAACAGGATCTGTTAGACCCGGCATTGTTAAAAGATTCATATCAACAAACTCCGGATCAGATACTGTATCAATCGCTCTTCTGATTGAGTTAGCAGCGTAGTTCTCTACTGCTGTCTTGCTAGAAACCGTAGCATTGCTGAACGGCTCAATTGCTGTAATATCTAGGCCATCAAATCCGTTGAAAAGCGGTGATGTGAACTTAGTGTAACCTTTGTCGATAACCTCTTTCCAGCCGTTTGTACCAGTTGTCATAGAATTATCAGCTGCTCTGGATCCGACTTCCCAATGAACTTTTGAAATTCCAGAAAGAATCAATTCGTCTAAAGAGAACGTCCATTGAGCAGTAAGCTCTGAAGCCGATGGATCGTCGCCGGTGCCAAATTTATCACTTAAAGCGTAAATGTAGTCGCCGTAGCCCGGATCCGCTCTGTTTTCTCTTTCTCCTGTTGAGGCAGCAAGTTCCATATAAGATGAAACATTTAATCCGAAGTAAGCATTCTTAGGGTCGGAGATGCCGCCTGCTGAAGCAGAGATTCTTGTTGCAGAAGACGGGAAGTTGAAATCCATTGTTACTGCAGCTAAAGATCCAGTATTCATGAATCCGGCTGGGCTAAAGATTGGCTGCTGTGAGCCTGACATAATAATTGAAGCCTGTGTTCCTTCTGAAGTTTCAGTGGCACCTAACGCTGAAGCATACTTTGGAGGACCGAATACGCCGAATGGCAACAATCTTGCATCAACAGCAGATTGCTCAACCTCTTCAGCGATCTCTACTCTGATATACGCTGATACGTTATCGTAGTTTCCGTAACTTTTTAAAGTTCTCTGTGTTGCATCCCAAGCCACTCTTCTGTCACCGATTCTTCTTCCAATGTAATCTTGAGAAAGAGGATTTAAGTTACAGTTTGAAAATCTTTCAATAGTTTCCACTACATTATCTGTGTCGTTTGCTCTTCTGACTAAAACCGTGAAAGACCCGAAAGGATCTGCACCTGTCGTATCTCTAGAGTAAGACAAATCTTGAATAGAAATCTTGATGCTTTCTTGAGTTTCCTGACCCGCCGAAAGTGCATGGAAGCGGAATAGCTTCTGCATGTTATCATATGCGTAGGCTGCGATATTTGTTGTCAAGTCTTGAGAGAAGAACCATCCAGTATGCGCTTCTCTGGCATCTTGTCTGTATTCATTCTTTTCATTCAAAGGCATGATTATGCCAACAACAGGAGAAGAAGAATTAACCTTATCTAAGACATATGCTTCGAATGTTTCTCCAAGCCAGTAATCTTGCTCTGCATTCTTAAGATTTGTTGTCGGGATAACTCCACCAACAGTCTGGGGATTTGTATTGAAAACATTTCTAATGTATTTCTGGCTTGATTTATCAAAGTTAAACGAAGTCTTGTATTTAATTGACGAGATATCGCCAATAATAGTTGTGAACTCAAGATTATCCCCTGTTTGATTTATCAGACCTCCGTTAGAGTATATTTGCGGAGTAGTAGTGCCTGCTGCGGTTCCACTAAGCGCAATGAAGGATCCCGAATCAATGTACCAGATTGCTGCTAGAGAACCTGTCATGGATCCGCCTGATGAAGACTGGGCAATGAAAAGACCAAATGCCCCACCATTGTCAAGTGGGCTTGTGGATGGATCCTGTGTTGTCTCCCAACCTGCAGCACCTGCAGCACCTGCGTTTTCATTTTTGTAGCCGAGAAGCCTAACAAATGTAACAGAATCAACATCTGCTGCTAAATAAGCTTGCGCTGCATATGAACCGTATGTTGGAGCTTGGTAATTTCCCTCTCTCCAAATATCGCCAGTTCTCTTTCCAGAAACTGGATTTCCGAAAACATCTACGAATTGTTCGAATGAGTCCACTTTTACAGGGCGCATTCCCGGTCCCTTCGGGGTTCTTCCGACAATAACGGGACCAGCTGGTGTTGCAGCTGATGGTAGCTGCGAGTTGTCAATCTCTTTGGTGAATACACCGGGAGATACGAATTTAAATTTTTTAACTGACATTCTAGGGATTCTCCTATAAAATCTAGATTGTTTTTATCACAATAATAAATAGTTTGTTATTTTTTCAAAATCATATTATTTATTGGCCTTCTTCCTTTTAAGGAAACCGGGCTTACCTGTGGCGGAGGGAATCTCAAAATTATACTCATCCATATCTTCGATACCATAAAGCTTTTTAATTTCCTCTATTTTTCTATCGGTAGACTCCTCAAGGCGTTCAATAGCTTTGATTGCTCTGTATTCATTCATCTTTGTTTTGTAATAAAATTCTTTCAAATCGGAATGCATCTTAGTGATAGAGTCTTCAAAATTCTTTGCACCTGCTGCATCTTTCCAAGGAACCTCAATAATGTCTGGTAGCGGTTTCTTTTCTTCCACTACTACCTTTTCTTCCCCTGCAGCTTCTTCAATCTGCTCTTCTTTCGAGAATAAAGAAAAAAGTTTCTTAAACATATGTGGGTTCCTCCGATTATCTTCTGTCTTAAGTAGTATGAAAAAAAAGTGCCCCCCCACAAAAGTGGGAGGGCAAGATAAATAATTAAATTTATCTTTTTAATTTATTGGATTATGACTGAAGGTTGTATACTACTTCACCGAAGTAAGAGATACGGTCGCCTTCCATGATTTCCATCTTGAATTTGATACCATCAATGTCGCCGTTCGGGTCAAGAAGGTACTCAAAGTCACCTGCTCCACCTACAACTTCTGCCATGATCATACCGTTAACAGCTACATAAGACAACTGCTTCATTGGTCCGTGGCCTTGGGCACCGAACATGAAGATGTGGTCCATTGCTACAGTTACTGGCTCTGGAGCAAATACGTGTGCCTGCCACTTATTGTGGATACCGGACAAGTCTGCGTCAGCGTCAGCTTCGTTAGCATCGATGTCTGCCTGCATTGCAACCATAGCAGCATCAATTGAGATGTCAGCAGCGTCTCTTGCACTCTCTTCCGCAGCAAGGCGGGTTTCAAGTGAAAGTTCTGCAGCAGCAGCTCTAACTTCTTCAGCACCCAAGCGGGTTGTCAAAGAAAGTTCAGCAGCATCAGATGCAGCTTCGTTAGCATCGATATCAGCTTGCATGTCACCCATTACTACGACGATAGATGCGTCAGCAGCTGCTCTAGCAGCTTCCTCTGCGCCTACTCTGGTGTCGATAGAAGCAACATCAGCAGCTCTTGCACCTTCTTCCGCAGCCAAACGTGTGGTTAGGGAAGCGTCTGCAGCGATACGAGCTGCCTCTTCGTTAGAATCAACGAGAGCGAGGGATGCTACAGCAGATGCGAGAGCATTATCATTTGTAAGGTCAACAGCGTTGATCAAAGAAACGATCTCGACAAATGTGTCCTTGTCTGCATCTGCAGCATTAAGGATTGCATCTACTCTTGCTTCTTCAGCACCCAAACGGGTTGTCAAGGAAGCATCACCTGCGATTCTCGCAGCTTCTTCAGAAGCCATAGAGATGTCGATAGAAGCGACAGCTGCATCAGCGTCTGCCTCATTCTGATCAACGTCAGCTTGGATTGCTGCCATAACAACGTCAATTGAGTTGTCGCCAGCCAATCTAGCAGCTTCTTCAGCAGCAAGACGAGTTGTTAACGAAAGGTCAGCAGCGTCCATCTTGGTTTCAAGAGAAGCATCAGCAACTGCTCTTGCGCTTTCTTCAGCAGCCAAACGAGTTTGGAGTGAAAGTTCAGCAGCATCAGAGTCAGCCTCATTTCCATCAACATCAGCTTGAAGTGCAGCAACAAGGTTTGTAAGTGAAAGATCACCTGCAGCTCTTGCAGCCTCTTCAGCACCGACACGGTTGCTTAAAGAAAGCTCCGCAGCATCGGAATCAGCTTCGTTCTGGTCAACATCAGCTTGAAGTGCAGCTACGACGGTATCAATTGAACTATCGCCAGCGGCTCTTGCAGCTTCTTCTGCGGCCAAACGTGTCTCTAGAGAAGTATCGGCAGCAGCTCGTGCTCCCTCTTCTGCAGCAAGACGAGTTGTAAGAGAAGCATCAGCAACTACAAGTGTAGAAACTTCTGAATCAATTTTTGCATCTAATGATGCATCACCAGCCGCTCTAGCTGTTTCTTCAATTAGCATCTCAAGGTCATGTGTTGACTCAAGAGTTGAAATTGCAGCAGCTCTCGCTGATTCTTCTGCAGCAAGACGAGTTGTCAAAGATGAATCACCGTCTGCTCTAGCTACTTCTTCTGCAGCCAATCTAGTTGTTAGAGAAGTGTCAGCAGCTGCACGAGCAACCTCTTCCGCTCCAACACGAGTGCTTAGAGAAAGTTCAGCAGCATCTGAATCTGCTTCGTTTTGATCAACATCAGCTTGAAGTGCTGCGACAAGAGTGTCAAGTGAAGAATCACCTGCTGCTCTAGCTGCCTCTTCTGCGCTCATGCGAGTGTCGATGGAGCCATCAGCAGCTGCTCTAGCAACCTCTTCAGCACTAAGACGAGTCTCAAGAGAAGAATCTGCAGCGATACGTGCTGCTTCTTCAGCAGAGTCTACATTAGAAAGGCTCAAAACAGCCGATGCCAATGCGTTATCGTTTGTAAGATCAACTGCGTTAATCAAAGAAACGATTTCAACGAAACTATCCTTATCAGCATCTGCTGAAAGAAGAATTGCGTCAACACGAGCTTCTTCAACACCCATACGAGTGCTTAAAGATGCATCTCCAGCGATTCTCGCTGTCTCTTCGGCCAAAATGTCTGCATCGAATTTTGTTACGATAGAGGCATCAGCTGCAGCTCTTGCTGCCTCTTCTGCGCCTACTCTTGTATCAAGAGAACCAACATTAGCTGCTCTTACAGTTTCTTCCGCTGCAAGGCGAGTCTCAAGAGAACCGTCTGCTGCGATACGTGCCGCCTCTTCAGCTGCGATATCAGCGTCAAATTTAACAACGATAGAAGCATCAGCTGCCGCACGAGCGACTTCTTCAGCTGCAACTCTAGTGTCGATAGAACCGACATCAGCTACACGAGCAACTTCTTCCGCTGCAAGGCGAGTTGTAAGGGAAGCATCGCCAGCGATTCTAGCTGCTTCTTCAGATGCGATATCTGCATCAAATTTTGTTACGATAGATGCATCTGCATTTGCACGTGCAACTTCTTCTGCTGCAACACGAGTTGTAAGCGAAGAATCGCCTGCTGCTCTTGCTGCTTCTTCAGAAGCCATACGTGTGTCGATTGAACCATCAGCGGCCAATCTTGCTGCTTCTTCGTCTGCAATTTCTTGCGCCAAAGATGCATCTGCTGCGACTCTAAGAGCTGCTTCATCAGCAACTTCCTGAATCAACATTCCGTAGTTAACGATTGCATCGTTGTTTGCTGCAGATCTGTAATCAGAAATGCTCGCACTCAAAGCCAATGCGCTCATATCGAACATAGCGGTAGTCAATTGACCTAAACCTGCAACACCTGCTGCAGCCGCTTCAGCGTAAGTATCATGTACGCCACCACCAACCTGATCGACTAACTCGATATCTACTTGGTGTTTTCCATTTAATCTTGTTCGTGCCATATTTTTATTTCTCCTTGGGGGGTCTCCCCATTGTTAATTATGGTTAAAAATTGTACCCTTCTTTTTTACATGCTAGGGCACAAAAGCATTTTTAAGTTTTTATCCCGGAAGTGGCGGTGAACCGCTGCTTCCCAAGAATTGTAAAAGATCATCAGCAAGAAGAACTTGACCTGATGCACTTGCAGCAACCCACTTGTCCATAACATAGTTATAGTTAAAGTCTGCTACTCCTAATGAATTCAATGAAGCGACCATGGCCTCTTCACTTGAAATCTCTGTCCAACCTGCCGTAGCAATAATTGGTGCCAAAGAATGGTCTGCTCTTTTGATGATTATAGCTACTCCAGAGTCACCTGCTGCGATGTCCATGCATTTTGCGCCTGCTGGCAATACATATCTTTCAACAGCTGTTGTGGTTCCCGGAACTACAGTGAAAATCTTTTCACCAGCTTCGAAAATCCACTGATTCTGAATGCTATCGTATTTTGCTTCTCTGACTGATTCGCCACCAGCCATAGAATGAAGTTCGAGTACAGAAGTAATTGTATTTCCGTCAAATCCGATTTCATAAGCATTTCCTGTGCTTGTGCCCATGAATAGTTTGCCAGAACCATACTCCATACATACCGGGGATCCGATAATACCTGTTGCTCCTGTGGCATTGGAAGAAAACTGAGCAAAGTCAGTGATATCCGCAGTCAGGAAAACAGTAGTAGTGTTATCGTCCTCTTTCTTAGCATAAGCATAAGAAGGATTTCCAAGTGCATCAACTCCTCTAGAGAACTTGACAATATTTGTCAATTGACCGCCGTGTGTCCAATCGTATGATGAGCTTTCGGCTGGAGCCGCAGGAGCATCGAATGTTCCTGTTCCAGAAGTTCCGGCTAAGGTAACCAAAACATTTCCATCTGAATCAGAAATTGTCATTGCGATTTCACTCGGATAGCTACCCGGAGTTACACTATAAGTATATGTAGCACCTCCAGTTACAGTCATTGTCTCAGTCAATCCAGCTGGGTATTTTACACCACCTGCTGGGCCTGTGAAGTTTTGAACTGTGTCACCATTAGCATCGGTAATCAGAACAGAACCGTTGTTCCATCCGTCACCCCAAGAATCACTTGAGAAAACGGTCAGGTCAACAGTACCGCCGCTTGGCGCAGGTTCTTCTTCGGAAACTGTTGTTTCTGTATGAAGAGTTGCAACTTCAGAAGCATCAAGTGCCTTTGAGTAGGCACGAACATCGTCAACCATCGCATCTAATATTCCAGTGTACCAGTTAGTTACATTCTTCATCGCACCAATTACGAAAGGAAGTGATGTGCTAACGTCCCTCGTAACTCCGGCATCTTGTGAATCCACTTCAACACCATTGACATAAAGTTTAGTTACGCTGCCAGATCTTGTGCCAACAACGTGATACCACTGACCTGTACTAATTGCCGAGCTTGCTACATTGTATCCGCCGTTGCCGCCGACGGTGAACTGAAGGTTTCCGTTGTATGCATTCAGCGTCCATCCACTATATTGAGGGTTTGTCTGACTGGTCATCCCCTTATAAAGAATTGGAGAAACATACGAGCCGTTACTGATTGAATTGAAATTAACCCAAGCTGAAAGCGTGAAATCTCCTGTTCCAAAATTAAGAGCGGAAACGTCACCGAAATCAATTACTTCTCCAGAAGATGCGTCAAATGAAGCAACAGTTCTTCCAGAATCGGTTATAAAATCGACACCAGTTGCTGTACCATCAGTTCCAACATCTGCTACTGCATTGCCATTGTCGAATGACCAGTGGCCTACAAGAGATTGCAGTACTGGAAAGTATGGCTCTAGCGAGAAGACCCAATTTCCATCTACCCTCATAGCAACTCCTATTGGCTGTTCAGACATTGCTTCTGTTACTGTGAGTGATACGACCGGGGAACCTTCTCCGCCTGCGACGATTGTTCCGTCTAGCTCCCAAGCAAAGTATTCCAAATTTCCACCTTGCAAATCAACAGTTGCTGTTAAAACATCGCCTATTGAAGCTGCGGTGACATCTTGGTCAATTGCAACTGTTGCTGGTGGGACTATGTTTGTGTTGGCATAATAATCAGAAATTTCGGAGTCTGAAAGCCTTCTGTTCCAAACATCCACCTCGTCAATGCCGCCGACATAGTTAGAATACCAAGTACCTTGCGAATTGTAGGCACCGATGCCATATTTATGCCAAGAAGTTCCAGAATCAATATCGTACACAGAAGCAACTGTATTTGTTGTGACTAAAGAGCCATTAACATATAATTTAATTTCTGTGCCTGATCTTGAAACAATTACATGGTTCCACGATCCTGCGAATTCAGCTGGCAGGGCATAAGTCGTACTCTCTGATACATTTCCGCCTCCAATCCAGAACAAAAGATTTCCTTGATTGACGAATAGGTGAATACCAGATTTCTGTGGACTGGTTGCACCAGTGACAATGGATCCAAAAATCTGGCCAGCAGTCATAGAGATATTATCTGGTTTAACCCAAGCACTGATTGTGAAGTCGTCTGTGCCGCCGAATCCCATGTTGGATGATTGCCCTAGATCGATATAAGAGTTAGAGCTATCAAAATAGGCATAGTCTCTACCATCACCTGACTGAAATGTTACGTTTGTTGCTGTACCACTGGCAGAACCAATAGCATCGGCTGCATCGGAATTTAATCCATAATAATTAGTGTTACCGTATTGAAGATTGTTCATATAGGTTCCGCTGATTAATCCGGATTGCCACCATAGATTCATCCAATCGTTTGATAAGAGTAAGATCGACATATTCATACTATTATCACCCGGTCCACTGAATGCTGTGGATGCTTCTTCGATGAAGAACACCATGTTGGTGTTATCATTACTTCTATTTTGTGCTACAATCTTGACATAACCACTGTAACCGTTGTTTATGTCGTCTGTTGATAGGGCCTCAATAGCCACGGAGCCAAAAGTTAACCATTGTAATCCGTGGTAATCATCTGTGTAGCGAAGACCCGAGATGGAAGCTTCGTTATAAGAATCGAATTCAAGAGTTACATCCTGATTTCCATTAGCATCATAATTTACAAGATATGAAATAGCCATTATAAGTCACCTCCCTTTGTTTTGTTATTTTTTGTCATGTTTTATATTCTCCTTATTAATTGAAAAAAACATTTTAATTGAATTAAGATAAGTAATCTAAAAGATCACTAACGGTAACAATATTGCTACCATCTGCATTGGAAGAGACCCAAAGATCCATAGCATGACTATAATTAAAGTCTGTAGCTACAGAAGCGTCTGCTACCATTGATGAAGGCCCGTAAATAACAGACCAATCTGCAGGTGCCATTCTTGGCTCGATTGAGAAATCTGCCATTCTGACAATAAAAGCAACTTTGCCTTCGTCACCTTCTGCAAAGTCAATTACCTTTGCTCCGGCTGGCAATGTATGTCTCAAAACTGCTCCGCCGCCTGCTGCGGGGATTGTGTAGATGTCACCACCTGCTTCGAAAATCCATTGATTCATAGCATAGCCATATTTCAATGAGTTAATAGGGTGACCACCAACTACATCGTGCAGTAGTGCATAAGATTGTGGAACTGAATATTCATCCAATTCAATTTGATATACCTTACCTGTGTCTGTTCCGACTAGAACTTTTCCACCAGCACCGTATTCAATGAAAATTGGCGAACCATCAATAGATGATGCTCCAGAATCATAAGAATTAAATGCTGCAAAGTTTGTCAAATCAGGTGTAAAGTACAATGTTGTTGTGTTATCGTCTTCTTTCTTAGCGTAAGCATAAGAAGGATTTCCGTTGAGGTCTTGACCTCTAACGAATTTGACAATGTTTGTTAATTGACCACTGTGTGTCCAGTCGTAAGATGACCCAGAGCCTTGTTCTTCGGAAACTGTTGTTTCTGTATAAAGAGTTGAAACCTGAGTTGCGTCAAGTGCCATTGAATAAACACGAATGTCATCCATCTCATCAGCTGGTGCATATTCATATGCACCATCAAAAGAACCAAAGAGTTCTATTTCTCCGGAGTTCGCATAAGAAATGGAATTTCCTGCTTGTACTCCATCAACATAATATGTTAATGTTCCATTATCATATACTGCAACCAAGTGGTGCCATCCCGAATGAGTTAGGTGAGTCATGGAATATCCAGAACTTATCATTCCGCCTTTAAATGCGGCCAACTCATCATTGTGATAAATGCAGAAGAGGTAATCATTCACTGTTCCTCGATTCCCCGTAAACATCAAAAAGTTTGCTTGTGCCAAACTTCTATCTTTTAGATTCTTGAACCATAAAGATACGGTAAATTCACTTGCAAGTGGAATCTTGCTGCTCGGCTTCATGCCGCCAGTGGTGTTTGGAAAGGTCATTACCCCCCCAGAAACCGATGCTCCGTCGAATGCAGTCAGATCATAAGATCCTGCTCCGTCTGTTAGGTCATCAAAAGTGTAATGAGCAACAAGTGTTGTTTCTGGTGTTGGAGTATATGTCTCTGCTCCTGATGCATGTAATCCTGCGATTTCTGATGCAGATAAAACGCGGTTCCAAATGCGAGTATCGTCCATCTTGCCGCCGTTCGAGCGGAATGCTGAATTATTTGAAGTATTACCTAAGCGTATCTCTTGGCTACTTGCGAATGTGCCTGTGAAAGCAGGACCACTTAGGGTCTGTGCGACACCATTTAAGTATACTATTTTTGATCCATTTGACGGATCAATTGTCATCGCATAATGATTCCATCCGGCAGGAACTGTAACAGATCCAAGGTTGTCACCCCATCCAGATGTAGCATTGTTGTGCATTGTTCTAATTTTGCCATTTAGCAAGTAAAGATCAAAATAAGAACCGGCAGCGGTGCCATACCTAAAGAAGCTGCTATAGTTATTGTTATAGTAGGAATAAGGTGTCCCCTCATATGCCCAGAAAGATACAGTAAACTTATCTGTAAGATCAATTACATTGTCACTTTTCAGCTCACCAAAGTTGAATTCGGCTGCTGCCTGATTTGTACCATACCCAGCGTAGGAGACAGTGCCGCCCACGACTGATAAGTCGTTTGAGGATACTGAATCAGTTCCATTGGTGTTAAGAGCATATTTTGCGATCAATCCATCTGTTAGTGCTGGCTGCTGGGAGTTTGAATATCCACTCACTTCCGTGGTGCGACTTCCCGTTTTAATGACTACCTTTAGAGGATCAACACTATCGAATGGCTGGCCTGCTGCGTTGATTTCCCCCATTTTGGTGAAAGCTACTTTGTCTGAGGACGAAAAGAACTCATAAAGAGAGCCTGTTTTTTTAATCCTCATTGCACCAGAGGCTAATTGAGCTGGACCTGCTCCGCTGGATGTATATGAGCTGGAGCCATCATACAAACCAAAAAAGAAGCTATTGTTTGCTCCCCATGCGTTATAACCTTGTTGCCTCAAGATCATAAGAGGCGGATTAGAGCCCATCGGTTCGCCAATAAGAAACATGGCAAAGTCATGTGTTCCACTTGAGGTTGTATTGTTATCAAACTCTACGGTAATCTCAAAATCTTGTGTTGAATCTAGAAGATAGCTATCTGCGATGTATTCGTTAACACCTCCGTTAAACGTTAATGTGTTGTCCGAATTGACGGTCGGCATTGTATTACCGGCGTGTTGAATCCAATTTGTGCTGCTCATGCCATTCTCCTTCTATATTTTACTTTATCATTTATAAAGTTATTTTTAAAATTAAACATTTTAATTTCTCCTATTATTATTTGTTTATTTTCGCCCTTTTGTTTAAATTTCAATTGCCATCCGTTAGGTGTTAAATTCATTCAAAAAGGGCCTTTTTTATAATCGCTTTTTTGTAAAAAAACGAGAACAGAGTCTACGGGTAGACTTGTTCGCCCTAGATATTCCCAACTTTCTCGAAAAGCAAAAAAAAGTGAGTTTACCCCTAAAAAAAATCAAGCCCCGCAGTAATTTGCGAGGCTTTCTTTTAAAAACATTATTTTTAAAATTTCTAGCTGTCTCTCCAGAGATTATTTGAAGCATATTTGATAACTTCTGTAGCCGAAGCTTCATTGTATCCATACTCATCCATCAAGGTTTTAATCATTTCGTTGTATTTACCTTGCTGTTTCTTATCTCTAGACTTTGACTTTGTTACAATTCTGGAAATGTCACGAACGGAAGCAAGAAGTTTGTTTTCAATTGCTTCTTTGAGTGGACCATAAGAGTTCCAATCAATTGTTTCGCCTTTTCTCAGCTTTGCAAACATATAAGCTGTAATGTCTGCTCGGAAGTTTTCTCTTGCAGAACCAGTAATCCCAATCTGCTCTTCAATTGAGCAAAGAAAATCTTCATCAGCATGCATTTCTTCATTTGTCACCTTATCTTTTACTTTGTTTCCATTAACATAGGCTTCGGCATGGTCAAGATAGTTGTTGAAAAGTGATTCGGCCTGCTCTTGATAAGCAGACACAAATGCTTTTGTGATCTCTTTTTCCAAGATTCTTAGATATTCATCGTGTAGCTCTTTCTGTAAGTATGAAAGATATCTTTCTCTTAGATCCTCTACGACAACTTGTTCTTTTACTTGTTTAATAAGAGCGTCTCTAATTGAAATTGGAGAAACCATATTGTTTTCAGAGTCTGCGACTGCGGCATCAATAGATTTCATAATAAATCTTGTTGAAATTCCCGTCATTCCTTCATCCCGAACTTCGTCTCTAAGGTCATTAATATCAATTTTCTTGATATATCCCTTTTCGACAACCTCATCTCCGTTGTAAATCTTCATCTTTGTAACAGGATCTACCTTGTTAGACGGTTTTAGTCTTGTTAGAACAGAGAACATCGCTGCCATTTCAAGTGTGTGCGGGGCAATGTGAGCATCAAAGTCTGATGCATCCAAAAGTTTTTGGTAAATTTTCTGCTCTTCGTCAACTTCTAAGCAATAAGGTACATTAACTCTAACGATTCTGTCAAGAATAGCCTCGTTTGTATTCTCGGATTTGAATTTAATCCACTCTGCTTCGTTGCAGTGTGCAAGAATAACGCCATCAAAGTAAATCATGGCTCCCTTGCCGGGGGATGGGACTGCCTTTTCTTGTGTTGCAGTAATCATTGTATGCAAGAATTCAATCTCGTTCTTGAAAACCTCAACAAACTCAACAATTCCACGATTTCCTACGTTGAATGCCCCGTTTAGGCTTAGAGCACGAGGATCGTCTTCCGGATAGAGGTCTAATTTTGAAATGTCTTCTGACCCTATTAGGATGCTCGTATCCTGTGTGTTGGCATCCATGGGAGGAACAACTCCGACACCTCTTCGGCCACGGATTGAAAAACTAGTTTCTTTTACTGGAAACTTCATGTAGTCTCCGCCGTACTCTTCTAATAATCTGTGGCGGCAAACTGGGCACAAGTCACCTTCTATGCGAATTCCGTATAAATCTTGGAATTCTTCTCTAAGGCTTCTGGGAATAAGGTGAATAGGCTCCTCATTAATGGGGCAGCCACCTAGTGTATACAGAGGGCCGCTTTCTTCGAGTGCTCTTTTGATATGCTCAACTAACGCTGATTTACCAGCCCCAACTGGACCGAGTAACAACAAGACTTGGCGGCTTTCCTCACCCTTCATCGCTGCAGAATGCAAGTATCTCATCACTTTAGCAAGAGGTCTCTCCATTCCAAAGAATCTAGACTGAAAATAATCATAAGTCTTCAGAGAGTCTCCATTGAAAAGATTATTACAACGAGGATCATCTTCAGTCATCTTGGTGATCCCCTTATTAGTGATTGTTTTATATAATCTTTTGTGAGCCAATTCTGCAATTGACTTATCTTCTTCAATAAGTTCAAGATAATCGGCAAAAGTGCCGCTGAACTTTTCTTTTTTTCTATCCTTTTTGTGCTTTTCAGCGATTTCTAAAAATTTATTAGTTTTTGATTTACTCATTTTAAAATTCCCATATTTCACCTTCGATGAGGGTTATAAATTCTACATTGTCATTCCACAGATAACATATATTGTCATATACCTTATTTGCATAAGAAAGTTCCAAATCTCGTCCCTCGTGTTCGTGCTTGATAAAAAGAGTATTTGTCTTTTTTTCAAAATCTTCAACATAAACAACAGGAACTCCATTCAGCCCTACACTACTAATTAGAGCGTCACGAACGCTTTTCCACCCTTCTTTATCAGAAATTTCATCAATTGAGTAATTTCCCGAGTATCTATCGTGAGAATAAGAGAAGAGATTCAATTCATTGCACATTTCTTCGTCTAAATATTTGCGAATAAATGACTCGTCGTCGTGTGTTTCTCTAACTAAAAGACATTCCTCAAAGCCCTTTTCTCTCTCAATCTTCTTAAATAAGGAGTATCCTAAGTGATAAGGATTTACTCTCCCTACGATTGGGCGTACAACTTGATTGTGCGTCTTTAAAAAAGCTAAATGGTATTTATCTGGCAATTCCATATCATACATGATCTTTTCATGAATAAGAACAGCCCAACCTTCGTTCATGATCTTGGTTTGACCTTGGGGTACAAAGTATTTAGACCTTCTCTCGACCATTTCCATTAAATCTTGTTGCCAGTCTTCCAGATCTCTGGCGTTTTTCCTTATGAATTCTAAAAGATTATATTCTTTTCTCACAAGCCCGACATCAAGATTTACTTTACCATTCGTCTTTAGGAATAGATCTCTTTTCGCATCATCCTGACTGATCCTTTTTATCCCCGGAGTGCGAGGTATCTGGTACTGAATTGAGTGGCAAGCATCTAGGACTTTTTCAACTTTTTCAATTCCAATATTAGGATCTTCTACATACTGCTGGACTCTCTTCGCTGCTGATTTAAATCTAGCGATAACATTATCCGGGTCTGTGTTGGCGAACATTCTATTATTTTTGAAAAAATCAGAGTGGCCAACGCAGTGAGACATTGTTAAAAGATGTGTGCTCATTGGATTTTCAAGCATCAAATAAGCAATTGATGGATTTGAGTTAATAATCATTTCATATGGCAAGCCTTCCATACCAAGATTGTACCGGGTAATTGTTCTCTCGAATGATTTACCGAAAGACCAATGCCTATAGTGTGTTGGCAACCCAGTATACGCCATGGCACCAATCATTTCGTGGTAATTAAGGATCTCATATTCAATGGGAAACCAATCAAGATTATATTTTTCTTTTGCAATCTTACAAATTTTGTCATCCCATTCCTGTAATTCTTTTACTGTCCAGTCTTTCATTTACTTTTGCCTCCAAAAATGTGTTGAAAAGAGTGCCATATGTGATTTGGCTTAGATATCTTTATTTTTTTGAACTTATCGTCTGTTATTGGTGTTAACTTTTTCCACAAAGCTGTTGCTTCGCTCTGATTATAATTGAAGGATTTGCTTAAAATCCCATAAGTGCTTTCGGCGGGGAAGGAATTAGGATCTATTTCTGCATAACATATCATTTGATTTAATTCTTTCAAATCTTTAAATAGGTTGACAGTCTTTTCATCATCAAAAGACCAATTCTCGCCGTCACCAGAATAGAATGTATAGATATTCCAACTAGATGGGTGGTATCTTTTGTTAATTATTTCTTTTGTCATCGTGAGGGCCGATGACATCACTGTTCCCCCGCTTGTACCTCTTTTGAAAAAATCATCTTCATTGACTTCTTTTGCTTCAGTACAGTGGGATATAAATACCACTTCGATATTGTCATACTTGTATCTCAAAAACTGATATAAAAGGAAATAGAAGCTTCTTGCCATATATTTCTTGTCTTTTGTCATAGACCCTGACACATCCATCAAAAAGAATATAACAGCAGAGTTGTTTTGCTGCGGTTTTAGCTTTGTATGCTTATATTTTAAATCGTCTTCATGGAAAGGGAATCTCTCTCCTGATTCTGGATCAAATGCACCTGATGCTACAGCCATCTTCTTGCGCCTTATCTTTCTTTTAATAGTTTCTTTCTTTGATAGTCTGGATCTCATGCCCTTCTTTCTAAATCCGCTGCGCTTTGGCTTGTGATCCTTAATAAACTTAAATCTTTTCTTCTCCAAATCTGGTAACTCAAGATCTTGAAATAAGTATTCTGCCAATTCATCCAATGTTACTTCGACTTCATAATATTCGTCACCAGCCTGATCAGATCCTTTTTTTCCTTGAGCTTTTTGCTTTTTGCCGCCCTTTCTTAGTACCTGACCTCTTTTTATTTTTTTATCGCCTGCAGAACCAGCTTTTTTGTTTTGATTATTTTCTCCGTATACAAAATGATACTCTTTAATCCCTTTAACTGGAATCTTTACTTTCTTTTTCCCGTCTTGACCGATTATTGACTCATCAGCAACGACATCTTTTATCCCTTCTCGGAGAGCTTTGTCTATTTTTTGCTTATGTCTTTTTCTGTCTGCAGCAGACCGGTCGGCAGATGTTTTATGTTCTCTAAAAATACTCAATTTTTATCCTCCAAAGTAAGATGAAATAGCAGAAAGAAATACTATCACCAAAGTGTCGCCCTCTTCAAGGGCGAAATTAGTAATAATTTCATTAGAAGGTGATATATAGAAATCTCCGGAATCGGGAGCATCTGTAACCAATTGAAAAGCACCATTTAGAAAGATCATCATTGTGTTGATGTCCAATTCTTGCCCTTCCGGTATTGAAAAGAAGTCATTTACAGAACTTCCGCCGGTTACGGGTGTGGCAATAATTCCATTCGTTGGTGATGCGCCATCTTCAGCACCATAAACAATTTTAGCAGCTGCAAATGGGGATGGCGCGTCGGATTCCGAATCAGAGTCGCCTCCGCCTCCAGATAAACTATCTGATAACTCCGCATTTGACAAAGCTGATGCCTGTGTCGCACTGTCAAGTACTTCAAAGTCTATCAAGCCCCTTCTCGTCTTTATACATTTTGCTATAATTTGAAATAAGTGATCAACTTGTCCAAAAAGTTGCCTCTCTTCTGAAAGTGTAACAATTTCATAGAAAGCATCACCATATTGGACATAATCTCCCTCTCTGACATATAGATCTTGATCCTCATGCAGTCTTCTTTCATGGAATTTGACAATAATATGATTATCTTTATCTAATCCATAGTTTTCAGTAGTAGTTTTTATGCCATCGAACTCCACAAGAGCATATACACGAACCGGAGGAAGGAAAGATTTCTCAATTGCCTCTCCATATAACTTATGAAAGTTGCTATACTCAACAGAAACTGGCAAATACAGTATTTGTTGCCCTATTACTCTCTCTATTAATTCATCGTTAACTTGCTTGACAAGATTTCTTTCTTTTTCTCCCAAAAACAAGGGAGGAGGAGGATTTGTAGGTCTAGACCACTTATTGTTTTCTGACATTTCTAGTATTCCTTCTTATCATCAAGTATTACTCTTTCGTTGGTGATCCTAAATTGTGCTGCAGACTCTCTAATTGTAACTTTTGGTTGGTTATCGTTCTTATCCGAGCCCATTAGGTATCCTAATACTTTTAAATTTATGGTAGTTTTAAAACTTCTCTCTTCCTCTGAAAGGTTTGAAGTGTTATTCTCCAATCCGAAGTCGCCTTGTACGAAGCCTTCGAACTTGTGACCGTCTTTCGCGATGAAGAAGTTGTTTATTTGGCCTGTGTATGCCAAGAATGGCGTTATAATCTCGTTCATTTGTTGTTGATACTCTGTATTTACCACTAATTTATAGTTTATTACAACATATGTTGGTAAAGGCATGGTAATTGTTTCATATACAACCTTATCACTCTTGTATGGGTATGTCTTTTGTCCATATATCCTTTGGGCATCGGCGTTCTGAAAGTTAGATGTCTTACTTTGTTTAATTCTTCTAGCTACCGTGATTGCCCCACCTTTGGGATCATTTTGTCTAGGTATATGCGACCAAGCAACTCCCTTCATGTTGGGATCTTTTTCAAGACTTGTCCTTTCTATGCTAACTGCAGGGAGGACAAAAATATCTTTTTTTCTTAAATCTTTATTATCTTTGATCTGAAACGATCTTTCCGGCATTGACCAAACCAAAGGAACCTTTTTCCACCCTTCGTTAGTCGTACAGAAGATGCCCAATTCTTCCTCGAGCCAATCATTTAAAGCAAAATCTATTGTTTCTATAGTAGAAGGCATGAACGTAATCTCTTTCAAGGATACATCCCCGCTATTTTCCTCACCTTCTTTATAATAAGGGCGGAATCCTTCGTTTTTTTCTTTTCTACTACTCATTCATTACCCCTGAAAGATCAAAGTTGGTACTCTTTTCTGTACGTTTTCTACTGCTTCTACCTTCTCTGCATCATTCTTCGCGATTTCGGTATATGTTAGTTGGTCCATAATCTCTTTAAGCTCAGTTCTAAGCTTTTCCTGCTCGTCTTTTGCTTGACTAAGTAAGGCATCCGAATTCAAATTGACAGATTCGCCGGGAATAGGTATGGTCTGGAACTTTCCTCTGATTTGCGCCAAAGTTTCTTTCGATAAAGCAAGAGCAAACCTTCTAATCCACTGCTTACCAATTGCGTTAATGTTTTCATAAGAAATATTGTCAAAAGGAAGAGTGTTTAAGTTGTTAATCCCGTCTGTCCCGTTATCAAATTCTTCATTATTGTCCCACGGTGCCGGTACTACTGAAAAATCAACCCACATGTGCCTGTATAGAGATAAAACCTGCGGAGTTGGGAAGATTTTCAACTTATTGTTCTTCAATTCGTAAGAATAATGTGATAATCTCGTATAGATATTGTCTTCAAAAGCCATAGCTTGTAGCTTATTCTGCCAAGTTGGTATGATTTCAAAAGTAGAGTCATCAGTATACTGGCCATAATAGTTCAAGTTACCTACCACGTTCAGCCCACCAAAGTATCCAAAGAATCTCCACATAGCGTTAGGTGTTTTATAATAAACTTTCTTGACAAGGACTCTTTTGTTCCCAACCATATCTTGATAAGGTGCTCCAGCACCGCCTGCAGGATCGTTTCCTGTAGCTGATGATCCGGATATAATCGCCTGCAGATCATAATCCTGCTTTCCTGCTTCTAGCTGAAAAGATGCGGAATAGACGGGGATTGTGCCCCCGACATCTGCTTCAAAAGATATTCCGTCAGAAACTCTTCTGGCATATTCGAACATTACTCTAGGGTACTTTAAATTAACGTTCTCTGGGCCTGTTAATCTTTCACCTTCGTGGTCAAAAGTTCCAGTTGTTTGCCCTAAAACATCCGAAAGTATGTTTTTTGATTGGTGCAAGTTTACTAAGTAACTGTACTCCAAGACAGCCTCTTGGTAATTTGCGTATACGTTTTCCGCCTTTAATTCTATGTCTAGTACATCTCCGCCAATCTTCCTATAGGTATAGGCGACTTGATCAGATGCGCCTGATAAAAATTGTGAAGAGTCTGAATATACGTCAAGTGGCAACGATGCAGCAACTTCAGATACTGTGCCCGTTGCTGGTAAGATTGACTTACTCATTTGACTTACTGGTGTTAGTGTTGGGAATGCCATGCGAATTCCTCCCTAGCATTAAATAGTTTCCACAAACACAAAACCCCTCCACAATTTGTGGAGGGGCGTGTAATTAGTGGTTTATTACTAGATTATACTAAATCTGTAACGATAACCAAGCCGTACATATCTGGACGAACCATCTTCTTCGCGTAGCGAGTCATGACACCCTTACGAGGTACAAAGTCCTCTGTTCCGAAGATTGTAGGAGTCATCTGGAGTGGTACATATGGTGCATAAACGTATCCGCTTTCAAGGAAAGAGGAACCTTTACGGCCACAAAGTACAACGTTTCTTGGGAAGTAAGGATCAACGTAAACGTCGAACTTCTTGCTCAAGGAACCAACTCTAACTGCTCCGACCTGACCACGGTCTGCGTCATGAGTAACAGCACCACGGAATCCAGCGGTGAACTCAAGAAGGTTTGCAACTTCAGGTGATACTACGATGAAGTTTGCTCCGCCTCTCAATGTCTTGCGGTGAATCTGTGCTGAAACATCGTTGATGGTCTCAACAAGGGTCTCGTACCATTCAGAAACGTTACCGGTGAAGTCTGGGAATGAAGAACCTTCAATGCCAACACCTGTTGTGCGGTTAACGAATTTGCCCGGAAGACGTGACCAGTACAACTTACCAGCAGTTGCGCCTTTAACAAGGTCTTCAAGGATTTCTTGATCGATTTCAAGAGCGATGTGCTCTGAAAGGATAGAAGTTAACTCAACTTCTGCATCCAAGTTGTGGTATGCATTCAAGTCTTGAGCCAATTCTGGTGTCCATTTAGCCTTAAGCTTCTTGGTCTTCGCTGTGACAGCAATAGAATCAACTTTGATGTCGATTTCTGGGATGTTTGCTTCGTTCTCGAGGCCCCAAGTATCTTGACCGACGACCGCACCAGTTGCATTTGCGTTTGTGATGTCATCGTCGATAGCGAAAGAAAGGCCAAGAGTTGTTCCGTTAAGCTCGCTACCGAGTTGAACAGCTGTTTCTGCGCCAGTTGCAGCAACAACAATAAGCAATTCACCTGCGGTCACTTCATCATCACGAGTAAGACGACGAGTAATGCGACCGTTTGTAAGAGCTGCAGTTTCTGAAATTGTGACGTAATCTTTTACGTTCAACTGGTTTGTGCCAGCCAAGTCAGACAAAGCAATGCGTCCAATTGCAACGTTAACACCTTCAAGGTCCGGATCGAAACGTACAAGCTTGTCAACACCGACAGAAGAACTGTAGCCAGCTGTGATAGCCCACCCTGCAGTAGTTGCGTCTCCAACTGTACCAGATGCGATAATTGCACATGAGACAGAAGAGTTTGAACCAGTTGGGCTTGAGTAGCCGTTGTTCAAAGCGTATGCACTTAATTCAGCTTGTTGACCTGCAAGAGAAACACCACCAGTGATCTGGGATGCAACTGCTCCACCACCGTATACTGAAGTTCCTTCTGCAACATCCAAACGACGTGCAGCCGGTCCAGCATATGTGAAGTCCAAGAAGAAAATGAGGCCAGATGGCAAGCTCATTGGTTGAACTGAAACAAGATCGTTAGCGATCAATCCGCCGAATACACGACGAACAATTGGGAAAGCAACTGAAGCAAAGCCTTCAACGTCGCCGCCAGCTCCCATAGAAGAAGTTTCGCGAAGAAGCTCCTTGGCTTGGTTTTCAAGAAGGCTAGCCATTCCTTGACGAGTGCGCTCGTTTGTGATTCCTTCCAAGAGTCCGGTCTTTTCCCACTTATTGAGAAGAGCAGTTCCTTCCTTGGAGAGATCACGTCTTACGATGCCTTCGGTTAATTTATTGATAATTGACATTTTAAAAATCTCCTTTTTATTTATTCTTTTTAATGCCAGCTAAAATCTGCATTCTATCCGCATATGGGACTGATTCAGTTTTAGCCTCTCTTCTGGGTAAAGTGGCAGTCGGCTTTTCGATGGTCTCACGGAGTGATTTTGGCTGTGCTTTACCCTTTACACTGCCCACTGCGTTTTGTAGAGTTTCAAAAATAACCTTTGCGTCATTAATAGAATCCGCGTTTGACAAAGCTTCGACAATTTTATTTTTTTGTCGCTCATTCAAGGAGTTGTTTATCAGAATTTGATTCGTATATAAAAGTTTTGCGTTTGTTAAACTAACTTGTTCAACCTTTTCTTTGAGAATGTTGACTACTTCTTCCAGTTTTTGATTTCTTTCTGAAAGTCTTTCTCTTGCAGCGACTAATTCTTTGTTTGATTCTTCAGCTGCTGTTGCGGAAAGTTGAGCTAATCTCAATTCTTCTTTGTATTGCATAATTGGTTCTGGAGTAGCTGCCCATCCACTTTTCTGCGGATTGATGTCCACAACAAGCTCCTCCACGATCTCCTCAAGGTCTGAAATTGCAATTTCTTCTTCTAGAGTTGCTTCAATGGAGGTAGTAGGGACCTCAAGCTCGTCACCCAAGCTTGGTGGGGCGGTGGGGTCTTGAGCAAGTGTTTCATGCGAAACCCGATCTCCCATTAATTCTTCATCTTCTGCAGATAATATCTCTGCCATGTCCTTAAGTTCTTCCATGCTGAGTACAATTTCTTCTTCTTGTGACTCTTCAGCCTCTTCTGGTATAACACCGTAAGGAATGCTGTTTTCCAAAGCAGGTGATTCCTGATTTTGCATTTCCGTATCGCTTGTTACAGAATCTTCTTCTTGTTCAAATAAGTTTTCTACGACTTCTTTAATATCTGTAGAATATTTATTTAAAATAGCAGCTTCTGCGTTTTTAATTGCCGCCTCTTTGAGTGCGGCTGCATCAATAATTGCTTGTTCTAATAATGAGGACATAAAAGTAGTACTCCCTTTATAAAAAATATCTCAAAAATAAATAGTTTATTATTTTATAAAAAGACAAATTTTTATAAAGGTTAATTATTGGTTAGTGTTATTCTGTGATTCCAGAGCCAGTAAGCTCAAACATTTCTTTAGCTTCGATGCCCGTTAAGGAGGCATATAAACAAAAATTAATACCACTTCCAGAGACATAGATCTCTTTACACTTAACATCAATCGTAACTGGTCCGTGATTTTGGGATGAATTATCGATGCAAAACTTATTTAATTCAGTTGCATCCGGATGGAAATAAAAATAGATTTGACTATTGTTATTTAGCTCATGGATTGTAATAGATTTTGTAACTCTAGGAAACTCAATCTTCATGGCTCCAGTTAGACCAGCGGATCCAGTAACAAAAGGAGATCCAGAAGCTTGGTATGATGCGGCATTTTGTAAACCCGCTTTATATTGATAAATTGACATTTTTAAAATGCTCCATTTTTATTATAATTAGTTATAATTTTATGAATTCTGCTCTTTTATTTTAAGCTTATCCAAAACTCTACGTCTTCTCTTGGCAGCTGCCCTTTTTTTAACAGACGGCTTCTCAAAGTAAGTAGTTTCCCTGTATCTCTCTATGACTCTTTCTTTTTTGCACTTTCGCAAAAATCTTCTAATCATCCTTTCTTGAGTATCTTTTCTGCCTCGAGGCTTTACAGATACATTTGCTGGTCTTTTAGACATAATATCCCCTCTAAATCATTTTTTTCCAGTTATTTCCGGTGCCGAGAGCCATCAAGCCACTTATATCAACTCCAGAATCACCCGGTGGATAAGCAGAAAGAGGGCCTGAAGAGTTGCCATTGGAAGAAGGGACACCAGCGTTAGCTATTGGCTCAACATTTTCAAAAATACCAGAAAAGTTATTACCCATTGACTGCTCCAGATTCCTTTTTCGTTCTTCCATTTGCAATTTTGCCGCTTCTTGAAGTTCAATCTTTTGTCTTCTGGAGAAATCCGCTTCATGATTCTCGGAAGCTTGCTGGGATTCAACTATGTTGTTGGTTGTCCCAAGACCTGTTGCGACTTCTTTGATTAAACCAGATAAAATACCTTCTTCAAAGATAACTTCTTTGATGCATTCTTTAATAAGTGGTTTAAGTGCCTTTCGTAGTTGTTCTTTTTTCATTTTTTCCTCAAAATATCGTTTAAAGCTCTGTTAATTTTATCAGCTTTGGTAAATATATTTGGTTCCCTGTATTGTTTGCCTTCCTTAAGATGCATAAAAGCATTTGGTGTAGATGGTTCCGAAACAAAGTCAAAACAAATAAGCTGGAAATCATCTTCAACAATAACTCCGCCATTCATACTTTCCCTTACAGATCCAAGACCACGAGAAGAAATGCCCAATTGACACCCTCCCTCTACTAAGGATCTCAAGATATCTCCAGAGGGGGTTGGTAAAACTTTTACTACACCCATAACTTTTTTTCCTTCCATCCAAATATTGACTACCATATGAGAGGCATTCTTTAGATTAATGACAGAATCGTCTGGGTGATCTAGCTCGCCAAGTGCTCTGTTATCTTTTACTAGTTTTTTATAAACCTCAATTTCTCTTTCTAGAATATCGAGAGGGTATACTCTCATATTTCCATTAGGTTTATCCGCATGTTGCATCAAACCACTAAGATACATGGCATTATTTTCTTTAATATCTATTTTTTGCTCTTCGGTAAGAAGATCTTGGCAGACCCCTCCCTCACATAGAGCATGATATTCCCTTAATAAAACTTTTGACATTTGCTATTCCTCTTAAAGTAGTCAACAACCGCTTTTACAGCGTCTTACGCCTCTCAGCATCCATCTTCTAAACATATCTATTTTCCTTTTATATCGAGCTTGAGGCCCGAATCAGCAAAGATCATATTTAATACATATGATGTTCCGGAACTTACACAGCCACAAATAAAAAAGTTTACAACCGTAAGTTCAAATATAAATAGTTCTGTCCAAGGATTAATGCCACATAAAAATACGCCTACCCAGAAGCCAACACACATAGGACAAGACCAGAAGTAACCTCTAGGGCGGATTCTGTGAAATACCCTGCCGTAACAAAGAAGCTGCGTCATACCGTATGACGCTAAGATAAAATACAGTAGAGTCACTATTCTCTCTCTTTGTTCTCGAGCATATAGCTCATCCAATATGGCTCGTAGTTATAACCCGGCCTGATTGAACCTTTTTCTGTTGCTTGGGGAACTTCACCGAGATTTGTAGAGTCTTCATCTGTCGGTTCCGTAAAGTAATCGTCTAGCATTTCCTCATAATCATCTAGATAATTATAATAAGGTCTCTCTTCTTTCAAAAATTTGTAGACACCATAGATCGCATAATCAATGGAATTTATTTTTTCATCTTTTGGAGTAGGAATCCTACCCTCCAAAGATCCGTATACACTACCGCCTTGAACAGATTCATAATCTACAACACCTTTTCTCTTTAAAAACTCAAAAAGCCTATTTTGAGCTGCATATACCATTTCCGAAAAGTCATCTTTTGCAAAAGTAACTATTTTATTTTTTTGCGGCATTAAGACAATATCCATCTCTTGATGGTCGAAAATCATAATGTTTCCATCTAGTGTTTTTCTGGCTTTTAGTTCCAAATTTACCACCACAGGGGCATCGCCTCCGGCGATCTTTAAAGAAATAGGCATTACTCAATCTCCTTTGCGAGATTCTGAATTCTTAGGATTTCATGTACAAATTCGCTATCAATTCTCTTTTCAGGAGTCTCTTTAAGAATTGAAATTACCTGATTAGTCTTTCTAAGCATTTCAGAGTCAGACTTTATTTCCGATATTTTTGTAGAATCTGACACAATCTTGAGCAATCTTGGAATTTCCTCATTCAGATATACTTTTAGCTCAATGCCATTGTCGGAAAAAGAGCTAATAAATCTAGATAAAAGCTCCTTTTGTTCGTCAAGCAGAGAATTGGAATATTTTTCATTGAATTTCTTGACAAATGTCTTGTATGTTAAATTATCAATAGGCTTCATCGCCTCTTCTGTAGATTTATCTAGAGAAGTCATCCTATCAATGATAGTGTTCTCCAGTAATACTCTGCTTTTTGTTTTTGTCTTAGGATGAAAAATTTGAAAAACAGTTGCCAAGTCTTTATAATTTGGAACAAAATTGGAAAAAACATCTGGAGAAATCTCTTTATTTATTTTCTCAATTAATTTACTCTGTTGCTCAAATAGTCTTTTGTGATTAATCGTATTTTTTTGAATTCTTGATTGAAAGATGATTTTTTCTGCTGTATATTTGTCAACATCCTTAGTTTCCAAAATTGATTTATATAGATCTAAGTCTTTTCCAAGTAAAGTATTACTGCGGAAACTCTCTCTAATAATCTTTATAATTTTAGATTTTTTGTCATCCATTCCTTCATGAATTGATTTTGCAAGCTC
>UEXN01000269.1_pt1 | contig 54061 bp, 78 predicted proteins | sample 1796711 | NCBI WGS metagenome assembly UEXN01 (sample SAMEA4772470, study PRJEB27181) | metagenome | reverse complement strand
TGTCACCGTACAGTTCCAATGCTTGCGCTGCACTATTTCCCTCTAGGCGTAGAATACCCCTTGTTGCGTGTGCAATTTCTAAACCAGCAGAAGAAGTTGTGCCAAAGGAGGGTGCGTTAGTACCGATACCCACGTTACCTGATGAACCTTCAACGAATAATGCGTTTGCTTCGTTATCAGACTCAACACGGAAGTCACTATCTATACTATCTTCGTTGATAACAACTTCGCCGGGCAATATTTCTATTCTGCTACGAGATGACCCAGCAACGATTGTTAGTAATTCTAGTTCGCCATCTTCATTGCCGTCTGTTACATCGTTTGCTTTTGCACTGATTTGTGCCGCCGATACAAAATCGCTACCTGCACTATTATCAAATTTAAACTGAATTAACCCTGCATTATCGCCGTCAGCAGGACTACCCGAATCTCTTTGTAGCAACAAAACAGGGCCAGAGTTTGCATCAGCGTCCGTTGACGAAAGGGTAAGCTGTGCGGTGTTATCGGCAGTCGTGATTGTGCAGCCGTCAGCAAAGGTTGCGCCAGCAGCAAACGTAGCACCTTGAGCATTATCCAAAGTTAGAGTGGTTGTTCCTGCTTCCTTAAAAAACAAAGAACGACCATCTGGATATACAAGGTTTAAATCATTGCCTGATGCGGTAGTGAACGTACCTCCTGCTGCGGTTGCAAAGCTACTAGAACCAGTAACGGCTCCTGCAACAGTCAAAGTACTGGCCATATCTACAGCACCATCAATGTCTACAACATCTAAGTTGGTGGTGCCGTCAACGTCTATGTCACCACTGATATCAAGACTGCTTGCTTCAATCTCACCACTTGCCTTGAAAATTACATTGTCACCACCAGACACTTCAAAAATAATCTGATTGTCTGTGCTAAACTTAATTAGATTATCATCGTCTCTACCAATAACAAGACTAGTGTTTTTTACAGAATTAATCCCTGTCTGTGCAGCGTCAACTGTAATGGTGAGATCAAACGGATCACCATCACTGCCAGTGGACGTGTCGGTAAAGTTGGTTGTTACGCCTGAACCAATGATCTTCAGTTCTTTGGCGTTGTCAATTGTAACTTCTGTGCCATCATCGTCTTCAAGCTGGAAACTGTTAAAGCTACCTGCGTTGTTGTCTACGTATGCTTTGACAGACTGTTGTGTAGGAATAAGAGTTGCACTGTCAGATGACATGTCGTCTTCGTCAACAAATGCTGTAACTGTAATAGAACCATCAGACAAGCTACCAAATGTCATAGTGCCAGTGGTTGTTATAGCACTTGATCCGTTATTAATAGAACCAAATCCGCTGGTAATGCTACCACTGTTTAATGCACCTGTTGTAACAATGTTAGAACTTCCTGCTGCTGGTGCTGCTGCTATATCAGACAACACTTCTGATGCGGAACGTCCTTCAATAGATGTACCGTCAATACGTAGGAAGTCATTATCGGCAGCACCGCTGGTAAACACAGGCAGGTTGCCATTAGATATACCAGTAGACAAAGTAGCTACTGTGGTAATTGCTGTGCCGTCTAGCGTGATTGCGTCAGCTTCCAGAGTACCATCAAAGTCTCCATCTACTGCGTCTATGTTACCTTTAAATATAGTTGATGTTATAGTGCCTGTACTTGGATTGTAGGTAAGATTACCATCCATTTCTAGGCCAACATTACCTGTGCTAGAAGTAGCACCCTCTACAAAAGTAATGAGGTTTTCTTCGTTTGTGCTTTCGTTGTCCGTTACTAAGACATGGGCAGAGTTGGTTGCATCAGTAACGGTCACACCTGCAATAACAGTATTTAGTGCTGTGCCATTTACAGTGATTGCATCAGCCTCAAGTGTACCATCAATGTCAGCATCACCAGATATATCCAAACTTGTAGCATCAACTTCACCAGCCACAGTAAGAACACCACTAGCGACAGTCATCAAGTCTGTGTCGCCCGTGTGTCCAATAGTTGATCCGTTAATAATTACATTGTCTACAGTCAAAGTTGTCAACGTGCCAACAGATGTTAGGTTTGGCATTGCTGTAATTTCGTCATCAAAATAGGCAGCTAAGTCAGTGACCGCCACCTGTTTCATAGTTCCAGCATCATTGAATACAACACGGTCTGCATCAGCTACAGTTGTAGAACTGGCAGTTGTATCACCATCCATAATGTTTAATTCTGTTGTAGTGACCGTAGCACCATCAAGTATTTCTAGTTCTGTCTCTGATATCTCAGCACTACCAATTGTTAGTGTGCCAGATATATCTACGTTACCATTAATGTCAATAGTGGTGGCATTAATTTCTATTTCTGTATCAGCCACAAAATCAAGAACACCATCTGCTGATTGATGAATGTATGTTCCGCTATCACCAAATTGTAACTGTCTACTGCTATTTAATAGCAGCGCAGTATCAGCTACATGCGTTAGTGTTACATCATTGTCAACGCCAAAGCCTAATACAGCAGCGTCACTATCTAATTTTAAATCATTACTAACAAGCACGGCTGTAGAGGCATTAATGTCTACTGTAGCCTCACCATCTATACGTAAAACTCCGTCAGATGATTGTTGTATAAAAGATGCAGTATCACCAAACTGTATTTTTTCTGTACTAGCTATAAGTATGTCATCCGAAAACTCAAAGTAGTCTTCGTCTTCCATCCACTTTAATTCACCGTCACTAGTTTCACCATCAAAGGTAATGGTAATATCTGTGCCAGCAGTACCCGCACCAAAGGTTAGTGTATTGCCAAGCAGTTTAGTAATAGGACCACCTTCAGCAGCAGTGCCATCATGCGTATGCCCTGTGCTGGCAGCAAATGCCGCAAGAATCTGATTAAACTCGTTGTTGGTGTGTGCGGCAGTAATAACGTCTCCGTCAGTGTAGGAGGACTGCCTAGTATAAGTATCACCCATTTATCTTCTCTCTCCTAGCTGATATTCTAACTGAAAACCTTTTAATGAGTATGGTGCTGTTTCTGCACTATCTTCTACTCTTAGTGCTATAGCAAACCCAGAACCCTCTACAGACTGTCTTACTAGCGGCTGTGATGCACCACCGTAGATAGGTGTTCCATACACGGATGTTCCATATATAGCAACAACATCTTCAGAGTCTAGCGGGTAAGCTGCAGGTCTTGATGAGTTTGCTGATTCATAGTCATATCTGACAATTAAATTAGAACTAATGGCGGCTTCAGGTTTGTAGTTTATAATAACCCTTTGCATGTGTTTTCTAATGCCGGGGTCAGCCAAAGTTAAGTCAGGACTTCTGTATCTTCCAAATACTACAGTGCCATCAAATGTATTACCAGATTCTTGTCTATACACATACCCTGTTTCATAAGCACCATGTAAAACAATTACATCACCTGCAGAAACAAAGTGATCTGTACTAGCTGGTTTTATTCCTTGAAGTTCTGAAAACTCAAACTTCTGTCCTTTTAGTACACATATAATACCTTTTGTTACAGTTTCTGCTGTGCCTGACTTAGTAAAGAATATTCTGTACTGCGTTTTATCTGGAATAACTACAGAGTCAAACTCTGTTGCACTACTAATGTTATCATTAAATATAGACTGTACATTGGAACTTATAGTTCCCAACTCCACGTCACCAATCCTTGCTGTACCTGCAATTGTACGCAACCCATCAGGGCCAAGAAATATAAGATCACCAGCAAATTCCTGAATAGTGTCGCCATTTATACAACCAATATCACGTGTAACAGGAACTATGACAAAGTTAGAACTTGATGTACCACTTAGTTTAAATATACGAGTTTCACAAAAGATAAATAAATCTTCACGGAAAACTTTAAGTCCTGTTATAGTGTCGTCTACATTAATAGTGCCAGCACCAGAGCCGCTGCTAAAGGCATCTTCATCTGCTGGCTGACTAAATACTACAGTCTGTGGTATGGTAGACTTACCAGCATAAAACATATGGTTTTTAAATGCTGCGACAAACTTAGCACCTGCTACGTCACTCTCGCTTACGTCTGTTGCAGCTAGAGAACTATTAAATACTGTAGGTGCATTTGCACCATCTACTACTATTATCTTATCTGTGCCATCAAAGTTAAAGCGTTCAAAGTTATACTTACCTGCACTGGTCCTGCCGCTATCCCTACTTGTCCAAGAAGAACCACCGGGAGTTGCACTAAATATACTTGTTCCTCTAGCTGCTAAAACATTGCTACCAAACGTAGCTACCATAAGAACTTTTTCAGAAGTTGATGAAGTATGCGGCACTACAGCAGATACGTATTTAGAGAACCCGTTGATCCTCCTATATCCACCCTCAATGTCAGGCTCAAAGTTACGCAGTTCTAATGCTTCACCCGGTTGCATCATAAACGTAGAACGATTTAATATCAAACCGCCTTCGCAGTTAAATGCACTAGGTTGTACTGCTGACATTAGTTAGCCCTTACGTTGCTAGAACTTCTTGAATTACCTGTGTAGGGTATGTAGGTTGATCTGACATACTCAAATTTATTTACTAGGAGTGTCTGCATATTTTTAATGCCCTGCTCAAATCTAGCAAAAGCTATACCGTACTGTTGTGATTCGCCACGATACTGATATATGTAAGATACAGCACCATCTATAACTATAGGTGTAAATCTATCGGGTATGGATGTAGTATCTCCATGTGCAGACAAGTCACTAGGAAAAGTAAAGTAATCATACTTTAAACTAAATGCTTTATCAGGATATGGATATAACAAATAGTTATTATCTAATGTTCTAACTACAAAAGATGGAGCATCACCAGAATCAAACTGTGCTACTTGAACACCACTGGCATGTGTTGCAGCAGTTGTACTTTCTGCTCCACGAGTACAACCAGTAAGATCATTACCCAATATACCAGTATACGTTATAATTTCACTGCCTATATAAACTTTACCCGTAGAGTCAAAGCCTGTTGTTGATGTTAGTGTTAATGTTGTCACAGAACTTGAGTGTGAACCGTTTAGTGTTGTTGTGGTTACTTCATCTTCCTGTGTAATAAAATGATTTATATATTCATTGTAGTCTAGTTTATCTAATCTGCCACCAGAAATGGCATTATCGCTATCCTTAACTATTCTAAATGTATTGTAGTCTACGGACTTAGCATCTGTTGGAATACTATAACGAACAGTACCCGGAACTAATGTTTCAGTTTTAGTAGAGTGATTAAATGGATAATTAAATTCACGTTGATTAATATAACGAATGGCTTCATTAACAGCGTTCTGTGCTTGAACTTGAACACCACGTGCTGAAGTAAAATTAGCAGAAGTTAACTCTACTTCGTTTAATTTAACTAACACTTTATTTGTTAATGTAAGAAATGTCTCAGCCATTATCCATCCTTAAAAGAGTTGGGAGGGCAGCTTATGCCGCCCCCCGTATTAGTTATGCAAGTTGGTCACGGTCTACTTCGTCTGCACCGATTGAACCAATGTCGTCAATGTCCATCAGAACAGCGTAACAACGTACCACACCTGCAGTAGTTGTACCTGTCATTGCTTGGAGCAGGATATCAATTGTATCTGCTGTTCCACCTACAATTACAGGATTAAAGGCTGCTGCTTGTGGTGAGTAATCACCTGCTGATGCACCGTCAAAGTCAAAGCCGTCAACAAAGTTATCAACGTCACCACCTGTCACACCAAAGTCAAATGCAGTATCGGTAGACGTACCTGCGTGAACAGTAGTCACCTCAAATCCTGCATGAAGGATTAGTGTGTTAGCTGGAACGGTAATAGCCTTAATAACATCAGATGCTGCAAGTGCAGTACCTTTGCTAGATGCGGCTGTCGCAAAATTGACAGAGTTCTGGACATAGTAAGGTTTACGACCACGTGGCGTATTGCCAGTTTGGGCGATAGAAAGATCAACTGTTGCCATGATTTATTCCCCCCTTATATACCAGACACATAAAACGCACGAGAGAGAGCCTCTGGGCGTAGAATTTTGCGTCCATACAAATGCATACCACGAACGATATCAGCAAAGCTGTCAGGGTCACGGTATGTCTCAGTCTTGTTGATTTGCTCTGCAGTAGCTACTGAACCGCTATGACCAGAAACAATCACACCAAAGTGTGTTGAACCAGTTGCAGTTGCGCCAGTAGGACCATCGCCAATAGCAGGAAGGTTATTAGAAACGTAAACCTTAAAGCCATGTACGTTGTTCAGAACAAGACCGTTCTGCAGACCTGAAGTCTGACCACCAAAGTCTGCATCCATGAGGCGTGAGTCTTCGTCACGCAGTAGTTCAGCAAACACAGGGTCAATTACAAGCCAGCGTCCTGAAGTCTCAACATTCTGTTGATCCATTTTACGAGCCATACGAGCAATAACAGCGAGTGGAGTTGCGTTAGCAGTAGTAGTATTCAAGCTATCGCCACCAGCACGAGGCTTAACAACAATTGAGTTGCCACCTGTACCGCCGTTAAAGTCAGCAGCGTCTACCTGCATAGAGGCAAGCAATTCGTTTGACGCAGCAGTTGAAACAGCCTTCACACCGTTAGCGGTGGTGTTTGCTGTGTCAGGTGCGCTGTGAATTGCAGACTGCTTAAAGCCACACATATAACCTAGCACGTCTTGGTCAAACTGGTCTGACAGACGGTAAGCTGCACGGTTAGATGCGAGTTCTTGGAAGTTCACATGCGAGTGAGCCTCCTCAATATCATCTACCTTGAATGCAAAGTAGTTGGCCTTATCAATAAGCAGGGTAAACTGCTCATCGTCAAGGTCTTGAGGTTGGATAGTCTCGCCACGAGAGTAGGTCTTAACCGTAATCTCTGGCTCTTTGATAATGTTAACTTGGTCGCCCATGTTAGCAATCTCACCAAAGTAATCGTTATTGGTGATTGCCTCTACTACCGATGCCTTGCGGAATGCAAGTTGCACCTGTTTGGAGTAGATAATAGGGGAGAAGTTACCATTCGGCAGGTTGCCATAACCTGCTGCAGTGGAAAATGCCATTGTTATCTCCTATTATAGCATTATACAGATGCAAACCATTCCATCGTAATCACAGGGCTGACAACGTAGGGTGTGTATCTTGCAGCAGTGGCCGCTGCTACATTCAACAGGCCAAGTATATCAGGTAATCTATATTAGATTGGATGTTTGCGGATTGTGTAAAAGCAGGTAATTAATCTGCTTTCACCTCTTAGTACGTATAGTTATACTAATATTCTATTGTATGTCAAGTCTTTTTTTGTTTTTCTATCTCAAGAAAATTCAAGTTCATACTGAAAGACCTGCGTTCACCTTTAGTAGTGAATGGATATACACAGTGGAACAGTTCAGAGGGGAAGATATAGAAGTCTCCTACCTGTGGTTTTACGAGAAAATTAGTGCTGTTATAACCTGATGATGTTCCATGTGCAAACTGAATATGACCATGAGAAGGGTGATGATCCTTGTAATCTTCTTCCCACTCATCCTCTATGCCATCTGGCAATGCAAGGTAGCCTACGCAAGAAAGTTTAGCACCCGTATGAATATGCAACGGATTGTATTCATTTTCATACTGTCGTACAAACCAAGCAGAGATTACCTGCACACCATAGTCATACTTTTCAGTGTCTACGTTACGTGCGCCAAATGAGTTACGCAACTCGCTATAGGAGTGATACTGCCCAATAAAGTTGCTAAGACCCTTTGTAGCAATACCTGTAGCCTCTTCAGTAAACGCTAGTTCTTGTTTAACTTTCCCAACTAAATAGTCGGAATAGTCTTCTAGGTTGTCATCCATGCAGTTGTTTAGCCCGTCCACCATTTCCTGTGGCATTTTAAAGTAACCCATAGTAGGGCCAAACGGACTAATAAACTGTACGTCTTCTTTCGGAGTAAATATGTTGCTCATCGTGCTGATCCTGATACATCGTAGACAAACTTACCACTACGGATAGCTTCCATAATTTCGTCTGCCATCTTTTCGTATTGGGCTGGGTTCATCTTCTGTACTTGAGACTCACGCAGGTAGCTATCAGCTTCGCTATCTTGAGGCTTACTCCTTGCAGTTTTTGTTTTAACTGTCTCAGCAGCACTCTTATTATTCTTTTTCTTAGGTTCTTTGCTAATTCCTCTGTCTGCTTTATAGAGGTCAATTGCTCTTGCGGCTGATCTTGCGTCATTATCATTCTCATATAGTGCGTCTTGTACCCACTTAGGCTGTTCGTCTGCCCACTCGTGGAAGTCATCGCTATCTCGTATCTCATCAAAGTCAGGATGTAGTTGCATTAATGCTGCTTCAGCCTTTTCTTTGGTAGCAGAGTTTTGCATCTCATCAATTGTTTTAAGACGCTCTTCAAGTTCTGCAGACTGCTCACGTGCTTTCTTCATTGCAATTGTTTCTACTATAGCTGCAATGTCAGGATAGTCTCTTGCCCATTCTTCAATATCATCATCAGATTTAGGCAACTTCATTTCTTTTTTAGTAGCAGCAGAAAGTTGCGATTTTAGTTCTGCAAGTTCAGACTTAAACTCTTCTGCTTGTTTTTGTTGATGCCTACGTAAATCAGAGTAACGCTTCTTAAATGTTTTTTCTTCTGCGCCTTTGGGTTCTTCTTCAACCTCTTCTTCTACTTCACCTTTTTGTTCTTTAAGAAGTTGTTCTAGTTCTTCTTCATCTTTCTTATTGCGTTCCTCACTTGTGTAAGGACGTGCCATCATAGATACTTTTTTTGGTGTCTCTACCACCATTTCTTTTTGCTGTTCTTCAGCCATTGTTTAGTCTCCTTGTTGGGGCCACCGTAGCCACACTGTCGGGCGTGGGGGATGAGTAGCCAACATATTGTAGATTATTTTTTAGAAGCTAATCCACCACGCTTCATTTTTTTAACTTTGGGTTTAGGTTTGGATGCTAGACCACCTTGTTTATATCCTCCCGGCCCTTCATCAAAACCCCCACTATATGAATTACCTCCACCTGAAGATTTACTACTACCTGATGAACCGCTGCTAGAAGATTTACTACTGCTACTTTTCTCTTCACTTTTTGAGTCTGGTCTATTTCCACCACCAGAATAGTCTTGTCTACCTACACCTTTACCTCCCGGTGTTGGAGAACTTTTTAAACTTGCTTCAAGTGCAGCACCTTTTTTAGATACATCATAAGATTCACCTTTATCAGAAGAATCTTTATCATCTCCTTTAATAATAGAAGCAGCGGTTACTCTTTCTTCTTCTTTTTTAGCTTCCGCTGCAGCACGTTGTGCTTCACGTGTCTTAGCATCTAACCTTAGTTTGTTCATTAAATCTTTAGTTCTTTCAGAATTTGCACCAAACTCGTCTATACTTTGTTTAACCTCATTATACTCTTGTCCAGTTACAGTAAATTTACCGTACTCTGGATTTTGTAGATTTACAGATATTTTATCTACTAAATCTGCAGGTATCATACCGCCAGTAATTAAATTTCCTAACAAACCTTTACCTTCTGTTAACGGGTTTATACCATCAAAAGACACTCCATATATGTCTCCTTTAATACCTAAACGTCCACCGCCCGGACCATACATTTCTTCTTCTTTTCTAGCACGTTCTTCTTGCCGTTCATCTCTGCTGGCATCTGCTCTAACGCTAGTAGTCTGTGGGGTTGTAGGTGTTGTTGTTACCTCTTCCGTTTGTGTAGCCTCTGGGTCTACAAATGTAAAGCCTTCTGGAATAGGATAAATAGGTTGTCCAGCTTTAAATGGTATCATGCGAACCATACCAGCTTCATTACGATACTCACGTAATTCATCATACTGACCCGGATTTTCTCCTACTAACTGTGTAAAGCTAGGAACTTCTTGCGGTTTATACTGTTGCATTGTAGGCACTGCTGCCTGTTGAGGACGCATAGGCTGTACAAACTGTTGTGATGCAGCTTGCGGTATAGGTGCTACACCTGTAGTTGGTGCTGCCGCTTGTTGAAATCCGCTAATACCCATTTGTTGTTGTTGCTGTGTAGCTGCAGTAGTAGGCTGTACAAAACCACCAATCTGCATTTCTCTAGGCTCGTCATCTAATTCAAGATCATCCAGATTAAATGGAACATCATCTGGTATAGTGGCTTCTTCACTATTACCCATCTGACCCATTTCTTCCATCATCTTTAAACCCATCTTAGCTTCTTGTCGCATTTGCATAAGATTGCCAAGACCGATATAACGAACTACATCTGCTGGAAAAACAAACTCACCTTCACTTAATTGTGCAGGAATGTCATCACGCACTTCTTCTTGCGTGGAACCGGGAGGTACTTCATTACCAGATATAGGGTCTACTGTGCCGCCCTCATCTCGCAAACCGCCTTCTTGAAACATTTCCATTTGTTTTTTCATAGGTACTACTCCACCCTCTGCTAATCCTAATAATTTTTGTATAGGTTTATACCGTAAAAAAGGTATACCCTCATATTTATTTTCTTCTGCTGGTATATCTATTACACGCTCTAAAGGAAAATTATTTTGTGTGTCTGGCGGTAAATCTGCACCTGTATCCGCAATAGGTTTACTTTGATTTAAATTTTGATTTCTTCCTTTTAATTCTTCAAAGTATGGTTTTTCCGTAAATCTTTTATCTCTAGAATTATCTTTTCTAAAACCTGTTAGTTTTGAGGCACTTTTTAAAAGTTTAGGTTGATTACCTTTATTGTATAAATTGCTAACAATAGAAGCATACTCATTGTGCCGTAGCCTAGATTTATCTACACCACTATTTTTTAACATCTTATCTATTTCAATATCTATATACTTAGATACTATTTGTTCTTCTGCGTCTGGATTATTTATTATGTATCTATGATACTCTGAAGTAGTCATATCTTTTATTTCAGGATTAACTAATGCAGCTTTATCCTGTTTTATATGATATCTACCAACAGTATTACCTTCAGTTTCTAATCCTAAATTTTGACCGCCGCTGGACTCTTCTCTAATAAGAAGATTTAAAGCTGCTCTTTTTTGGATTTGCGACAAATCAGCATCTTCAGAAACTTCTGCAGGAAAAGCTGGATTAATATCCTCTGCATTATCTTTTTCTCTACTACGCCTATTAACTAACCCTTGAACGACTTTACCACCAGACTTTACAACATCCATATTATCTAATGTATCTAATAATAATTTACGGTCCATTTCTGATGGAGAAATAGGTTTAGTTATTTGTTTAGCCATTGTTTATTTCATCCCGTAATGATTTTAGTCTACGCAAAGCTAACACAGCCCCCTGACATCTATATACTATAGTAGGATGTTCAGCTTGTTCCATAGCCACATGTTGATCTTCTATAAGAATATCAATGTAATTATTGAACGCTTCCCACTGGGGGTTGCTGTTGGCCATTGGCTTGAGGCGGCTGACCACCTGCTTGCGGTGCTTGTACTTGTCCATTTCCACTAAATCCCTGTTCTCCCGGCACAGGAGCCTGTCCAGTGCCTATTGTGCCGCCACCTGCACCTGTAGGGTCTAACGGCCCAGACCCCGCCTGTGGGCCTTGTGGGGGCTGTTCTTGCTGAAACCCTTTCATAATCTCTGCTTGCAGTGCAGCTTCGTTCATATTGTTGGTTACTTTATCGGGGTCTAAGTCCATAGACTTTGCAATCTCACGGATCACATACTGAAACTTAGCAAAAGGTGCTAGTGCTGGATTACTTGCAATTTGCAAGAACTGCATTAGGCGTTGACTACGCACTTCGTTAGCCATAAGACTTTCTGTGCCACGTGCTTTAACTTCTAAGTCGCCTTTAATTTCTTTGTCAAAGTCAAACTGCATATTAAAACGGAAGAAACCTTCTCCCAATGGGCGCAGTAGATAATCATCTACGTTTTTAATAACTGTTTTTGTACCACCTGCAGCAGCACCCATAAGCATGGAGATACCTGATGCAGTACGACCTACACCCGATATGCCTGTCTGTCCATGTGCAAATGATGGAAAGCCTGTGCTTTCATCTGCAAGCTGCCTTGCTTTATCAAACAGCATCATGTTTTCGCTAGACACGTTAGGAAACTTAGTTCCAAAGATAGCCTGACCCGGTGCGCCACCCTGCCTACGGAATATCTTGCCCGGATACAATGATAAGTCTTGACCCGGCACAAGGTTAGTTTCATCTACTTCTACAACTAAGTTGCCTGACAGTACAGCGTTATCAACAGCCATACGCATAAAACCATTCATCAAGGTTTGTGTGTCATCCATGTTCTCTGCAATGCCAATACCAAAGAATGAGTATGGGTTCAACTCATACGGTGCAGCATGATATGGAATCTTGCTAGGTTTAAACGGATTAAGAACCATACGAATAAGTTTATTATTACATATCCATATGTTTGCCTGTAATTCATCAAAGTCTTGTAGTTCTTTTGGTATTTCTACACCCTGATCCAAAACCATTTCTGTATCAACCATACCCCAATACTCAAGGACTTCAAAACGGTCAATACCATGTTCAGGTGCATAGTCAGATAAATCATCTTCCCAATATTTTTTAGTGTAGTTTTCGCCAATCATAATACATTCGTCAATTACAGCATCACGAAAGTATGGGCGTTTCTTTAAACTACGCAATTGTGAACGTGACATTTTATGTCTTTGAATTACAAACTGCGCTTCATCCATGTTATTCGCATCAGGGTCTGGATAAAAATCCCAACATGATACATGTTCAACTTGTGGAACAGTTTTAAACATTGGATTGTATTCACCATCATCTCCCCAATTAGGATACTCTTTATCTGTAGCAAATGGGCCTTTCATTACACCTGTGCCAAACAATGCCATTTCAAAGGCTGCATTACGTAAATGTTTAGATGCTCCCGACTCTTCTAACTGGTCATGTATTTTCTTTTGCATCTTCTTAGCTGCAATCATAGCAGGGCTAAAGGTAATTGCTGTAGGTGTTTTGCCCGGACCTTCTTTTAATTTATCTTGAATAGGTTCTAGTTTATTTTCAACTACACCTAGTTTTTCTTGTAATGACTGTGCTGTTGCCCCTGCAGGAAAGTCCATACCATCTCCAGCAAAACCATACGGGCTAGATAACGCAGTTTCTCCACGCAGTTGTTCTGGTTCTTTAGGATCAAAACTAACATCTTCCACTACACCCTCTGGTAATTCAGTAGGCTCTACAGATAAAGGAAAACGCTGGTTAGCAAATAAAACATCTACAATCTGCCCATAAGCTGCTAGAGTTTTTGTCTTAGTTACTTTAATAAAGATACGAGACTTTTCTGCCTCTGTAAACTGTACATCTGGTCCATACAAGCCACGGTAGTTACGATATGCTCGTAGCCATCGTTCTTCATCTTGATAACGATAATCTTCTGATCGGGAGTACCTGTCTACAACAAAAGGAATAATACCTGATACATCGCTATCTTCAGTGGTAGAATCTTCTGTATCTTCTAATGCAATAGCATCATCCTCTATCATAATTTCATCTTCTGCCATTATGCTTCCTTTGCTCCGACTATAGTGCATTTATAGTCTATAGTTTTCCAATCACCGTCTACAGGTAACTCTTCGTGTAGTGCTTTCATTGCTACGCATTGATACTTTTCTTCAAACCATTGAATGTCTTGTTTCACACAAGACTGACTATCCATACATGCTATTACTATTAATGACCAAATTATGTTCATGCTAATACCCAAACGTGCTGTCTGCAACAGCCATGTTGTTTCTTGGGCCATGCCCCGTATCAAAGTCAAATATGCTAAACCTTGGTCTGGACATTATACCATACCTTAACGCATCATACAAGTGGTCTTCACTATTTGTATCAATGTCTTCTGGATTTTTTTTGTCCAAAGGGATGGCTGGTAGCTGGGAGATAATGTTCGTGCAACTATTAAAGAAAACAAGTCTAGGCTCCTCTGTAAATTCATCTACTTGTAAACGTCTATGTATTTCATTTTTACCTGCTACACGGCTACCACGACTTCTATCTGATGGTCGCCACCTGCACCCTCTACTTATCATTTGTTCTGCTAGAGAGGGTCCAGTATCGCCCCGTTTATGCCAAAGTGAACTATCTAATACTCCATACTTAATACTTCCGTCACCTGCTTCTAAGTCAAGTATCATGTCTGCTAAATCAGTAGCTAATACTTTTGATACATACAATTCTCTGTAAACTATTAGTTGTTCGTCAGGAGCAACTGCAAACCATACAACACCAGACTTACTGCCGTAACCATAATCACAGGCTCTAAATTTAATCCAATTAGAAGGAATGTCGTAGGGATCAATAACATGTATATTTCTATCAAACTCTGTAAAGGCTGCGCCTTCTTTAATATCCCAATCACCATCTAATAGTTGCCGCCGCTGTTGCTCTGGCATAGATAAGAGCATTGCTTCGTAGTCACCCGACTCTGCCAAATAAGGATTGTCAGATAGTCTTGCTGGGATAAACCTCCTTTTGAATAAAGGTCTACCAGCCTTTGCATGTCCTGCGGGATACCGCAAGACCTCTCCTGTTTCAATATCTGTTGCATCGAATGCTCTGTTATATACTGCAGGGTCGATGAACATTTTCTTGACCCACCCATGACCTCTACCGCCGGGGTTAGTCGTAGCCCTCATAAAAATTGGCAAGTCTGGTGCAGTGGACCGTAGACGTGACCGCATGTAATTCCATGCATATGGTGTGGCCCATTGGGTCAACTCGTCAAACCCTATCCAGCTAAACGCCAGACCCTGATAACGCAAGACATCATCATCTCTATCCAGATACGACATCCACAACCTTGCGCCAGATGGTGCAGTCCACTGCATCTTTCTTTCTGACCACTTAATACCGGGCCAGATTTTTGGGTACAACTCCTGCGATTTAAATACAAGTTCTCTTAGTTCTTCTGTTGTATGTCGCAAAAGCAATCCACTAAATGCAGGATGCCCCATGTAACGTAGTGGGTCTGACAGCATGGCATAACTTTTACCACCACCAGCACTGCCCCCATATAATACTTCACGTTCTGCAGCAGCTAAGAAGTCAGTCTGTGGCCCATCGTTAGGTTTAAATAGTATGTTGGCATGTTCTGCTACAGACGTATCATACTCTGTAGCTGCTACTTCTTCTATACTAACCGTTTGTTTTGGCTGCGCCTGTTCTTTCTTCTTGGAGTACCTTCGCTTTGGCGATTGCCGTTTCCGCATATTCTGCCCACTTGAGGAGGCTTTTAGCTTGGTTCTTACGCTGTCGCTCATTCTGTAACCGTTTCCTTAAACCTACGTGAGATATATATCTGCCAGTATTTGAACTAAGCCAGTTGGCAACTTCACGATAACTATATTGATTTACATGGCTACGTGCCTTGTCTAGTAAATCTAACTCTGTTGGTATTGGGTCAAGAATGTCAGGGTCTTCTTCGTTTTGCTTGTAGCCAAAAGGTACAGTCCTAGCAATGCGAGGTATCTGCACCCACTCGTTTTCTTCTTTAATGTCTGTTGGCTGTGGCAGTTTCCACTTGCCTATACTTCTACTCATCGTCTTCCACAACAGCTTTAGGTGGCATAAGCATAACACCGCCTGATGCTTCTACTTGCATCTTCTCAGTTTTTACTAAACCTGTACGGTCAAGCAGTTCTTTTGCAGCAGACATCTTATCACGTATGCCCAACTCTGTCGGGTCCATCAAAGCACCTGCCATAGCCACTGCAGCCTGTGGAGCATTACGTGCCATGTATAGTTGTGTGGCTTCTAGTATCTCTTCTTTTAATCCTTTAACAATTTCAGATGTAGAAGTGCTGTCAGAGTATCCTGCAATCTTTTTAGCTAAGATTACGCTACCTCCCGCTTCATCAAAAAGCGTGTTTAAAAATACTTGTTGTTTTGCTGTTAGTTGTCTAGCCACTAAACTCTCCATGATGCATGGCATGGGCTAACTTCGTACTTCGTGATTTTACCTGAACTGCCCACCTGCTGTCAAGCATTTCTTTTGCTGCGTTGTGGTAGTCTTCACCTTCAATAGCCGACCACATTTTTTTAAATTTACAAAGTCTTGGAACACCCATATTAAATGCCATGTCCATGACTACAAGTTGACGTACAGCGTCTAGCTTGTTAACGCAAGGGTGCGCCCGAACAAGTTCTTCCTCAACGATCTGTACGTCATTCCCTGCTAGATACATAGCATCAGCTTCAGTAATACCCATTGTATGAACAATTGCCATATTAGGTATATCCATCCACTCTAGTTCTGCTGGTGTGATACCACGATCTTCTAGGTTACGTCCAATACCAATGGTATCAATTCCTAGTGAATCTTTATAAACTTCAAGGCGTAGACCTTCGTGTTTAATTAGTTTTTCAATAAAGTCTTCTCTACGATATTTCATTTCTCATGCCCCATCCACACCGCAAATGCACCTGTCATGGCCCCCGTGACTACACTCACTAGTGCTGCTTGCTGACTTGTTGGGTCTTCTAGTGTCATAAACCACTCCACTACCCGCCAAGCGGATAAGGACATCCCAAGCATCATCAGACGTGGTAGTATCTTCCACTTTAACAATCTTTCCATAGTTACTTCTGCCACGATTTTTCCTCGCTTGTTCTTCCGTTGTTTGCTCGTGCATACTCCACATCGGCACTAGGACTTCCCTTTTCCGAATAACCTAGTAGCACTGCGAACACCAAAGCTGGCGGCAACAATAACACCAAGACTGTACTGATACCATTCAGGCATGGCTTGAAGTTGTGCAAATCCGTTTGCAACTACTTCTTCCATACCCGGAACGAACGCAAGTATGAGAGGGATGCTGAACAGAATTGTAAGCCACTCGTCTTTCCACGATGAGGAAGAGCCTTTAGCCATTTCCAAATCCCAATCAAGTTCGCCTGTAGCTTTCTTTTCCATGATTGTAGCTTCAGCTTTAGCCCGTGCAACTTTTGCACCAGTTTCTGCTTTAGACTTTTCAACTTTTCCATTTAACCAAGTTCCTGCTAAATCTGCTATAGGTCCAATTAATAAGTTTAACATTATGCACCTCTTCTAAACTTTGCGGTTTTCTTTGCAATGTTTTTAGGTTGTTTAACAAACTGCTTACCCGCAGCCTTACCTTTTCTTTTTGCCTTAGTTGTAGCAGCATATTCACTACTTGTCAAGGACTTTATTGCTGCAGCAGGTAAGTAACGCTCTCCTGTCTTTGCAGAGGGCTTACCCGATTTAGTGCGCCACTTCTGGCTAGTCCAGTCTTTTAAACTTTTTTGTGGTGCTTTCATTACTTTCTTGACTTCTCTATAGCTTTAAATGTTTCATGTAAACTAAGCGGCTTTTCGTTTTTTGGGTCATACTTACACTGTATTTCTTTTGGGAAGTATTCATGTAAATTTATCCAGACGCTATCTACTGTATTGTTAGCACCATGATATATACATAGTCTTTCCCCATCTATGGTCTGGCATCCTTGTAGTCTACACACTACATACTCTGGTGATGCATTAGCAGCCAAACCTTTGAGAAATGATATAAATCCATACAGTACGCCTGAAGCAAGCAGCACCATTAATATCCATGCCACAATTTCAACAAACTTACGCCTACGTTGCCTTTGTTTGTATAAGGTTTCTTGGCGTTGCTTACGGATGGACCCTTCCATACGGACAAGTTCATCCCATTTAGACCTACCCATAGTCATGCCAATCCATTGCTGCAACTCATATCTTTGTTGTTGAGCCTTTTGCTTTGCAGCAAATGTTTCTATGGCCTCTTGTTCTACAGACTTACCAGCAAATAACTTCTTAAAGATAGGCGGGTTCTTGGCTTCCTTCTCAAGCATGTCCAAGTCGGACATTGCACCCATCCAGCGTGACAAGTCAGAAGCCATTGACTCAATATCACGGCCTATTTGGAAGCCTTTCTTAATAGCACCAAACGCTGCTGATGCTGTTGCCATTGCACTAATCGGGTCCATTAATATACCTTTACATTTCCTTCTGTTATAAATTTAGGTACGCAGTAGGAGGTGATAAGATTACCCTGTTTGTGTAACGTCTGTGCATACCAAACGCATTCTCGTAGGTCTTTGAAGTGCATGTCACTGCTTACTAGCTTCTTGTCATCCCCTACACCGACAAATACGAATAGGAGAAAAACGTGTAACATCTAACCTCTGTAACCTCCTCCTGCTTTTTTGTATGCAGACGCAAGCATCTGGGCTTTTCTCGCCGACCACTGACCGGGTGCGCCGCCCTTACCGCCAGCCTTAATGCGATTAAACTGTTGCTTTCTCATTCCGGGCTTAGTGTAGTTGCCAGCTTCATTAACTCTACTCTTGCTCTTCGGCGCACCGCCTTTCGCAAGGCTAACCTTTCTAGCTGGCCTCTTTTTCGCTTTTGCTTTTGCAATCTTCGCCATCGTGATAATCTCGCCTCTTTGTGTTGTGAAGAAATGTCCATAGATGCTGCCCTCTATATTAGGCTGCTTCTCTACTACTCCAGTAAATAGTTCCGTAGTCGTGTAGTATTTCTTGTCCTTTGGCTATGTTTTGAAGTGCGTAGAACCTAATAAAGTTATCGTCTTCTTCATTTACATCCCACTCTGCATTAGGAGTTTCGCTGTGATTGTATATCATAGCCAATCCTAATGGAATGCAGTACAAATTATCCTCCCCTTCATAGGGAGAATAAAACATGTAGTCGTGAAGAACACACTCATTGCCTATATCGTTTTCACTAGAAACCAGATAAGGACATAACTCTATAGTATCACCTACAGAATAGTCCTTATCTGCAAAAACTCCTAGACCGTGTATTTTAGATTTAGCTACGTAAGGCAATTACTTCTTCTTTTTTGCCATGCCGCCACGCATCATCTTCTTTTTCTTGGCCATTTTAGCCATGCCGCCGCCCATCATTTTTTTCTTCATCATGCCGCCGCCACGCATTTTTTTCTTTTTAGCCATCTTAGCCATTCCGCCACCAGCCATTTTACGTTTCATCATACCACCTCCACGCATTTTTTTCTTAGCCATTTTAGCCATACCACCTTTTGCTGCTGTCATAGTAGACTTTTTCTTCTTAGGTGTAGCTTTTGCAAAATAGTCTTGCATAATTTTTTTGATTTCGATATCGTCAAAACCATCAGATTTAAGACGTTTTTCTGCTTCTTTCATTTCCTTGCGGATACGCTTACCGACACTATCATCTGTATCTTTATCACTAGCCATTTCTTAATCTCCTTCTTTCGATAACTAAGGCTTCGTAAACATCATCTGGAAAATGCTCATAGTAATTAGACTTTTCCAGATACAAAGCTGCATCGTCTAGTTTAGAAAGTTTCTGAACAAAGACCATACAGTAGGACAGGCTGTCATCTGTAACCTCATTATCTACGAGGAAATCAAGCCCAGCTTCTGTTGCGTCATAGTCAGGATGAAACACCATTAAGTGCAAATCAATACCTGCTATTGACATCAACTCATTCATGCCATCACACAGACCATCAAGGTATTCCATGTCTGGCAAATCTTCATCAGCCCATACTACAATATCGTAGTCGTGACCATCAAACTTACGGATAGCTTCTAGTAGTCCATCTATCCCTGTATTAAGACTGAACACTACCTTGTCATCAGCCCATGCTTTTCTAGCATAGGGGCAAGGTGGTAGACCATTTAATTTAGCACTAGGTACTTCTAAAAAGTCTTTTGACCATGTGCGTATATCACGCTCTACTGGATGCACGTTTTTTGGTCTTTCGTTTTTGAGATTCAATAAACTTTCTATACACTGCAGCAGCGGCCTTTTTACCAGCCGCCCTAGCACGTTGTTCCATAGCAATCGCCGCTTGTGTCTTATGAGCATGTGTACGACTTGCCGCCTTTATTTTACGCACAGATGCCTCTGCATCTTTAGCTGTAGCAAACTTCAACCCTTTAATAGTACCTTTAGGATTTTCATCCGTGTACAGGTCGCTATGCTTTTTTGACCCGGCGGGTTGTCCTTTTTTTCTTGGTACTCTGGGATTGGGCATTACTAACCACCTTTGACAAAATATTAGATTGTTTAGCATGGGCTTTAGAAGCCTTCTTTAGTTTACCTGCTACAGTTTTCAGTTTTTTTAAGTTTTGATTTCTCATTTACTTTTTAACCATTCCACCTTTTTTCATAAAGCCCATGTTGTTACGTGCAGACTGTGGGAGCATACTTAGACCCTTTCCTTTTTTACCGGGAGGGATAGGTTTAAGATTGTTAGATGTGCCTGTTACCATGCCACCATTACGGAAGTCCATACTACCTTTGCGGGGCTTTTTACCTTTAGGCATTTTTGCCATACCAATACCGATTGTAATTACGGGTACTTTCTTTTTAGCCATAATTAACTCCTACTTTTTCTTTTTGAAGACCATAGTCTTCGTTTTACCATTAACAGTTATATTCCTCAAGACTTCTGTCTTTTGATTATAACTACCCTGAAATACTCTACCTCTATCTCTCATTGAAGGGCTAATACGCTTTGCCGTTACCTTACCACCACGTGGTCTACTCTGGTCAGCCGTTGGTCTTTTAGGTCTTCGTTTTGCAGCATCACTAGCTTGCTCTGGACCTTTACGTGCTTCAGCATCTTTCTTCTTTTTAGCTGCATCACGTATTCTTTTTCTAGCTGCAGCTTCTTCTGCCGCTGCCTGTGCAGCAGTCCTGCCACCGGGTGATTTTCTACGTATACTTTGATCTGGCTTTGGTCTTACAGGACGTTTCTTAGTTGTGGCAGCCGCCGCCGTGCTTGCACTTTGTGTTTTTTTATCTGATTTTGTAGCCATACCTATTCCCGCAACACTAACACCTGCTGCTAACAAAGCTGCTTTAGTAATATCGCCTGACCTAAAAGCACGTAGCTGTGCAGGAGTAGGTTGCTTTAGTTTACTAGGAGTACCAACTGTCGTTGACTTACCTTTTTTAGTTTTTCTATCTCCCCGTAACGGTTTTCTTTCTGCTTTAATAGGAGTGCGTTGCGCCCGTACATTAGACTTAGTAGTGCTAGTGCCAGCCCCTTGTGCTTTAGGTGCTGGGGGTGTAGGTTTTTTAGCTGCTACTCCACTTGGTTTTATTTTAGTCTGTGTTTTTATGGAGGGTGTCTCTGATTTAACAGACTTGCGTTCTGCTTGTACATTAGAACGTAATGCACGTTTTTGGTCAGGGGTAGGCTGTTTTGTTTCTTTTAATTTTTTAGGAGTAATCTTACTCTCTGCCTTAATGGGTTTGCGTTCTGCTCTAACCTTGCGTCTTTGCTGACGAACACGAGAGGCTTTTGTTCCAGCAGCACTAAGAGTCTTTTGTACTTTAGCTGCTTTAGCAGGAGCAGCAGCACGTCTAGCTTGAAGAAGTGTTCTAGCAGCTTTTGTACCTGCTCTTACTGCCTTGATAGCAGCACCTCCCGGTACTCCTAAAAGAAGAAGTTCAGCTAGTATTGTTGCTCCTCTAGCATCAGCTTTATCAAAAACATCTTTACTTACACCTGCATCTTTAGCAATCTGAGTTTTCATCTCATCCGATAAAGCCATCAGTATCTCCTGTTACCATTTAACTTTGTGCGACCAGTATTTCGCTGACAGCTTTGTGGTCGGCTTGCCCTGTGCATCGTGACGTGCGTAGTAGGACTTCTTACGTGCTTTGTCTTTAGCACTCTTCGGGTTCTTACCAGCCCCGGATACGCCTTGCTGTCCAAAACGTATGAACTTATACTTACCACCTTCAGACGCCATCACTGCGTGTGATTTCTTTGGGTGTTTAGGAGTACGCTTTGGCTTATTGACGCCAGACAGCCCCTCCTCCTTCATCTTATTTTTTACTCTTTCGGGTATGGCCATTATGTTGGAGTTCCCGGTGATGTACACTTCCAGCTTACAGGTACGTGTAGTGGAATGTTCTCAATAATATCTGCACTCATTTCTACAGTACGCTCATAGCACTCGTCATGCGTCTTATACGGACCACGAGTATCTTGTGCAGGAAAACACGCACCTGTCTGGTACATAACACAGACCATTATCCATGCTTCAAACATATCATTCATTCCCTTCTGTCCATCCCTCTGCCCTCATAGCGTCTTCAACATGCTTCAGAGTAAAGGAACGACCATAGTGTGCCTCTACCGCCTGACGCACGTAGAAAACATCACTATGGGGTATGTGGAGTTTGTCTAATGAGTTAGTACGGATAGCATGATAGAATGCATCAAGTACATTGTCTGTGTATAGTTTTACGGATTTCTTCGCCATTGTCAAGCCTTTTTTAATATAACACGTATTTTTTACGTATTATACCATATAAGTGTTATCACTTGCAAGTGACTTTAACAAGAATATTTAACTAACAGTAAAGATGCACCGTTAAAAGTTATTATAGTTAAGTAAATAGAACAGTCTAACTGTACACCTTTAGTGTGCATTAGTTATAGCGTGGTTATATCAGATTTCGGCAAACCTGTCAAGAGCAGAAATATCACAATCACAAAAATACCTTAATGTTGCACAATAATTAGGCACATTGCACAATGCTTGTGCATGTATGTGTATCAGTATCCACCGTGGTTAACAGTCAATTTTACTGATCTGTGTGTTTCTGTGTATATACGTACGCTATACCCCCGGGTGGCCCCTGCCCGTACCCGGCTATGTGTCTGCATATACAGGCATTATGCCTCTGTAGCCACGCAGGATTGCAATCATGTGTCCGTAAGCGTATGAAGATGCTGCATTTTCCCTGTGATTACAACGGATTGATAGGCATTAGCGACTGTTATGGTATCAGTCGTCATCTATGATGGTAGGCAAAACATGAGATTTGACAGAATGGCATCGGATCAGCGAGGCGGAGCATACTACCCCTACCCTATGGGGTGGCTGGCAAATCGAAGTGTCCGACATCGGTCAGTTCCCCTCTCGTATACACGGGGAAAACTTCACGCCTGTTTCCCCACGCATAATGCGCAGGAGAAATCACGCACGGTTTTAGGTTGACCTTTTTGGGCGGTTCGATTTACAAAGTAAGCAATCGGCAACGAGCCGTTCACAACCTCATCGGAGATGAAAATGCAAAATCAAAACGCTAACGAAGTTACTGTCAAACTCAACACAGCTTTCGACACTCTCAACACACTTGAAGCACAAGGTGCTTGGCTTGGCAAAAAGTTCAAGGCTATCACGAACTCTGACCGCAAAGCAATCACGGAGTTTGACCTGCCACTTGGCAAATTGCTGATGACCTTGAGAACCGAAGGTGGCAAGCAAATCAAGAAAGCCAGATTGCTGGATTGTGGCATTGCAAACATTGATCGCCGCCGCCGCAATGAGAGTGAGCAGTTAGCCCGTAACTGGGAGAATCCAGTCATGCAAGAACTGGTCGAGTCGAAGCGGTTTTCTAGTGCATCAGCTTTGTGCAAAGAGTTTAAGAAACTCACTGATGCCGACAAAGAGCCTGTCGTTAAGACAGCTTCTGATCTTGTCGAAAAGCTGTTCAAGGATATGATCGCATTCGATATCTCAGATGCTGAGATTCAGGCCGCACTCATTGCAAAGCTGGGTGAGGCAAAGACAGAAAACACACAACAAGAGGCAGCGTAAGCTGTCTCTTAACTGTCCGACATCGGACACTTTGGGTCACCATCACGGTGGCCCATTTTTTATTGGAGAAAATCGACATGACAAAACGCAATCCACAATGCACTACACTCATCCGCAATTTCAATGCGAGGGGTGTGGTGTCTAGCTGGGCAGCTATGGACACAAAGGCATACAGCCATAGCTATGAGCCTGAGACACGTCCTGAGTTCCAGTGCTTTGTCGGCGGACAAGCAAAGGCTATGGCGGACGAGTACCAGCGCAAAGTCGATGCCGCCGGATGGCAGGACGTTATCAACCTGCTTGGCAAAAACACTTAGTAGTTCTTACGTGATAAGCACACTTGAACTTTAGTGAAAGTGTGTTATCACTTAGAACTACTTAAACCGTCCGACATCGGACACTTCAAACGGAGTTCGTTATGATTACAAACAAGCGTGATTTTCTTCGTGACAGCGATTGGCAATGGCTCAAGCTGTCTGGTAAAACTCGCCACGGCAAGAACCGTATTGCCCAGCATGGCATACATTGGCTTGTAAAAGCTGATGGCGTGTTCAATGGCGAACCTGCATGGCTTGTGTCATCTATGCACAAGACTGACCGTGGTGGTTTTGATGGTCGCTGGATTCTGAAACAGAATGACCCTAACTTTAACGTCAATTAAACCGTCCGACATCGGACACTTTCAATGGAGTTAAACATGACACAGCAAGAATTTGACCTTATCCGTGACCTTCACAAAGAGGCACGTGGTCGCCGTCCGTCCTACGATTGGGATGTATGGTTCGACAGCCTGTCGCTTACCGATAAGCAAGGCGTCTGGAATGGCTTGGTTGACGAGTCACAGGACCGTGACAACGAGGAGGCTCGTGCGGAGCAACGGTGTTGCCGCCAGTTCCGTGATGCCATCCGTGCCACAATGAGGGCTGGTGCGCCGTCTGTAGACGATGCACTGTCATGGCTCTATGGCTACCATGCCCACGGCGTTAAGCCATACAGTGTTCAGGACATTGAGCATTGGGTATGGGATTTAGGCATCCTATTCACTCCGCTTGGCAAAGCTGTTGTCGAGCGTCTTGACGCTATCACAGATTACAAGGAGTGGTAAATGTGTACTACGCTTGACATAATCATAGGCATGGTGCTACTGTTTTTTGGTAGCATTGCCTTGATATTTTCTGTCCTTGACGGACATTTCTGGGCAGCACTTGGTGGCACGGCGTGTGCTATCGGCGGCTGTAAACACATGATGGATGCAATCCACGGGAGAAGCAGATGACTTATTCGATTATCGGTGTTGGCAATAATGCAAAGACAATCAAAGGTGATGGCTCTGAATACATAACAGCCATCCGTTACCTCAAGCCATTTAAGACCGTGTTCAAAGGCAAGGTACACAACCTGTGTGCTATGGCGGAGAAAGCACAGTGCCATGTCGGCTGTCTGTTTACGGCAGGACGTGGGCAAATGTCTAGCGTACAGCGTGGCAGAGAACGCAAGACAATGCTTTTGCTGTCGGACCCTGTGGCATTCTATGATGCCTTGTATAAGGACATTGAGACATTCCAAAGGCGTTGTCTCAAAAACATGATAACACCTTGCATACGACTAGGCGGTACGGATGACAAGGGGGATGGCATACGCATTGCCAAGCTGTTCCCCTTGTCACAGTTTTATGACTACACAAAGGTAGTCAAACGTGCCTATCAGGATTTGCCTGACAACTACCATATCACGCTGTCTTACAGCGAGGCTGACATGGACTATGCCGACAAGGTATATCAGGCAGTGCTTGACACTGGCGTAAACATGGCTGTGGTGTTTCGTGACAAGCTACCTGCTACGTTCCGTGGCTTGCGTGTCATTGACGGTGACAAAGATGACTTGCGCTTTCTTGATCCCAAAGGTGTAGTCGTTGGCCTCAAAGCCAAAGGCAAGGCAAAGCGTGATGACACTGGATTTGTCATTGACAACTAGCAACCCCTTATGTATACCTTATGTGATATACACTTGAACTTTAGTGAAAGTGTTTATCACTTAGGTATACTAGAACTGTCCGACATCGGACACTTGGAGATTTGACAATGCGTACTAAGACAATCAACCCTGTAGCCAAGGCACTCCTACAGAGTAATCGCAGACGCCAACAAGTAGTGCCTGACAAAACAAAGTACAATCGTAAGAAGGACAAGCACGATGCAAATCAAGCTAGAAAACATGAAGAACCAAAAGACAACTAAGCCAGAAGGCAAGCGTGACCATTGGCGTGAAGAAAAGAAACGCAAGCAAAACATACGGCGTATGGCACGGCGTAACGTACAGCAAACACAGGAGCGTAACTATGGATAAGGTACGTGTATATTGGAATCTTCACAAGAAGTGCTGGTCCGTACAAGACCGCAAGACAGGCAGAGTAATACGTCATGTGACAACCTGTGTCATATCGGATGCCAAATTCGTTGTCCGTAAGGCAGGACAGGCCAAGGTACGGCGTGAGGGCAAGAAGAATGTCCACGCCTTTGCTGTAGGCACTGTGATAGAGTACAGGTTTACACCTGACACTGCACGTTTATTCATGCAGAATACTTGCAGGGCTGTCACCTACAACCCCTATGTCAATGATACCTTTGTATACAGGGACATAGGACAACCCGTTACTGACGCTGACACTATCATTGTCGGCAAGTATGAAGGTAAGCCATACGTATGGGCTTACTAAAACCGTCCGACATCGGACACTTAAACCCCAACAAACTAAAAGGAGATTTTACCATGACATCATTCAACATTGAGAACACCATCCCATCAGGTACATACTTCAAGCGTTCAACAGGCAAGACAGGACAGGTGATTGCATCGCCAGAGTTTGAAGCCAAGCTGTTGAAAGTAGAGGCATTGTACCGTGAGTATCATGGCGTAGCTATGGGCCGTGGTAAGTTCTATGACATGGTGCTTGAGCCTACTCGTGAGACAAAGGACGAGGTAGGTGGTTACATCCAGTACACAGCGGAGGCTGTGGCTGGTATCATTCTGGACAAGGTACACAAGGCACTTGGACAGGCCGTGCGCCGCAAGAACCGCAACAAGCCTATCGTTGTGGAGGTGGGTAGCTTCACCATCAGCAACCTGCGTGACCTTGCTCGTAATGGTCGTGGTCGTGCAAAGAAGGTTGCATGACCAAGTGGGTTTGCTATGAATGTGGTGGCACGAATGTGTGGGAACTCTCATGGGTTCGTGCCAACCGCATATCGTGGATGCTAGTCTATGATGAGGATGTATACACAGATGAGTTGCATCCGAAAAGTAAATGTGATGACTGCAACAAAGAAGTTTTTCTAGTAGAGAAAGGAGACACATAATGTATTGGCAAGTAGGTGTTAAGATTGACAGCGAGGCTGGACAGGTAAATGTCCATCCCGCCGCACTTGAACAATCAAGGTGGGATAACGCAATGGAACACGCATTGGAAATGGCGCAAGCCTTGTATCCAAACAAGCGTATTGAGTTCCTGTACATCAAGGAATATGAAACAAGCCAAGAGGGACACTGCTAATGCCCAAAAGAAGCACAATACCAAACGTAGAAGGCCATGAAGATGTCATACAAGATTTCTTTGCTGCCTTCCCAGCTAATCGCAATACATATGAAGCACCAGAGGGTTACACATGGGATACCCACATATACCACCACAGTCGTAGAGACAGAAAGCGTGGTGGCAATCATGTGTATGCACCCAAAGTGGGCGGCACTTGGTTTGGTGACAAGGTAATTGCCAAGTCGCAGTCTAAGTGGCACGGCACTGGTGGCAATTATCGTGTATACACAACCATGCTATGCTTGATAAAGGAGGACGCTGATGACTAAATGGCTCACAAAAGAAGAGAGAATGCAGATGCACAGTATGCAGGAGGACTACATAGAGATTTTCCACACTAGGACTGAACTGCGTGAGGATAATCCAGAACTGTGGCATAGTATCGTTGACCAGTGGGAGGCGATTAAGTTTCGTCTTTCAGAGGATGAACATTCAAAGTGCATGAGTACAGCAACGCATACGATAGATGACATAATAGAAGGAGAATAATTATGATTGCACTAATAGTAGTCTTTAGCTTTGCCATGTTCTCACAGGACAATGCAGAGTTTATACAAGACATGAATGACAAGCTGGAATGGGATTGCACGTTTACATATGTAGGCAAGCAGGATGCTAGGCCAGACGTGCCACACATTGCAGTGGACAACAAGTATGTATACTTTAGTATGGAGCCATGTGATGAGTAACATATACAACTTAATCATGGACAGCAGGTACAACCCACTGCGTCACATACCTGACAACAACACACGGCATCTGGTAATGCAGATGCTGGCGTGGATGTGGTGTATCATCTTCAGCATGTGGATGGGTAGCATCGTGGTCTTTGGCATTAGTGCTATTGCCCATGCCCTGCTGATTGCTGGTGTGTTCATCACGGCGGGTGTATTTGAGACAGCAAGACGCAAGCCCAATTACTTTGGTGGATTGGGTAGAGGCAATGGGGGTGAGCATGAGTGAATATAAAATACTGCCTCGCTCTGAAGTTGAGCAACTTGTAACAAGTTTTATAGAAGAGAACAAAATATATGCAGAATATGGCAAAGACGCAGAAGGTCTTTTTGTTGTGCATTTTGTAGTTCAAGAGGAGAATGAGCATGAGTGACAACTACGACAGCGGTTTTGACCTTGTATTATCTGACTATGAACGTAGGGATTTGATTGCTTACTATGAAACTGATTCACTGCCTGACTATTTGTCATGTGATGACGAGGATATGTGGTATGGATACCAGATAGGTGACAGGATGTTTGACTTAAATATCTGGACTGACGACATGACAGGTGACATTGTTTGTGCAGTGTACGAATGTGATTGGATAAATGACAACTGGCAAACTAACTGTCGCCACAGTTGGACGCTAACAGGAGGTGAGCATGAATGATGATGAGATAAAGGAGAACCTTAGAGCATATGTTGGTTCATTAGAACATTGGGCCGACTGGTTCAGATGTAGTGACGAGGACTATGCTAGTGAACTTGCCTATCTACTAGAAGATAAGGCACACGATATCAGTATGTACATTCTAAAAGAGGAGTTTAGCCATGAACAGACAAGCACATAAACAACACATTCTTGCTTTGATTGAGGAGGTGAGACAACTGGAAGCACGTATGCAACCTACCGACACAGGACACATTGCGACTGCAATCAATGTCCTCATGGGTAGGATTGAGGAACTGCTAACCAAACTTGTAGAGGAGAAGTGATATGAAAAGTAAAAAGTGTAAGATAGAACTAGAAGGCCACCAGATTGAACGTCTGCGTAGCATCGTCAATGCTATCAAAGACTTCAACATAACTACATCTGATAAGGCATGTATTGATTATGATACCATCCGTGAACTAGATGGTGCTGATGATTTTCTTGCTAGGCATTTCGGTTTGGCCCAGCCAAGTAACAAAGATTTTGGCACAAGCTGGTATGCAGATTATCAGTGGGATGAGGATGACACTTGACCGATGCTACGTTATATGATATAACTGCATCTTTACAACCAAAAGGAGAATAGATATGCCATTAGAATATATCCCTGAGAAACTTGACTTCAAGGTAGACTTTGAACCCACTAGAGTTAGTGACAAGAAGTATGTAATCAATCGCAGCACTGGCGAACCCATTGCTATTGTTGGTAAAGACTTCACCTGTGCATCACATGGTGACTTCTTTCGCAGCGTTATGGACGCAGTGACAGAGAACCTTTCCTCACATGAGGTGGACGGTGCTAACATTGCATGGCGTGATGCCCATCACAATGGCTGGGCCATGATGGACATGACCTTGCCTAATGTGAAGGCTAAGATTACTACGCCAAAGCATGAGACTGAAATAGCACAGCGCATCATTGCATTGCATGGTGTGGACGGTACGTGTTCAAACACGGTACTGTTTGGTGCTATCGACTTCTTCTGCACCAATGGGCAGATACGTGGTGAGCATGACAAGGTACGCCGTAAGAACACCAGCGGGTTCAACCTTGACACATTCATTGACCAGCTAAACCGTAGCAAGCAGGACTTCTATACACAGTCAGAACGCTTGCAAGGCTGGGCTAACAAGCCTCTGTATGCAGACAATGTGAAGTCTATGCTTGAGTCTCTCGACAAAGGCAAGTCCAAGCGTATGTTTGAATTGTACAATCAAGAGGCTGGTGTGCGTGGCAACAATGCCTTTGCTCTGTACTCTGCTTTCACCAACTACGCCACCTATGCTGATGAGCGTAACGGATTCAAGCTGCGTAACACTGGCAAGGATACCGATGCTGTCTCAATGTGGGAGCGTGAAGAAAAGGTATCTCGCTGGGTAGACAGCAAGCAGTTCAAGGAGTTACTTGCAGCATGAGGACTGTCGATGACCTGATACAGAAGTACCTAGTCTCTAACGATTTCAATATGTTACGAGACAAGTCTAAGAAAGACTATAGGTACTTTCTGTCTGTCATGTCGGATCAGTTTGGTGATACAGCCTACGACAAAGTGACAAGCAAGCAAGCTAAACACGCCTACGAAGAATGGGTTGTGCGTGGTATTACGCTTGCGAATCACGTGAGGAACTCATCGTCTAGGTTGTATCACTACGCCATCGACATGGAGTATGCCACCTTCAATCCATTCGCTAACATTAAACGTAAGACTGCACCACAACGAAAGGTGGTGTGGTCAGAGGATGACGTGCGTCATTTTCTTGACACTGCATATAGTTCGTTTGAGTGGCGTAGTATCGGATTGATAGTACAGATGGCATACGAATGGTGTCAAAGATTGGGTGATATGCGCTTGCTTACATGGGATAACCTAGATTTGCCTGACAAGAAACTTTACCTTGAGCAATCAAAGAAGAGGGCAGAGGTTACATTACCTATTGAAGATGACCTACACTCTATGCTGATACAACAGCAGGAGGACTTTGGTTTTCAACAGTACGTTGCGCCCCGTGTGAGACCCGTCAGGGGCGTGTACGAACCCTATGGCTTGGACAGGCTAGGCAAAGCAGGACGTGTCGTCATGCGTGAAGCTGGATTGTCTGATGAACTACGACTGATGGACCTACGCCGCACTGGTACTACAGAGATGGTAGAGGCTGGTGTATCTATGGGCCAGATCATGTCGGTTACAGGACATACTAACCCACAGTCTGTCAAACCGTACATGAAAAATACATATGCCAGTGCTAATAATGCATTGACAATGCGTAAATCTCGTGATAAAAGCACTTAACTGCCGACAAGAAAGGTGTATATACATGGATAATATATATAACATTGTAAGTGATTTACACGTAGGTGTAGGTGAAACCCAACGAATGAACTGTCCTATATGCAAAGGACGTAAGACTTTTACTGTGACAAATAGCATGGGCAGTCTTGTGTGGAACTGCTACAAAGCATCGTGTGATGTAAGTGGTGGCACAAGAGTACACATGGCTGTTGAAGATGTACGCCGTGCATTACATGGTGTAGAGCATTTTGCAGAGGACAAGTTTATCCTGCCCACCTACATCACACACAATACGGACAGCCTGTACATCAAACGGTTCTGTGCCACGTGGGGCATAGACAAGGACAGGCTGGGCCTTATGTGGGATGTAAAAGAAGATCGCCTTGTGTTCCCCGTTAAACACGATGGTGTTATCGTTGATGCCACAGGCAGGTCATTGGGTAAGCGATTACCTAAATGGAAACGATATGGAAAAAGTGGCTTGCCATACACGTCAGGGTGTGGTAAAGTCGCCGTAGTTGTTGAGGACTGTGTGAGTGCCGCAGTTGTAGGCGAGGATGTAAGGCTTGTCGGGGTAGCCATGTTGGGTACATCCATGCTTGAATCACACAAGAGGTATCTCTCGCAGTTCTCAACAGCAATCATAGCACTGGACCCCGATGCCCTAAAGAAGACGCTATTGATTGCCAAAGAACTTAGAGGACACGTAGCCAACGTGCGTGTACTCAAACTGACGGACGATCTGAAGTACCGTCACCCCGATGACCTAGCTGCACTGGCAGCGATAACCAACGAAGGAGACTAACATGGAACTATCACTCATCAGAAGCCTGATGGACAAAGACTTCTACGATGACCATCGTGGTTCTAAATGTCCATCAGAGTTGTTCAGTTCGGACAACAGAAAGATCAAGCAAGCTATCGACACAGCTATGGACAGGTACAATCGCACGGTCACACCCGATGAGATTGAGGCACTGTTTATATCAGGCAATCCGACATTGACCACTGCACAAAAGCAGGGGTATGCCAGCTTGTTTGCACAGATCAAGAAGGAGACGCCACTGGGTGGCGATGTAGCACAGGAGGTTCTATCCAAGCTGTTCCAGCGGGTAGTCGGAGAGAAGGTAGCTGAACTAGGTTTTGATATGGTCAACGGTGACAACCGTTCTCTTGAAGCCCTGCGTGGGCTGATGGAGAAGTACAATGATGACTTCATCCCTAACATGAATATCGAATGGGAGGACATCAGCATAGAAAGCATCATGGCTGCAGTCGGAGAAGAGGCACGTTGGAAGTTCAACATCCCCTCTGTAATGCGTAAGCTAGACGGCATCAGCGGCGGTCACTTGATTGAGGTAGGTGCTAGACCTAACGTGGGCAAGACCTCGTTCCACGCCTCTCTAATCGCTGGTCCTAACGGGTTTGCACACCAAGGTGCTAACTGTATTATCCTGTGCAACGAAGAGGCTGGCAAGCGTGTAGCAGAGCGATATCTTAATGCTGCATCTGGCATGTCACGGTATGAGATTGGCGTGAACTTTCAGAAGGCATCTGCTGCTTACTATCCCGTATCCAAGAACATCAAGATCAAGGAGTGTCAGGGTCGTGACATGGCGTGGGTTGAGTCTGTAGCCAAGTCGTATAAGCCTGACATTCTTGTGCTTGACATGGGTGACAAGTTCAGTGCTGGCGGTAACTATGCCAGACCTGATGAAGCACTCAAGGCTTGTGCCATATATGCTAGGCAGATTGCTAAGACATACGACTGTGCAGTATTCTATATGTCACAGCTATCAGCAGAGGCAGAGGGGCGTACCACACTGAATCAATCCATGATGGAGGGGTCACGTACAGGTAAGGCAGCAGAGGCTGACCTCATGCTACTGATAGGCAAAGCACCACATGTAGAGGGTGAGGAACAGGAAAGCCCACTACGCCACATTAACGTAGTCAAGAACAAGTTGAACGGCTGGCATGGCATGGTCAACTGTGACTTAGACTACTTGACAGCGAGGTACGGAGTATGAGGACAAAGCCATTTAACAAAGCATCCTTTGAGAAGTATGACAGGGCTGCACGTATTCGTACAGGACAGCACCTAACTCTCAAGGGGTACAAGGTAAAGGATCACCCAGACAAGTACGCCCAAGACCTGATAGCTACACAAGATAATAATAGCATATGTGTAGAGTGTGAGGTGAAGGTGGTGTGGTCTGGCCCTGACTTCCCATATGAAACGGTGCAGTTGCCACAGCGCAAGCAGAAGTTCTTCAATGAGCCTACGCTGTTTTACATATGGAATAAACAATTAGATAATGCAGTTACATTCTTGTCGGAAGAGATAAAGGACTTGACGCCAGTGGAAGTACCGAATAAGTATATAAGCAAAGGCGAATACTTCTATCAGATACCGATGGACTTAGTAACTAAAGTAAAAGTGAGGATTAAAGATGAAGCTAACACTTGATGTAGAGAACACCGTCACCAAGCGTGGTGGCAAGCTGCACATGGACCCCTTTGAGACAGACAATACGCTGGTCATGGTGGGTATGTTAAACGATCAGGGTAACAAAGCTATCGTTACCTTTGACCATAGTGATGAACCAGCTACGGGTTTTGGTAGAGAGATGGTGCAGGATTGGTTAGATCAAGCCACTATACTTATAATGCATAACGCAGCGCACGACTTGTTGTGGCTGTGGGAGTCTGGCTTTACGTATGATGGCCCCGTGTTCGACACGATGCTGGCAGAGTATGTGCTACAGCGTGGTATCAAAGAGCCACTGTCTCTTGAGGCTTGTGCAGAACGCTATGAGTTAGACACTAAGAAGCAAGACACACTCAAGGAGTATTTCAAGAAGGGTTATTCTACCCGTGACATACCCTACGATGAGTTGTGTGAGTACCTATCTGCTGACCTACACGCTACACAGCAACTATCAGATAAGCTGATATACCGCCTCAACACAGAGGCAGACGCAGGACTCCGTGGTACAGTTGATCTGACTAACGAGGTGGCTGTATGTCTGTCACGTGTTTACCAGCGGGGCTTTACCGTAGACATGGACAAGCTGGATGAGGTGCGTCAAGAGTTTGAACAGGAGAAGCGTCAACTTATTGACGATCTAAATACCCATGTTCGTAGGCTGATGGGTGACACTCCTATCAACCTCAATAGTCCAGAGCAGTTGTCTTGGGTTATCTACAGCCGTAAGGTATTGGACAAGCCCTATTGGGGCAACGCCATTGACCCCTACATGGATGAACAAGACTTTCGCAGCCTCGTTGCAGCAGGTACAGAACGTGTATACAAAACCAAAGCTAGTCAATGCAAGGAGTGCTATGGCAGTGGTCAGGTTAGAAAGGTAAGGAAAGATGGAACCCCGTACTCAAGAACTAATAAGTGTCCTACTTGTTCTGGTGATGGTTATCTTCTTACACACAGCCAAACGCTGGCTGGTCTGAAGTTTAAGCCACCATCAGCCAAGTGGGCTAGTGCCAATGGCTTTAGCACAAGCAAGTCTAATCTTGAACTGCTAGAGAATACAGCCAAGTCTAAAGGCATGACAGATGCGGTTGACTTCCTATATAAAGTACGCAGACTATCCGCTGTGGATACCTACCTGTCGTCCTTTGTAGAGGGGATCAGCCTACACACAAAGCCTGACAATAGGCTGCACGTGCGTTTACTACAGCACCGCACAGCTACTGGCAGGTTTAGTGGTGCAGACCCTAACATGCAGAACATGCCACGTGGTGGTACGTTCCCCGTGAAGAAGGTATTCGTATCACGATTCGACAATGGTAAGATAATGGAAGCAGACTTTGCACAGCTAGAGTTTCGCACTGCCGCTTACCTATCACAAGATGGAGTTGCAATTGAAGAAGTATCTACTGGGTTTGATGTACACGCATACACCGCTGAAGTTATTACTAATGCTGGTCAGCCTACGAGCAGACAGGATGCGAAAGCGCATACATTTGCGCCCCTCTACGGGGCCACTGGGTTCGGAAGGACGCAAGCAGAAGCATCTTACTACCAACACTTCACAAAGAAGTACACGGGAGTTGCCGCTTGGCACTCCAAGTTGGCTAAAGAAGCTATCGCAACCCAGAAGATAGCTACACCATCTGGCAGGGAGTTTGCATTTCCTGATGTAGTGCGTAAGCATACAGGTAGAGTGTCACACTTTACACAGATCAAGAACTATCCCGTGCAGTCATTCGCTACGGCAGACATTGTGCCACTGGCTTTGTTGCACATAGAAAAACTACTTGACGGTATGCAATCATGTGTGGTAAATACTGTACACGATTCAATCGTCATTGATGTTCACCCAGATGAGGAGAGGAGATGTATTGATGTAATACAAGAGACTAACAGAGTATTGCCTGACTTGATTACCATACGTTGGGGGTTGGTATTCAATGTTCCACTAGAACTAGAGGCAAAAATTGGCCCCAACTGGCTTGACACTAAGGATGTGTCGTGATATAACTATGGATTCAAACTCAAAAGAAGGAGTATAAAATATGGAACTTACAACTATCAATACCGCTAACTATGCGGAAATGGCTAAAGCTATGGGCATCGCCCATGAAGGAATTGGTGAGCGTAAACAGGCAAGCACCCTTGCACGTCTGCGTATCAATCACTCACCTATTATCGGTACGGAAAAGGTACTGGTTAAAGGTGGAACCTATAAGCTGGAGATACCAGACGGTCCTACCTACTACGCTGAATCTGTAAAGATTCGCCCGTATGTACAACGCTTCATGTATAAGCGTTTTATTCGTGGTGATGCAGGTTCATCTAACCGCTACGTTAAGACTGTCATGGCTGATAATCTTAACATCGACTTGAAAGACAACGATGGTGGATTCAATTGTGGTAAACCTGCTGGTTTTATCAAGGATTGGAACTCTGTTCCTGATAAGATGAAGGAACTCATTAAGTCTATCAAGCGTGTGCGTGTAGTGCTTGGCATGGTTGAACTTGTCAACGCAACAGATGAGCATGGGGAGTCTGTCGATGTAGACGACACAGCATTCATCTGGGAAGTTGAGAACCGTGATGCATTCAAGATTGTTGGTGAGGTCTTTACTCGCTTGGCAAAGATGAAGCGTCTGCCTGTGCAGCATATCATCACAGCTACATCAGAGGAGCGTAAGATTCCTACAGGTGCTGTGTTCTATCTGCCAACAGTAAGCCTTGATACTACCGTTAGCCTTGACCTCACTGAGAAAGAGCAGACTATGTTTGCTGACTTCATGCAGTGGGTACAGAACTACAACGAGTATATCATCAATGCGTATGCAGAGAAGGCTAACCATATCGAAGATGATATGGAAGTTGATCTGGATTCGATTATGGATATCGAAGTAGAAGAGGTAGCGTAATGAACCATCCTGCTGAACTGGCGTTGCACCAGTACATGACTAATGCTGCTAATGGTAATTCCACCATGTCGGAAGAGACAGTTCTTCAAGTAGCTAATGATGTTGCTGACGCATTAAAACGCCAGTTTGGTGGGGGCAATAAGCGTGACGAGTTTAGGCTACGCATGTCAAATGTGGGTAGGCCAACTTGTCAACTCTGGTTCCAGAAGAATCAGCCAGAGAAAGCGTTGCCCTTACCGACTACATTCGTAATGAACATGATGCTAGGTGATATCGTAGAGGCTGTGTTCAAAGGACTATTGAAAGAAGCTGGAGTAGATTATGAAGACAATAAGGAAGTTACTCTTGAAGTTGATGATGATACATCCATTAACGGCACATATGATATTGTTATTGATGGTGCTGTTGATGATATCAAGTCAGCTTCTAGCTGGTCCTATCGAAACAAGTTCGACAGCTATGACACGTTAGCTAGTCACGATAGCTTTGGGTATGTGGGTCAGCTTGCTGGCTACGCCAAGGCATCAGGCAAACGTGCTGGTGGATGGTGGGTAGTAAACAAAGCCAACGGTGAGTTTAAATATGTACCAGCCACAAACCTTGACTTGGATGAAGAGATAACCAAGATTAAGGATACAGCACAGACTGTAAAAGATAACACGTTCAAGCGTTGCTTTGATGCAGTGCCTGAAAAGTTTAGAGGTAAGGAGACAGGCAATACAGTGCTTAATGAGAACTGTATCTTCTGTTCCTATCGCTTTACGTGTTGGCCTACATTGACAGAACGTCCAGCGGTAAAGTCACAGGCTAAAGAACCTAAGATGGTTCCATACATAAGTATGGCAGAAGAATATGCCTAACGCAAAACAATTTAGAGCAGCACGTAAGTACGGCTATCGTAGTGGGCTTGAGTTAAAACTAGCAGAGTACCTAAAGGAACTCTCTATCAAGTATGACTATGAGTGTGTAAAGATAGAATGGGAAGACCTAGCCTATCGTACATACACGCCAGATTTCGTGCTGTTCAACGGCATCATTATAGAAACAAAAGGTATGTTTACTGCAGCAGATAGACGTAAGCATCTTGCAATTAAGAAACAACACCCTAAGTTAGACATACGCTTTGTGTTTGAGAATAGTAGACGTAAGCTACGCAAAGGTGCTAAGTCTTCTTATGCAGAGTGGTGTATAAGATACGGGTTTCTTTACTATGACAGGATCATACCAGAGGATTGGCTAAAAGAGAAGGGTAAGAATAGGCACAGAAAGTTTATCAAATTCACAGGAAGTAAAGTAAAAAGGAGATGAGTATGCACAATGATGAGGAGTACTACAACGATGAAGACTACGTGATAAGAATACGCCCCGGCTGTGACATGCAAGCAAATGCAAATGGGCGTAAGGAAGCTGTGTGGACGGGGGAGATTGATATATCTATTATAACAGGTCCAGATAATCCATTAGACGATGAGTCTTACTCGCAGGTTATGCACTTTGTACGTATGATGTGTGCTACCGTTCCTTTAATGGAGAGCAACAAAGAACTACGTAATTTAGTGCATGAGTTTGTAATGGAAGAACTTGACTTAGAAGATGAAGAAGAATATGATGAGCCTTCTGTCGTTGTTAAACAAGAAGATGGCAACGTAGTACGGTTACAGTTTTCATCAAAGACTAAAGGGAGTGCATAATATGAGACATGAAGAGTATATGAGACAGGCAATGAGGCAAAGTGATGTTGACAACATAGAAGATTATCCACCTTCTGTTGACAAAGACATGGTGAATAGTCCATCACATTATAATCAGTCAGGCATTGAGTGCATTGCTGCCATCCAAGCTGCACTTGGTCCTAACTTTAAATACTATTTGCAAGGCAACATTATGAAATACTTATGGCGGTTTGACTACAAAGGCAGACCACTTGAGGATTTGGAGAAAGCTAAATGGTATTTAAATTCGCTACTAGAAGACGTGGCAGCGAGTGATGAGAGTTAAAGTATTTATTACTCTCGACATTGACGAGGAAGAATACCCCATACCTGCGGATGGGCAGGTTGGGGAAGAAATAGAGGATGGCATACGTGAATACATCTATGATGTAGACGGTGCTGACATTAGAACAATAAGAACTATAACGGAGTGATGGATATGAACAATTACCTACCAACAGACTACCAAAACTTCATTGCGCTATCACGGTATGCCCGATGGAAAGAAGATGAACAACGCCGTGAGACATGGGGCGAGACAGTAGAACGATACTTTGACTACATGAAGAACCATCTGTATAGCACGTGCAGATATGTAATGCCTGATGATTTAAGAGGCGAACTAGAGCAAGCTGTATTGAATCAAGACATCATGCCCAGCATGAGAGCATTGATGACTGCTGGCCCTGCGCTAGACCGCTGCCACGTGGGTGCATATAACTGTTCCTACGTGCCTATAGACAGCCCTAGAGCCTTTGATGAGACTATGTATATACTTATGTGTGGCACAGGCGTAGGCTTCTCTGTAGAGCGTGAGAACGTGGACAAGCTGCCTATAGTTAATGAGGTGATGCATGACACAGATACAGTAATAAAGGTAGGTGATAGCCGCCCCGGTTGGTCAAAGTCTCTGCGTGAACTTATCTCTCTGTTATATGCTGGTCAGATACCAAAGTGGGATGTATCCGATGTACGTCCTGCAGGTGCAAGGCTCAAGACATTTGGTGGTCGTGCCAGTGGCCCAGCACCACTAGAAGAGTTATTCCAGTTTGTTATTGACAAGTTCAAGGCAGCTACTGGTCGCAGACTATGGCCCGTTGAGTGTCACGATATCATGTGCAAGATTGGTGAGGTTGTAGTTGTTGGTGGTGTACGCCGTTCTGCTCTTATTAGTCTGTCTAATCTTGGTGATGACCAGATGGCACATGCCAAGTCAGGTCAGTGGTGGGATACAGAACCACAACGTGCGTTAGCTAACAACTCTGTAGCCTACAAAGGCAAGCCAGAGATGGGTACATTCATGCGTGAGTGGGTAGCACTGTATGAATCTAAGTCAGGGGAGCGTGGTATCTTCAATCGTGAAGCAGCAAAGGTACAGGCAGCTAAGAATGGTAGACGTGAGATAGAACATAGTTTCGGGTGCAACCCCTGCAGTGAAATTATATTGCGTCCATATCAGTTCTGTAATCTGTCGGAGGTAGTAGCACGTGCCAGTGACACGCAGCAGACGCTACGTGAGAAGGTACGCCTTGCTACAATCTTAGGCACGTTCCAATCCACACTAACTGACTTCAAATACCTGCGTAATGTATGGAAGAAGAATACAGAGGAAGAGCGTTTGCTTGGTGTATCACTTACAGGCATCATGGACAACGACTTGCTTAGTGGTACATCAGCCCATCTTGGCAAGAACATTGGGCAAACACTGGAGACATTGCGTGATACAGCAGTAGAGACTAACGCTGCTATGGCTGAACAGCTTGGTATTCCACAGTCAACAGCCATTACATGCGTCAAGCCTAGTGGTACAGTGTCACAGCTTGTAGATAGTGCCAGTGGCATACATGCGAGGCATAATCCACACTACATTCGTACTGTACGTGGAGATAACAAAGACCCACTTACACAGTTCCTTATGTCAGAAGGTATACCAGCAGAGCCAGATGTTATGAAGCCAGAGTCCACTACAGTGTTCAGTTTTCCAATGGCATCACCACGTGGGGCTGTTACACGCACAATCCTGTCGGCTATTGAACAGCTTGAGTTGTGGCTTACCTACCAGCGTTATTGGTGCGAACACAAACCGTCAGTGACAATCTCTGTCAAAGAGAATGAGTGGATGGATGTAGGTGCATGGGTGTACAAACACTTTGATGAAGTGTCAGGCATCAGTTTCTTACCATTCAGTGACCACACGTATAAGCAAGCACCATATCAGGACTGTACAGAAGATGAATATGATGCTATGATAATACAGATGCCTAGAAGTGTTGATTGGGCAAAGCTACAGGAGTTTGAGAAAGAAGACATGACAACAGGAGGACGTGAGTTGGCATGTACAGCAGATGCTTGTGAGGTAGTGGACTTGAATGCAGCATGATTGAAGGAGTGGACATGCCTACATGGTGGCAGTGGTGGCTGATACTAGCTATCACTGTCAACACCACAATCAATTTGATTGTATTCTTCAAGCATAGGTTTAGAAAAAGGAGTGATAATGGTAAGAAAAATTGAAGTACTAAAAGTAGTAGAACATGAAAATGGTTCAGCTACTGTTGTGTTTGATTGTGATGATGAATCGAGAAAGGCACTAATTAATGAAGGCTTATTATCATTAATCACAAAAGCAGTAGACAAAAACAATGAAGAGTATGATTGGCATACGGAAGGAAAGGAGTTGACAGATGAGAGAGATGATGATACAAACACTAAAGCAACACGCAAAGGCTAATAGCCAGTTGCATTGTATGAATATTGAGGTCTATCTTAAAAATCCAGCAGGTATAGGAGAGCATTCAGACATCATGGAAGCCATACAAGCAGAGTTAGACAAGATGGCTATGTATGAAGACAGACTAGATATTTTGGACAACTACTTTAATGAGTAAGTTGGTGTGGAAACGGGGAGAGGATTGGTTGATAGCTAATCCACCCCGCAAGTCTGAACAGTACAAAGAGTGGCTAAAAGAAAAGGAGAAGCACGATGACAAAAAAGAAAACAAGTGAGGACAAGCAGGTAGTTAATATTGACGGTGAAGACTACGCCTTTGATGATTTGACTGACCTGCAAAAGTATATGCTGGAACAAGTAGTAGATTTAAAAGGCAGAATAAGAACTGCCCGACTACACTTAGATCAGCTTAAAGTTGCCAGCGCAGAGTTTGGCAGGAACCTTTCTGAGTCTGTAAAAAAGGGAGAGTAACTATGTTCGTAGATAGTCTTAAACCAAACTACACAAAAGAAGAGGCTGTGTTTGAGGACGGAGAATGGTGGTATATACAACCGGGAGACGGTACTCGTAGACGTATTGCATCTCACGCACGTAAAAATACTACTCGCATGTTTGTTAATGGTAAGTACGTGCCTAAGTCAGACCCCTTGCACAAACCGGGCAACTGGAAAACATGGACACACGTACACTCTCTTGAGAAGTTAGAGAGTACAGATTCAGGAGTAGCTGGATACGTTTATGTAATAGTAAATGAGGCTTGGCCTGAGTGGGTAAAGATTGGCTGCGCTAAAGATGCTGATGATCGTCTGAATAGCTATCAAACCTACTCACCATTTCGTGATTACTCTATTGTTGCCCGAATCAAAACAGACAACAGGCACATGGAAGAAAAAGAAATGCACAAAGCCTTTACTCACTTTGCAAAGGAGCGAAAGAACGAGTGGTTTAAGATTGATAGAGTAACAGCGATCAAGATATTTAACTACAAGCTGAAGGAGAAAGAGGATGCGGCGTAACGGCCTAAGTAAATACGATGCCCCACTTAGAGTACAATACGAGTGGGGCTATCAAGACTTCTTTAATTGGGGAGAGTCTGTTGAGAGTGATAGGATAAAGCCCAAGGTAGAAAGGAAGCTGCACCATAACACAATGCAGTTTCGTGAGTGGCAGAGAGGATGGAATGATGCTTACTATGCCAACCTAAAGAGAGTGCAACGCAATGAACAAGCTAGAGCAAGAAGCTAAAGATTGGATGAAGGAGAAATATATGTATGGTATTACAGCTAAAGCGTACCAGATAGCAGCGTGTGAAACTGCCATCTTCCCAAAGGAAAAGGCCACAGAGTATTTGACTCTGGGCCTGACGGGTGAAGCAGGGGAAATTGCTAACAAGGTTAAGAAGTTTATTCGTGACGGCGCACCACCAGACGAGTATGAAGCCAAGAAGATAGAGATTGGCTACGAGATTGGTGATGTTATGTGGTACTGTGCTGTATTAGCAGAAGAAATGGGGATGGACCTTGGACATATCATGGAGAACAATCTACAGAAATTGGCTGACCGCAAGGCTAGGGGTACTCTGTCTGGCTCTGGTGACAATCGTTAAGTATACTATAGGGGGTGCTATGTGCCTGTGGTTAATTTATATTGTGGGCATGGCACTAACTAATACCATATGTGATTGTGTCAGAGACTTTAACGGTTGGTGGGAGTTAGAATACTGGATAAAAAAAGAAGGGGCTTAATTGCCCCTTTTTTATTGTTTAGCCTCTGCGTTAGCTATCCGTATCGCCAATCTAAGATGGTTTACTTCTGGCTCTAGTTCCTGCATCTCCATTACACTTCTACCTCCATAATCAGGATGTTGACGGTAGTAGTCATCAGCAAGTCTACGTTTTAGCTTTGATAGCTTTGTATATTGTGCTTTATCAAATGCCGTAAACGGTTTATTAAATTTAGAGGCATCATTCTCCGCTTCAACTACAGCTAATCGTTTTGCTCTTGATCTAAATTGTTTAATTGTGTTCGTTATCTTTGCCTTCTTTTGATTTAGGCTTAACCGTTTGTACTCTGGTGTATTTACAAGTTTGTTTACTTCTTTTTCAAACTCTATACCCATATACTTTTTTACAAGGGCATCAGCTTCTTTAGCCCCTGTTCCCGGCACAATGGCATAATCTTTAATGCCAAGTCGCACCAACTCCTTTTCACCGTCAGACCTTTCTGCAACCTTACGTGGTGTTCCAAACAATTGTGAAGTAAGAGAACTCTGCCTATACAAAGGGTCTTCTCTGGTAGCTGCTTGGAACTCTGGTAAGTCTTTAGACAAACCGGGAAGTTCTTTTTGTATCGTAGCTGCAAAACCGCTACTAAATCTATCACCAAATCCTATACCGCTAGTTTGTTTAGCATCTCTAACAATAGCAGCCTCTGTATCATATGCAGCCTGTACATCACGAACTACACGTAGTGGTGTTACAGCCCCACCAAATAGAGTTGCTGTGTATTGACCCATTACTTCAGCGAATTTTTCGGATTTAAGAAAATCTGTTTCTCCTGCTACTAAGTCTTCAAATTGGTCAATAACAAAAGAACTAGCACCAGTTCTAAACTGTGCGCCTGTTACACCTTCAAAGGTTTCAACTAGATTTACATCAGCAGATATATCAGGCTGCTCAATTGTACCTAGAGTTACATCTTCAGTAACACCTGCTTTAACTATTAAATCAGCGATAGCAAGGTAAGGAGTGATAGGGAAGTATGGACGTAAATCACCTGTCCTACCATCATCCGTTTTATATTCATACCAGTTAGTGTCTTGATTACTTGCACGATGATTGATAGCTGCATATAAAGCGGCTGTTCCAACCATGCCCGATGATAGTTCCTTACGTGCTTGGTTAGCTACTTGCTGCGCCTGTGTGGCTTTCTTGTCTGCCTCTTTTGCTAGTGCTTTAGCCTCTGTACGCAGCTTCCTAGACAGGTTCATATCCCCCGCCTTCTTAGCCTGTTCAGCAGCCTCATCAGCTAGTTCACCAGCCTTCCTAGCAGTCTCTGAGGCTTTCTGTATAGCCTTCCTAGTGAACACGCTTTTACTGACGCCTGTGACCACGCTGGCAGGGCTGTACTGGAATTGAAACTGCAAGGCATTAACCATAAACTTAGCAAATGGAAACGCTGCTGTACCAATAGGAGCAGGTATTGGTCCTAGTCTTTCATTAAACTTTAAGAAAGCGTAGGCAAGAGAATCACCCGGCTTGCCACCAGACTCTTTAGGTATTCTTGCAAAGGTAAATGCCAGAGACTCTTCAACCGCATTCTCCAATACTTTTGGTGGCAGCACTTTACCTGATGCCACAAACTCTTCCATACTTTTAAACTGACCTACCTTAGTAGGGTTGTCTACAATAAGACCAGAACGGCGTAGCTGTTTATCAATTGTATCTACAAAGATAGCCCGTCTAAAGAATAAATCTTGCCCTATGTTAAGACCATTAAGAAACCGTGTGGCTTTTGACAACTCTTTGTCAGGTGCTAGTTCGTTTAACGATCTGTTCATATTAGCAAGAAGCCTTGGGTTATGCTGCAGCAAAGCGTCAGATATCTCTGCTGTTTCGTTAGCATCTGCCATCTTACCTAAAGCACCAAAGCCATCACGTACAGCCTCACGCAAACTAAACTTAGGTGGAGACAATGATGTTGTGCCATTTAGTGAGGCATCTACTTGCCTTCCCATTTGATATATTACAGATTCTAAAGTTCCTGCAAGGCCATCCATACCCAGCCTAGTCACGGCACTATATACGTTACGCATTGTAGTTGATATCTGCGTGACCATTAATGCTCTACGCTCACGGTCTAGCTTCCTACCAAATTCTATTGCCTTGCCCATAGGGCCAACTATCCCGTCAGGATCATCAAATACTTTTAGCTGCTGTTGAAACTCTGGATCAATCTCAAAGAATGCCTTTAGAACTTTACCTGTTTGACTTCCTGATTGTAATATCTTAGCTGCTTCACTAGCTGATGCGCCAAACGCATTTCTAAACTGCTCAATGGATAAGCCCTGCTTAGATATAGCTTGCTCAAGACTGTTAATTAACTCCTCGTTGGTAGTTCCTTCAGGCAAGAAGTCTAACAGATTTTCGCCGCCTTCTATATCATCTAGCATCTTTCTAGTTTGTTCAATAGCATCCCCTGCTTTGCCACCTTTTTGTGCAGCAGTAGCAAGATTGTCTGACAATACTTTAGTCATAACCTCAAAGGCTTTTGTATCTGCGTTAGCTATCTTACCAAGATCGCCTGTTTCAGCCATGTCACGAACAATGTCTGTTAACACACCGCCTACACGTTTCATTACTTCTGAATTGTAGGCACGAGCCTGATCTTCACTAGCACCTTCAGCTAAGTCATCAAGAACTTTACGGCCCTGTGTTAAGTCAATAATGCCATTAGCTAGATCACTACCGGGAACTAGAGTTGCACTATCGCTACGCTGTGCAGCTTCTTGTGCCGCAAGGTCTTTGTTTCTAGCAACAAGTCCATCTGCAATCTTTTGTTTTTTGTCAAATGTATCTTGTACATTACGTAGTATTTTGCTACCGCCTAAACCACCAGACAGTTTAACACCTAAAGCACCAGCACCAAGACCAATGCCACCTACTAATGCAGCCCGTCCAAAGTCACGCTCTGTAGGTGTGTCCTCACCATACCTTTGTGATAGCATATCTACTTCTTGCTGCTTTAGGTCTTGTACAGCAGCAGCACCTGCTTCTACAGCTACACCGCCAGCAGCAATCTTGCCAGCCTTTGTACCTATCATACGTTTAGCTGATAGTTTAGCTGCTTCTTCTAATGCTAGTTTTTTGCCGCCCTCTTTTAGTGCTTTTGTTATTGCTCTAGTAGCAACAAAACCCGCAACTTTACCAGTACCAAAACCGATATAGTTAAGCGGGTCAAATATAAGTGACTTACCAAAGTCACGCATTGCAGATACAGCACCAGTACCACCATCTTCATAGAAGTCAGGCAGTCTGTCAAGCTGACTATACAAATAGCCAAACTTCATGCGGTCTTCTTCACTTGCTGTTCGCACCCAATCAAGCTGTGCGCCCATGTCAAGAGAGTTAAACTCAAACTCACGTGTATGTGTTAGAAATCTACGCAGATAGTCAGCGTTGCTTTCACCCTCTTCTTGATCTCCCTTTTTACCAAAGCGTTTTTTCTGATACTCACGGAGCATTTCCATGTAGTCTGTATCAGAAGCCATGTCATCAAAAGATATAGCTTGATTTAGCTGCCTATCTTCTGGCTTATCAAACTCAATGTCTGGCTTGGGTGGAGCAAACTCTTCAGGTATAGGTTCAGCGTCTACTTCAAGTAGAGATGAAGGGTTGAAAGAACCTGTTGATTCTATCTTTGTATCCTCATCTACAGGTTTAAGAAGAGTGGAGGGATCAAAAGCCATTAACCAAACCTTCTAGTTTCTGCTCCTTCAAGTATGTTAGGAGTTTTACTTGTTTCATTTTCTTGAGAAGGATTTAAGAAACTTTCTAATTCAGCTTCCTCCTTTATTCTTTGCTGTTCTATTTGCTCTATTCTACTTCTAATAGGAGTTAAAACTTCAATGATTTTACTAGCCGCTACTCCTGCTTCTTGCATTTGTTTGGCTAATAAATCTATAGAGACATTAGGATTATTAGCAATAATATACTCAGCAAATCCAGAAGGATTAGAAATCACGTTTTCTGGTTTATCAAAACCTGAATCTTCTATAGCCATACCCACTATATCTTTAGCTATATCTCCAGATTCTAAATCTGAATCTTCTTCTGTAATTGTTTCTGCTTCTGTTTCTGTGCCATCTTCTTTACTCTTTGCAATGTCCTCTTGAACTTGTTTAACAACACCGCCAAGTTGATGACCTGTAATATATGCAGATGCATCTACACTAACAGCCTCGCCGTCTGCATCAAGCAGGTTATCTTTTACCCAGCCTACACGTCTTTGATTTACTACCTTGTTTCTGTAAGCTACAGCATCTTGACCTGTAAGCCTTTGCCCTGTCGGCTCACCGTCTGCACCAAGAGGATTCTCAACAATAGCAGCTTGACCCGGTTTACCTGCTACGTAACCCATGTCTTCTTCTACACCTGTTCTCCAACTTTTAAATTGGCTAGTTAACTCTGTTAAAGTAGTGCCACCTGTAGTACCTGCCTCTGCTTCTCTAAATAGTTCTGTGCCTAGTAGAATACGAGAATTTTCATCCTGTATTCTTTCTTTTTCGGTATCATCTAAATCTGAATTAGAAAGTAATAGCAGATTGTACTGGAATTTAGGTTCGCCTACTAGAGTTTCTGCAGCAACCTTTCTTGCATACTCTTCTGTTCCCACAAGACCTGATCTATCTAGCGTAGCTTTAGCAAAGTCGGTAACATCTTCATATGTACGTGCTTTGATAAGTGAGTTAACATCTTCTGATACTGCTGCACCTATATCTCCTGAACCCGGACTTATTAAATTTAGTAAACCTGATCCTCTAAAGGCAGTTTGAGTTTGCACGTCAATAGGCTTAATTTCTTGATATAGAGATTGCCTACCTGCAGTAAGTTTAGCTTTACCTGTTGTTTCATCATAATATGAAGACAAATCTAAGCCATCTAAATTTAGTTTGTCTGTAATGTCATAAGCACCTAATTTATCACGAGTGTCAGTTACATCAGTTAAATACTTTTCTACACTATCTACTGTACCGCCAATAGCAGTATAAGCAGCTAGTGCTTTTGCTTCATCTCCATTAAATTCATTAATTAAAGTTGTTAATGCTTTATCAACACGAGCATCATGCTCATCAGCAAGGTCCATCTTCTGTGCTTGCCGTGTTTCCCAAAACTGTCTGGCACGACTTACTTCTTTATCACGTCTATTCATAGCACTTTTTAAAGACTGATCTACGCTTTCAGCTAAACCTTCAGCTAAACCTGTTCCAAATCCACCGCTAAACAATCCCATTATTTTCTCCGTGCCATAAGACCTGATGAGTATTGGGCCTCTTTTTCACCCTCTTCTTCTGCTTCTTCTATTACTTCTTTAACATCAACCTCTTCTAAAGTCTTTGTATACTTTTTAGCTACCTTAGACAGCAAACTATTTCTAGTCTTACCTTTGTTTGGATTATCCAAGCCAGTTTGATATTTAACACCTGCCGTATCGCCAAGCATCATAATCATTTCCATAAGCACGGGCATAATAAGAATGCCTACATCTACCGTATGCAGCCCCTGCATTACTCCTGACAACTGTATTGTATTAGCTAGTGCGCTTACAGGAACATCCATCTCTAGCACGTCTACAAGCTGAACCATAAAGTCTTCTTGAGCCATGCGAGACAGGTAATATTCCATTGCATCATCCACATTTGAATATTGTGGCGGTGACTGCCAAGGTCTTGCGCCTAACTCTGAAGTAAGAGACTCACCCGGAATAGGGCTGTCAAACATTGGTTCATTAGTTTCAAGCATCATCATTAGACATGTTCCTATACTTACGAATTACTTCCATCTGCTTGGCAACCCTAAATACAGGGTTAGACTGATCCATATTTTTATTAGCCATGCCCATATCTTTACGTACAAGTAGTCCACCTTCTTTAGATGGCGCACGTTCTTGTGGCAAGTTCTCAATATCCATTGCTTTATATAGAGCGATACCGGGATTGTAATTACGTGTAGAACCATACATAGACATTATAAACCTCCAATCCAAGCACTACCAAGTGTGCCAATCAAACTACCAATAGCTTTACCTGAAGACGATGCTGCTTGTCTAGCTGATACAGCTTCCTGCGTCTTAGCATCTAACTCTGCAATAGCCAATGCACTAATACGATCAATCTCATTCTCTGCAGACTTCCATGCCCACTCCATAGTATCGCCATAATACTGCCACAGATTATCATAAGCAGTCTTAGATATATCCAGTACGTTCTGTGCATTAATTTCGTTTACACGATTTATTGTAGCTGTATCTGCTGTAGCTAACTGCCTACGCCACTGTGCATTAGACTGTGCAATTACTAGCTGGTTCTGTGCGTTAAACTGGTCACGTTGATTATTCATCTCTGCATTAAATCTTTCAACTGTGTTGGCTTGACCCGCATTAAACTGTGACTGTGCATTAGACTGTGTAGCATTAAACTGTGATGTCTGCAAACCTAAATTTGCAAAGAACTGATCTACTTGATTTTGACTAGATGCGTTAAACTGTGATGCGGCATTAGCTGCAGCAGCATCAGTAAACAAAGACTGCACTCTTTGCTGTGCATTAAATAGTTCTGTTTGTTGTGAATTAGACAAATTAGCCATGTCACGCTGCAGGAAGTTAGATGCATTTTGTACAGCACTCTGTTGTCTATTATTTAAGTTAGACAAATCCATTTGAGTTAGTGCTGATGCTTCTGCAATAACAAGAGCCTGTTTATTAGACAAGTTATTAAGGTTCATTGTGTTAGCAGCACGAGAGTTTTCTAGCTGTACTTGTTGCTCTGCCGTAAAGTTTTGATTGGCAATGTCACTAATCTTAGCAGCATTTTGTACCCGTGCTTGAAAGGCTTGGTCAAACTCTTGACCTATAAACTGCGCCCGTTGTTGAGCAGACAACATAGCACGTTGTTGACGATTAGAAAGATTTTGTGTTTCAAACTGTGCGGTAACAGATGCGTCAGCTTGTGCAATAGGAATAGCAGACTCTAGTGCTGCTTGAACCATAGCCTGACCAGCGATAGAAGACGCACCAAGCCCCCTTGCAGCCATCTGTGCCTGTACCCCCCGCAAAGCACCTGCAGCCCATGCAGGAGGATTAGAAGCGTCAAAGTTAGCAGTTAGCTGTGCAAGCTGTCCTTGTACAGTAGCCTGTGTAGAGGGGGTAGCTGTGGCTGCTTGCACTTGTTCAGTAAAGCTAGACGCTACTTGTGCATTTGCTACACCTGATATTAATTCACCCGATTGAATATTGCGTTGTACAGGATTATCTATAAGTGTAGCGTTACCTTGTGCAGCAGTAAGATTTCCTACGGAAGATGCTGTTTGTTGTGCAGCAGCTACTTGCGCCCGTACATCATCAGGTTGTACTTGTGCAGCTTGTACAGTTTGTAATGCTGCATTTATTGCTGGTGCTGCTGTAGTAGCAGTCATTAAATTTGCTTGTGTTTCCTGCTGTGGAGAAACCATAGCTGTCTGTGCCATAGCTGTAGGAACCGCAACCGCACCTGTAAGTGCGCCAGTACCTTGCTGTACTTCTTGACCCGGACCTGTGGGTGTCATAGCAGCGGTAGTTACACCGCCCTGCGGTAGACCGGGTGCATACATACGCTGTGTAGTTACATCACCAATAGCTACGTTCTTTACATCACTTTGGGGTGTAGGTGCAGCAGGTGGTGTGTCTTGTTGTGCTGTAGAAGGGCCACGTGCAATTGCTGCATCAATAGCTGCTTGTTCAGCGGGTGACTTCATGTCCATTTGCCTTAGACGACTTTGTGCTTGTTCAAAAGTCATGCCGCTGTAGTCTGGAGGTGGTGCCATTTCACCTGTTAGCAAGTTAACAAGAGGAAGACCGGGGCCAGCCATATTTCCACCTACCTGCAAACCACCACGTGGGTCATTCATAACAGGTGTAGCACCTCCCGGTTGTCCACCAGTAAGTGCTAGAGGTGGTGGTGTTTCTTTATACTTAGGATTAATTTCTGGTGTTACACCCGGAGGATATGCACCGGGTAAGTAATAGTCTAGTGGTTTATCAAAACTTCCAACAAATTCACCGCCGGGTGCTTGTGGACGTGGGTCAAAATATCCTTGCTTAACAGTTACACGTGAACCGTCAGGTTTATACGCATACTCACCGCCTGTTCTTGGCATAACTGCTGTGTATGCATTAAAGGGTGTAGGTGTGTTTCTAAGTAAAGTTTCACCCTGTTGTGGTGTGTAAAACTCTGGACCTTCAGATAAAAATCCACCCGGCAAATTAGATATAGATTGCTGTGCAGCTTGCATACCGCCTGTACCACCGGGTCCAACAGAACCAATTTGGCTGCCAAGAAAACCACGCTCAGAATAATCAGTTCTATCAATATTGTTACCAATTAAACCACCACTTGGGGGTTGACGTGGGTCAACGAGTTGCGGTGGAGGTTGTTGAGGCTGTGACGCTGCTTGTTTTTGCATATCTGCGTATTGTTTTTGTAAATTTGTTAGGTTAGCTGTAGCACTTCTGTAGGCTTGGTCAGCCGCAAGTACGTCAGGATGTTGATTAAATTTTCTAAACCTGCCACCTGCATCGTAAAAACCTTGATAATTTGTTCCGCTTTTACTATCTGTCATTGAAGGGCCACCCGCAATATTAATGCTAGAACCCCTGTAGTTAATACTACGTGAAGCGTCTACTTGCTTTTGTGCCTCTTCAATTTGTTTTTGTAAGTCACCACCAGCTTGCAGTTTAACCACACCACCACGTGCCATCTGCATGGCAGCATTAGTAAACTGATTCATACGTGCTTTACGTGCAGGGTCTTGTTCAATGAAAGACTCAAACTCTCTCATGTCACCAGAGTAGCCCATAGACTGTGCAATCTTGTTCATCGCTTCTGGTTTAAATGCTCTAAAGACTGCCATACTAACTCATTCCCATAAATACTGTAACCACCATTGCGACTACCATTATGGTGCTACCCATAATCATGGCCTCTAGTCTCCACATACGCTTGTCAAGAGCCTCTAGCTTCTCCTGCACAGAGGCATACCTAATGGCGCACTCTTTCTCGTGTGCCTCAAGTTCCATCTGTGTTTTCAGTACGGGTTCCATTGTCATTTTCATCTTTGCTACCAGCCAGAGGGTGTGCCAGTGAGGATTGTTGGTGTCTTTTGTTCTGTAATAACTGCATCAAGTTTTGTTTTTACTTGATCTTCTGTTTCGTTTAGTGCGGCCAACACTCTAGCCTTACACCAATCCTTTGTAATTGAATTGTAAGCTGTAAATGATACACCTGATTCTTGTGATACAGCCGTTGTGCCGTAGCGTTTTGCCCTCAACCAGTTGCCATCGCTGTCTTTGTCACTGTCAGACACAGCCTCTACAATCCAATGAATTACTTTTACAACATCAGATTTACCACCCTCTGTTGCCACCCTTTCAAGTACTGGAAATGTCCATGTATAACTATTAGCCATCTTTAATCTCCGTAGGGGCTTGCGCCAAGCAATGTGGTATCCCACGCAGCTTTCAGCTTTGCAATCGTATCAGCATTTGTTATAGCAGAAGCGGCAGGTGCGTCACGCAGGGCTGTCTTAGTATTAACAGCAGTTGTCTGTGCTGAACTATCTCCAGCTTCAAGTGCCTTCATGTACGCTACATCTTGGGCTTCAAGCAGAGGCTTTCTGACCTCCCTGATCTTATCTTTAAAAATTACTTTTGCAGCAGCTAAATCTTCACTAATAACTGTACCACTCAATGCCCAAGCGTTACGGAAATGCCTATCACTGGGCACTGTGACTGATGCGGCATCAATTTCGTTACCGTCTTTGTCTGATATAATTGTTGTCATGCCGCTATTCTCCACGCATTTCTAAACTCTCTACTTGGCTGCTGTTCACGCCGTATGATTTTAAGGTGGACGCTGTTGCTGGTTTCGTAGTTGCGCCAAATATGCTGTGGCACATCCTTCATAATCAAATACTGCAACGCTTCTTCTTCTGTTTTCGGACCTTCACGGGGCGTGTCGTGCAACAGATAACCTCTGGTGTGACGCTTGAAATCAGGCTGCGCCTCGTCCTTTGCCAGTTCCCAATGGACCCAGACAGGCGGAAACACACCGCCAGCCATTAGTGCTGCCATAGCGTGGGGGTCTGGGTGCATCACAGAACAGCAGTCCATATCCACATCTTCGTAGACAACAGCGTACTTTGTTTGATGAGGCTCAAGGTTTTTCTTTGCCCAACATATGTGGTCAAATAAATGTGTGCCTTGAAACTTAGGTGTCTGCATCAGGCTAGGTCTCCTAAAACACTACCACCATCTACTGCTACGTCTGATATTCCACCATCGCTGCTAGCACTTGACCCGAAAAAAACAAAATATTGATAGAGTGCGGTAGTTTTGTTTTCAACTTGATGCCCACTTGCCCCACGATTTCCGTTGGTATTACCGTCTTGAATCATTCCAGCTAACACGGAATAATTAGCGTTTGACATAGCACTTGCAAAATTTATTCGTCTATTTCCTGTACCAACATCTGTAACTGACGAGGCGTTTAGGCTGTCATCAATGGCGGGTGAACCACTACCTGACAAATCAACCCAAGACTTTGCACTGCCTTCCATCACATGATTAATTGCTGCGGGTGCTAATGTATTAGCCATTAGTTATTCTCCATCGCCGCAATACGGCTTTCTAGTTGTTCGATTTTCCTATGTGCATCCTGCAAGGCTGACACAAGGATTGGCGTGATGCGTCCGTAGTCCATGCGTAACATCTTTTCTTCTGTATCGTCAGAAGACACTGCTTCTGGCATGATGTTCTGCATGTCTTGCGCTATAAAGCCCATGTTCTTAGGGCCGTCTGGGTCAGCTTTCCAGTTGAATAAAACTGGATTCATCTCCATTAACTTATCGGTGGCTTTTAGGGGTTCTATATTTTCTTTTAATCTACGGTCAGAGGTTGTGTTAAAAGTTACGCCGCCACTTGCTACGGCAACGCCACCTTTTGCATCCCCACTTAATGCTATAGAAATTACACCACCCGCATTATTGCGATTGCCGTAAATTGCGTCTGAGTCTACGTCAGAGAAAAAAGCGTCACCATTTGTTCTCAAACCAATTCCAGCGGTGGTGTTGCTAGAACCCGGTACGTCAGTCGTTGATTGACCAATTCTAAGTGCGCCAGTGGTAAACTGCCCCTTCTCACTGCCGCCAATGTCAAATGCTAAAACAGCACCAGAACCTCTAGCATCAATTGTACCGCCCGCACTGTCACCGTACAGTTCCAATGCTTGCGCTGCACTATTTCCCTCTAGGCGTAGAATACCCCTTGTTGCGTGTGCAATTTCTAAACCAGCAGAAGAAGTTGTGCCAAAGGAGGGTGCGTTAGTACCGATACCCACGTTACCTGATGAACCTTCAACGAATAATGCGTTTGCTTCGTTATCAGACTCAACACGGAAGTCACTATCTATACTATCTTCGTTGATAACAACTTCGCCGGGCAATATTTCTATTCTGCTACGAGATGACCCAGCAACGATTGTTAGTAATTCTAGTTCGCCATCTTCATTGC
>UEXN01000266.1_pt1 | contig 54255 bp, 72 predicted proteins | sample 1796711 | NCBI WGS metagenome assembly UEXN01 (sample SAMEA4772470, study PRJEB27181) | metagenome | reverse complement strand
TTATGGGGTAAGCCATGATTATTGAATCTGTTGCAGCCGCTGGTATGTTGCTCCAGCAGATCAATTCGGTCATCCAGAATGTGAACGAAGGCAAGGCTAATGTCGATCAGGCTATGGCTTTGGTGTCAGATTTTGGCGAGGCGCTTAACGTATTTGAGGTTGACCGCAAGTCTTCGACGTTCAAGCCACTATCCAAGAATGACATACTAAAGCTGCAAATGCTTCGTAGGTCGCAGGAACGATATCAAAAAGATTTGCGTGATCTCCTGCTCGTGGCAGATCCGGCCCTTCTGAAAAGCTATGATGACGCGATTTTCCAACAAGAAAAAGATAGGAAGGCCCACCAAGCTATGCTGAACAAGAAACGCAAAGAACGTGAAAAACTTATGCACGACATTGCAGTTGGGGCGGTGTCTTTAGTTATTGGCGGTGGTGTAGCCATCGGTATGATTTACTTAATTGTCAAAGCATTTGGGCCTTAGTTATGAACGCAAAACGGTTAGAAGAAGATAGCGAATACGCCGAATATGACGCAGATGGCGATGGCGTAGTTTCTGATGCAGAAATTGAAACTAGCAAAGAGCTATTAGAGCTACGGCTGCACCATGAACGAGCCGACGCGCAACGTGCTATGAGTTGGTTCGCGCTATGGGGTATGTTGCTGTACCCTAGTTTGGTGGTGGCATCAGAGCTTTTTGGGTTGAATCAAGCAGCAACGATTCTAGGTGATATGGCTGCAGTCTACTTTGTATCTGTTGCAGGCATACTGGCTGCGTTTTTTGGCGCACAAGCATGGTCTAGTAGATCAAATGGATCGAATAAATAGAGCGTTTAAACATTATGGGTTTACAAAGATTCAATTTTAAATCGGGTATTTATAAAGAAGGCACTGCGTACAGTAATGAAGGCCGATTTTTTGATGCTAACTTTGTAAGATTTCGATCTGGTTTTCCCGAAAAAATGGGCGGCTGGGTAAAGAAATACACATCATCATTTATTGGAACGTGTCGAAAGATAAAGCAGTGGGTTTCATTAACAGGCACAAAGTACATTGCACTTGGAACTACAAAGAAAACATACATTATACAAGGTACATCATTTGTAGATGTTACACCTATACGTGCAACAACAAGCGCGGGTGATGCAACGTTTTCAGCATCAAATGGAAGCTCTACCGTTACTGTAAATGAAACAGGTCATAATGCTGTTCAGGGTGATTTTGTTACTTTTAGTGGTGCCGCTTCATTAGGCGGAAATGTTACGGCAGAAGTGTTAAATCAAGAATATGAGATATTAGCAATATCTAGCTCTAATGCATTTACCATAACGGCTAAAGACACATCGGGCGTGACTGTTACTGCAAATGCATCAGACTCAGGCAATGGTGGCAGTAGCACTGTAGCGGCATTTCAGATAAGCATAGGTGAAGATGTTGCAGTTCCCGGCGGTGGTTGGGGCGCTGGAACATGGAGTAGTGGCACATGGGGTACCGCTGTAGGTGATAGTGTTACTAATACCTTGCGGTTATGGTCACTAGACAACTTTGGTGAAGATCTTGTAATGAATCCGCGATTAGGTGGTATTTATTTGTGGGATGCTACTAATCCAACAACAAGAGCTAAAGAGCTTTCTACTATAGTAGGAGCAATTGACCCTCCATCTGAGTCGCTTCAGATAGTTGTATCTACACAAGATCGCCATGTTCTTGCTATTGGATGTAATCCTTTTGGTGAATCAAATATTGATTTAATGCAAATACGTTGGTGCGCTCAAGAAAATGTTCTTGATTGGAGGCCGTCAACAAGAAATACCGCTGGTGATTTAAGGCTTTCAGTTGGATCAACTATTGTTGGTGCGCTTCGAGGTAGGCAAGAAACTGCTATATGGACAGATAATGCTTTGTATAGCCTTCAGTTTGTAGGCGCTCCATTTATATTTAGGGCAACGTTAATTACAGATGGCGTTAGTTTGATAAGCCCTAATGCAGCAATAGTTGCTAATAATGTTATGTATTTTATGGATAGACATAATTTTTATGTTTATACCGGAGTGGCACAGGTACTGCCATGCACAGTTAGAGCATTTATTTTTGACAACCTTAATGATGTGCAGGGACAACAGGTTACTGCATTTGCTAATACCGGGTACAACGAGGTTGGTTGGTTTTATCCATCAACTGGATCAACGGTTTGCGACAAAATGGTTGTTTACAATTATGTTGAGCAGGCTTGGAGTATTTCAGAGCTTGCAAGAGATTCATGGGACGATGCTGGGGCATCGGCAGATTTGCCAGTTGCGGTTAAAACATCTAATGATGCTGGATATATTTATGAACATGAAACTGGATTCAATGATGACGGGCAACCGTTGTCGGCGTTTATAGAAACTGCTGATTTTGATGTAGCTGATGGTGATCGGTTTGCATTTGTTCGCAGATTGCTGCCAGATCTTTCGTTTGTAGGAACATCAACGAATCCAACATTGACATACTCATTGAAGTCACGGAATAACTCTGATGGTACATTAACAACACAGTCATCGGTTGATGTGTCAAATACGACAGACTTTGCTATGACAAATGTAAGAGCGAGGGCTAGGCAAATGCGAGTTCGCATCGAAAGCACTGACGAAGATAATGGATGGCGTTTAGGTGATGTAAGATTGGATGTTAGGGTGGATGGTCGAAGATGAGCACAACATCTAGTGGGGCAGAATTCAGGCAACCTTTGGAGTTACCTCCGCAAGAGTATTCCGAAGAGTATTTTCAGAGGTTGATAAGCCAGATCAGGACAATATTGGGCTTAGTGCCGTCGAGGAATGAGGTAGAGAGCGAAGCGTCTAACATGACTTGGTTCATGTCGTAATGTCTTCTATCTATCAAAACGTCGTTACAACTCTGACAGGGACAAGCATTACTGATGTGTTCGAGTGCCCACAGGGATCAACGGCAATACTGAAGACTGTAAGCGCGTTGAATACTGATGGATCAAGTGCGGCAACACTTACGGTTCATGTGTTTGATAGTAGTGCAGATGCGACATTTGAGTTTGAAACAGGGTCAATAGCCGCCGCAACCCGAAAGGGATACCTAAAAGACGGCGAAGTGATTGTTTTGGAAAGCAAAGACAAGCTCCGCATGACAGCAGGAACAGCCAATTACTTTGATATATTTGTGTCGTTACTTGAGATAACATAACGTTTAAACGCGAAGAGGTTCGTATGAACAGAGACTTTAGCCAAAGAGCACCGCTGCAAGGTCAAGCGGAAATGCTTGCAAGCAAGGGCCGGTATGGTGACACCATGCTGGTGCATATGAACCCCCGCGAAGTCGATGTGCTCGCCCAAATGGTTCCCGGCAACCAACTAACCATTAACCCCGATACAGGACAGCCAGAGGCGTTTTTACCGCTTGTCTTAGGTTTAGCTGGAGCATTGGCTGGGGGTGCTGCAACAACAGGCGTATTGGGCACATTAGGGGCCGTAGGCGCTGGTGCGCTTGGAACAGGATTGGGCACCACTATAGAGACCGGCAGTCTCAAAGAAGGCTTAAAGGCTGGCTTGATAAGTGGTGTGCTAGGCGGTGTTGCAGGAAATCTTATGAGCGGTCTTTCTGGGGCCACTGCTGGTACTGCGGGCACCGCTGGTACTGCTGCTGGCACGACTACTGGCACTGCGGCGAGCGGTGCTGGCTCAGAAGCCTTGAAAAATTTAACGACAGAGTTGGCGCAAAAAGGCGCTCAAAATATAACTCCGCCCATCGGCACTAGCGTATTGGCACAAGGTGGGAGCGAAGCTAGCCAGCAAATAGCACAAAATTTGACATCTAGTTTAGCTCCAGAAGCGGCTGGAGGAACACTTGGCAGCATTCTTACTAACCCAGATGTCTTAACTTCAGCATCAATAGGTGGCACTGCTGGCCTTACAGGTCAAGCTATGACCGACCAATTCAACATGATGAATATGGGTTCTGGCGAAATGATGGATGACGAGGGCGAAGAGTTCTATGTGCCGGTGCAGGTGCGTGATCGAGGCGCTCAGTTTGCTGGGGCAGATTATAGCGGTTCTGGTGAATTTGATTACTTTGCTAATCCATTTGGATTCGACCAAGTACAAGATCCTTCTTTTAATGCTGTGCCACCTGTGAGTTTTTCTGAAGGTGGTCGTATCGAAGATGGAATACGCAGGTTTGATATGGGCGGTGGCATTGCGCCTCCACGAATTTCAGATTTCTATCGAAACGTTCAATACCCTGTTCCTGATTATTTTAATAATCCCTTTGGTGGAGCAGGGCAGCAGCCAGTTAATCAGGTAGCAGACGGAACGCGCACAGAGCAAGTGTATACACCACGCGATGAAATGATGCCCAATGTAAGTATGGACAACGTTAGAGGCGCGAGCGAAGTAGGGGTTACTGATTACAACAGGCGGTTGCTGGGAAGCCCAACAAGAACCGTGACTCAATATAGAGACATGACGGCTGACGAAATAGCTGAAAGAGATGGGCAGGCATCCTATACAACCAACACCTCCAATCAGGCATCTGCATTTCATCCAGATATATTGCGGGCTGCACTGAATCAATCAGTAAATCCACAAGTTATTGCAGACCAAATGAATGCTGCTTACGAAGCGGAAATGGGCAGCTATTTAGGAGAAGGGTCTGCGGGGGCACAATTATTTTACAATACGGGTTATGACGGTGCCGCTAGAGCAAGACAGCCTGCTATGAATCAAAACTATGCCCAGCCAGCATTGCGAACAAATGCAACACCCACAGCAGACACGCCTTCACATGTAGGAATGATGGGTAACACGATAGACCCCTATCAAAAGATGCTTGATAGACAAGCGCCAGCGTTTGATCCAACAATGCCGGCAATGGACTTTGGTTATCCTTCAACCGCAAACAATATTGGTAGCAGCCCTCTATTTGGCGGTACTGGGATAGGCGGCATGAGCATAGGGATATAATATGATTAAACCATCTGACGCTATGGATCGGCCATTTGGCGGCATGTTGAGAAAATTCCAAGAAGGAGGCCCGATGACGGTCGATTCCTCTATTTTTGAGGGATTGGTGCCCGGAGTTGGCGGCGGTATGGATGATGTCGTACCGGCAATCGTAGAGGGTGTAGAGCCTGTTTTGTTATCCAGAGATGAGTATGTGATACCTGCCGATGTCGTTGGGCATATCGGAGATGGGAGCACCTCAAGGGGTGGCGAGCTACTTGATGAAATGGTTAACAACATTCGTATGCAAAAGACCCAAACGACAGAGCAGCCAGCAGAGTTAGATGAGACTCCAGAAGAAATAATGTCGTTTCTAAGGACTCCACAAAAGGTCGTTTAAACATGGCATTTGACATCGAGCTTGTAGAGAAAGCCGAGGTATTGCAAATCTGGCCCGAAATAGAGCATCTAGCTGAGAACTTACAGAAAAGAAGTCAGGGTCGATTTTGGACAGCAGACATCTTTAACCAATTGGTCGAGCTACCTTATTTCGTTTGGGTGGTTAGAGAAGAGGGAAACATCATTGGGTTTTTTATTTGCGGAATAAATAACTACCCAAGAAAGACATACTTGGACTTGAACACGCTAAGTGGGCTTAGGCTCAAAGAGTGGTCTGGGCAGGCGCTTGAGGTTGTTGAAGACCTTGGTAGAAGGCTTGGCGTAGATGGCATGGAAACAAGCACTGCGCCGGGATTAGAAAAAGCGTGGCGCAAAGTTGGATTTGAAAAAGAGTTTATAACGATGACTAAATCGTTTAAACAAGAAGAGCAGGATGTAGAGCCGATAGCAGTAAAAGACGAATTGCTTGAAGTAGATTCTGAAGAGCTTCTGAAGGAGGTCGCAAATGGGCGGTAGCAGTGGTGGTGGCGGTACAACTAATCAGAATGTGACATCGACAGTTACACAGTCGAACATTCCTAAAGAATTTTATCCGTATATGCAAAAGCAAATGCAGATGGCGGATGCATTGCTGCAACAAGAATACATTCCATATGAAGGGCAAAGGACGGCTGCTTATACGCCTGAACAGCAAATGGCCTTTCAAGGTCTTACAGGTGTAGGAACAAGAGAGCTTTCAGGTGTCCGAGGTGGACAAGAGTATTTTCAAGGATTAACTGGCGCTGCTCCTGATTACTTGAGAGCGACAAGTGCGTATGCAGGTGATGGCGCATTTGGTTCTGGGTATACAGGACAGGGTGATTTTGACTCTGGCTATAGGGCTGGAACAATACAGACTGCCTATGATCCAAGCGCCACAAGATTTGGCAGCGGATACACAGGGTCAGACATCCGGTCTACCTTCCAAGGGGCAGATATCAGTTCTGATTATCGACCCGGACAGTTTGATGCAGGCGACCTTGCTGCTGACATAGAGCGATTCCAAAACCCATACACAGAACAAGTTTTAAACAGAGCAAGAGATCGAGCGACTAAGCAGTTTCAAGAGCAACAGGCTCAGAGGCAAGCAAAGTTGTCTCAGGCGGGAGGCGCAAGTGCTTTCGGTAGCCGAGGGACATTGGCAAATCTGACTGCTGAAGATGATTTTTTGACTAGGCAGGGGGATCAGGAGGCAAAGTTGTTGTCTCAAGGATTCGACAGGGCAGCAACATTAGCTGGCTCTAACCTAGATCGTATCTTGAAAACGCAACAACTAGCAGATACTGCTGAAAGATCTAGGGCGAAAATGCTCACTGATGCTCAAATTGCTACAGGGCGGTTTGGTCAAGCAGCGGGGGCGCAAAGTCTTCAAGCGCAGATTGCAGCAGATGCATCGCGCAGGGCGGCAGGATCTCAAGAGTTGCAAGCTCAACAGGCTGCTGATAGGGCGCGTCAAGTTTACGGCGCTCAATCACTACAAGCACAGCAGGCACAAGAGAAGGTGCGTCAAATACAGGGCGAGCAAACAATGCGTTCTGCAATCGCTAGAGATGCTGCACTCAGGGCTGGCGGCGCTCAAACACTTCAAGCACAACAATTGCGAGATCAAGCACTGAGAGCAGCGGGCGCTCAAGGTATACAGGCAGATATTGCGAATCAGCGGGCATACGCAGCCGCTCTTGCAAGGGGAGATCAGGCAGCAGTAAGAGCGATGGAGGCTGACAGGCTAGAACAACGCCTTGACTTAGAAAGGCTTGGTGCGCTTAACGCTTTGGGTGCGGATCTTCGCGCTCAAGATCAAGCAATATTGGATCAGCGATATGCAGATTTCCAAGCGCAGCGTGACTATCCATATCAGCAATTAGCATTTTACTCGAACTTACTCCAAGGCAATGATCCGGGTCAGTATCGAGGGGAAAGAACACAAACAAGTGCTCCGGGGCCAAATCAACTAGGACAGTTAGCAAACTTCCTGCTTGGCGCTAGAGCGCTTCAAGGTTAAGGCGTTTAAACATGGCAATGGAAGATCTACTTAGGATTGCAGAGCGCACTGAAGACTTGCCGGATCAAGCGTTAGCGCAGATTGCTGCGTCTGGTGCTGGTATCGAAAGCGTTATTGCTGCTAGTGAGATGAAGGCGCGAAACGATATTCGGCAGGACGCACAGATGATGCAGCAACAAGCGCAGCCCCCTGTAGTGGATCAGCTAATCAATATGGCAATGCGCCAGCCTGCGCCTCCTATGGGCGCTCCTATGCCTCCACAAATGCAGCAGCCTATGGGCCAGCCAATGCCCCCACAGATGGGTATGCAGCAGCCTATGCCGCAACAAGCGCCTCCACAGATGGCACCTGATATGGCTCAGTTAGCCCAGCAGATGGGTGTACCTGCTATGAACACAGGCGGATTGATTCGTCGCTTCCAGACAGGGACACAAGGCACCATCGGTGGTGGTCAGCTTGATGCGTTTTTAGCGCAACAACAACTTGAGGAGGCTGGTTTTACAACGGAGCAGTTTGAGGGGTTAACGTCACAAGAAAGAATGCGCGTACTTCGGCAGATAGAAGACCGAAAAGCCTTAGAAGATGCTGCATCGTATGCCGCTGTTCCTGTTGCGGCGGCTACTGACGCAGCATATTTTATACCCAGAGCTATTGACGCAGGACTTTCGGAGTTAGCCAATACTAGGGTGGGCAAAGCATTAGGATTTTCTGACACATTTGATGAATCAAGTCGCCAGCCATTCGACGCATCTCAGCAACGATTGCAGGATTATAGGCAAACGTTGCGGCCTGTAACTTCGTTCGAATTCGAGAAAGCCCTAGGTGTTGGAGAAGCTCCTGATGTTTTAGCCAAAAGGCAGGGGCCAGCGCCATTCGGAAGAAGGCCGGAAGAGTTATATGAACGGCCTGCTGCGAGTACCGAAGGCTTGTTGTCCCGCACTCCTACCTTAAAGGAAATGCTAGGGCCAGAGAGATTTGCAGAATATCAGAGGCAAAACGCAAAGACCGCTGAAGTGCAAGCCAGCAAAGCAGATGGGAGTATTGGCCCAGAAGCGGCAACTACACAACAGATTGACAATCAAAGCCAGAATACACAAAGCGTGGGGGGCGTTCCTGTCACTGCTACTGAAGCTAACATATTGACATCAGACGCGGCATATATAGATCCACGTCAATTTGGCGTGGCAGGCGGGACAGGATCTGCAGGTCTTTACGCAAATCTAGTTGGCAACAATCCATATAGCAGCGTTGAAAGCAAAGTCTCTGGTAATTTAAATAATCAGATGCTTAAAGATCTTATCGAGCGAGAAGACAAATACAACGAAGCCATAGATACTGCTACGCAAAAAATGATAGACCTTGAAGCAGATTTGCCTACAAGGGAAAACATAAAAGATCGCATCAAGGAACAAACCAAACTTGGCATGGCGAAAGCATTTTTTGACGCTGCCGGTTCTGGAAGCCCAGACTTCCTGAGCGCATTAGCTCAGGGCATGGGTGGTGCGGCTGGCATAATGAACAAGATGACAGGCGAGGAGCAAAAAGATCTGCATCAACATGCCTTGCAAATGTTCCAGCTTGAAAGAGAGAAAGCAAATACTGCGTTTAAACGCCAAGATCAAACGCTCGCTAAGATACAAAATGCTCGCACTTATCAGCAGACAGTTTCACAAAATAACCGAGACTTGTCGTTACGTCTTGCGGAGATGCAGCAGAAGTATGGTCAAGATGCACGAAACTTTGCGTTTGAGGTCGCTAAGTTTAATGTAGAACAAGCCGCAGACTTTAAAGACGATCAAGCAGCAAACGCCAAAACCTTTGAAGAGTTAAGTCAAAATTATAGAAGTTTAGATTATGAGATGAAGGCGGATGCTGGCGAGCATGATTTGTCTTTGGCGGTGTCTGGGTTTGCAAATCTGAAAGTAGAAAGAGCGCAGAACCTTGCTAATAAAGGCGTTAAGGCTGTAGTCAAAGACATGGCAGATGTTGCACAACAACTTACGCCTGAACAACAACAGCTATCCCCAGCAGAACAAGAGAGGATTATTGCTAGTCAGTTGATTGAGCAATACCGTGATGGCAACAATGTTGGCAAGCTAGATGTTTTACGAGTATTCGGTGACCAGCTTAGAGGGCTTTATGGGTCTGCTGGTACGCCACAATACGAACAAGTTCTGAAGTCGTTTGCGACAAAATACCCATATATCGATACTAATTATATTACCGACAATGCGACCCCAATCTACTAATGCCTACGCAAGAAGAGTTTATACAGTCGTTGATTTCGAGGCTTCAGCCTGCTGATTCGGCTCCAGTAAATCAATCTCAGTTCACAGATCTGAGTCGCCTGCCAGCTTCTCAGTTCCCAATGCAACAGTTTGCGCCACGCGCTCCAGAGCAAGGTAGTTTAGCGTCTGGTTTTGCACAGCCAACGCCTGCGCCGGCACAGCCCCAGCCAGAACAAGATCAGGCGCAAAGAGATCTCAATCTGTTTGGCGGTTTTGACAAAGGCTTTCTTCCACCAGCGATTCCAATACAAGAAGACGAAAGCCAGAATTATTTTATGCAGGCTGGTAGAGGTTTTGGTCGAGGTGTAGCACAAGGCTCTATCACTTTAGGACAAGGCTTGTTTGCTACCGCAGACGCGTTCACTAACGTTGTTGGATTTGAGGATTCGATAGATCCAGAGACTAGTGAGACTCTCAAGACTATTAATGAGATGAGGGAGACTGTCGGCAATGAAGAGGGCATGGTCGGCAAGTTAGCTGAAGCCTTGGGCAGTATGGTGCCATTGCTAGTGCCGGGATTTGGTGCATCCGCTGCAACATCAAGAGCAGCGAGTCAGTTGGCGACAAGGGGCGCTGGATATGCCGAGGCAGCAAGGCGGGCTAATAATTTAGCCAAAGGTTTGCGAGCCACTACATTTGTAACTGCAAGCGGTATGGGTGCTGGCACAGCAAATCAAATGCTTGAGGAGTATATTGATGCTGGAAATGAGGTGGATATTGGCAAGCGCAACTTATCCACATTTGTTGGTTTAGGCATTGGTCTTACAGAACTACTGCCATTAGAGATTTTATTACGAGGGATACCTAGATCACTGGGTAAAAACGTAACAAACAGATATGCAGTAAGGGCCGCACAGAACATTACCAATGCTGGCGCAGAGGGCGCTCAAGAAGCTGTCGCAGGAATCATGCAAGAGCTTGCAGCGCAAGGGCTTTATAACCCTGACCAGCCTATAGGTGATTCGGCGTTATCTGACTTTGGTTACGGCTCCGCAGCGGGATCAATTATAGATGGGTTGTTTGGCAAAAAGTTCCGCTTACCAAAAACCGAAAAGCAACTCCAAGCAGATCATCAAAACACAGAAGAGCTAGAGCCTCTTACAGAAGAATTTCTGAGAAGCGCACAACAAGCAGAACAAGATGTTGCGTTTTATGACGCTGACGGTAATAAGCAAGGCGGTCAGGTTGTAGGTTTCGGGGATGACTATGTAACGCTTTCTGTTGATGGCGATCTTATAGATTTGCCACGCAATCAGATGCCCGATCCAAACTCAGGCAATTCTTTTGCTTCTGATAGTGATTTGCTCACATCGCGCTTTGCCATAGATGGCAAGCAATTAGGCGACATGACCAACGCAGAAGTGGTTAATAATAGGAACAAAGAGCTTTTACCCCCACTAATAAGAGCGCAGGTGGATTCGGGGGATATAAGTTTAAACGATGCGATAGAGCTTGCTAAGACTGACACCGACACTATTGAAACAGCCGCTACCCCGGATCGTATTTATCGAATCAAGGCGCTCACCAATGAGATTAATCGCAGAGACCCAGAGGCTAACGCATCAATTAGTGTAAAGGCAGCAGATCAACAAGCTAAAGTGGCTGCTGGGATTGAGATAGACAGCGGAGAGTTTGGTGACAGTGTAGAAGAGCAGGTGCAGGCTAGAGTCCCTGACGCACTAAGTGGGACGGTTCTTGGCAGAACAGTTGGCGGCAAAGTAGATGAAGCCGTTATAGGTCAGGCAGCACTAACCAAGTCGATGAAGGGCATCAGCAAGAAAGATAAGGCTGCTTATTACGCTCAAGTTGGCGCAAGCCCTGATGCTGCTTTTGACACCCTTACAGACCAACAAAAGATTGAGTTATACGATTTAGCTGGCACCCACAAACAACGTAAAGCGGAAGAGAAGAAGGCGCAGGAAGAGCGAGAGGCTGAAGCTGCGACAGAGCAAGAGGTTCAAAGGCGATCTGAAGAATTAGCTAAAGCGCAACAAGAGTCAGTAATTGTGCCTTCGCCAGAAGCTCAAGCCGGTGCCGTAGCAGAAGAGATCGCAGAGACTATCGAGGAGGCTCCTGCACAGCCACAGGTTGTGGTGCCAGAGCCAGAGGCTGTAGTGCCTACACCCGAAACTATTGTCGAGGAGGCGCAGCCAGAAGAGTTAGATATAGCTACCCGTGCGCGTATGTCAGCCGAGCTATTCGGTGAGTTCAGTATCTCTGACATACAGAAAGATATTCGTGCTGGATATAACCCAACTGTTGAAGCGATAACCGATCTGGCGGCGAGCGGTCAGGTTGTATCAGTTGGAGATGGTCGGTATCGGTTCGTAACGCCTGAGCCAGAGGTTGTAGTAGAAGAAGCGCCTGCGCCCGTAGGCTTCCAATCTAAAACTGTCGAGGACTCTAAGCCCCGATACAGAAATGCAACGCCTGTATTTAATTCTTTGCTTGATAAAGCCCTGTACATAGTAGGCAACCCTAAGAGCAAATCCAAAGCCGATGAACAGGTCATGGGTGAGCTTAGGTCGTTCTTGCAGCAAAAAGCCCCCGACTTGGAAGATGCAAACATCCGTAGGCTAGGGATGGCTGTACGAGATAATGTCAAGTATCAAGGCGAAATAGCTCGGAAAGCGGAACGATCAAGTTTCGAGGTGCAAGAGCAGGTATTGCCTGACGTTGACCTTTCCTCTCCAGAATTAATCGAATCAATATTAGATCGCTATCAAAAGCCAGCGGCTGAGACCGAACCTGCTGCGCCTAAGCCCGTAAAGCCCACGCTGCCAAAGACAGAAGAAGTAGTTTTAACTAAGTCAGAAGAAGCTGACATACGAGATGAGATTGGCTCACAAACTGGTGGCGATGCAAAGGCGACCCAGATAGGAATGAGCGCATACAAAAAGCGGCGAAATCTCGGTGAAAGCCATGAAGATGCGAAACAAAGTTTTTCTGCTGACCCAGAATACGCACAAGCACTTTTTGATATTGACTTTGCTCGTAGAGAGCAGGGGGCAGAGCAAAGCCAAGTCGCAGAGCTTGTAGGTGTTGCTGGATCAGAAACAGCTCCGGGCACTCCGGGTATGCTTGTTTCGCAAAAAGGCGAACCTATTGACTTCAATACGTTTCAGAGAATCAAGAAGGTTGTAAGTGATGTAGCCCCGTCTTCAAACCTTGTAGTCGCAAGCCAGCTTTATGGTCAGGTCGTGAACCGAGATGGTGACGTTAAGTATGTTATTAACGGCAATGAGGTTAGCTATGAAGAGGCGCTGGGCCTGCAAATGGGTAACATCGTCGGAGTATCTTTGGCTCCCGATAAACTGATTGACCCAGAGAACAGAGCGTATCACGAAGCCACACACTTCTTATTCAATAATGGGTTCTTAACTGACCCAGAAATGAAGTCGTTGATTGCTAACATCCCTAGGATGGAACAAATTGTCCTCGACCATCTGGGCCAGAAGCGATATGACGAAGCCATGTCGGGCAATGAGTTCCAGAACTTTAACGAGCTAATTGCGTATTCGTCGGCGCTTTATAACAGAGGCTTAGACGTTGATGGCAAGGTGCCAAAAGAGTTCAACCCTGCGCTACGCCGCATCTTCGCTAAAATTGCTAGACTGTTTAAACAGCTTAGATCCAACTTTACTGGTGAATTTGTACCAATGGAGGTGGAGCAGGTCTTTGAGCAGATCCGTCAAGGTCGCACAGGCCGTAGAGCGCCAGACCCACAGGCTACACAGCGCGTTAAACAGGCGATGCTTAAAGAAGATCCAACAGGTCTGAGCGCAGCGACACCTCTGTTTGTTATCAAGCAAGGCCCAGTTGCAGCTAGTTCATCCTTTGAAAACTTCAGAGGTGAAGTTCCTGCCAGACCAGCATTTAAGTCTGCTATGAAGACCAAGCTAGAAGGCATGGCGGGGCAGAAGAAGCTGCCTGATGCTTGGGGAAGGGTTGAAGGCAATCGGGTGGTAGGCGCGTTGTCAGGCGTTAAGGTAGAAGAGTGGAACGATTCAAACATAGAGGCGTTCCTTACCAGCTTGCCTCCAGATAAATCAGTAAGCGGTCAAGAGCTTCTGGATTATTTTAATGACATCGAGCAAGTGGTTGAGATAGTTGTATATGGCTCTCCGCTTGGGCCTAAGAGCGACGTAGACTCAGAGATCAAATACCGTTCCGCTATACAAGAGGATCGTAATAACCAAGGCTACATAGCGACAGCTAACGATGCGATGACTTCTTTGCGAACGGGAAAAGGCAAAGACGTTGTAAACGCAATGCAAGTAGCAAATCTAACTCGTAAAGAGGTTCCAAATAAAGACGATATAAACCCCGCATATCCACCTGATGTTGTCGATGCGCTAGAGAGCTACGCCGAAGCCCTTCAAAAACAAGATGATTCATTTGACGATTTGCCTGACCCGATCCAAGAAAAGCAAAGACTCATTACCGCGCTACAAGAATCGTTTAAACGAGATGGGACTTCATTGGATAAAAAGGCTTTCGGGCTTGGCTTAGTAGAAGCAAGCGTTAAGCCGGGATTTCAGTTTACTAGGGAGGCGGGTGAAATGCTTCCTGCTGGATTCAGTATGGACGATGGTGATTTGCCATTGCAGAGAGGAGCCGGGACGGGTAGCGCATACGGAACCGAGGTGGCCGATATACCTAACTTTTATCTCAAATGGACGACGATGGGCGGCAGGGCGATTTCGTTTGACTCTCCACGCGGTAAGATGAATCTACAACAAGACTATGGATATAGAGAAATAATCATTGCTGCGCCAAGTATGGCAGGTGATGGCACTTATCACAGTCACTTTCCTGACATTCGCAATCCAATCATGCATATGCGTCTTGCCGACATTATTTTAGAGAACGGCGAGTCGGTATTGGTTATCGAGGAAATACAGTCTGATGTTCATCAGGGTGCCGCAGAACTAATGAAGCAAATGGCTGCAAACAAGCTGTTTGAGGATGGCGCAATACCTGATAGTAGATTTAAGTTTTTGAATAGAGAGCAAAAGAATTTAGTTAGAGAGGCTGCGTCTCAATTTAAAGATGATGTGTACGGCAAGGTATTTCCTAACCTGCCTCTCAAGAATGAAAATCAGCGGATAGCTTTTGCCATGCAGCAAATTACACGCATGGCAATAAACGGCGGATATGACCATATCGCTGTAAGCAATAGCGAGTTACAAGTGGAGCGTTATCGAAATGAATACAAGGCTGCTATTGATGGCTTGGTGATGACGCAAGTTGCAGATGTCGGCGTGGATTCTGACGCTTTTGGTGCTCTTGCTGGGCAGGAAAAAGTTTTTGCGGTTAATACAGAGCAAGGAACATTCGAGGTATCAGAGACAGATGTTCTTATGGAGCTAGAGTCTTTAATTGAGCAGGGCATATTAGCCCCTGCGTTTCCAGATCCATTTACTGGCTCTTTCCCTACACAAGAACAGCTTACCGGCGAGGTCGCACCAGAAGAAATAATACTAGACGAAGAGGCTATAGATGAGGCTAAGGGAGAACGAGAAAGGCGAGCAAGGAATCTCGCAAGTTCAGTTCTTACTTCCGCTCAACAAAAAAGAAACCTATCAGGATTCAGGGCTGCTTCTGCAAGGGCGGCAGATGCTGCATTACAAGAGACAGTCGAAGTAGACGAGACAGATGCGATTAAGCTGGCGTTTATGAAGGCGCTGCTCAAAGCCAACCCAGATATGCCTTCGTCATGGCTTGCTACCTACACAACACCTGTAGTTGGTTTAAACAATCAAGGCCAAACGGTTAGAGGTAATTTTCAAAGACAGACAATCGAGCTAGGTAATCAGGGTGTTACGAGATCTGGCAATCCAAGGCTGGATGATTGGTTGGGCGAAGATGTTGCTCTGTTAGTCCGCAATGACCTACAAAATCCAGAATCTGTATCAGACCAATTTGCTTCCCGAAACTTCGTGCAGTTCATACAAAACAAAATCGCAAGGTCTCAAGTACAAAAAGAACGTTTAAACGCTGGAGACAACGAGCTTACGTCTTATCAAAGATCTGAGGCGGAGTTGATGGATGTGGACGGCATTCAAAAATCGGTTAACAGATTTACGGGCGCGATAGATGTGCCAGTGGGCGGTGGCTTCGATAACGTTTACGACGAAAAGATACCAAGAGCGTTAGAGTCTGCGTTAGCTAGTTTGATTTCTACATCGAAAAGCCAACTGAAATCTAAGCGCCGAAGCGTAAGACAAGACAATGAGGGTCAGCGTCTCTATCTAGGGTCTGGTCACTCTTTGGCTCAGGAAGTCGAACTAGCGCCTAGAAATTTACCTGACTATGCAATAAGCGGAGTGTCAGAGCGATTATCTGATGAGATTCTTATAGAGGAGTCTCAAATCGTTCCTACAAGCCAAGTGCAATCAATGCCTTTAAGAGCAAGGTATGTGGGAGATGAATCTACAACGGAAGGTCAGGCTTTAGCACAAGCGATAGGGGAAGGCGAAGCAATGTTGGCGCTACAAGATGAGGTGTCTCAGGTAGACCCAGACTTCCCAGATGATGTTACTGCGGCGGGTGATGTAAGTGAGCGTTTTATGATCCCTGTATCTAACAGCCGTAATGCTTTGCGCGTTTACACGCTCACACCTGAGATGGAGGCATCGCCCAAGGTTGTTGAGTCAAGCGACATTTATTTTGCGCGACTCGAAAATGAGCGCACAGAAGTAACCAACAAAGGAACAGAGGATCTGCGCGGCGTGTTTAAAAACGGGCGCATCAAAGCGATAAACTATATTAACGGGATGCCGTTCTTTAATACCCTTAAAGACATGCCGCAAAAGCGAGAGTTTTACTTGGAGCGATCCAAGTATCTTGGTGTTGTTTCTGGATCATCAGATATCGCAACGTATTTGCGTGACGAAATAGGCAATCAGTTTTTGTTCCGTACTGGGGATAAGGATCGCGCATCTACCGAGGTTCTTCGTAGTTCGATTTTTAATTACATGACTACAGGCGACTCAGAGCAAGAGGCTGCTTTACTGCAACAACTTGAGGCTCTTGACTCTAGGGCCGCTGCCGCTTCGGTGAAAGCCAAAGATATGATAGAAGCTCTTGGCCTTGAGATGGTTCAGGCAGGGTTGTTACCAGCTAAAACGTTTTATGAAAACAGGCGGTCATATCTTCCTCGCATTTACATAAAGCATGTGCTTCAGAACCCTAGAGATGAGCGGTTTGGCTATCTCAAACAGAGAAACCCAGATTTGACTCAGCCAGAGCAAGAGGCGCTTGGCGTTATTAATGAGCTTGACCCAGCGTTTCTCGTATCTCGCGCAATTCAGCGCCCTATTCGAGACCTGCAGTTCATTGAGTTTATGAACGCTATCGCTGGCAATGAAGCGTGGACGGCACAAGATGATGAGTTAGTGGTCACATTCACTGACGTAAATGGCGTTGAACAAAAGCAAAGCGGTTTGTACTTATTAGATGAGGTCAACACCCTCAATGAAATAGCTGATGCAATCGAAGCTGCCGAACCGGATAGGGCCATAAGATTGAGGTCTCAGGCTGCAAGTGTAAGAGATGCTGTTTTGACAACCTTCGAAGAGAGAGGGTTGATGGATTATATCGACCAGCCGGGGCGAGACATAACAGGAGATACGCAAGGTTATGGGAATGTGTTTAAACGTGTTCCAAATAAAAAAGACTTTGGTATGTTGGCTGGAAGGTTGGTCAGATCAGAGATATTCGATAATGTAATTGCTTCATCATCATTGTTAAATATCGGAGATCAGGCTGCTGTAAATTTGATTAGCACCGGCAAGAAGCTGACTGCTGTTTGGAAGACCATCAAGGTTCCCCTCAATCCGCCCACGATTGCGCGTAACACGTTTAGTAACGCAATCCTTATTCATCTATCGGGTGTCCCGTTCTACCGTGTGTTACCGCGCATGATCGAAGCTACGCGAGAGATCGTTGCCTATAACAACGGCGACTTTGCCAACGCTAAACACTATCAAGAGATGCTGGCGCGTGGTGTTAAGCAGTCATCATTTACAGATCAAGAGCTTGTGCTGATGCAAGATGACATGCTCGACTTCCTGCGATCAGTAGATGCAAAAGATATAGGTTTGTTCGGTTGGCTGAAGCTGAATACATGGCAACGATTGGCGCAAAAGGCCAGCAACATTTATCAAGGCATAGAAGTTGTAGGCAAAACAGCCATAGCCATTGATGTTATGGATCGTCAAGGCGGTAGTGCTGATGATGCGTTTTTAAGAGCACAAGAATACTTATTTGATTATTCAGATGTGCCAGAAATTGTTAAACGAACACGACAAAGCCCAATCGGAATACCCTTTTTAACGTTCCAGTACAAGGTGTTGCCTGTACTGGCAAAGACTGCGTTGCGTAACCCCATGCGCTTTGCGCCATATGTCGCACTATCTTATGCGTTGCCAGCGTTATTTATGAGTGCATTCGACATAGATGATGATGAGTATGAGCAGATCAAGAAGTCTATGCCTGATTACATCAGAGACAATCCGGGCCTTGTGCCGATACCAGCTAGGGATGCAGAAGGCCGATTACAATTCTTAGATACTTCATATCTTTATCCTTGGGGTTCGTTTGCCGGCATCGGATCAGACATCTTGATGGCTGGTAAGAAGTTGACGGGTACAGCAGAGCCGGCAGAAAAAGGCGTTGGCCTTAAAGATATTACCTCTGCGTTTGGTATGTTTGGTGGCCCAGCGTGGTCATTGTTTGGCGCATCGCAAAACTTAGACCCGTTTACACAGCGACCAATCGTAAACCCAGAAGACCCAATGTATGTATCTGGCGCTATCGAGCGCCCATTTTATAATCGAGGCAAAGTGACTGACGCTATGTTCTGGGCGGCGAATCAATACATATTGCCGGGGTTTTTGAACACAGAATATGGCGCAGTATCGAAACTAAATACTGCGCTGAAGGGGGACAAGAAGCCAAACGGCGTGGCTCCTGACACAATTCTGCAATCATCAATGCGCTTTATTGGACTCAATTTAATAAATGCTGATCCGCTTTCTATACGGCGTTCTTTGCAATATTTAGAGTCTGAAAAAAGCAAGATAGTTACAGGCATTAATAGGATTAAGAAAGATCAATCGTTATCCAGAGCGGAGCGTAATAGAAGATTGAATTCGTATTACGGGCAGCTTGATGCATATCGGTTGAAGAAGAAGGCGTTACTTGAAGCAAGTGCTACTACAGTGCGAGTAACGCGCAGGCTCAAGCGAGAGGATGAGGAAAAGTGATGTGGCAGATAGCCGGCGCGTTGGGTATTGCGCTTGCAATAACAGGAGGCGCTTTCAAGATGTATGCTGATAAGTCTCAAGCAGAAAAGGAAGCAATGGCTGCACAACTACGACAAGCCGCAGACAATCAGTCTATCCTTGAGGGCAGTGTGTCCAGTTTAAACGATCAGATTGTTGAGGCTGAGAAGTCACATGCAAGGATTATGCGCCGAGTTAATGAATTGCAGGATCTAAATCGAGAGGCGCAGCGAGAGGTCGAAGAGATCAGAAAAAAGTTCGCCAAACACGATATGGATGTTTTGTCGTTAGCCAAGCCAAGACTGATCGAGAACATTATCAATAAAGGAACCAAGGGAGTGCTGAGTGATTTGGAGAATATTACCAATCCTGATGCTTAGTGGTTGCTCTTGGTTTGGATCAGAGCCATATATCCCTGAGACAAAGAAGGTCGAGGTGGTCACGGTTGTTAAAGAAGCGCCCCAGTATCATCCGCCCCTACCTAACCCCATAGCAACATTGCCTGTGGAGTGGACTGTATTAACCCCAGTGACCATGCAAGAGTATCTGGACGATCTCAAAGAGGGTAACGCCCCATCCAGCGCGTACTATGGCCTAACCACAAAGGGTTACGAGAACTTGTCTTCTAATATGGCGGAGGTCAAGCGTTACATACGGCAAGTTCTCTCTATAATTGAGTATTATAAAGAGTCGGACGAAGAGGCAGAAGATGAGTAAGTTAATTGAAATGCTAAAGCTGCACGAAGGGGTGCGCTCTAAAGTTTATATTTGCTCGGCTGGTTATGAAACTCTGGGTGTCGGGCGCAACGTGAGCGAATCAGGGCTAGGTCTTTCCGATGATGAGATTGATTATCTGCTGGCTAATGACATCGCTAGGGTGAAAGAAGAGCTATCAGATAGCTACTTCTGGTTCAACGCTATGAACGACGCGAGAAAAGATGCGCTCATCGACATTTGCTTCAACCTTGGCCTGACCAAAATGCGTGGCTTCATAAACGCTATCACCGCGATGAGCCGCGAACAGTTCGACATAGCAGCAGACGAGTTCTTAGATAGCCGATGGGCAGAGCAAGTTGGCAATCGAGCTATCCGGGTTACAGAGATGATCCGTACCGGGGAGTATCAAGATGTTTAAACGATACGCTAAGGGCGGAAAGGTCAAGAAGAAAAAGTCCAAGTCTCGCGTCAACGAGGCGGGTAACTACACCAAACCTGAGATGCGTAAGCGTCAGTTCAATAGGATCAAAGCTGGCAGCAAGGGCGGGAAAAGCGGTCAGTGGTCAGCGCGTAAAGCTCAGATGTTAGCGAAGGCTTACAAAGATGCAGGCGGTGGGTACAAGTAATGCCGTTAAAGAAATCACAGAAGTCGCTGAAGAAGTGGACAAAGCAGGATTGGGGCACCAAGTCAGGCAAGAAATCAACGCAAGGAAAGAAGGCAACAGGTGAAAGGTATCTCCCGAAGGCGGCTAGAGAGGCTCTATCGGACAAGGAGTACGCTGCCACTTCCAGAAAGAAGCGAGCAGACACAAAGAAAGGTAAGCAGTTCTCCAAGCAACCAAAGAAGATAGCCAAGAAAACAGCGAGGCACCGCAAATGAGTTTGACTGATGCAGAAAAGAATCGGCTCAAGAAGGTTGGTCTGTCTGGGCTAAACAAGCCTAAGAGAACGCCAAGTCACAAGACCAAGAAGGGTGTTGTTGCTGTGCGTGATGGCGAGAAGATGAAGATCATTCGCTTTGGCGACCAGAAAATGGGTCACAACTATTCGGATGAGGCCCGTAAGAGCTTCAAGGCGCGTCATGCTAAGAACATAAAGAAGGGCAAAACATCTGCCGCTTATTGGGCCGACAAGATGTTCTGGAGCGGCAAGGGTGGCAGCAGGAAGTCACCGCCTAAGTCGCAGAAGCAGAAGTTCGGTAAGGGCTAATGGCTATTAGTAGAGCGCAGCAGGGGAAGCAGACTAGGAGCGGCCCAGCAAAAAAGAAGTCACCCAATAATCGTCACCAAAAGAAACGAAAGTAAATTGATGGCGACAATGACTGCAATCCCAACCAGAGCGCCCGTTTTGAGTTCGTTTTTATTCACAAGCGCCCCCTAAGAACCCGCCTTCGGACACTCGGACGGGAACGAGCAGGAAAGAGTATGTCCATAAACTCTCAGTCCACCTCTATTATTCCGCGCCTAAGCCCGCCACCGCAAGTCCGTAATTAAAAGGGCAGATGCTCCACATTCTGGGCATTTCTTTGGATATGCTTGTTTAAACCCTTTAACATCGCAATCTAAACACGCGAAGTGCCATTTATTTGCCGATGTCTGATGGGGGTTCGTGGGGTTCGTTTTCACCATGTGTCCGTACTATTTTGCGCTCAAGAAGGAGCGGGAGTCTAAGCCACGTCCCGCCATTATCTCTAGCGATGTCTTCTGCTTGCTCCCTAGTATCAGCCTCTACCTCTGTGTACTTGCATGTAATCTCATGCACCACAATGTGATACTTCATTTAAACTTACCGCCTCTTAGTTTTATACGGCGATTGTCAGTTCGTTGTGAGTTTTTCATACGGCCCGACACACTAGGCTTCTTCTTTGGCATCGACTCTTCGTACTTCACCTCGCCAAAAGGGACTTCCTGTATCTTGCCGCCACGGGCCAAGAACTCTTCTATCGTTTCCTTTGTCATCACTGCTTCCAGAATCTACTTGCTATGGATACGGGCTTCTTGTTGCGCGGTGACGCAACAGAGGGCGCTTCTGGCGCTTCTAGCTGTATGTATATCTTAGCACCCAGCGCACCCGCAATTGTTTCTACAGCCTCAAAGCTAGGCTTTCTCTTGCCTAACTCTATCTGGCTGATGTATCCGCGATTCATGCCTGACTTATCCGCAAGCTCTTGTAGAGACAGGTTCTGATCTGCCCTCATGGATCGCAGCTTCTCTGTATACCAAGTCTTCACGCCTGCACCTCACTCTCAAACAGCTTCAAGTGCTCGTTTAAACGCTCTCTGGCTTCCGGGTTGGTCTTCAGTTCTGATCGAGACTCGATGCCGCAGATGAATCTAATGACCTCGGCTGCATAGTTCTCGTCACTTTGATTCTCGTCTACAACATGCCACTGGTAGTAGTTCATCCGCGCCCACTGGATGTACGACTCGTCCCTGCATATTAGGTTAGCCCTAGCCAAAGCCTTCTCGATTTCGGTTGTGGCCCTTGGTTTAACTGGGTTCTCGTAGTCATCTATCTGAGCACAGGCAAGCATGTATCGTTGCCCGATGGGAGCGGTAGCCATTTCTTTCGGCACATCATCGGGGTGGAGAACAAAGGACAGCACCATGCCATCCTTTGTCTGGCGATACGCATACTTCTTTGCTTCAAAGCTCTCTGCTATATCTTCGCCTTTCATCAATGCACCTCGCGTTCCGACTCACAATCCCCACATGCCATATGCTTTAACACCACAACAGTCTTGCCGCGCTGGGGGAATATAGCTGGATCGCCCTCATCAGTACGATCAGGCTCAATCGGATTAACTATAGGCTCATCGTCTTCGTTTCGGTCTACAAACAAACCGAATTGAACCATGTCTTGGGTGTAAAAAAGAAGCTCGGCAAGATCGCTTGCAGACAAATAGTCAGCGAGATCCGCAACGCTATGACACTTGGAAAAGCGGCGGTGCTTAATCATCGTAAGCTCGTCAAATAACTCAGCTTTTTCTTCAAGAAGATCGTCATTTATACCCATCTCTTCTTCGCGGTGGTCACGTTGAGCATCAATTTCCTTTTGGTGCTCGATCTGCATCTGTGCAATCTGCTCACGATGCAAGAACTCAAGCGCCTCTAGTTCGCCTCTCAGTTCATCAATAACATCATTCTTCGTCTTGTAGTATTTCTTCTTCGGTGTTTTCTTCGGTGCTTTCTTCTGGGTCATATCCCTTTCCTTCGTTGCGTTTAAACATTTCGATCCATTCAAGTGGGTCAATGCCTTCCATCGCCCACCATCTCTTCTCATTGCCATAAGCGTGTAGGTGCCTGTGATGGTCATCGCAGAGCGGGACTGCGTGTTGATCTCCGCTTCGCCTCATGCCACGCAACCCATCGTCCTCAACAAACGTGAGGTGGTGCGCCTGCGCGGGGCGATAGCAGACCAAACAGCCATGCTCTCGTACCAGTTGCAGATACTTCCTGCTTCGTAGCTTTTTAGCCCAAGTCTTTTGTTTCAAAGTCTTTGGCTATCTTGTTGCCAATCTCGTAAAGCTCTTCGAGTTGGCGAACTCTTTCAAGTGAAGCGTCCAGCCTCTTGTCGATCTCGATCAGCAAATCCTCATCGTCGATGTGGTGCATCTCTTGGATCTTCAACACCGTGGCGTTGATCTGGTTTAGCTTCAGTCGTGCGTTGCGCTCCGCAATCTGCGAATCATTGAGTCGCTCATGCAGATCCATAACGTGTGCTTTGATCTTACTCATACGAACTCCTTACATACCAAAGTCCGAAAAGTCTGCATCATCAGCAAGTTTTTCGGTAGCTGCTTTGCCAGCAGATTCTTTCTTAGCCTTGAGCGTAACTCTGATGTATGGCTGACCAGCTTTAGACACGTTCTTGTAGCCGTTCAGATAATACTCAACGCCCTCTACCTTGATGTCGCCCTGCATGTCTGCATGCCAATCTTCTTTCTTGTCCTTGTTGGCGAACAACGCGCCAGATTTTTCGTTATCGTATTCCATTAGAATGGTAAGTCCTTTTCTTCTGTTGTTGATTTCGTTGCCAGTTGTGCTAGTCGCCCCTTGATCTTGTTGGCAAATGCATTCCAATCAGGGTGCCCTTCGTACTCTTTCTTGAGCGACGGGAAGTGCTGACCCATGACAGCCTTCGCCTCCTCCGTTGTTTCCACTGACGCAAGCTCATCAATCAGAACATCCGTGTTCTGCTTGAAGTAATCCTCCGATGTGGGCACAACATCTGTCTTTGCGGGTTTCTTTGCTTTCGCCGCTGGTGCCTTCGCATTCTTTGGCGCTTCCTGTTCGGCGGCGTTGCCGTCATCGTCCTCATCAGCGTCCACGCCACAAGCCATAGCCAGCGAGTACCTCTTGGCGTAGGTCATGGCTGAACCAAACCCTTGCGGAGTTACCTTTGCGGCAGGGATTGTAACGGGGCCGGTCTCTATCGTTTCTCCCATCCCATAGAACACCGTCTCCACGCTGATACCACCTTCTACTGGCACAGAACGCTGCACATATGCGATGCCGTTGTTGTTAAGGGCGGGCTTGACCGCCGTGATAATGCTGCCAAGCGATGCATACAGCGAACTAAACTGCGGATTCTTCTTGTCTTTTACGGGGCTATCCATTTCGGACTGCGCCTTGGCCAATGCCTCTACGAGTGTCTTCTCACCCATTCCTGTTCTCCTGTTTAAACGTTGCGAATTGGTCGCAGTAATCAGACACATCACAGAACTGCTCGCATCGTAAAGGTTGTCCTCTACGGTGATCTATTGTGTGTTTGTCTGCGTCTTTCTGAGCGGCAATGAATGTCTCCGCTTCCTCTTGCGAATCGAATACACGCACTGCGCGTACCCGCTTCTCCTTCATCACGGCAAACTTGTCATCACGCAGCCAACGTTCTTCGTTGGTACAGTCAGGTAGATTGCCAGCCCTAGCTTCTTCATGTGCAGCGATGCGCTCCATCACAAACGCTTCGGTCTGCTCGATGGGCCAGAGTGGGATGTCTTGGATAAATATGTCTTGAGGTGGGTAGTCAGGCTTCCGAGCAGCTTCATGCTTACTCCAATCCTTAACGAAGTTAATTATCTGAAGGCCGCTTACCTTGATGCCGTTCTTGTGCGCGATGTATGCGTAGATGTTGAGTTGCTTCTCATCGCTGTCATTGTTCATCACACCATACGCTTTGCGAGTCTTGTAGTCCTGTAAAACCCTTGTGCCATCCGCCTGCACATGCTGTACGTCTATGGCACCTGATAGCTTAATGCCGCTTACACGGCAGTACAGGCGCTCCTCGGTGATGAAGTCAGGGTGCTTGGAATCTTCAAGGATAGAATGAACGGCTGTGCCGAACAGCGTCCAAAGGTTCTGCGACACATCACGGAACATGATGTTGTTGGGATCGTCGAACAATGCAGCCATGCGCGGTGGGCGCAATAGGCCAGTGGCTGAGTACGAGGCATCGCCCCGACTGTAGGAGTCTTTCGTTAGTGCTGCCGCCAAAGGTGCGGGCAGACCAAGCTCGTTGGTGTAGTTCATGTGTTACCCTGTTGCGAAGGTTGTGTGACGATGAGAACACATGGAAAGAAAGCAAGTCAAGTTAATTATTTTTGGATCTGCACAATCCAAAGCAAACAGCAGGAGGTTGGTCACGTTTGGTGGTAAGCCGCGCATCATTAAAAGCAAGCCCGCCTTGCAGTTTGAGAAGGATGTGAAAGCCCAAGTTCAGCCAATGGATGAGATGCTTGAGGGCGACCTGTCTTTCCACGCTGACATCTACTACCCCAGCCGTAGGCAGGATCTTGATCCCAGTATATTGCTTGATGCGTTACAGGGCTTGATCTACGCCAATGATCGACAGTTTAAACAAATCAGCAGTTGCAGGTATCTGGACAAAGAGAATCCAAGGTCGGAGATATGGATCAAGGAAATAGATCACGACGAAAATGGCCCACCCTCAAGCGACGGGTGATGAGGGCAGGCCGTCCTTCGCAACAAAGGAGTCATTTCAATGGAGATTGAGTTGACAGACGAATTAAACCTGTGCTTTTTTAAGAAAGCAAGGAATCGCGCAAGGGGGTAAGACCGCATTTGGCGCGTAATAAATTAGCGGTAATGTCCATGCTCGGCTCCGTCCGATGTGACTCTCTCTCTCCACCATCCTCAAAATGAGGGGGGTTTGGGGGGAGCGTCCTTCTCTTTCCATCCGATGTGTTAAATAAAACATTATAGATATGTATCTATATGCAGAGATGCACCTAAGCAACAAGGAAATATCGTGAGACCAGTATACGAAAGTAGTGCTGACAAAGAGCGCGAGCGCAAGTTAGCAAGCGTCGTAGCCAAAAGATGGCAAGTTGACGCAAAAGAAAATCCAAAGATGTATCCCATTGACTATTGCTTTGTGAACAGCAAGGGAGAGGTCGAAGGGTTTGGCGAAATGAAAGTTCGCACACACAAATTTGGCACCTTCCCGACCTACATTTTGTCCGTTCATAAGGTAGCGGATGCGAAAGCACTTGCCAGCGCAACAGGTAAGCGTGTAATTTTAATCGTGCAATGGAGTTGTGGAACCATTGCGACGTTAGATCTGGATACAGCACCAACCAAGGTTGAGTGGGGTGGACGGAAGGATCGGGGTGATGGTCAGGACATGGAGCCTGTCAATCACTACGACTTGGATGATTTCACAATCGCAACAACAGGAAACCAAACATGAGCGAATATGCTTTCGACGGGAACACAATCAAACTCAAGCAAGCCGACTATGATCGGTGGATCAAAGCCTTCAAAAACATACCGAACCTAGATGCAGTTCTACAAAGCCGAGATGATTGGCTGACGTATGATGCTGAGATCAAGACGCAGCAGCGTTGGTTCTTGAGTACCTCCGCATATCTGGCAAGCCAAGACAAGAAGGCTGCGCTAGAAAACAAGAGAGATCTGAGTGGCCGTAAGGTAAATCCTGACGGCACAGTTCGATTCAAAACGGCCCCGTAACGTGGGCTTCTACGATGAGTTGGCAAGCCTAGGGTTTGCCTCCCAAGATCTGCGTGATGGTCAGAGCAAGATTCTGTGCCCGTCATGCAGTGATACACGCACAAAAAACAAACACGAAAAATGCCTAAGCATGTCCATCGACGGAGAGGGAGCGCAATGGCGCTGCCATCACTGTGATTGGGAGGGCAACGTCTGGAGAAATACAATGCAAAGTCCGTTTAAACAGAAAGCGGAGAGGAAGGCTCCGAAGATCCCTGATCTAAACGAGTTGAGCGAAGGGGTGGTTAAGTGGTTTGCCAATCGAGGGATCTCTGAAGCCACGCTGGACATGGCTGGGGTAGAGACCGGCGAGGCATTCATAGGTGGGGAGACGAAGAAAGCAATCGCGTTTGTGCATAGAGACAAGGATGGCAAGACCATCAACGTGAAATTTCGCACAGCAAATAAGGAGTTCAGCCAGATCAAGGACGGGCATCGCTTGCCGTATCTCTGGAACTTGGTGAACACGGATGAGCCGCACCTGATTATCACCGAGGGTGAGGTCGATGCGTTGACCTGTTTAGAGGCGGGACTGAGCAACGTTATCAGTGTGCCCGATGGTGCGAGCGACAAGAAGCTCAACTGGATTGACGAGTTGAATGGTGAGTTGAATGGGTTCAAGAGGATCGTGCTTCTCACGGACGGGGATTCCGTGGGCATAGCTATGCGTAACGAGCTTGCGCGTAGGCTAGGCAGGCACAGGTGTTGGCGGGTGGAGTGGGACGAGGGGTGCAAAGATCCGAATGATGTGTTGATTGGGTACGGGAAGGAACGCCTGCGCGAGTTGGTGGCAACAGCAGAGCCGTGGCCCTTGAAGGCATTGCATGAAACGAAAGCCTACGCCGATGATGCGTTTGCTTTGTTGAACGGTGAGGTAAAGACAGGGATCTCGACAGGGATTACTGCGATGGATTGGAATTACAAGGTGAGGGCTGGTGAGCTAAACATAATCTCCGGCGCTCCGGGCGTTGGCAAATCAGAATTCATGGATCAGATCTGTTTAAACCTTGCGTCAGAGCATGGCTGGAGATTCGCGGTTTGCTCGTTTGAGAATCCAGTTGATGAGCACATCAACAAGTTGGCTGCTAAGTACATACGCAAACCTGCGTGGGATACGCAGTCTGGGCAGAAGATGAGCCATGAGGAGTGGGGCAAGGCGGTAGGATTTATCGGTAGCCACTACTACTGGATACGCTCAGACGATGAGGCACCCACTGTGGATTGGTGTCTGGAGAATGCGACTGCTTGTGTGCAGCGATATCCAAACGTGCGCGGGTTGATCCTCGATCCGTACAACGAGTTCGAGCATCGCAGACCAAGCGGGTGGACAGAGACCGAGTATGTGTCCCAGATGCTCGCAACATTAAAGCGGTGGGCAGCAGCCAACGAGTGCGCGATCTTCCTTGTGGCGCACCCTGCGAAGCTGAGAAGGAACCAAGACGGCTCGTTTCCTGTGCCAGAGCCATACGACATTGCTGGATCAGCAAACTTCTATAACAAAGCGGATAACATTTTAATTGTGGAAAGGGATTTCACGGAGGGTTCCGATGACATTCGGATTCATGTGAAGAAGATAAGGTTTAAACAGAGTGGGAGGGTTGGTTGTGTTGAACTGAAATACAACTACACCGATGGGACTTACCGCTCGCCCGTGAAGATGAGCGGGTAGGTTGATGGGGGCCGTAGCCCCCGTTAATTTAGATTTCAAAGATCGTGTCGGGATGTTCGTTAAGAGCGTGTTCAAGCTCCTGCTCTAAATCGAAAGGTATCCGCCGAAACGTGTTTAGAATCAGCAGTATCTCTTGATCGGTCAGTGCAACATTTTTCACGCTGCGATCCACCAGTTTGCCATCGGCTGCGGTCTTATAAGTAACTTCTTTCAAAGTCATACGTCTTCTCCGTTGAGTATATCCAGTGCGCGATTTACGCTTTCTTCCAGCCCGACAGTCATCTTGTATGCTGTCGCAATGTCGCTGAAACTTTCGGCTTTGAATATGTTCACTTCAAGTAGCCTGAGCGAGGCACTATGCATTGCAGCAGTCGCTAAAGCCTCTCTCAGATCCTTGATTTGTTTGTCTATTGATTTCAAATTACGCTCTCCTTTGTTGCGTATTACTACCGTATCATAGTCAACAGGGTTCTCAACTACAATTTCTGGCCCAGCATCTCCTCGATCTCACGGATCGTTTCGTTGCGCTGCTCCTGCGTCTGCAAGATGCCCACCTTATCGTCGATGTAATCCTTGTCGCCAAGGTGATCGACCGCCTTAATAACTTCCTCGTTGATCTTCCACTTGAGGAAGTAGACGTACTGCCTACTCACTCCTTCTCGATCAGCGATCTGTGCAGGTTTCTCGTTTAAACGCAGTGATTCTTTGATTCGCTTGGTACGTTCTGACTTGTTGAAATCAACAACGTATCGCTTCACCTCATCGTACTTGCTGACACCCATGTGAGAGCGAAGCTCGTTGCGTACTGTGGACGGGGCCACGCCCACAACATCTGCGATGTCTTGCAGCTTCTTGCCTTGCTCCCGCATGTGCATGGCTGCATCTATCCAAGGCTTATCCATCAGTAGTCCTCCGGCATCAGCATGGTCAGGGTTTCGTGACCAGCATCGAGTATCAGGTAGGTACGCAAGTCTATGTTGTATGCCTTTGTGTTCTCGTCGAATGGGTACACTCCGATCATCATCAGGCCAGAACGCAGGTTGTCTTCGTTCTCTCGCACATCATCTTCGGTTAGCGTCCCGTAATCCGCCTCGGCAAACCGCCTGAGACAGCCGGCTACATAGGTGTTTAAACGATGTTTGTCCTTAAAGTATTGTATTAAATGGCTCTCACAATTTGCAGTTAGTGCGAACTGCTCCAGCTTTGCGAACACATCTGAGCTTGGCTGTAACAGAACCCGATCCTGATCTCGGATTGGTTCGCCTGTCACGTTCTCGCGTAGCACATTCCCATGCAGGTCTACGACATCACCCATTGTCTTTGCTCCTCATCTCAGCGATGAGGTTTTCTGCTAGGTCTGCGACCTTGACCATCCCATCGTCACGCTTTCGTAGCTTTGCTGTTTCTTTTTCAATCATCTTGATGATCTTCTCTTCGCCAAGGTCTTTGGCTAGTTTCGATAATTCTTTCAGTTTCATTGTGATTCCAAATGCTGCGAGGCGCAGGCGGGATCGCTCCCGCACTGCTCTCGAAAATCAAGTTCATGTGCCAGACCAAACGCTGCAATAAGCAGCGCGACTAGCACACCTGTCCTGTAATTTTGGGCGCAAGATGTACCGTCAGTGCATGACTGACTCCATTTGCTTGTCTCCGTCCATGACAATGTTGATCTCATGCTTTGTTACCTCTCGTTCTAAAACCAATATCAGCGACCACATGATCTTCGTTTGAAGTTCTAGCGGAATGTCCATGTCCCTCACGGTCTTCACGATCTCGCGGGAGATGTGTCCGTACACTGCATGGAGCATGACATGCGGATCTTTGACATCGGCAAGTAAGTCTTGTGCGTGTCGCTCTGTCTCTTCGAGCATTCGATTGATTTGTTCTGTGATCTCATCCATGAGATACCTTCTCCTGTAGTTGCGTCAAAGTTTCGGATAGCTGGTGCGAGCGCACCTCTATCCATTGCGTCATCGGGTGGGTGACCATCTCATCATCCTCCCGCCTTTCTAGGTATTGCCTGCCGTTCTTTGTGAAGACTCGACCTTCAACACCTAATGATTTCAACACCGCGTTTAAACGAGACTGTGTAGTTTTGGTGTGCCACCCAGCGTTGGTGATCCACACCTCGCCTGTCTCCTCGTTGCGCCAAGCGATGGCATTGCCGTGTAAGTACAGCGTGTTATCCACGGACTCCGTGTTCGCCAGCTTGCCATCCCAGCCTCGGGCAAACCTGCCCACGATCTTTTCTTCGATGCCATTCATAGTTCTATCACCCTCTCGATGTCCCAAAATGTGTTCGATCCTGCGCCTACTGGTGCTTTGCGGGGGAGTTCTGCGTACTCCATCAAATACTCAGCAAACTCTTGCGCTTCCTCTGCACTGTATGCGTGGATTGTTAGCTCCACGGTGATGCCGTAGTCTTTCAACTCCGGCTCCTCATCTTCGATGCCATTCATATCTACAGCCCTCCGTAATTCATGCCTGTGTTTGCATGAAGATATTCTTTGAGTTCCTTGATCTCTCGACGCAGAACCATGTTCTTAGCTTGCTCATCGTTGAAGCAATAGCAGGCGCTGAACGTGTTGACACTTAAATAGTCACAAGTTAGATACCACTCAAGGTTTCGCAAGTGATCTGGTAGCCATTGCTTTAGCTTGCTATTGATTGCTTCCATCAGTCGAACCTCGCTACTTTTGAGTTACCTTCCTCGTCCCGAAGGGCGATGATCCCTGATTCATATAAGATACACTCCAGATCCATGTCGGACTGACTACGCGCCCTCATTATGAGGATAGGGTCGAGGTCGGGATCTTCCTCATATGAGCTAATAAGCCGTCTCTGTGGGCCTATGGTGCTGGGCCACGGGTATTCATTGAATCCGCCGTATCCATAGTTCTCGTCCATGATCTTGGACACACTGTCCAGATCAGTTCCTTCCTCAATACCTGCGAGGAAGAAGTCGGGTATGAACCCTGCATACTGCACCATTTGATGCTTGTTCATGTGGGTGTGTGCTTCGTTGGGATCAAACGTCCATGAAAGCATCACGTTGGATGGGAGTATCGTTATCTCTGTCTGCATAGCAGCTCCTTGTTGCGTTTAAACAGTTTCCAATTGCCGTGTCATGCATCACCACTGGTACACATAACACGGCTGTAGGTGGTTATCGTTGCTTGGTTTTCATTCCAAGCTCTTTGTTCAACTCCTCGGCGTACTCCTTGGAATAAACCTCGCGGCTGTTGAACACATAGATTGGAAAGATCCCTTCCCATGCGAACATGTGATACTGATTGCTGGTATCTACCAGCCGCTCCTCTGCTGGATATAACTCAACGCCCTCCCAGTGATCGCCTAGGACAGCGTTCTTGATGCGCTGCTTGGCCCTCCAATCGCCAAGCGGTTCGCGGTCTATGCGTTTGAATGATAGGTAGGTTGGGGTGTTGCCCTCAAAGCCATGCTGCTCATCCCATAGGACGCGCCTCACTACTTGAAACATGGGCGACAGGTAGCACTTGGACTCAGCATCCTCCTGCGCCAACACCTCGGCGTTGTGCCTGATGTGAGCATCAGACCAAACGGCGGGGGCATTCTTCTCGATAAGCGGAATCATCTGCTCGACGGTTCGCCTTGGCATAGGCACCTCTTCAAAGATGAAGTCCTTGTCTGTGTACACTTCCATGCCTAATCCTCCAACTCAACTAAGTGCTCGAATGATTGTTTAAACACTTCAACCAAGTGATCGTAATCACCTGACATCATGTTTGAGATTATCGGATCAGGACTCTCGCCCGTCTGCTTGCATATGTTTCGGGCTATGCCCATCAACGCAAACGCATTTCCATCAGGGCCGCTTAGGTCTATTCGTATCATCACTCTATCTCCTTGTTGCGAGTGTTACTAAAGTAGCACACTGGGATTGTGTTGTCAACCCCCAGTGCAATCATGTTGTTGACGTAGTACGTCAGGGTCTCAACATCTTGAAGTCCAACAGCATCACCACCACCCAGCCGAATGAATTCACAATCAGCAGTGGGCCGATGAAGCTGAACGACCAGTGGATGTTGGGCAGGCCAGTGTAGTATCCGTGGGTCAGGTAGATCCCTGCCCACAGGAACGTGATCGTCATCAGCAGGTAGCTAATGATCCGCAGTGCCGCAGCGAATGTTTCCCAGAACAAGCTCACAAAGACGCTCCGGTATCGAGATGCCACTGATCCACCAGCTTGTAGTAGATCTTCGCAAGGTGTTTGCGCTTCGCTCGATTGAAGGATGGGGTCTCAACGTATGGGTTGCTATCCTCATCTTGTTTCGCCATTTGCTCTAGCATGTGCAAGAGTTCGTTTCGCGCTGCGTCGAGGGGGGTTTCGTTGTAGTGATTACGCATGGTTTCTCCTTGTTGCGTTGTGTGTTACTAAAGTAGCATGGTGGTGTTGATTGTCAACAAGCGTTGTGAGTGCCGAGGCTTTCGAGGTCGCATCTCTGTCGCTTACCCTTGGTCGGACTTTCCAAGGCGCACTCCACATCATTAGCCGTACCCATGATCCGCCCTTCATGTGAAGTGAATGGCGGCGGCGGGTTTGAATACTGCAAGGCTATTGCCTCCTATCGTTGCGTTTAAACAGTACGCTTATTTGCGTAATTCTTACGCTGCCTCGGTATTGGCAGCGCATTCGTTCCAATGTCCGAGCACCGTATCCAGTGCCTCGTCCATTGTGTAGTAGCCCTTGTCGCCGTACATCGGGGGGATGTACATGGCATCGGCAGGCAGGTCATCGAAGTCCTTCACTCTGCCATAGCCGCTCACATATCCTGAGTAGGTGAACTCCATGATGCGGAAGCAAACTCGACGCAACATGGATGGATGTGCCAGAGCGAAGGCGATGCGGTCAAGATCAAGCACTTCGTCAGCACGTTTGACCGTGATGAAGATGCGCTGCTCGTCGTGATCGTAGCCCTCGGTGTCAGCTCGCTGGCAGGCAATCAACTCCACACGCTGACCAGACTGCTCGATCTGGTCGATCAGGGCGACAATGGCAGAGCCTTTGCGGATCATCGCGCTGGCCTCAGTGCTCGATGTGGCACCGATGTCAGCGTAGATCTTGACGATGGGTATAGCGTTGCGATTGCTCGTATCGTCCATCCAGACCATGTGATTCGGGACACCAGCGCAGTAGCTTGGGATGCAAGCTCGCTGGCCGGCTACGCCGTACTCCCAATCAGGTCGTTTAAACGATGCTTGCTTTGCCTTAGCAAACTCAACGCCGGAGCCGATAGCATCGCGCCCTTCGTCCCAGCCGCTGATCGCAGTCTGCACTGCACCACCAAAGGTGCGAGTGCCGTAGAACTCCTTGGCTTCGCGGCCCTCTCTTTTGGTGCTGGCTAGATCCTGCCATCCCTCGTTGGGTTCGCGGTGCATGTCAGCCATGCATTCGTCCCAGCTTACTTTGTACTCGATGACGTTAGTCATTACGCCGCCTCCTGTAGTGCGTCGATGATAGAGAAGTCAACACCGTCCAAGACCTTGGTCTTGTCTGTGTCGCTCCAGCCCTTGTCGAAGATCAAGGCGCTCATTACAGAGCGAAATGGCATACCAGCAGCCAGTGCCTTAGCGCCCTTGATAGAAGCCCTTGGGCTTACCACAAAGCGCATCTTGTGATGCTCAACCTGTGCCCTGATCGCTTGCACCAGATCCACCCAAGCGTCATTGCCAGCGATGCTGCGTTCTAGCGCCTCGTCGTATCCCATTGGGATATAAGCGAAGCGGTCAAGTGTCGCGGCATCCATTGGATTGCGTCCGACATACTGAGCCGATGCGCCGTGACCGAAGGTGTTGGCTGATGCGATGATTCGGAAATCAGCGTGACGCTCGACCAGACCGCAGGGGAAACTAGCGAAGTCATTCGCTAGAGCAGCGTTGAGAGACAGCAAAGCGTTGGGATTGCTTGCGTCCATCTCGTCCATCAAGACGAGACCGCCATGTTTAAACGCCTTGTAGAACTCGGTCTCAACGTAGTTGCCGTTGGCATCGTTGTAGCCTAGGAACTCGAAAGCCTGACCGATAGCGCCGTAGCAGTAGAACGGGGTGTCCAGCGCCTCGGCTATCTGCTTTGCGATGCTGGTCTTACCAGAACCAGCAGGGCCGACGATATACGCTGGCTCACCCATCGCTACCCAATCGAGCACAGAGTGAAACACTTCGTGAACTCGACCTTTGATCTGGATCGGATCGCCATCGTTGATGGTGATCTGGTGGGTGATGGTCTGCGTTGATGCGACCAGCGCCTTGAGATCCTCGATGTCGCCACGGAGATCTTCGATTACCTTGGCTGACATAGACTCGATGTCACCCTGTGACAGCGTAGCAGCCCCAGCATTGGGGCCATGCAGCCATAGGCTGACCTTCGCCTCTTCGGGCATCGTGGCTGACATACGGTACATGGTAGCCAGCAGCGCCAGCTTAGAGCGATGCGCTGGGGTCACAATGTCGCCCTCTGACCGTAGGTCATTGAGAACCTTGCAGATTTTGTTAAGACGTTGGTGATGCGAAGCATCGAGTGTGGTAGTATGATCGAACATGAAATGTTCTCCTTGTTGCGTTTAAACGGATCAGGTTGAAAGCTAGTCAGCGACTAGCGTTCCGGCGAGGTGACATGCTGGGCATGTTGACTCGGGGGTAATCTTCGATTGCCACTTGGCTGACACTCTGGCGGTGAAGCCACAGTCACTGCATTGCAGTTTGAGCATACGAGTGCCTTGCTTCTTACGAAGCGATGGATCAATTTTGGCATGGGGGTAAACCCCCAAGATGTCAGCGATCTCGGCCAGTGTGTCCAGCAAAGCTGGTGATGCGGGGGTTTGTGTCATAGGGCCGGTGAAGCCTACGGCTTTGGCGATTCGGGCAAACTCACCTCGGTGACCACATTCGATACCGGCCCAAACATGAATGAATTCATGTAACAGGATACGAAGCACCTCGACAGGCTCATCTATGATGGGGTTGATGCAGACTTCCATAGTTCCATCGGAACTGACACTTGCATCGAATGCCTGACCTAGCACGACCTTGCCGGTCTTCGACCCACGATACCCGATAGGGAAGCCGCAGGTGACTCGATAGCGGCGGGATTGCCAAGCGTCGGGTGAGATACCAGCATTGGCAAAGACCATCTCAAACAGTAAAACAAGCGCAGCTTGTAACCATTCTTCTCTCGTTGTGTATGACTGCATAGCAGTACTCCTTTGTTGCGATTGATATAGTGAACACAAGCAAAGACATTCTGGTGAATGTCCTTGTGTTGTAGTCACTGTTGATGCGACATGCTTCGCATGTTTAAACCTTCCAGATCTCTAGCAGACACTTCGTGATCTACGATTGCGCCGAACTTCCAGTTCTTGAGTTCGATGAATCCAGATTCATCTCTGATGAACGCTGCTCCCGTCGTGAACCATTGTCCGTCGAACTGAGTGGTAGGCCACTCAACATCACTGTCTACTCGTATATCCATACGTCCTTGCATTGCGTTTCTCCTTTGTGAACACAATCGAAAGCATTCGAAGAATGCTCTCTGTTGTAGTCACAACATTCGTAAATCTATCGTCTCGTCCAGATACCTTCGGTATCCTTCCGGTGCATCACGGGCCTCATGCCGATCTGCGTTCACACCGAGCCGGTTTACGCCTTTGACGATCTTGTTAGCCTCCAGAGTAGATGTCTCCCGACATCTGGAGGTGACTCCACCGCCCCGACATCCTTTTCCCAAGCCTTCGCAGAATTGCCTTGCACACAATTCCAGCTTGCTACGTCCCGATCCGCCGTGAGATCGAAACACCGATACCTGATCGGAGGTGGCCTACACCCATTCAGTGATCGTCGGTAGGCTGACCTGATGGGCTGGTCAATCCGTCGATGCCAATCATTAGGCCCAGCTTTCGTTTAAACTGTCAACTAGTTTTTTCCAACTGGGTTTTTTACCCTAAAGGGTAAGTCGGGGAGTTTAAACGGGTTGTAGGCGTTATGAGCAAGCAGGTAAGCGTGAAAGAGCGCCTATTCGCTAGGTATGTGGCCGAAGGCCGTACACAGGCAGAGAGTGCGCGTATGGCTGGCTATGCCAGTAATCCAGACAAAAAGGGAAGTGAGTTGGTTAAAAAAGCCGAGGTCGTAGACCTAATCAATCAGCGGGGAGCGGAATTGGCAGAGGATAGGGCTGTTTCCCTACGGGAACACCTCGATACACTGGCTGCTTTGCGTGATGACGCTAGAGATGCTGGGCAATATAGCTCTGCTATACAGGCTGAGCACCATAGAGGGAAAGCCTCTAGGCTTTATGTGGAGCAGCAAGCAGTGGTGCGGGCTGATGCCGACTCACCTTCGGTGATCTTGGAGCGTTTAAACGGATTGCTGTCTCGTGATCCCGTCGCAACGCAGGACTAGCGCTGCATAATGCGTAGGAGTCCCGTGCATAGCGCGTTTACACGCACCGGCATACCCCCACACACCGTGTGTGCGCGCAGGAGTCCCGCACATACACATACATACAATTATCTACAGTCGATCATCCCACTTTACAAACCCCACCCCTTAAAACAAAAACAATTATTGACAAAAATAGCGCGTAAAATTTTATATTTACGAAAACCATTTTGTAAACAGTGAGCACAACATGACTATTGATATTGACAAACAGCTTTCTGATGTACAATCGTTGTTGACACCTGACCGATTAGCAGCAATGACCGCTTCAGAGCGTAAACAAGTGATGGATTTGATGAAGGCTTTGGAGATGTCGGTACGAAGGGAGAAGTCGCAGGAAGAGTTTTTGTGTTTTTGTTCTTCTGTATGGCCTGCTTTTATTGAAGGAGGGCACCATAGGAAGATGGCTGAGAAGTTTGAGCGCGTTGCTAGCGGGGAATGTAAGCGCTTAATGATTAATATGCCCCCTCGTATGGGTAAGTCTCAGCTGACCTCTTGGTTATTGCCTGCGTGGATCATGGGTAAGATGCCTGACAAGAAGATTATCATGGCTTCTCACACCGCCGAGCTTGCTGTTCGCTTTGGTCGTATGGTTCGTAACTTGATTAGCAGTGAAGAATACAAAGATATATTCCCTGAGACCTCCCTAACCGCTGACTCAAAAGCCGCTGGTCGTTTTGATGTGTCAGGTGGTGGCGAATACTTCTCAGTAGGTGTCGGTGGTGCCGTAACAGGGCGCGGTGCCGATTTGCTAATTATAGATGACCCCCACTCAGAACAACAGGGACAACAAGCAGATCCTAAAGTATTTGATTCTACCCATGAGTGGTTTAGTTCTGGGCCTCGTCAGCGTCTACAGCCCGGAGGGGCAATCATTATTGTGATGACTCGCTGGAGCCAGAAGGATCTTTGCGGTCAAATAATGCGAGATAGCGTTGAGAGGGACGGTACGGACGAATGGGAGGTTTTAGAGCTACCCGCCATACTACCATCAGGTAGGTCGCTTTGGCCTGACTACTGGCCTGTAGAGGAGCTAGAGAAGCTCAAAGCAGAACTACCTATCTCGAAGTGGGAAGCGCAGTACCAACAGCAGCCCACATCTGAAGAGTCTGCCATTATCAAGCGAGATTGGTGGCAAGTCTGGGAAGACCGTGATCCACCCAAGGTGTCATTTGTTATTCAGTCTTGGGATACCGCATTTATGAAACATGAGCGAGCAGACTATTCGGCATGTACTACATGGGGCGTATTCTATAAGGATAACGATGAGGGGCGTATGGCTCCAAATATAATCCTGCTTGATGCGTTGAAAGAACGAATGGAGTTTCCCACGCTAAAGCAAAGAGCGTATGAGATGTATATGGATTGGGAGCCAGATGCTTTTATCGTGGAGGCAAAGGCAGCGGGTGCTCCACTGATCTATGAACTAAGAGCAATGGGCATCAGTGTAACTGAATACACACCGTCAAGAGGAAATGACAAAGTATCGCGTGTAAACGCTGTTGCTGACTTTTTTGCATCAGGTATTGTTTGGGCACCGGCCCGTCGTTGGGCTGAAGAAGTTATTGAAGAGTTTGCATCTTTTCCTATAGGGGATCACGATGACTTGGTGGACTCCTCGACTCAGGCGTTATTGAGATTCAGGCAAGGTGGATTTATTGCTTTGGAGCATGATGACTACACGGAACAGGCACCAAGACGAATTGCTAACTATTACTAGTGCGTTTAAACTCCGCGCAACCGGGAGCATTGTATGGCTGTAGAAAAGTCGCTTGATTCACTTCAGATGGCGGATATACAAAATCGTCTAGCAGATGCGGATGAGCAGTCCGAGATGATTATTGAAATAGAGAACCCAGATTCTGTTGCTATTGAAACAGAAGACGGGGGCATGATTATTGATTTCGATCCTGATCCATCTGTAGAAGATGCACCATTCGATGCAAACCTAGCTGAGTATATAAGCGATCAAGAATTAAACATTCTTGGATCTGAATTAGTATCAGCTTATGAAGATGATTTATCTTCTCGCCGCGATTGGGAAGAGACATACATCGAAGGTTTAGATCTTCTTGGCTTGAAGATTGAAGACCGCACAGAGCCTTGGCCCGGAGCGTGTGGCGTACACCACCCTCTCCTTGCAGAATCAGTTATCCGCTTTCAGTCACAGGCAATATCTGAAATCTTTCCAGCAGGTGGCCCAGCTAAATCAAAAATTGTCGGTGAAGCTACCGAAGAGATGTATAAGCAGGCTAATCGGGTTCAGAACTATTTAAACTTTTTGCTCACAGAAGAAATGACTGAGTTTCGTAGTGAAACAGAACGTATGTTGTTTTCATTGCCCCTAGCAGGAAGTGCATTTAAAAAAGTGTATTTCGATCCAAGTATGGGCCGGCCTTGCTCTATGTTTGTCCCAGCAGAAGACATGGTGGTGTTTAACGGGGCAACAGATATTAAATCGTTAACACGCATGACCCATCGTATGCGTAAAACAACAAATGAAATACGCAAACTGCAAGTCTCTGGTTTTTATAGAGACATCGAACTACTAGGCTCTGATAGTTATGTAGATGCCGTAAAAGAGAAGTACGGAGAAATCACAGGCGAGTCATACACATCATCGGCAAGCGGTTCTTATCTAACCGGCGAAACTGTCAATACAATTCTAGAGATACAAGTTGATCTTGATTTGAGTGACTTCCCTGATATGAAGGATGGGGAGGCAACGGGTATTGCGGTGCCATATGTTGTAACCGTTGATAAAGGTAGCGCACAAATACTTTCCATACGCCGTAACTTTTTTGAAGATGATTCGTTAAAGAGAAGGCGGGATCACTTTGTTCATTACGAATATATCCCGGGTCTTGGTTTTTATGGCCTCGGTCTTGTTCACCTTATCGGTGGATTAGTTAAATCTGCCACATCAATACTCCGACAACTTGTTGACGCAGGTACATTGGCAAACCTGCCCGGAGGCTTAAAAACTCGCGGTATGCGTATTACAGCAGACGATACGCCGATCATGCCGGGAGAGTTTAGGGATGTTGATGTTCCCGGCGGCACGATTAAAGAGAACATTTCGTTTTTGCCGTACAAAGAACCCAGCGGTACCTTGTATCAGTTACTACAGAATATCGTCGAGGAGTCACGCCGCTTTGCATCAATGGCTGATGTCAAGGCTGCTGACATGAATAGCCAAGCGCCAGTAGGCACAACGCTTGCGCTCATTGAAAGAAACATGAAGGTTATGTCTGCAATTCAGGCAAGACTTTATGCGGCAATGAAGAGCGAGCTTAAACTGTTGGTGCGTATCGTGAAGGACTTTGGGCCATCAGAATATCCATACCAGCCATATGGTGAGCCATCAGATATTGTTGCCGACTTTGATGATCAAATAGATGTAATACCTGTTGCTAATCCAAATGCGGCAACTATGTCTCAGCGTATTATGCAGTATCAATCTGCGCTGCAACTTGCTTCACAAGCGCCACAGCTTTATGACTTGCCAGCACTGCATAGACAAATGCTTGAGGCGTTAGGTATTAGAGATCCAGAAAATCTAGTGCCTGAACAAAACGACCTTACTCCTAAAGATCCTGTTACAGAAAACATGGACTTTATTAATGGTGAGCCAGCTAAGGCGTTCCAGTATCAAGATCACGAAGCGCATATCCGAGTGCATATGGCTGCTATGCAAGATCCAAAGATTATGGAGCTTATGGCGCAAGCACCAAATCAACAGGCAATACAAGCCTCAGTTACCGCGCACATACAAGAGCACTTGGCATTTAAGTATCGAGAAGAAATACAAAGAGAGCTTGGTGTAGAGCTTCCAGCGATAGACACAGAACTACCGCCAGAAATCGAAGCCAAACTATCGTCTTTGGTTGCTCAAGCAGCAGAGCAGTTGTTGCAAAAAGACCAGCAAGAAGCCCAGCAGCAAGAGCAAGCGGCACAAGCAGAAGATCCTATACTTCAGCTAAAGCAGCGTGAGCTTCAAATTGAAGAGCAGGCAGCAATGGCGAAGGCTCAAACAGATCAGCAACGAGTGCAAACACAGCAACAGAAGCTGGCGCTTGATGCAGAAAAAGCGCAAATGCGAGATGACCTTGAGCGATTAAAGATTCAGAAAGACTTGTCTATCGCCCAAGATCGAATAGATAGTGCAGAAAAATTAGCCGCTGCTGAAATGACTAAAGATGCACTGACATCTGGCTTTGATCGGGATGAGCGATTACAAAAACAAAGACAGAATGATGCGGTTAAAGGCGCAGATATTGGAAGAAAGATAGCTGAACAAATAACTAAGAACGTTTGATGTCAGGTTTTGTTGATCCAAGATTTGTTGACTTATTATTATCGCGTTTAAACGAGCTAGAAAGTCATCATAAAGAAAAGCTGATTGCAGGGTCAGTTGAAAAGATAGAAGAGTATAAGCTCTATCGAGGACAGCTCGAAGGGATACAAACAGCAATACGCGAAATACGAGAGGTAGCAGAGCGCGTTTTTGTTGATGAGAATTAGCATCATCAGGATGCAATGGGTTCTACACTTCCCAATAAGTGTTGCAGTGAGAAAAAAATGGCAGAAGTAGACTTAAAGGCCATTGGTACGAAAGAAGAGACTGCTGATAAAGCTAGTCAACTCCCAGTGCCAACGGGCTATCATATACTGATCGGTTTACCGGAAATCGACGAAAAGACAGAAGGCGGGATCATAAAGGCGCAGGCAACAATATCTATTGAGGAAACCGCCTCGGTAGTTGGGTTTGTTCTTGCGATGGGGCCAGACTGTTATCAAGACAAAAAACGATTCCCTAATGGGCCTTGGTGTAGTGAAGGCGACTTCATAATAATGCGAGCCTATAGCGGTACGCGCATTAGCATTCATGGCAAAGAGTTCCGTATTATTAATGACGATACGGTAGAAGCTGTAGTTGATGATCCAAGGGGGATAAGTCGTGTCTGAGGTAAACTTTCCAGAGCCAAATGAAAATATTGAAAGTGGTTTTGATTCTGATGAAATAGAAGTTGTTGAGGTAGATGATACTCCTGAAGTAGATCGTCGGCCTGTACGCAATGATGTTGAACCATTTAATATCGACGAAGAGATTGACATTGCAGATGATCGTGTTAAAAAACGTTTAAACAGACTCAAATACGAGTATCATCAGCAGCGTAGAGAGAAAGAAGCTGCACAAAGATTACGCGATGAGGCTGTTCAGTTTGCACAAAATACCCAAGGAGAAGTTCAAAGACTTCAAGGGTTGGTAGGTCAAAGTGAACAAGCGTTATTGCAAAGTGTACAGACACGCACCGAAGCAGAGTTGGCTTCGTTAAGGCAGGAGTACACAAAAGCCCACGAAGAGGGCGATACGCAGAAAATGGTAGAGGCGCAAGAACAGCTTGCGCGGATACAGGCAGACAGGGCTTATATAGATAATTATAAGTCTCAAATGCAAACGAATCAGTCAGAGCAACAGGCTCAGACAAATGTGCAGGTGGAACAGCCACCGCAACAAGAGCAGCTAGATCCGCAATTGCAGAACTGGTTGTCTCGTAATAGTTGGTTTGGAGCGCCCGGAAACGAAGCTCTAACTGGCTTTACTTATGGGCTTGATGAAATGTTGATTAAACGAGGTGTGCAAAGAAACACACCTGAGTATTTTTCAGCAGTAGATCAAGCACTTAGGGAGTCATTTCCCAGAGCGTTTGGTATTGAGCCGCAGCAGGCGGAACGAACACAAACAAAAAGCTCAACGGTAGTTGCGCCAGCGCAGCGTGGGAATGCCGGAAAGCGTCAGGTGAAATTGAGTAGCAGCGAGATTCAATTGAGTAAAAGACTAGGTCTTACACCTGAACAGTACGCATTATCAAAAAGAAGGATGGGACAATGACAGATAGCCGAGAACCAAGGGAACTTGAAACAAGAAGTGAAACGTCGAGAGAAACAGCGTGGCAACCGCCTACCCTGCTACCAGATCCAATTCCACAGCCCGGATGGGCTTTTCGTTGGGTGAGGACATCTATGGTAGGTCAGTCGGATGCAACCAATGTTTCAATGCGCTTTAGGGAAGGATGGGAGCCAGTAAAACTGGAAGACCATCCAGAGTTAGAAGTGATGCCAGATCACAATAGCCAATTCCCCGGATGTGTAGAAATCGGCGGCCAGCTTTTGTGTAAAGCTCCACAAGAAGTTGCGGATGCTCGCCAGCGTCATTACGAAGGAATTGCAGCGCAACAAATGGAAAGTGTCGATCATTCATATATGCGTGAGAACGATCCTCGAATGCCTATGCTTCGACCAGATCGAACAACTCGCGTAAGTAAGAGTGGATGGTAAAATTCTTTTGATTTGTTAAGGAAACTATTATGGCTACTACAGCCGCTCCATTTGGAGCAAGACCCGTAAGCACGACAAGTGCTAGTGGTTCTTTCAATGGTAAAGTCCAGCATCTTAAAATTGCCAGCGGTTATGCTACTGCGATATTCAACGGTGATTTTGTTAAGATGGTTGCGGCTGGTGTCATTGAAAAGGACGCAGGAACTGCAACGCTAACCACCATTGGTATTTTCATGGGTGTTAAATACACCGATCCTACCACTGGTCAGTTAACGTTTAATCAATACTATCCAGCATCTACGGCTGCTGATGATATTGAGGCTTATGTATTGACTGACCCAGATGTGGTCTTTTTGATGCAAGCTGATGGTGCTATTGCACAAACAGCACTCGGATCAAACTTCGATGTGATCCAAACTGCTGGAACCACAAGCATCGGTAACAGCAAAAATGCTGTTGATGCTGACTCAACTGCGACGACCAATACGTTGCCACTAAGAATCTATGATTTTTATGATGGCCCAAGCAGTACTATTGGTGATGCATTCACCGATGCACTGTTTAAGTTTAACGTTGGTCATGCGTACCGAAACACAACCGGCGTATAGGAGTAACTAGGCAATGGCAATTTCAAGAGCGCAAATGCTTAAAGAACTCCTGCCGGGGCTTAACGCCTTGTTTGGTTTGGAGTATGCAAAGTACGAAGATGAACACACTCAAATCTATGAAACAGAAGCGAGTGACCGTTCTTTTGAAGAAGAAGTAAAACTCAGTGGTTTTGCTGCCGCACCTACTAAGGGTGAAGGCGAAGCAATTACTTATGATTCTGCACAAGAGTCATTTACTGCTCGTTTCAATCACGAAACAGTGGCTATGGGTTTTGCTATCACCGAGGAAGCGATGGAAGATAATCTTTATGATTCTCTTTCTGCGCGATACACCAAGGCACTTGCTCGCGCTATGGCGTACACAAAGCAAGTAAAATCTGCTTCACCTTTGAACAATGGTTTCACCAACGCCTTCCAAGGCGGTGATGGTGTTAACTTGTTCACAGCGTCTGGCGATGGTGTTACTGGCGGTGATGGACACCCAACTGTTGGTGGCGGTAAAAACGGCAACCGACCAGTTACTGGTGCAGACTTGAATGAAACCTCACTTGAAGCAGCGATTATTCAAATCGCAGGCTGGACAGATGAGCGTGGACTTTTGATTGCTGCTCGTCCTCGTAAGCTGATTGTTCCCCCCGCCCTAATGTTTGTTGCAACACGAGTGCTGCAAACTGAAGGTCGAGTTGGCACGGCTGACAATGATCTCAATGCTATCTACACGAATGGCAGCATTCCTGAAGGTTACTCAGTTAATCACTATCTCACGGATACAAATGCGTGGTTCTTGATTACTGATGTACCTAATGGCATGAAGCACTTTGAGCGTGCTGCATTAGAGAACTCTATGGACGGTGACTTCGATACGGGTAACGTGCGCTATAAAGCGCGTGAGCGATACTCATTTGGCGTATCCGACCCATTGGGAATTTTCGGATCTCCCGGCTCTAGCTAGAGCTTTTAAGGACTACTCAGGTTATACTTGGGTAGTCCTTTTTTTTATCCCTGACAGAATGTTCCACGTGGAACACTCTGACATTAGCCACGACAGGAGATACTCATGGCGAATACTACATTCAGCGGCCCAGTTCGATCAGAAAATGGATTTAAGGTCGTATCAAAAAATACCAGCACAGGTGCATTCACTGATGTAGTGGATATTGCTTCTACTGGCATCGTTACTAATAAATATGTCAAGCATGTTGGTTTTGCTACAGGTGTGACTGTTAACACTACAGCAGGTGATAGCCCTTCTATTGGTGAATTTACTCAGCCTGCAAATACAATCATTACTGACATTAAGATCTTTTGTGATACCTCACCAGTTATTGGTACGGGTGACATTGGTTATGAAGTTGGTACTTCTAGCTCTGGCGCACAGATTGTTGCGGCAGTGACTGATGAGATTCTAGATGGTGGCACAACTGTTGTTGCGCATAACGTAACGTTGACTACTTTAGTGGTTCAGACTCAAAGCGGTACTACCGCTCCTGCATCTGTTCAATACACAGATACTGCAAGAACTATTTATTGCAATATCACTAATACGGTTGATGCTACAACGGCGGGTTCTTTTACGTTCATCATTGAGTACGTTCAGATAGCGTAATAGGGGGCAGTCATGGCTGATGCAGTAGCTACACAGACAATACAAGATGGCGCTAGGAAAGCGATATTTCGCTTTACTAATGTAAGTGATGGCTCTGGAGAGGCAGCGGTCAAAAAGATTGATGTCTCTGCTCTTACAAAAGATCCTGTATCTGGCGCTACCTGTACTAAGGTGTCGATTGAAAAGATCTGGTACACCACTGTTGGTATGGGCGTAAAGATCTTTTTTGATGCAAGCACTGATTTATTAGCTTGGCAATTAAATGCTGACTATGCAGATGAGCTAGACTTTAGTGAGTTCAACGGCATACCTAATAATGCAGGAAGCGGTGTAACTGGTGACATTATGTTTACCACGGTAGCCCATTCAGATGGCGACGTTTACAACGTATGCATGAGTGTGATTAAGCATTATGGATAGCGCTACTAGAAAGCAATTTGATAGCAAGATTATTGATTGTTTCCACAGCTTTTCTGATCCGCTTGATCGCGTCAGAGTTACCACGACGCTCAATAAGGCCGAGGACGCGGTGGTGTTTGAGACCCTATCAAGGATACCGCTTGCCCATGAAATGTCCGTAGAGAGGTTTTTGAACACTCCTACGGAGGCATTGAAGGCGATTGCTAAAGGTCTATATAGAGAGATGAGGGTTGTAGGATGACAGACAAGTTAAAGATGGTAGAAAAGGACGGAAAGGAAGTGCCGTTTTTTGCTGCTGATGGTGTAGGCAAGATGAAAGTTGGGGGTATGGTTGAAAAAACTATGACGCCCCGAACCGCTCAATTTAAAGAGATGGAGCGCCGTGGATATGGCGCAGCTAGACAGCCTAAGTAAATTTGACGTTGAAGAGTCCATTCGTCAGGAAGTAAGAGAATGGTCTCGCCAAACGTTGGAGTTGCCAAGTAAAGAGTTAGGCGGCATGTCTGCATGTCCATACGCCAAAAAGACTTGGGATGCTCATCAAGTTCTTATGACGTTTAAACGCACTAAGTCATTTATGGATGTGTTTAAGTCACTTGAAAGTTACGATGATAAGTACCGCATACACATTGTAGTTGACTTGGAGTATGAGGAAAGTGCGGAAGAGTTCCATGATCGTGTAGAGGCTTTAAACTATGCGATTAGTAACGGAGTTTTTGGGGATCGGGATCTTTGGATTATGGGATCGCATCCTGATGATGAGGCAAATGAAGCCATTGAGTCGGATAATTTTGAAGAGTTCAATGAGATTTCGTATGCAATGTTATACATACAGCGGCTTGAAGACTTACAAAGCGCAGTACATAAACTAAAAAATACAGATTATTACTCGTTTGTTTTTGGGGATGATGAGCCGCCGCATGTATTTCAACTAAGAGAGTCATTCTATAACGAGTTAATAGAGAGATAACATGCGTAAAAAGACAATGAAAAAAGCCGGTGTAAAGAAAAAGTCACCTACGAAGGCAATGGGCGGAACCATGAAAAAGGCTGGTGTGATGAAGAAGCGCCCAACCGGAATGAAAGGTGGCACCGCTAAGAAGGCCGGTGTAATGAAAAAGCGTCCAGCCGGAATGCGTGGCGGAAGTCAAAAGAAGCCAAAGAACGGTTAGATGTCTACTTACACATTTGATCTCGATTTAGGTGATGCGGTAGAGGAAGCGTTTGAGCGGGCAGGCTCTGAGCTAAAGACCGGGTATGATTACCGAACTGCTCGTAGAAGCATGAATCTTATGTTTCTGGAGTGGCAGAATCGTGGGTTGAATTTGTGGACAATTAAAAGTGGGTCTCAGTCACTAACGGCTGGGACATCCCGCTATTCATTAGATGGCAAGATACTTGATATTGTTGAGGCGTTTATACGCACTAACAGCGGCAATACATCTCGTCAGGTAGACCAGAACCTTACCCGCATATCTGTAAAGCAGTACTCGCATCTTACTAATAAGCTAACTCAGTCTAAGCCGTTACAGTTTTGGCTTGAGAAATCAGATACTGTTTCCTCGGTAAATCTTTGGCCTGTGCCAGACTCAACAGAGCCTTATGTGTTGGAGTTTTATTATATAGAGCGTATAGCAGATGCAGGTTCTGTTGGATCAGATAATCCCGAAGTGCCATCCCGATTTTTGCCGTGTCTTGTTGCTGGCCTTGCGTATCATATTGCGCTGAAAAAGCCCGAGCTACAGGATCGTATTGGGTTGCTCAAGCAGCTTTATGATGAGCAATGGCAGCAAGCTGTAGATGCAGATCGAGGCAAGGAGTCTTTATTCTTTGTGCCCGGAGGATATAGATATTGAGTGTTTACGCTAGAGGAAAACATGCCTTTGGGTTTTGTGATGTAACGGGGTTTCGATATGCCCTGAGAGATCTTGTTCCTCTTATTAGAGATGGAAGGGATACAGGGTTTCGTGTTGGTTTTGATGTCTTGGATAAAGACAATCCGCAATACGAGCTAGGCCGGATGAAGATGTCTGATCCGCAGGCATTAAGGAATCCTAGACCAGATACTGCATTAGAAGAAAGCAGGATCCTTGGTGCGTTTGATCCGGTAGGTGGCGGGATAACCGAGCTTGGGTCAAGAACCGTTGGCTTAGATATTGCTGGTGAAATAGGTCGAGTAACAGTGGTGACAAGCTAATGGCGTGGACATATACAACACTTACTCAAGCAATCAAAGATTACACAGAAAATGATGAAACGACATTTTCTAATAATATTGCTGTATTCATAACAACTACTGAGCAGTTAATACTTAGAACAATTCAGTTACCAGATTTCAGAAAGAATGTTACTGGAACACTGACATCAGGCAATCAATACCTTTCTGTCCCATCAGACTTTTTATATCCATACTCACTGGCTTATGACAATTCTGGATATAACTTTTTGATTTTTAAGGACGTTAACTTTATTCGAGAGCTTTATCCTGTTGCATCAACTACTGCCGCACCAAAGTATTATGCTCAGTTTGATGAGTCATCATTTATTGTTGGCCCGACTCCTAACTCTAGTTACACCGTAGAGCTTCATTACTTTTATGAGCCAGAGTCAATTACTGTTTCATCAGATGGTACGAGTTGGCTGGGTACAAATGCAGATAATGCGTTGCTATATGGCGCTTTGATGCAAGCATACATATTTATGAAGGGTGAGCCAGATTTGATTCAATTGTATCAGCAACAGTTTGAAACGGCGCTAGGCCAACTGAAGATGGAAGGTGACGGGTATAATCGCACTGATGCGTATCGCACAGGCCAAAAGGCTCTTAAAACAACGTAATGGATAATGCAGTACAAATACAGCTAGGCGCTTTTGAGGTAGCTACTACCCAAAATAAAGGCCATGACATTGAGTTCTGGGCAAAGACAGCAACAGATAGGATTGTAAATATTGGCGGCAATGCTCATCCGATTATTGCTCAACAAGCAGAAGCGTTTAAACAGTCTGTTTTTCAAACAATAGTGTATTATATGCAGCAGTCTGCATTAAGCGAAAAAGCAACACTTGCTGGAGAAATGGAAAAACAAGGTCATAGTGATATGGCTAAAATTATTAGGAGTCTGTAATGGCAATATCAACGGCAATGTGTACATCGTTTAAGCAAGAGTTATTGGTTGGCACCCATAACTTTACAGCTACTAGCGGAAATTCATTTAAGTTAGCGTTATACACATCAAGCGCATCATTAGGCGCAAGCACTACCGCTTACACAACAAGCAATGAGGTTTCTGGGACAGGGTATACGGCAGCAGGCTCTGCTCTTACCAATGTTACGCCAACAACGTCAGGCACAACCGCATTTGCAGACTTTGCCGACTTGACCTTTAGTTCTAGCACTATTACAGCAAATGGCGCATTAATTTATAACGATACTAATTCGGATAAAGCGGTATGTGCATTAGCATTTGGAGGAGATAAAACGTCTACTGCTGGAGACTTTACAATTCAGTTTCCAACAGCAGATGCCTCTAATGCAATTATTCGCATTGCGTAGCGAGTAATATGTGGCAGATCTTAATGGGTGGGGCAGAGGCACTTGGGGCGAAGGCCCGTGGGGTCAAGCAGATCCTGTTGAGGTTACGGGTGTTTCAGGCACTGGTGCAGTTACCACAGTTACAGTCAGCGCAGGGGCAGATGTTTCTGTCACAGGCGTTTCTGCAACAGGGTCAATCGGGTCAGTCACGATCATCGAAGGCTCGGGTGTTACTGTTTCCATCACTGGTGTTTCAGGCACGGGTTCAGTTGGATCGGTTGTTGTTACCGGCGATGCGAATATCAGTGTTACTGGCATTGTTGGTACTGGAGCAATTGGTTCGGTTACGATCAGCGCAGGTGCAAATGTTTCGCCTAGCGGAATTGCAGGCACAGGTGCAATCGGGACAGCTACGGTCAATGCTGATGCGAATGTTTCAGTTACGGGCATTGAAGGCACTGGTGCGATTGGCACGGTCACTGCTACAGGTAGCGCAGTCATTTCTCCAGCGGGTGTGGCTGGCACTGGGGCGATTGGTACGGTTTCTATTGGATTGGGTCAAACAATTGTTCCAACGGGTGTCGCAGGCACTGGAGCGGTTGGATCTGTATCTGTTGCTGCAAAAGCGGATGTTAGCGTTACGGGAGTATCTGCAACGGGTATAGTTAATATCGTTAATGTTTGGGGCCTTATAGATGCTAGTCAAACTCCAAATTACTCAACTATATCGACTAGCCAAACACCGAGTTGGACTGCTATTACCGACAGTCAAACTCCTAATTGGGAAGAGGTGGCTTAAATGGCAACTTACGTTAATGATCTACGCTTAAAAGAAATAACTACTGGCGATGAAGCAGGCACTTGGGGCACCAGTACGAATACAAATTTAGAGTTAATTGCAGAGGCTTTTTCCTTTGGGACAGAAGCTATTACGACTAATGCTGACACTCACACTACTACTATTGCTGATGGATCTACTGATCCGGGCCGCAGTCTCTTCCTCAAATACACTGGCACTCTTGATTCAACTTGCACCATCACTATAGGGCCGAATACGGTCAGCAAGCTGTGGTTCATTGAGAACGCAACGAGCGGTTCGCAGAGCATTATTATCAGCCAAGGCTCTGGCGCAAACATCACCATACTGAATGGTCAGACCAAAGCGATTTACAGCGATGGTGCTGGATCAGGCGCTGCAATGGTTGATGCGTTTACTGATTTAGCCGCTGCAAGTTTATTTGTTGATGGTGATTTAGCTTCTAATACTGCCGGTACTTCTAACTTCCGCGCAGGTGTCAACGCTGGTAACAGTATTACCTCTGGCGGCAACTACAACGTGGTTGTGGGCGATGAAGCGGGTACGGCTATCACTACGGGTGATAACAACGTAGCCATCGGATATGCAGCTTTAGACCTAGAAGACACTGGCACAGACTCTGTTGCAGTCGGATATAACGCACTTACTGCGCAAAACAATGATGCCGCAAATTATAACGTAGCGGTTGGTTCTAGCGCAGGTCTGTCAGTCACCACGGGAGTCCATAACACCTTGATTGGAGCCACTGCTGGTGATGCTCTTACTGCTGGGGGAAGCAATACCGTTTTAGGTAGGGATGCGCTTAGTGCAGACACTCTTGGAAGCAGAGCCATTGCTATTGGTGAAGCAGCTTTACAAGCACAAAATTTCACCACTGCGACTGAACACTACAATGTAGCTGTTGGCTACGCAGCAGGCGCAAATGTCACCACGGGAGAGCGTAACGTCCTATTAGGCGGTGCTGCTGGCGATGCCCTGACTGATGCAGACAGGAATGTTGCAATTGGATTTCAAGCACTAACCACCGACACGTTAGGTAGTAGATCCGTAGCAATAGGCCATAACGCATTAAGCGTTCAAAATTTCACAACAGCTACGAATAGCTTCAATACTGCGGTAGGACATGAAGCAGGAGCAGCAGTCAGCACGGGAGTTCAAGACACTCTCATCGGAGGTTTATCTGGTGACGCTCTTACTGTAGGTCATAGTAATACCGCACTTGGTTACTTTTCTTTAAGCTCAGACACAGCAGGCAATGCTAGTGTAGCAATTGGACATTCAGCATTACTTGCACAAAACTTCACTACAGCCACCAATGCTTTTAATACAGCAGTTGGCTACGCAGCAGGTGCAGCAGTCACCACAGGATTTGAGAATGTTCTCATTGGCGGTCAGGCTGGCGATGCACTGACTGATTCTGATCGCAACACTGCCGTTGGATATGCTGCGTTAACTTCAAATACGCTAGGTCAATACAACACAGCTATGGGTTATTTTGCTCTAGGTGCTGCAAATCATACAACAGCTACAGATGCTTACAATACGGCGGTAGGCTATGTTGCAGGTGGCGCAATCACCACGGGAATCCGTAATACCCTCTTGGGAGGCGAAGCAGGTGATGCTTTAACCGACGCAGATGACAACGTGGCTATTGGAGCCTTGGCGCTTAGTGGTGACACATTAGGAAGTCAGTCAGTGGCTATTGGTAGAGGCGCACTGAAGGTGCAGAACTTTACTACAGCTACTAGCACTTACAACGTAGCAGTGGGGTACAGTGCAGGTGAGTCAGTCACTTCGGCAACTGGCAGCACCCTTATCGGTGGTCTTGCAGGTGATGCGTTGACTCAGGGTGCGCGTAATGTAGCAGTTGGCACAGCAGCTTTAACTAGCGACACACTAGGTCAATACGCTGTTGCGATTGGCTACGGCGCTCTATCTGTTCAAAATTTCACTACCGCTACAAATAATTCCAATATCGGAATTGGGTATTTGGCGGGAGAAAACGTCACCACGGGAACTGAAAACACCCTAATTGGTGGTCTTGCTGGTGACGCACTTACTGCCTCTTATGGCAATACTGTTCTTGGCTATGTAGCTTTAAGCTCAGATACACTGGGCGGTAGAAGTACGGCAATAGGGCTAGGCGCTCTCAATGAACAAAATTTTACTACGGCAACAAACGCCTACAACGTAGCTATTGGCTATGCCTCTGGCAACAACTTGAGCACAGGAATTCATAATACTTTTGTCGGTAGTCTTACTGCTCAAAGCGGAACTGTAACTGGTGGCAGTAATACTGCTGTTGGTTTTAACGCAGGAAACGCTCTTACTTCTGGCTCTAACAACCTTTTCTTGGGCCATGATGCAGGAATTACCGGAAGCCCCGGCGGAAACTTTACGAACAGCAGTAACACTATAGTTCTTGGTGATGAAAATATCGTTAATGCTCATATCCAAGTTGATTGGACAGTTGCCTCCGACGAGCGCGATAAGACTGACTTCACTGCTTTAGATCTTGGTCTGGACTTTGTTAAGGCTTTGGAGCCTGTTACTTACTACTGGGACAAGCGTTCTAAGTATGGTGATAAGTACGCTGAAGACTACGATCTAAACGCACAAACACCAGATGGCACTCACAAAGAAGATTGGATGGACATTGGCTTCAAGGCGCAAGCAGTGCGTGATCTTGAAGAAGCTGCTGGGTATACCGCCGCTGCTAATAAAAACCTTACTGTTAATCATGGCGCAGATGGTAAGCAGTTAGGTCTTCAGTACAGCAAGTTTATACCAATCCTTGTAAAAGCCACCCAAGAACTATCCGCAGAAAACGCTGCACTCACTGCTCGCATTGAAGCACTAGAATCATAGGAGACTAAAATGTCTGAAGTAAGAACTAACGAAGAAAAAGCCAAGATGTACCAAGCCATGCTGGATGGCGCTAACGTCATCACAAGTGTGCTGGATGCCGACAATGAGTACGGCAACGATCTGACCAATGAAAAAAAGCAAGAGCGTGTACTGAGTAGTGCTGGGTACTTGGAAGCAGGCAAGGCTCTGGATGATTGGGGTTCAGAAGACTTTACCGCCATTGACTCTGCTGTAACCGCAGCCAAAGCATACACACCATAAGGAAAAATAGACCGTGCAAATTAGCCTAGAAGAAAACGAAATCAACGCAATCCTAGCGATCCTTGGCGATATGCCAAGCAAGTCAGGTACATGGCCTTTGATGATGAAGATTAAAGTGCAAGCCGACGCGCAGATGGTTGAGCCAGAAGAAGACGAAGGCGACGAAGAAGAGACCGAAGAAGTCGTAAATGGCTGAAATACAGTTTCAGATGCACCCGCTGCCGTCAGTGTTTCTGATGGAGTTGGACATCCCGACAGAGTTTGTTGATTCGTGTAATGACTATCTTGATGAGCTAGTTACACAGGACGATAAGGTCAGCGCAGCGCATACGCTGGTTGGGCAGATCAAGACAGGTGAGCAGCTTGTGATGGATCACGAAGATCCAAGGCTGGCACCGTTTTCTAGGTTCTTGTGCGAGATAGGCGTGACCTATATCAACCAGTTTATGGCCCAATCTGGTCAGTCGCTGGACGGTAACAGAAACGTCGAAATGGATGAGCTATGGTCAGTGCACAGCTACGAGGGTGACTACAACCCGATACATGACCACGGCACGAAAACTGTGATGGGCATTAGCTGTACGACATGGACTAAGGTGCCGCCCCAGATAGTGCAGGGGCCAAGACCGGGATCGCAAGAGTTCGGGCTGTATAACGCCTCTGGCGAAAGTGATGGCTGTTTGTGCTTTAACTACGGGCAGAGCAGTACATGGGATAGAGAACGGCTTAAACCTACGCAGAATGTCGTAGTAAGGCCGCAGGTGGGGCGCTTATATATGTTCCCATCATGGATGCAGCACATGGTTTACCCCTTCCAAGGTGAGGGTGAACGAAGGACGGTAGCTGCCAATATCAATTGTTTTCCTGTTGAGGGACAGCAAGATGGAAATAGGGCCAGTTAGCGACACTGCTCAAGTTAGTTGGAAGCAAGTCGCAGTACAAAAACAA